>FTEL01010198.1_pt1 | contig 14166 bp, 12 predicted proteins | sample 1658911 | NCBI WGS metagenome assembly FTEL01 (sample SAMEA3914869, study PRJEB12502) | metagenome | biome: forest; material: soil | place: USA | collected 2012-03-12 | depth 0.1 m
CCCTCATTCCCCCTCACGTACTCCCTCAGCCGCCTCCTCACCTCCCCCACCGACGCCGCGCCAAACAGGTCCGCCGAGTGCAGAAACTCGCCGTACTGTATCAGGTGGCCGTGACCATCCCACAACCCCGGGAGGACGTGCCCCGGGCGGATCTCGGGCTGGTCATCATCGTGGGAGACGTCCCGGGAGAAGACGCGGGTGAATGTGCCTGTGGGGGAAACAGAGAAGCAATTCGGGGTAGTATCATCTGGCGGGGCGAGGGCGGTGGTCCGGACGGTTTGGTAGCAGTATGTCCTCACATCTGCGGCATCTCTGCTGCTGCTGTCGATGTCGGGGGTGGTGTGGGTGGACGAGGAAAAGACTCCGCGAGGGAACGAGAAATCGGGATAGAGACCCAGGACGGCGGCGACGCCCCCTGCGAGGAGGGATGCGCGGAGGGCCCAGCGGCGGGTTGGTGAGGAGGAGGGGGGTGGTGAGGGGGAAGTGGGGGACATTGGGCCGCTCTCGATGCTGATCGGTTCCCTGTTTGATGTGGGTTGGGTTCGGGTTAGGGGCGGGTTGGGCTTGGGTTGGATACGGGACTGAGTGAGCAGGGAAAATGAGTGTTTGTTCCTGGAAGTCCAACAATATGTGATGTGTTTGTGATATTGACCCGACAAGGTTGCCAACGGATAGTGGAACGGACGTCCTCGAACCCACCCAACCAAGCACACCGCCGGTCCAGCACCGGGAGAGCCCGAGTCACTACTGCATGCAACCGATCTGCAACCGATCTGCAGCCGCTGCAGGTGCATCCAGCCGAAGCAGTCCACTCTCTGTGGCTCCAGACTACTCCTCTCCAGATAACGCCCGAGTCGACACTCGCACCCAAGTCAACATTCAATATGGCTCCCCAAGTCAACACCACAACCCGACAACCAACCAAACCCCCTCCCCAAGCATCGCATATCAACTCATACTTCATTGCTACCGTGCTACTTCGACACTTTAATAAACGACATCCAACCCCCATATACCCGCTATTCCCCCCACAATTAAGCACAAAACAACCATTCCCATCGTTCAGACCATCACTCAGAACACCACTCACTCGCATCTCACACATTCCACGCAAACAGCCACTCATCCACTCCCTCAAACCGTTCCAGCGCATCCATCATATCATTCGAAACCCACCCTCACTCATCTCAAGCTAGCGCTGTTCAACCCCCTATCCTATCCATCCCTACCATCCACCCATCCATCATCATCCCTCATCCATCCACCACTCCTATCCATTCATCTCTATATACACGGTTTGCCCCACTCGAAAAGAAAAACAAGAAACAAAAAAAGAGACACCCTGGATTCATTCATACGACAAAAAAAGAGGACCAACCCAACTCGGTACCTAGGTAGACTGCTGCTGTTGTCTGTGTGCTCTGGAGAGGTGAGCTGGGGAAGGGGAAAGGAGATGGGGGGAAATAGACCACAGCCAACCAGCGAGCCAACGCAACACCGTCGTAAAATGCAAAAAGAGCGAGAGACGGAGTAGTAAGGGAACAAGAGAGAAAAGGGACCAGAAAAAAAATCAGAGTGCTTAATACCCGCCCGCTGCAACAACGACGACAACCACACTGCTACTGACAAAGCCAACAACAACAACAACCAGTCTACTCCTGCCCGAAACCCATCGTCTCCTCCACCGCCATCGTCATCTTCTGCTGCAGCATCTCGAGCGACTTGTATGGCGGGAGATCGAGGCGGTTGAAGCTGTACACGCCAAGTTAGCACTCATGTCTTCACCATACTCGATTCAGGGGGTGATAAACCGAAAAACACCAAAAAAGGGGGGTAGGTGATAGGAAAGGGTACTAACCAAGTATGCGCCTTGGGCAAATTCGTAATCTCCCCCGCCTTCTCAATCGTAAACCTCCTCGGCCCGTCGCTCCCCTGCAGATCCTTGAACCCGTTGACCGGAATCCGCGATGTGCCCGTGGTGAACTGCAACAGCCGGCTCTTCTGCTCGCCATCCCACGACCTGACCGTCTGCCAAAAGAACTGGATCACCTCGTCCGACTCGGTGTACCCCCTGTAGTCGGTATGCTTCTTCCAGTCGTCCACATCAATCTCCGCGATACCGCCAATCAGCAGCTCCAGCTCGCGCTCGTCAAAGACGTTGATCAGGTCGATCGGGATCAGGTCGTGGAACCCCTCCTTGAACGCCTCGAACTGCTCCGAGATGCGCTTCTGGATGCGCCACTTGACCATCAGGTCGACGTACTCCTTCTTGTTCTCGTTGGTCACGTCGATGTTGCGCCCGTTGGGGATCAGGTCCTCGACCGTCATGACGCCGAAGCGCTCGTCCTCGGTGGAGAAGGTCTGCTCGAGGATGCCGCCCGAGATGTCGTTGTCGAGCATCCACTGCAGCGAGCGGTGGAAGTCGGCGTCGACGCCCTCCATGTCGGCCAGCACCACCATCTTGCCCAGCACCATCTTGTACAGCGCGCCGATGAAGAAGGCGTCCAGGAAGCGCCGGTGGAAGATGGCCAGGCCGACGACCCGCCCGATGAACTTGAAGTAGTTGAGGTGCTCCGGGTTGATGCCCGAGTGCGGGTTGATCTGCAGCGTGTAGTTGTCATGCGCCGAGTACTCGAACAGGCAGTAGAAGGGGTTGAACATCTCGTGCGACAGCAAGAAAAAGAACTCGCGCGACAGGCCGCCGTAGTCGAGGCCGTCCTCGCCGTCAAACTTGATCATCAAGCGCTTCTTGAGATCCGTGGCCGACTGGCGCGAAATCTCGGCGAACGAGTCCTCAAAGATGTGTGACCGCCGCACCTTAATGTGGCACTGACCCGAGAGGATGCGCATGGCGGGCTGCGAGCGGAAGTAGATGAGCTTGCGGCGGAAGTCGCGCTTGTACTGGGGCACGTTCTGGTCAAGCGATGACGGCAGCCGCGGGTCGTCCCACGTCGTCGTCTTAGTGTTGTGGTCGACAAAGTAGACACGCGCCGTGTTGGTCAGCCGCATCTCCCACCCGCTAGGCAAGGGACCGAGCTGCGAGACGGGCTGCTGCTGGATGGTGCCGTTGGTGTTGTTCTGCCCGCCGTACATGCGGATGTACTGCTGGCGGCGAGGGTCGACCCATGTGGTCGTGCGCGTGTTGTGGTCGACAAAGTACGGCCGGCCCTCGGGGGTCCACCTCTGCTCCCAGCCTGGCGGGAGCTCGCCCGTGCCCGCCGTCGTGGTCCCCGTGTGCATCATGGTCGTCTGCGAGGCGGCCTGGGTCGCAGCCTGCTGGGCCTGCTGAGCCTGCTGGGCCTGCAGCGTCGGAGAGTTGGCGCCCGTGCGGTCCTCAGGCAGCGTGCGGTTCTGGTGCCGTTGCCGTTCGACCTGCGTGTTCGCCTCGGCGTTGCGGGCCTCGGCGGCGCCGGTGCTGCCCGTCGGCCTGGTCCAGCTCGTCGTCCTCGTGTTGTGGTCCACGTAGTAGGTCCTCCCGAGGTTGTCCTCTCGTCGCTCCCACCCGGCGGGCAGCCGGCCTTGCGAATCCTCGAACGGGCTCAGCGTGCTGCTGGCCTGGCGCGGGCGGGAGGACCCGTTCACGGCGGGGGGGGCGGCCGACTGGGTCGAGGCCAGGCTCGAGGGGCGGTGGGCGACCGACAGCTGGGCGCCCAGGGTCGGGGCGCCGTTAGGGCCCGACATGGCGGACGAGGGTCTTTCGGTGGCAGGGGCGCCGTTCGGGGCGGTAGACGTCTGCGGGGCCAGCAGCGAGGGTCTGCTAGCCGACGCTATTGAGGGCTGCGAAGCGCGGGCGGGGACTGTGAGGTTGGTGGAGAGGTTGATGATCAGCTTTCCGTGTACCACAAGGTTATCGGTCGACTTCTTCAGGTCTCGTGTGAGCATCTGGTCTGCAAAGGCGGTAGTGGTCAGCGGTTAGCGAGCTTGTTGGAAGACCGAAGCAAAGCACGCGGGGGGCGGGATGGGGTCGGGTGAGGGGGGCGTACCATCAGCTTCGGGAATCAGCTCAATGGCGTCTCCTATCCGGATGTTGATGACGCCGAGGAAGCCTTGGTCCTTCTTCTTGAACTTTTTCTGGTCAAAGACCTGGACGGCGAGAATGCTGTCCTCGTTGACTTTGCTGTTGGGTCATGTGTGAGTTGCAGGTGCCCAACCAACATGCGGCCACGAGGACGGCCCGGGCCCAGCCGAGCGGCAGCGCTTACAAGTCAAAGCTCTCGTTCCAATACGGATTCAAGGTTCGCTTGGACACCTGTGTCGTCTTGGTCTGCTCGCCGTTGATGGTGGCAACGGCGAAGGGGTCGGGGAACCCTGGGGACGACAGTGTCAGCACGACTGCCACGGCACACGATCCAGAACATGAAACCCATCATCACGTACTGAACACATCTCGTTTGTACAGGCCATCGGCGGCAATGACTAGGCGGGGAAGCAGGTTAGCGCGGGGCTCTGGGCGAGCGAGGGCCGGATCGCAGGGAGGGAGAGGAGGGCCGGTTTACTGGTCACGCGAAGGTTCGGCTGGCTGTTGCATCATCGGCTGTCAGCGAGGTTTTCCCATCATCTCAACTCGGCACAAGAAGGACAGAGGGGCAGGGCGCCCGAAGGGCCCTGTGCGCAACGGGATCAAGACGTACGCAGAGAGCCCGCCATCCATCCGGCTGTTGCTCATGGTTGCCGGCAGTGCGAGGTCGGATGCGGCACGCGGCGCCGTGTATCGGTGACCAGTCCGAGTCCGACTGGGAAGAGGGGCGATCGGGGTGGTGGTGGTGGTGGTGGTGGTGGTGCGCCCGAGCGGAACGGGGGGAGATGGTTGTGTCGGTCGCGGGCAGCGGCAGCGACGGCGGTGTCGGTGTCGACGGAAGCGTCACCCACCGTCGGTCGGGCCGGGGTGGATGGTGCTTGTGGTGATGGCGGCGGGTGGTGGAGGACGCGAGGGCGGGGATCCCGGCGATGGCGAGTCGTCGTCGATGGGGACGAGGGGGACGCGCAAACACAAGCTGCTGCGAGCGAGGCCGAAAAATAGGGGGCAGCGGCGCGGCTCGGGGAAGGTGAGCAAAGGCGAGCAAGCAGGCGAGCAATCAAGCAGGCGAGCACCAGGTGTGTGGTGTGTGAGTGTGCGTGTCGAGGAAGGGGTGCAAGCAGTGAGTGGTGCAGTGGTGCAGAGTGAGCGATGAGGCTGTGCTGTTCGGGCACCCCGCTTTGGGTCCCTGCCGCTGTTTTGGTTTGGCTGGCGACTGATGGAACCGCTTGACGCTTGCTGCTGCTGCTGCTGCTGCTGCTGCGGCTTGACACTGACGACTGGCAGCGGCTTGACACTGGGTAACTGGGGGCGAGGGGCCGGCCGAAAGGGGGGATCAAGCAGCGCAATGCGGTGGCTGCGCGACACAAGGGCCCTGCTTCGGCAGCACTACGCGAGCAGGACGGCAAAAATGGCAGGAATCGGGCCTGGGTCCTGAATGGGGGTGTTGTTGTGAGGTGTTTGTGTCAGTCGAGCTCGAGACCGACTCTTGCCTCCAAGCAGATGCCGCTGCTGCTGCTTGACCTTCCAGGCTGGAGACACCACCCACAGCCCAGGCGAGCACCCACCATTCACCACAAGACACCACAGACACACCACCACCACCACCCACCACCGCCTGGACAGCCCGATCCTCCACCCACCCACCCGTGCCACCTACCAAAACAGGCCAGGCAGGTGGGTTTCCATTGTTTAGGCCCAGCACTGGCGGCTGCAGTCTGCTGCTGATGCGCGAGGCGTTTGGTTTGGGCCGGGCCGGGGGGGAGGAGGAGAGGGAGGCGTTTAGCGTTGCAGACCCCTGTAGGGCGGGCAGCAGGGCGGGTCCACTTCCCTCAAGCAGAAGCAGGGAGCGGTGCCTCAGCCGAGCATCTCTGTTCCCTGCCCCACCCAGCGCCGCTAGCGAGCGTTGACTTTTGACGCGCGATGGCGGCGGTTGAAGATCGAATCGAATGGATCGAGGCCAGATTTGATTTGATTCCATTCTGGTGCCGACCCGACCGACCGACCGACGGGGTCCAGCCACTGGTCGGGGATGCATGCTTCGGGACATACCCACCGGGAATTGCAGTGCCCGGGCGTTTCTAAGTATCTCGATGGATATCTCGCTGCCTGCCCGCCCATCTCAGGATGCGGGAGGATCGAGCAGGTGTTTCCATTTCTCGCCTACCACCCAACCCGCCCGCGCCGCTCTCTCTGCTGCCCAGGCAGTTCACACCCCTCGCCACACCCACCCACCAAGAGACTGTGGCGTTGGATGGCACCTCGGACTGCATCCAAGAGGATCGCCAAACGGGGCCGATACCCGGCCTCCATCTACTGCGCGGATCCCGCCGAGGGGATCCATCCCTCCTCCCCAGTCCCCGAAACACGCAACAACACCCGCTGCCGTCATAGCCCGTAGCTCACCTGAAAACCAAGGGCCCCCTTCTCAGAAAAAGCTTCGTTGTTTCCCCATTTCGCCTCCCCGGCGGGGACTGATGGATGGAATCATGGATGGAGGGACGGATGTGCCCATGTTTCCCGAATTAGAGACGTCCATCCAAAAGGTGATGACTGTGCATGGGTGGGCGGCAACCTTGGCTGCTGCTTGCTTGCTACTACTTGCCATGACGTGGGATATTTATGGAACCACAGCAACCCGGCCCATCGCCCGGATCACACTCCGCTCTCCATTGCTGCGTGGCCAAGAATTTGTGCGCGCCAATACACATTGGCCATCTTGCAGTTTTTGCTTCGGGGATGCGCGACGGTCAAATCTGGAGATGGAGCACAGCTGAGCGTGGGGTTGGTTGATGACCAACGAATGTTCTAACCGCTGAGCAATAAGAGCCGCCGCCCTTCTCAAGAGCAGCCTGACACATTAAATCGAGAAAAATAAAGAACGAAAAAGAACCCCAACCCATCCATGGCCCGGACCGACTGACTGACAAAATGCCGCTGTTTTTGCAAGGGGCGTGTTACTGCTTCGCCCGACGAGGGCCTAGTTAATGCGATGATGACTCGAGAAAATGCGCCGAGCATGACATTCCCTTCTTGTTTTGCCCCCATATCCTTGACGCCGTGCCGAAGCAAACGAAAAAAACAACAACAAACCAGACCGAATCGACGACCCATCCCCTTGTGATAGAGAAAAAAAGATAAAAAGAGCGCCCCCACGGCTCGTATCATACCACTCCAGTGCCAAATCAAGTTGCTTAACAGCAGCAGCCCCTCCCCCACTCGGCCAGCTCCATCCACGCCGGCGGCACCTCCCACCCACCCTCAGTAAGGTGCAAACCCGCGCCCCCGGCCCCGATACCCGCCGCGGTATCCGCCGCCCCTCATGTACCCGCCACCGCCACCCCGGCCGCCGAAGAACCCGCCCCTGCCGCCGCCCCCGCGGAACCCGCCCCGCCCGCGCCCGCGCGTCATGCCGGGGATGTTGGTCCGCTTGGGCTCGACCTTGATGTTGCGGCCCTTGAACACGCTGTCGTTGAGCACGAGGGCCTGCGCGACCAGGTTGGGCTCGCTGAATTCTACGTAGGCGTAGCTGTTGGGTGGGTGGGGGGTGTTAGTGACACTGCTGGGGATGTCGTGTGTGGTAGCAAGATGGGAAGGGGGGGAGGACATACCCCTTGGGCTGGCCGGTAAACTTGTCCAGCAGGATGGTGACGCGGTTGATGGACCCGCAGCTCTGGAAGTGCGCCTGCAGCTCCTCGGGCGAGGTGGTGTAGTCGACGTTGCCGACGAATATGCTCCGGTTGTCCACGTCCTCCTTGTCCTCGCTCAGGTCCTGGCGCGCCTGATCGAGCGAGGCCTGCATCTCCCTAAGCTTGGCAGCCTCCGCCTCCATCTCGGCTACGCGCCGCTTCATGGCCGAGATCTCTTCCTGGTGAATGCGCGCCCAAAGGTTAGCCTCCTCTTTTTTTTTTTGTTTTTTGTTCTTGTTGGCGGTGCCTCTTTCAGGTTGTGTGGTGAGGCGCGCGCGCGACAAGGAGGGCCCGCACCTCGTCATTATCGCCATCGGCATGGTCCCGCGTCTCGTCGTGCGGCTTCTCCTCCTCTTTGGGCGAACTCATTCTGGCCTTGTTGGCGGGTTTGATGGAGGTTGTTAGGTTGGGTGGGTGGTGTAGGGGGAGCGCGAGCCTAGAGAGTTGGGTCAGTGACAGCCGCGGGGAGGGAGGCGCGTGTCGATCGAATCGTGGGACGCGCTGGGAGTGGTTGCGTGTGGAAGGAAGAAGGCGGATGCAAAACTCACTGGCACTGAAACGCGGTGCGGGTATCTCGTCCTCGTGTACTGTGATGGCAGCACAGCTTCTTTGCTGGCAAGTGATGGCAGGATGCAAAGTTTGGAGAGTGCGTTGAAGATGAGCCCAAGCTTGGAAGAGCACAGCACGGCCAGCTTCAGATGACAGGGATCTTGGCCAAGGCCTGGCTCTGCGTCCATGCGCGCGTTGGTGCAGTTCAATGTGACTGGGGTACGGGCAGCACGTGACTCTTAAGATGTGAGTGGCCGACTGCGCTGTCAGTGGGCCTTTGACCCTCAGCAACACCTCGAGTTCACTGTCACCAACTGAGATTCTTGAAAGAGGAAGGAATGTTCCCTCTCTCATCTCTCCGATCTCGGAAAATGGAGGAGAGAAAATACCGGGTTCACCGGGCTGTTGGGTGTCAGATCTGGCAACATGTTTCCCTCGTCTTTAACCTCCCTCCAGCAAGGGAGAGGTGAGTTGGTGCCAAGCTTCGACCGCCCAACTGACTGCTCAGAGGAACTTGACAAACAGTTGGCAGTCCAGTCCGACCCGAGTTGATTGCTTGAACATGCCTGATCTACCAACCCCAAAGTTGTCTCTCCATCATCATGGCAACACCCGCGGGTCCCTCTCCGGCCTCCACTGCCTCGACAGCAACTCTTCCCCCCCTTGCTCCTCGAGCCGATCCGCGTCCCACATGACATATCCCCAGAGACGCATCTTGTCTCCGAGGTAGTCGCCATACCGATTGCTGTACGTGGGCCCCCAAACCGCGACCCACGCCAGCGGGGGCCAGGATCCGTACTTCTCCGGCTCCAGGTCCCCCACGAACGGCATCGGCTCGCAAGACTCCTCCTTCATGTCCCTCTCCGACACATCATGGTGCCTTCGTTGCCCCTGAACAACCTCCCACAGGGCACCGCCAAAGACATCTCCTCCCGAGATGGTTTTCTGCATGGTGGTGACCAGCTGCTCGTGGTCCCTCATCCTGAACAGGACGGCATGCAAGCGCCCCAGGCCGCTCAAGACTGTCCCATCGAGCCAAAGGGACCTAGCATCTATTTGTTTGCGTTATTCCAGAATCAGCATGCACATCTCCTTGCACCGCCTGCACGCTTGCCCGAGGCCAGTGTACCAAATCACCACGCACGCAAGGGAGGAGGAGGAGGGCACTGACAGCGGTCATCAAAGTCAAAACTGCCATGTGGATTGACCCGTCGCGACTGGTCAGCGAACCTGGGATGGTCCCGCTTCACGTCCGAGTGGATGGCGCGGAAGACGCGGTCGAACTGGTCCCTAGCATATGCGTGGACACAGACGAGCTGCTCAACCTCCCAGGGCTCGTACAGGGAAAAGACCAGCCTGACGAGGTCGAGGGAGCTCAGGGTAAACGGCTGCGACAGCGGATTGCGGCGGCTGTGGAAGAGATTGCAGCACAGCTCGAAGCGGTACAGGGCGCGCACGATGCGAGCTTCCTCGGTTGCGCTGAGCGGTCCGTGATGCGGCGAGAGGCCAGTTTCTGTGGCGAAGTTCCCGAGGGCCCAGTTGGCGTAGCTTTGGATGAGGGGCTCGATGACGGTCAAGTGGAATTTCAGCAGGCCCTCGACGTCCTCGAAGGAGAGCGCCTCGTCCGAGATCGAGTACGTCGCAAAAGTCAGTCGGTTTTGGTACGGCTCGAGGAACTCGGCGACCGACTCCTTGGTGCGCTCGCGCGTGAAGGATTCCGGCTTTGATCGGTAGACAGCGCAGGCATCGACTGCGGCGACACCCAACATCTTCTGCACGGAGCCAGGTAGCAGAAGTCTGCGGTCCTGGACGTACTGCCGGTGGAAGGTGGGAGAGGCCTGGGCCATGGCCCGCAGGCTTTTGTAATCGAGGGCATCGAGGACCGCATGGCGTATTTCGGCTGGGAGGTCCTCGATCGCCGCGTTACGCCGGACAGGCATCTCAGAGATGTCCATTCTGGAACGCGGGCAACTCCTGGTGATGTTCCTGGAGCTTTGACAGCGCGTCATGGAGGCGCCAGGCCCAGCGAATAGTCTGCCATTATACCATGCATGCATGTTGACGGCCAGCGAGGGGTGCGTCGGTATTTGGTTGGATCGCACTCCTCACCCCGCAGCACCCGACGAAGCTGGTTACCCCCGTCGCCTTCTCAACCCCCACGCACCATCAGTCAACTAAGGTAGGTATCCAGCCGGTTGCGAGCCTCGAGTTACCCACAACATCACAGAACAAAATGTCACTCGCCCCCCCCCTGCCACCCGCGACGGCGAGTCATACTCGGGCGAACTCCAAGCCGAGGCCAGCGGCAATAACCGGCACCATCGCGCGGCCGTGCCCGAGATCAGAGAGGTCTACGATGGCTCTGCCGGCGCCAACGGCCGGCCCCGTCACTTGTACGAGGCGCAGCTGATGCACTACGGCCTGCCGCCGTTCAGTACGAAAGGGACGGCCAAGATGAGGGGGAGCTGGGGCGTCTGACGGGGAGGGCCAGGTGGGTTGGATGAAGAGGGTGTCGGAGGAGATGCGGTTGTGGGATTGATGGTTGGGAGGGTTTGGTGTTGTTTTATTGAGTTGGGGTTCGTTGCTTTGGTCGTCGGATGTTTGGGTTGGGTTGGGACCAACTTGAGGAGGGGATTGCGATGACGTCACTGTTCAAGGTTGCACCTTGGAGCAACCCATCCCGACCATCAGGAAGGCCCCCTGTTTGTCAGGTGGAGGGGAACAGAAAACAACACGAAAATAAAGTTATGACTTGTGTCAAGTGTCACTCAGGCTCTTTTCTGCAATGCAATCTGCCCTGTCGGATGGAGAACGTCGTGGGCGTCTTCCAGCCGAACACAGCAAACCCTAACCCCCGGGTTTCAGGGCCTGGTGCCTGATCGACGCTGATGGAGCACCGCTCAGCCACTGTTTGGGCCCCGCGCGTTGCTGCCCCGCAACCACGCAACCCCTGACTTTATGCCCCTCCAAGCCCATGCAAGCGTGCTCCAGCTCAGGCTTCAGCGCTCCGCACCGTTTCTCCTCCAACCTCCAACTTGCCCAACCGTTTCCTCCTGATCCATTGCAGTTCAGGCTTGACAGCGACCCTCCCAAGAAACCACACCACTCCAGAAACCCCGAGCGCAACCATGTCGATCGAACTCGAAAAGATCCTGGCGGCGGCCCCCGCAACCACCCGCGGCCAGCCCACACAGCTCTCGTGCGATCCCAAGGGAGAGCGCATAGCCTACGCGGTGAGCCCTCTCCTCCCCCGATCTCACCATCCTGCCCCCTGAGCCAACCCCCCGTCTAACCCCCCTCTGCAGTCCGGCAAGTCCATCTTCCTCCGCAGCATCGACGACCCCGCCGTCTGCAAGCAATACACCGGCCACACAACCACCACAACCGTCGCCAAGTTCTCGCCCTCGGGCTTCTGGGTCGCGTCGGGTGACGTCTCGGGCAAGGTGCGTGTGTGGGACGCTGTCGAGGCCGTCAACACCAAGGGCGAGTACTCCATCATCTCGGGCCGCATCTCGGACCTCGCCTGGGACGGCGACAGCCAGCGCGTCATCGCCGTCGGTGACGGCCGCGAGCGCTACGGCCACTGCTTCACCGCCGACAGCGGCAACAGCGTCGGCGAGGTCAGCGGCCACAGTAAGGTCGTCAATGCCGTCGCCATCCGCCAGCAGCGCCCCCTGCGCGCCGCCACCGTCTCCGACGACAGCACCATGTGCTTCCTGCACGGCGCCCCGTTCAAGTTCGCCAACAAGGCCGCCGGCCTGCACAAGGGGTTCGTGCTGGCCACGGCCTTTAGCCCGGACGGCAGCGCGCTGGTCACCGTGGGCGCCGACAGGAGGATCCAGCTGTACGACGGCAAGACGGGCGAGCCGACGAAGCAGGTCGGCGAGGGCGTGCACACCGGGAGCATCTTTGCCGTTAGCTGGGCGAAGGACTCGAAGCGGTTTGTGACAGCCAGCGCGGACCAGACGGTGCGCGCGTGGGATGCCGAGTCGGGCCAGTGTGTGCAGACCTGGCGGGTCGGGGCCGAGGGCAGCGTCAATGTCGCGGACCAGCAGGTCGGCGTGGTCTGGCCGCACGGGCGGAGCGACGGGCTCGTCATCAGCCTTAGCTTGAGCGGAGACCTCAACTACCTCAAGGAGGGGAGCGAAACCCCCGTCAGGGTGGTCCAGGGGCACAACAAGAGCGTCACCGCGCTCGGCGTGTCATCCGACGGCAAGGGCAAGACCCTCATCACCGGCAGTTTCGACGGCAAGGTGTGCAGCTGGGACGTCGTGACGGGCATTGGCTCCGTAGTCGAGGGCCAAGCCCACTCCAACCAAGTGACCCAGTTCGCCTCCTCCGCGGGCCAGACCTTCTCCGTCGGCTGGGACGACACCCTCCGCACAATCCAAGAATCCACCAACAACTTCCTCTCCGACCCCATCAAACTCCCCGCCCAGCCCAAAGGCATCGCCGCCGCCGCCCAAGGCCTCACCATCGTCGCCCTGAACGACAGCATCGCCGTCTACGCCGCCAACAAGCTCCTCTCCCAACTCCCCGTCGACTTCACCCCCGGCGCCCTCGCCGCTCACTCCACAACCATCGCCGTCGGCGCCGCAAACAACACTGTCCAGATCTACACCCTCACCCCCTCCTCCGGCAGCCTCTCCCCAACCCAAACCCTCACCACCTCCACCGCCGCCATCTCCGCCCTCTCCTTCTCCCCATCCGGCGCCCACCTCGCAGCGGGCAACTCCTCAGGCAAGATCGTCGTCTACGCCACCAGCAATTGGTCGGTCGCGACAGACCGGTGGTCGGCGCACACGGCGCGCGTGCTGAGCATTGCGTGGAACAGCGAGGGGACCCACGCCGCCAGCGGCGGGTTGGATACTAACGTGCATGTGTGGAGTTTGACGAAGCCGGGGGCGCGCGTCAAGGCGGCGAACGCGCACAAGGATGGGGTGTACGGGGTTGCGTGGGTGGATGGGGGGAAGGTGGCGAGTACCGGGGGGGATGCGGCGGTTAAGGTTTGGGGGGTTAAGGGGTTGCAATAGTTGATATCCATCGACTGGAAGGATAACGATCGATGGATGATGAACCATGCTCAAAGACAAACAAGAGATCAAACTCGAGTATGCCCCCGGCCGACCATGTTCAAATACCGCGTGCTATAAACCTCGAGTCCGGCCTCCAGACCATGTTTAAATACAAGAGCAAAGGGACGTGACGTGGGTATCTCGGTCGTCAAGAAATGGGTCGTGCCAACCACCCAACCCACAACACAAAACCCGCCCCTCCGTTGACCGTCCAAACCAACGTAAAAATATATGTGTGATGCACTTGGGTATGTCCCAGTCTCTCCCGAAAATCAACCCAGGTTTATTTTTAACTCAACAAAACAAAACCACCAGCCATGCGGTAGAAATATCATCCCTCCTCAGTCAATTCCATGTCACTCACTCATCCCCCTCCACCTAGCCTCCAGAGGCCACTCCAGGCGCACCCGCTTCCTCCACCCCACCATCACCACCACCACCACCCTGCTCCTCCTCTTCATACCAAGTCCCATCGAAATCAGCCCAAGCCCCATCCCAATTCTCAAAGAGATTGTTGGCATCATCATCCTCAGCAGCAGCCTGAGCATTTGCGCGGGCAAGATTTGCATAGAAGATCTCCTCGGGCGGGAGGACAATGCGCGCGCCGTTTGTGTTGGCGTTGGTGTGGCCGTTGACGTGTCCGTTGATTCCGTTGATGCCGTTGACAGTGGGCAGAGGAAGGGTTGCTTCGTCTAGGTCGATGAGTTCATCACCAATATTGCCACCAGCACCCGGTGCGATCTGGGTTGTTGTAGTTGTGGCAGCAGCACCGGGGTTGGTGGTGTTGGGATTGTTGTGGTGGTGAGGGCCGGTACCGTTTATGCCGTTTATGGTGGGC
>FTEL01009762.1_pt1 | contig 14147 bp, 10 predicted proteins | sample 1658911 | NCBI WGS metagenome assembly FTEL01 (sample SAMEA3914869, study PRJEB12502) | metagenome | biome: forest; material: soil | place: USA | collected 2012-03-12 | depth 0.1 m
ACCGACATCATCCTCGCCTTCCCACCCCTAGAAGCCTCGCCCGCCACCCCCCCACCCCCGGAACGACCCACAACCCTAACAATCCTCTCCCCCATCGTCGTCGCCGACGGCCGCGGCGCCCAACTCGCTCTCTGCTCCATCACCCCCCCGACGACGGGGGGCAAGGGTTCCTACCAGGCAGCCGCAAAGATCTTCGACCCGCTCTACTACCCCTTCGAGTGCCCGCACGCGGCCCACGTCCCGCAGAACGTCGCCTGGCTCGCGGACGTGGCGTATGCCCACGAGGCGGCGGCGTACAGCCACCTGCGACAGTATCCGGGTCTGCCGGTGCCGGGGTATTTCGGGGCGTGGACGTTTTCGCTGCCGCTCTGGACAGATGGGGGGAGGGTGGAGAGGGCGGTACGGTTGGTGTTGATGGAGTATGTGCGTGGGTATTCGTTGAGAGAGATTATCAAGTCAAGGGTGTTGTTTGGGGGGTTTACGGTGGAGGAGAGGTTGGGGGTGTTGGGGGAGGCGTTGCATGCGGCTGTGGTGGTGAGGCATAGGGGGGTGGATCAGAGGGATTTGGCGGGGAGGAATGTCATGGTACGGGACATGGCAGCCACGGTTGATGACAACAACCCAAACGCACACTTGAAACCAAGAGTGGTCTTGATAGACTTCGACACGGCAGAAGTCACCTCCCTCACCCGCCGCGGCCCCCACCCTTTCGAGCTCGCCCCGCGCCCGCCAAACCCCATGTCTATCTTCTGGCACGACGTCCTCGCCGGGTTTGAGGGGTGGAAGCCGGAAGAGTGGGAGCGCAGCGGGGCCGAGTTGAAGAGAAAGTGGTTGAGGGAGCGGTTTGGGGGGTTGGAGGAGTATGAGGATGCGAAGGGGGTGGAGGAGTAGGAGTGGGTGACACAACGTGGTGGGAGGTTTAGGGTTTGGTGCGAGGAGAGAGGATGTGCGAGGGTGGGTTCAAGGTGGGGATGGTGAGAGAAGGACGAGAGGGATAAAAGGTTACTCTTGGAAAGAAGGGAGGGTAAAGTTGGTTGGGATATGATAACACTTACGAAGTCACATTGATTCAAGTCTCAGACATCTGGGTAAACATCTCATTTATTTCTCAATTAAACCACATCAACCACCCCAAACAAAACAACACCACACCAAAGAAAATCCATCGACATCATCAATCGTTATCCCCAACCAGGGCGAATAACACGCTAGGGCTTGCTGCGCTACCTACGCTACCTAAAAACGCCGAGTGGTGGCAGGCTCAGTCTAAAAAACAACACCAGGCAAGCGAGTGTGAAACACAAGTAACCCCCCCTGACTCAACGCCAGACAGACATCAACCACAACACCCCCTTCAACGGGCACCTGTCCTTCCATCCATCCATCCATCCACCCACCATCCATCCACCCACCATCCATCCACCATCCAAGAGAGGAGTGATGATTCCTTCACATGATCAACACCATACAACAACAAACAACAAACAGGGACACATAGTAAAAGATAACTCAGCAGTTGACTAGACCTGCTCGACGACACCATCATCCACCCTTTTACCTGCGACGGGGACACTTCCCCCTATTCATTCCTCCCTCCTTCCCACCATCCATCCTCCCATCAATCCATCCCTCTCTCTACCGACAACAGCGAGTTCTTTCCCTCGCCAGGTTGAGCGGAAAAGGTTGTTGTACCAAACCAAAACCAAAGGACGACCAGACAAATGACATAGAAAAAAGACAAGGAGAGAAAAAAGTATTCACAAAGAAGAACCGACCAACAATACAAATCGCTATGCACGCCCGCCGCAGAGAGAGAGGAAGCCCCGAATCCCAGATCACACAGATAGACAAGATACCCAACCCGCCCCATCCATCAACGCCCATCCCACTTCACCCACAGCTCAACTCACCCCCCTACGCGGCATAACAGCTCTGCTGAAACTGCTGATGCAGATGCTGGGACCTCTCCTCGTCCGTCATGTGCGGCATGATGGGGCGGGGCTGGACGACGGCGGGGCCAGAGGGCGCCGACGACGTCTGCAGCTGCGCGAGCTTGGCGGGGTTGGCGCTGAGGTCGCCGAGCATCTCCTTGAACTGCGGGGAGGTCAGGAGCATGCGGGTGAGGTTTGTCAGGCGCGAGTTCTCGTCGATGAGCGCGGCGTTTTGCGCCTTCATGATGCCCACGTCGTTGATGCGGTCGGTGAGGCGCGCTTCGAGCCAGGTGATGTATTCTATTGAGAGGGGGGTTAGTGATGAGTCGATGAAAATGAAATGGGGATGGGGATGGTGTGGGCTTACCCTTTCTCCTCCCGCGGAACGCCCGTGCCGACACCTTGTTGCGCAGCTGGCGGCGGGCCTGGGGATCCAGCTTCTTGCCCTCGGCGCTGGCGAGGAACTTCTCGTCCTCGTCCATCTCGGACTCGGCCTTCTTCTGCTTGGGGAAGTTCATCGGCGGCAGCGTCTTGATGGGCTCGTAGTGCGGCACCTCGGTGCGCATCGAGTTGAGGATGTTCTGCACGCTCTGCTCCGCGATGGTCCCGCTCGTCTGCGGCGCCCGCGTCTTCTGCTGCGCCGCCTGCTTGGCCTGCTGGGCCTGCGCCTGCTGCGCCCGTTGGCGTTGGAGCAGTTGCTGCTTCTGCTGGAACTGGGCGCGCGCGAGGGCGGCCTGCTGCTGGTGCATCCCCGGGTACAGGCGGCCGCCGTTGGTGGTGAGCGACGACGGCGGCGGCGGCATCGACGAGGCGGACAGGGCGTCGGGCTCGTGGCCGCCGAGGGCGTTGGGGTTGATGGTTGTGTTGAGGTAGAGGCCGCTATCCGACGGGGGCGTCTGGAAGCCGAGATCTAACGCCGACGCATCCAGGGTGCCCTGCAGCGGCGAGTTGAAGTCGAAGAGCTCGTCGTCCATGCCGGCGAGAACCTGCTGCTCCTGGAAATCGAGATACTCTTGGTAGAAGCCGTGGGGCGGGTTCATAGACAGGGTCGTGGCCAGGGCGCCGGGGACGATGCCTGTTTGCTGCTTGTGCAGGTCGTACTGGTGGCTGGGGCCGGCGAACACCTGGCTGGTAGGGAAGAGCGACGGAGTGCTCGGGGGCTCCGTCTTCAGCGTGTTTGGCGGGGAGAGATTTGACGACGACGAGGGCGTGAGCTCGGGCGACTGGAATGCGAGGTTGTTGGTGTCGTAGTCTGAGAAGTCGACAAAGGAGTCGACCATCTGGTCGAATCCGCCCTGACCAGCAGCCATTTGGCGCTCTGCTGCACTCTGGCTGCGATTGATTTGGTGGCCTGGCTGGCGATCGGATCCGTCGCAGACAAGCAGTGCTTATTCCCCCTCGGCGAGCCGGTCACAAAAAGAAATCGTATTCGCTGGGGTTGTTTGTGTTTGTTGACGTCGGGGTCGTCGTGATCGTGGGGTTTATCGCTGTTGTTGTCGCTGTTGCGGACGGTGTTGCGTGGCGGTGCGTGTTGGGTGCGAGAGGGAGTAAAGCGGGAGAAAGTGTGGGAGCGAGAGGGCGGGTGAACTGGTTTTGATGGCCCAACCAGACACAGCACCCGCAGCGCTGCGACAGGGAAACACACGGGGAAATGACTTGGCACACACACACAGTGTTGGGTTGGCGAGGACAGCGGGCAGGGCAACGGGCAACAGAGCAGGTTGGTTGCAACAGAAGAGAGCAGGAACAGCAGGAAGCGCAGTGCCTGGGGCCCTGGGGCAGGGAGCACCAGAGGGAGCGCAGGGAGCGGCAGGGATGTCGCTCGGTTTGGGAGGGGGGACGCGTAATCCAATGCGAGGACCACCGCTCAGCCAATTCCTGGTCGCCGGCCCACAAAAACGAGGCCCCATCTGACGGACCAGACGAATCAGGGCCGCCGCTCAAGGAAATAGCCTGTTCGTCTGGTCGTCGGCCACACGGCGCAAAGTTGGACCTGCTCACGCTCCGAGGGGGAGGGGTACATCGCCTGCCCGCAAAGCCACAGCGGGAGGGCATGTACCTCCTACCACTCACCACTCACCACTCGGTCGCTGCTCTCGGCCGAGGGGTGCTGCCCTCCTCCGTCTGCTCGTCTCTGCTGCCCTCTTCCAGGTCTGCTCCTAACTGGCGGCCTAGCGAGCGCGGACCAGGATCTTGATGCAGCTCCCGTTTGGGGAAGCGCACCAGCCAGCGAACCGTGCGATTAAGCTGATGCCTTGGGCGGGTGACGCCAGCTCGACCAGATTGACGAGACGGCTAGACCAAACGGGCTGCAGGTGCAAAAACTGCTCATCATCGACCCGCCATGGGTGATGGGTGACGGGTGATGGCCCATCGCTCGCTGCCCGCGGGACTCTCGGTCGGGTGCAGCATGGAAGCCGACGGGCGACGACAGAAAGCCACAGACGGGCAGTGCTCGGCGGCCCAGAGAAACAGAGAGATTTGGAGAGTCGCCGTTGGCTGCGCGCGATGGTCCGTCCAATGCACTGCCACGATCCGGCGGCGGCCAAAAAGATGGGATTGGGATGACACAAAAAGGGGATGAAACCTGAGCGCGCCCAGGGCCAGCGCTGCCCATCCCCGCCCCAGGCCCATGACGTACTCTTCTCGAAGGGAGCTCTTCAGACCTGCCGTTTTGGGGAGATTGTTTTGCGGGCTGTGGGAGCGCTGGAAGACGCCAGCAGCGAGCCACACCAGCGCCAGGCCAGAGATGGACACCAGAGATGGACCCCACATTCCCATTCCCCTGCAGTCGCAAGTGGACACGCTCACACAACGCTCTGCTGACTGACGCAGCCCTCACGGCTGCACAAGTTCGAGGGTCGTGTCGAGGCTTTAGCTTGCATTTGATGACGGCAGCTTTGATGGAAGAGCGGTGGGATGAAGAGGTGATCATCGAGTGCTCGGGGGTGCCTCGGAGATCCAGCAGCAGCAGTCCGGTGTCGACGGATTCCATTCTGTCTGTCCTCTTGATCCGCTTTGTCCGAATTGTTGCCTCTTCCTCTGCACATCGGGAATCGGGATTTGGGCGCGCCGACGGTATGGACGGTGTTCCGGGCGCAGCTCCGCCCTGAAAGTTCCGCGCTCGCTGATTCCATCCCGTCATTCTCAACCAGCGCAGCAAGCAGAACCCCCGTGGCCTTGATCTGCTCACCACAGCTGCGGGCTCCATGGGGACTCGCTCCAGCAGCCCAGACCCAGGATTCGCCCTGCGGCAGCCCGCGGATCGCGCTCGGCATTCATTCCCACCACGCCTTGCCTGCCCACTGCCCATGCACGCTTGCACCCAGCCAGGCGGTCCACATGGACCGATTGCCAAAAATGGAGCGCCCTAGAACCTTGCGAGGATGTTTCAAGATTGGGGGCGTCTCCTCCACTGGTGCTTGGGCTCGACGTCAACGACCTCCCCCGACCCGGCACTTGGGATTTGTGATTCGGCGCTTGCTCTTGCTGGTTGGGAGGTTCAGGCTCAGGCTCAGGCTCGTGGGCGGCCTCCCTCCCCTCTGTGCGACGACACCCTCACCTCACCGCATTCCCGCGTACTCGCTTAGCTCAGCGGCAAGGCTGTGCCCGCGCTGTCGTCGTCAGTCATTAAGATGAGCAGGCCAAACCGTTCCCCATTCCGCGGGGGGGCATGATTCCAGAAGGGCCAGAACCAACGACCCGCCTCAACTTCCACCCGTGGGCCCGACATCAACAACACAAACTTACCCGGCGGCGGGCCTGGCATAAACCCCATCTCGCTGTCTCGAACGGTTGTTTCTCCCCTCCCGCCAAACACCGTTTCACCAAGGCATCCAGCCCCCACCATCCCGCCCAAGTGGACAGATGTCCATGCCTGCCTTGCCTTGCCTGCCCACCAAAAAAGCTTGCGTGTCCCCTGTGCTGTGCTGTGTGCTGTGTGCTGTGCAAGCGCACACCCACAACAAGCAGCAGCACACGAGCACACCGAGCAACCAACCAATCTGATAAACCGGCCAAGCCAGCCAAAGCGGAAGCTTCCCCGTTTCGCTCATCCGTCCGTCTGTCCGTCCCCAGCGATGTGAGGCGAGCCGAAGGGGGAAGCCACAGGTGAGGTGTGTCGAGTCAGGGGGAGAAACATCCTTTGCGCTTCCCCATCTGTCCTGTCCCCGTCCCCCGTCCCCCGTCTCCGATCTGACTGAACTATCCACTCGTTGATCGGTCCGTCCATCTGTCCCAGTTGTTGTCACCCCACATCCCTTGCCTCAACCACAGACACGACTGCTCAGGCTCGGGGGCTCGGTGGGTATCGCCAGCCCGCCTGAGCTCATCATGCCCACCTCTAGCTATGGGTCCCGACTCGAGCCCCTGGTTTTGTGTGCCGGGTTTGGGGGCGTGGTGGGTGGGTTGGGCAGGATGACAGACGGAAGGTTCCGTCTTCGGCATTTGGTGGTGTGCAAGGTGCGAGGGGATCTGTGCTGGGATCTTCACGACGGGCGATCAACCTACCCTGCCCTGCCCGACCGCCACATTGAGCTTGGAGATCATCGTTTTTCTTGTTGCTCGGTGGAGGGCTGGGCAGTGGACTGGGTGTTGTGCATCTCCCGTCCGTCAGATCCAGTGTGCTGTTTTCTGCCCCGCCAAGAAATGACTGCGGACACCATCGCGGGCAGCAGAACACAACGCCAAGCGGCACAACAGAGACACAACGAAAGCAAACCCGTGGCGGTGCCTCGCCGATCGCCTGTGGCGCTGAACCCCTTCCATTCCCTCCAGCCCAGCCCTCGTAACACACCCCAACAACCTCCCCTCCCCGAGTCAAGCCCATCCCACCGCCGTGGCTGTGCCGGCCTTCGGTCTTTGAAGCCCACCCGCCCGCTCGGCAGTCCGAAAGAGAAAAAAGTGGCAGCCTGGAGCGAGCCGCGTGGACCCAGGCCCAAACGGGGCAGTAAACACACAACACACAACAGAACAAGACAAGCCTCGGGATCGCTCGGGGATAGCGCCGGGGGAAGCCTTCCGCCGCCGCTGGCCCCGATGACTGGGAAAAGCCAAACCAAACCGGCCGGGATGGATGGAAGCGATGAATCCACTGAACCCGCCCGTCCTGACACGCCACGAGGAGCCCAAGCCTTGGGTGCGGAATCCGCGGGTTAGGGTCCACCACTGCCCACCCACACTCAGCGCGCAGCAGTTCCGCCTTGTTCCCGGCGGTGCTGAGTGAGTCTGCCACTCCCGCTCTCAACAAAACCAAGCCATCAAGAAAAGTGATTACGATCCGTGTTGCAAGAATAGAAAAACCCTTCCCATACGAGGAATGGACCAGTCAAGGCATTGCCCAAAACCCACAGCCCTGCCGGGCCCTCGAGGCTCTCAAGGCAGACCGCGCTCCAGCTCAAGCCCGGCAGGACAGGGTCAGACCCAGCAGCAGGGCGCTGCTGCTCACTAACAAAATGCAACCCAGCAGCGCCGGATCCATCCCGCCCGCCCACCAGCCACTTCAGCCGACCGGCATTTCCACCACCACCCCCCGAACCAAAAGTAACCACTCCCCTAGTCGGGCAACCAGCGCATTTTCCCATGCCCTGTTGATCCATTCCGGTCGCCTGAGAGCACTGTTTTTAAGCCCGGCAGGCAAGGCGGCCTAACCGCAAAAATGAATAGTCCTGGCGGGGATTGAACCCGCGACCGTCGCATACCCATGACCCGTGCAAGGGGTATAAGAGCGAAATCTTAACCGCTAGACCACAGGACTATTTTCCAGTGATTGGTGCTGGGGTGTCAGGATGGGGGCTTAAACGTGGGGTTATTTACGGCCCTTCCTTTTTTAAAAGCGTCTGCATCACGACGGCGACAACAACAAGGTTGTCGTCGGCGACGATGAGACTGTACGGATTATTATTCTCTGTATGATGATGGATGCAAGGTGCATCGGGTGGTGGATGGTCCTGCGAACCTGCATCGTCACCACCGTGCACAGGGCACACGATGCATGATGGTGCCGCCCAACTCCAAACCTGAGCCGTCGTGAGAAGGCATTGCAGCACCCAGACAGACCGAGTAGGTAATAAGACGACGCACGCGTGGCTAAGGTTTCATGGCCGCAGTGGTATTGTGTTGACGCGACTCCCTCCCCTGAAAGTAAGCAGGACATCGTGTGGGTGACGGACTGGCGCTACCTACGGAGAGAAACCTGCGATGCTGCCCCTGACCCTCCCCGATTACACGCCGTTCCTCCTCCGTCCTCCGCTCTTGCTCCGCGCAATGTGCGCCTTCATCGTCTTGCTCGTCTCGACCAAGCTGCGCTTGTTCTTGGCCCGCGCCTTGCCGATGGTCATGAGGAAGTTCTTCTTGCGCGCCTTCTCCTTGTTGGTCGTGCTCTTGCCCTCGGCCTCCTTCTTGGCCTTGCGGATCGCCTGCGTCGACTTGTGCTCCTCGCGCAGCGGCTTGCCCTCGCGCGCGAGCGCCACCCGCTCCTCCTTGGTCGCCTTCTTGCCCAGCTGCGCGGGGAGTTCGATGTCCTCGGCCGTGACCCCGTCCTCGATGTGCCGGTCGATGAGCTCCTTCTTGCGCTTGGACTGCCGGCCGAGCGCCTTGTCGATCTTGGCCTCGCGGCGGAGCTCCTCCAGCTTGGCGAGGTCCGCCGGGGTGAGGATGGAGGTGGTGGCGAGCTTGGATATCCGGTTGATCTCGGCTTCGGCGGCGTCCGCCTTGGAGGTGTCGACCAGGTTGGGCGCGTCGTCGGGGTCGTCTTGCCGCCGCTTCTTCTTGGCCGGCTCGTCGTCCTCCGAGTCGCTGCTGACGTCGATCCACCCGGCGGAGGACTCGCTGTCGGTTGAGGCGACCTCCCACTCGTCCGAGTTGAACCCGTCGTCGTCGTCGTCGTCGTCGTCGTCCTTCTTCTCGCCGTCGCCGTTCTCCAGCGCCTGCTCCTCCCGCTTCCTCCGCTTCTGCTCCTCCTTGTATGTTTCGAGAAGCTCGATGCCCTCGATGCCACCCTGCTCCTCCTCTCCAAACTTGCGTAGCTTGACTTCCCCTGAGCGAAGCCCCATGGTGGCCTCCTTGCCGCGGAACTTCTTCTGCAGCAACTCCGGGTAGACCTCGCGGTAGAGCGACTGCAGGCCCTTGGCGGCCATGACCACGCCCTTGTCCTTGCTCTTCTGGTACATGACGAGATCCTGGAGGAGCGTCTCGGTCATGCAGAGGGGCTGGCGGATGGCGACCTCACGGATGGCGTTGATACCGGCGGCGGCCACCTCGGTCGCAGCGGCTTCCGAGACGAATTCGTTGGCGATCTTGACGACGAGCGGCTCGATCACGTCGGGCGGCACGAGGTTGTGCGTCGCCTGGGCCAGCGAGGCCAGGAACGACGTGACGTTGAGCTGCTTCGGCGACAGGTAGCGGACAAACCACGAGTAGAGCGAGATGATGGTGAGCTTGTGCAGGCCGACGAGGCGGGTCACTAGCTGCAGGATGAGGAGCTTGTTTTCCAGCGAGAACTTGTTCTTGGCGTTCTGCAGGTGTTTTTGGAAGAGCTTCTCGGCAAATCCCTGGGGGTCGTGGATGAGGTGGAGGGCGGAGAAGTTGAGGGGGTGCGGCGAGTGCTTTTTGCGTTCTTGCCTGCTCGGGTCAGTAGGGGCATTTGGGAAAGGGGCGTGGGCCAGCGTACCTCTTGATCTTGTCAACCGCCTTCTCGTAGGCCTTTTGGCGCTTCTTGGACTTCTTGTTGATGGTCCCCTGGTGCTTCACCTTCTTGAGATCCACGTCGTCGTCGCTCGACTCATCCTCGAGCTCCTCCCGCTCCTTGTCTCCACCCAGGAAGAAGCGCACGCCGCCAACAACGACCTTCTCGTTGTCCGACAGACAAGCCTCCTTCATGACATCGCAGGGCCTCGCGTCAGTCCAGATTTGGCGACGCCAGAGCTCGCGCGTGATGCGGGTGGCCCACATGCCCTTGGTTGAGGTGCGGTCCGACGTGACGAGGTTATGGAGGACGGTCTGGATGGTCCGATTGAGGCGGTGGTTCGTCGACTTGGAGTTGGACTCGCGCAGGTCGCTGATGATCTTGGTGTACAGCAACGACCGCAGGGTCTTGCTCGGGGTGGAGATGAGGATGGGGAAGAGGGTGGTCAGGAGGCCGGTCGAGTCGATGACGTCCTTGCGCCGCAGCAGCACCAGGCTGCCGACGACCTTCTCGCGCAGCTCCTTGTCGAGGGTCGCATGGTGCTGGTTCAGCAGCTCCTTGAGGTGCTCGGGGAACGGGGCGGTGAGGTCGGGGTAGAGGTCGGCGACATGGGCGACGAGGTCGACGAGGTCATGGAACTTTGTGGTGTCGTCCCGCGACACGGTGGCGGGGGAGGAGATGAAGATCTGGCGCTGGGCATCGTAGGCGAGCCACTGGTCGTAGAATTCCTGGGCATATGATCTGGGGGCGGGCTTGGGTTAGCAATGCGGTCTCGAGGCGGGCGGACACTGAACATCACCAGATGGTACGAGGGGAGGAGGCATTGGGGACAGGGCATACCTCGGATCTCTCCTGATCTTGTACTGCAGGTTGACCAGGTCGGCCTCGACCTTTTCGAGGGCGGCGACCTTGCGCTTCACCATTGTGTCCGTCAAGGGGCGGTGAATGCTGGTAGGGAGTGTGGTGTCGCGTCTCTCGGCTTGCGCTGATGGACTCGTGGTCGCATTCGTCCGAGATTTTTTTCGTCGTCTAGCGCAGCGCAGCGGCCAGCGGTTCGTTATCGTTATCGGGCTGGACTTTTTAGTGGGGAATGGGCTTGGCGGCACGACCAAAACCACACCAAGCGCACCAACCACAACACGAGCCCGCTGCAGGGAGGGCTCAGGGCTGTTGCTGGCCGGTGCTGCCTCACAGACCCTCTCCAGCGTCCCAGTTCCAGCCCTGGAATTCTGGTTCAGTCGACTCCCGCGTCGCTCCCGCCATCCGCTTTCCGCCATCCGTGGTCCGCCAACAATCCGCACGTGGCATTTCTCGACCATGCCCCTTTCCGCTCGACGCCAGGGTCCTCGACATGGATTGAGATGGATTGGGATGCCTGGAGATGCCCAAGAAGGACGCCGGAGCGATGCCACCCCGCCGCCACTCCCGCGCAGCGACAAGCAGCTCCCAGCACCTCCCATCGCCTCCCAGCGCCTCCCAGCGCCGCCCTCGCTCCCCCAGCCCTCCCCAGCACGCACCACCCAGGCACACCCAACAAAAATTAATAAATACGAGTCAGCAACAGCACATGCGAAGGATCCAAGCGATGCGTCGGGCACCACCTCGACGGCCTTGCTGTGTGTGATAATAACACCGGCCCTAAGGGTCGCTTCGCTTGCAGCTTGCTGGTGCTAGCCACCGTCAGATGTCCATAGTCACGGCCGCTACGGAGCAACTCGGTGTCGAGCAACCCCCTCTCAGCTCGCCTTCTTCCTCTTGCCCGAGTCGTCAATCTCGCAAATCTCGCACACTCGCATACCTGGATGGGCCAGACCAAGACGGCCTCTCTTTCGTCCGCCAGACGACTGTCCATCCCTGCCCATTCTGGATCTCACACCCCTCGGTCACGCAGGTCACGCAGCGACGGATCGTCTTGTCCGTCATGGCGTCGCTGATTAAAACCCTCCCAAATCCCATCTTGCCCCCCCGCAGCTGATGTCAAAGCCCAACTCCCAACCGGATGAGCCCCTGGCCTAGCCCAGGGCAGCAGGACCGCTCAAGTGGCGCCAAAGCCCTGGGACCTCGGGTCTTCACATGGCACCTCGCACTGGGTTCTGGTCAAAGCGCCGGCTGTTATTCCAGAAGCGGATGGTGGCCGTCGTTGGCTGCTTGGCTGCTGCATGGCGCTGCCGCGCTAGCGTCTCTTTTCTGAACCTGCGACACGCGCCAGCTGCGAGAGTGCAGTTGGGGCAGTTGGGGCAGTTGGGGCCTGGTCGGGGTGCGTCGATGCTGCTGCTGACTGCGTTGGGATGTGCCTTGACCCTGGCGAAACCTGCAGCGTTGCACTGTCGTCTGGTGTCCCGCCGCAACGGCGAGCGGCTGCGGGGGAGGGAGGAGGCGAGCGCATGGCCACGGGACGAGCTCTTGACTCGGAGCTCACCTTGCCTGCCGGCACTCTCCGTCAGCCTGCCATCAACGTTGCTCCCGCCTCCTCCCCAGGCCAACGACCAACAATGCCGAAATCACGGGCCCAGCTCGGCTGCCATGGCACGACCGGCACAACTCGGCCCCCTCTCAGCCCAGCGCGGCGAAGGGCTTGTCGAGGAAGACTCGAGTGATGGCCGGCTTTTTTGACAGGACGCACTAAGGACCTTGGCGCCCACCGCATGGACGCCCTTTCTCACCGGACCTTGCAGTTTTGACAGCTAACGCCTCGCCGCCGGTGGGGTCATCACAAGGGTAGTCCAAGGCAAGTGGCCACACCCAGCGTCCGTGCTTCCCCGCAGCCTGTTGCCATGCGACGCTATCGACGACGGCGATCTGCCAAGGCCCCCTGCTCCGAGGCGCCCCCCTAGCGCTGGATGGGCCAGTCCCGCCCCGGTATTCATCTCGCAAGGCAAGGTCCTGGAACCTGGGGTTGGGTTGGGTTGTGGGTTGGGACCACCCGCCTTGCCCTGCCGAGGGACCTGCCCATCCCCCGATATACATATTAGGCCGACGGGCCCGTCTCCGGTGCCCCCCTCCCCCGGACTCCATCCCCGCGTGCTGCTGCTGCCCGCTGCTGCTGCGAACCCCACGATCCACTTCCTCGCCTGACGACATGTTGCCCTTCAGAGGCACGCCGGCCATACTCGGCCTGGCTCTGCTGTCGCTGTGCAGCACAGCGGCGGCCGCGGTCGCGGGCAACGGCCCCAGCATCCTGTCCCTGGCCGAAGTCAGGGCTGCGTTCCCGACCTGCGCGGTATGTATCCTGCTGCGCGCTGCGTGCGCATCACACGCGGCACGGGACGGGCGGCGACGCCTCCCGGTGTGAAGAGTGGAGTTTGGGGTTTTGGGGGGGCCGTGGGCTGACGATGGATCTCTCGTGTAACACAGCTGGACTGCCTGGACGCCGCCGTCGCCAAGTCAACATGCTTCGACAACGATAAGACGTGCTTGTGCAACGACCACCTCCTCACCGACGACGCCACCGTCTGTGTCCGGAAATCGTGTACCGTCAAGGAGACGTTGAGTACGGGGATAACGCTTCCGATGGAGGAGAGAGATTGTGGGGCTGACACGGCGCAGTGACGAAGAACACTACCGCTTTCCTGTGCGGCCAGTCCGTCGAGGCTGACGAGTCGCTGGTCACTGTCTACTCCGTCTTTATCGCTTTTGCCATTGTCGCTGTGGTGTTTCGCCTGGTTGCCCGCGTCATGACCCAGGCCTACTTTTGGTGGGATGATTTGGCGAATCTGCTGAGCTTCGTACGCTTCCCTGAGCTCCGCCCTCACAACCCGTACACGTACTCATTGTCTCGCAGTTCTGCGCTGCCATCTTTACCGGCCTGAACATCCACGGTAAGCCTCGCCTAGTTGTGATTACCACCAGCCTCGGCTTGCGCTAACCCACTCTTCGCAGCTGTCCATGTCGGCCAGGGGAAAGATATCTGGTTTGTCCCCTTCGACAACGTCACCTCGGTCGTTAGGGTAAGCTCACAGCACTCGATACCCCCACCCACTCCCCACCTCCCGCTCACACGCTCCAGATGTTCTTCGCCGACATGCTCCTCTACACCATCGGCCGCTTCTTCTTTCGCGCCTCGATCCTGCTCTTCTACATCCGCATCTTCCCGCCCAAGTCGGACAGGAAATTCGGCCGCATTCTCTGGGGCACCATGGTCTTCAACCTGGTCTATAACTTTGCGTTCCTGATGGCCATCATCTTCCAGTGCCAGCCGCTGCCGTACTTTTGGATGCAGTGGCAGGGCTTGCACGAGGGCCACTGCGGGAACTATAACATTCTCGCGTGGGTGGCGGCGGCCACGGGGATCGTGTTTGATGTGTGGTTGTTGGCGCTGCCGCTGTCGCAGTTGGTCGGGTTGACGCTGCCGTCGAAGAGGAAGGTTATGGGCGGGCTGATGTTCTTTTTTGGTATTGGGTATGTGGTCATCTTTCCTCCCGCTGTCCTTATGATCTCCGATTCAACAAGCAACTAACAACCCCCTCCCAGCGTCATGGTCGTCAGCCTCATCCGCCTCAAGACCATCAACGAATTCACCCAGACTATCAACC
>FTEL01009176.1_pt1 | contig 14140 bp, 5 predicted proteins | sample 1658911 | NCBI WGS metagenome assembly FTEL01 (sample SAMEA3914869, study PRJEB12502) | metagenome | biome: forest; material: soil | place: USA | collected 2012-03-12 | depth 0.1 m
ACACAACCCCCGCCACCACCGCCCCCAGCACCGCCCAGCCAGAGCGGCCGAAGCACATCACGGTCACGGTCGAGGCGACCCCGAGGGCCCACCCGATCGCATACGCTGAGGCAACATGTCAGCCAGCATCCCGGTCCCATGACGATCATCATGGAGCAGTAGAAAAGGGGGTCATCGGGGGACAAGGGCGCCAGGCCCGCTAGTAGCTGGTCCATGGCTGCCAAACTTGGGCATCAGAATACAAACGAGGAACGGGTCAGGCAGCATATGGCGAGTGCGGGATGGGCAATGACGTCCAACTTTGTAACATGTAATAAGAGAAAGAGTATAGGGGGTAGTGAGGAAAGGTACGTGCATGAGACAAAGGGGGGTTGGGGATGAGAAAGACAAGAGAAAGATGAAAGGCATCGGGGTAGGGGAGAAAGGAGGGGGGGTTGCGGGAGAAATGACCAAGGGGGCAGGGGAGGCGGAAAGACACCAGGTGGGTGCATGTGTTAGGAGAGGGGCCCGACTGGCCCTCTCCTGTCTCGACTTGGCAAACGCTGAAACTTCTTGCGATGCTTCAAAGGGGCTATTGTTGGGATGGTGTAGTAATTAGCGGACAATGTCACTGCTGGTTCTCGAGATTAGTGGGACATGCTCCGCCGGCCGCCATCTGTGGTCATCAGACGAAAGATTGGGGGCACGAGGACGGGCAGACAGGGCGACGGGGTTGGAGGGTGGGCAGCTGGGGGGCAATCAGAGCATCGACGGGCTGCCTGTTCGAAGGGTTTTAGGGGTTTGGGGGGGGTAAACAAGAAACACAACTTACCGGCCATTTCGATTTCCGAAACAAAAAAACCGAGACAAGAAGAAGACGACGAAGACAACTTCGAGATCCGCAGATGGGAGAAAAAAAAGAGACGACATCTGAGAAGAGACGCGAACACGGCAAAGGTTTTATGCAACAGCGGCCGAAGCCGGCTCTTGCCATTAAGATATCAACAGATTCCGCCCCTGGGTCGCGGGTTCATGATGCTGAATATTTGATGCAGGTACGTCTCTCCAAAAAGAAAAACACAAACGAAACGGAAGCACGCCCGGCCATCTGACGAGCCTCACTTGGTGCAACGAGAAGGTGGCAACCACTGACTTGGCTTCCTCCATCGCAAAAACGACAAGAGCGGCCATCAACAACAGACGCGGGGGCAGAAGGAGCCAGAAGCGCCTCTTCAAACCGAAACCTGGGCAGCAACAGGGAGGCGGCCAGGCAGGAAACTCAAGAAGCATGTGGACAGTTTGGGTAGATGGATAAAACTGGCAAGGCCCTCCGTTCCCACTCCTCCCTAGTCGCCATTGCTGCCTTTTTGTAGTTATCAAAGTGGGAAACAGCCATGGAAGTCGGCGCTTCCCCAGATTTTCTGTGCCCGACTCGGGCGCCAGGCCGGGCCACGATGATGGCAAGGCAATTAAATCACATGATGTCATGCGCTGGAACAGTCGCTGAAGGGAGGTAGACAGGAAGTAGCCGATGGCATCTTGAATCGAATCAAAGTAGGCCAAGAGCCCAAAGTATGTACTTGAAGAGATGCCCTGCCACACGGCAAACGGCAAAGATATATACAAAAACAACATCAACAATAACCACCGCGTCTGTCCCACACAACGCTATGCAACCAACCAAACAATATTTCGCCATCGGCATCCTCCCTGCCCCTTCATCCCGTCATCATAATTTTCGTTTCAGTGTTTAAAGGCACTGCGAGTACCAGTCGTTCTGCTTGTTGCACGTGGTGCCGCTGACGCACGTGGTGCAGCCCGACGGACCCGACCGTGGCCCGGGAAGCGATGGCGGCGGCGATGACGATGACGAGTCGCGTCCCATGGCGCCTGATTTGGCTGTTTCGGGCGACCTGATCGACTCCTCCATCACCATGTCTCACGTCGCTAAGTTTATCGAATTCGTTGAGAAGCACATCGAGCCTCTCTGGCGCCGCGCTGCTGGCACCAGCCAGCGCAAGTTCCGCTTCATCGACCTCGGCATGGTTTTCCAGCCCGGCGAGCTCCTCTACGTTCCCCCGCCGTCTGACTCGCTGCAGAGCTTGGAGGCCGCCACCACCAAACGCTCCGACTCCAAGATGTACCATTGTTGCACTGTAGTGGTGTACGGTGAGGTGGGCTGGGCAACGGCGAGCAGCGCTCTCCACTTCCGGCTAGGGTCGGATTGATGGCTATATTTATTCTTGGACTTTGGGGTGTTGAAAATCGAGGATGGGTTTGGATCACACCTTCTGCACAATGCATCTCCTATACGCCTATTGCCCTGCTTTGTGAATCTGGCATGTATCACGCACATTGTTTTGTTCGCTAAGCAATTTGACACTGAGATACACATCACCTCAAATTCGCAAAGAGGTTGTAGGCAATCGCGTCCTCTGGGGGAACTGCTGCAGGATCTGAGAACATTTTTCGAGATGCGCAAGGTTCCCAAGTATTGTATTTACTTGTGCCGGCTGCATGGAACCAAGTAGTAGGTATGTTGGTACTCCAGCCCTCCAATCTCACCTCTTGTTGAATACAACGGCAGCAGGATCCGTCCGCATTAAATGACGCTGTTTGGTTGTCAGGTTGAGGATTTTACCACAGCCTCGGTCGTCAAGTGACACGCAAATCCGTAACTTGGCCGAGATAGAGACGAGCCGTATTTGCTGAGCGTCCTCGAGCCGAAGTTGCTTCCCGGTCACAACATAATTTAAACCATGCCGAGAAACCACCCAAGGCCCGCGTCATGTCAATGCAACGCGCACACGCATCGCTCGGCCCATCGCTAACCCAATTGGTGCGACGGCGGCCGCCTCCCGATGGTGGTGGCGCATCACAGGACGACTTTGGTGCAATTACCCGCCGGCTAAACCAGACCGAGAGCGACAATGACAGCTGGACCAGGTTTCAGACCCCTTTTGAGCCTCAACTTTTGAGCGCGTCGACATCTTCTCCTCATTGACGTCTGCAACAGGCTCATCGACATCAACACGAGGGGCGCCATTCACCGCCAGACCGACGACCATCATGATGGAACCGAGGAGGCACGAGGACGACCAGGAGGAGGAGGAGGCGTTTCTGGGGCGTCCGAGCGACGAGGCGCCAGCCACTCGGGTCGATACGACATCGGCCAGCCAAGGGGGCAAGAGGAGGAGGGTGGTGGGTTATTTGAGGATCGTCCTGGAGATCGCCATGGCGGCAACAATAGCATACCTGCTCATCGCCAAGCCGTTTGTCGTCAGTCGGGAAACCATCCGGCGAACGCCGGTGCCGAGATGTACGTTTTCGACGATATCTTGTCTTGAATGTTGCTAACTTTGCCCGCCTCAAGTGCCGCGGAAGATCTACACGTTCCAAGACAATCCCAAATATGTCCGCGGCGACATGTGGTTCAACGAGTCTCTCACCCTCCACACCCTCCATAACTGGATCGAGTTGACCTCAGGTAAGCAGTCTCATCACTCACCACTCTACTTTTTTCCGTCAACAAGAAACCACTAATCACCCCCATCCCTCTATCAGCAAGCCGTGGCTACGTCGTCATCAAGAACCCGGACAAGTACGACCTGCCGGACCCCTACACGGTGCCCCTGGACCGGCACAACGACGGGCCGGGCTACATGGTGACCGTCTTCCACCAGCTGCACTGCCTCTCGTACCTGGCCGAGCATTACCAGCAGGGGTACGCGGGCGTGCAGCTGTCAAAGGAGGTCGCCCACCACACGGCGCACTGCTTCAACTACATCCGCCAGGGCATCATTTGCTCGGCGGACACGACGCTGGAGGGCAAGACGGAGGCGGGGCCGGGCGAGGGGTCGGAGCATGAGTGGTAGGTTGACTTGGGATTCTGTGTCTCGGAGAACAAAGTGACTAACTTGAACGCCTAGCACGGATTACGAGGCGTTGCTGGAGTGGGCCAACAAGAACTCGGCCATGAAGTGGCGGGAGACCCTGCTGCCGGAGGAGAGCACGCTGTGATAATGCACTGAGGCCTCGCGCGGCACAATCTAGGCGGCCGTATGTACATATTTTTGACACATCAAATCCTACCGCTGAAGCGGCCGCTCGGTGAGACAAAATCATGCAAGCCCCCGAGCAAACGGTCGATTACGCGTCAGTTTTCGTGCAGTGATTTTCTTGGGCATTCTTCCGTCTTCCCTTGGTTCGTCTGGAGCCTTGCTCGACATCTGGGCGGCGGCCGGGCTGCGCCATGGTAGGTTGCCTCGACAGCCCAACCCGGCCAACAAACAGACCCAACAGCCACACCTCGACCCAATCAGGCGCACTTGTCTGCCGCCAAACGGAGGGCTTGAGGCTCACTCGCTGTCCGGGGTAATAATCTCCCACTTTGGGGGGTTTCCATTCCTTCCTCTTCTCTCTCCTCCTCTTTCCAAGGCCTGACCTGCCATCCCAACTCGGTCCTCGTTTTCACACCGACCTCACATGTGTTTTTGCTGTTTTTGCATATTCCCCGCTTGTTCTTACGTCTTGCCAACCTGAATCCATCAACATGGCCATCACCAGCATGGCGGAAATGGCAAAGTCGCCCGATCCGGGGGCGCTCGATTTCATGATCGATCATATCTTTCTCCCGCCCCGACTGCCGCAAGAGGACGACGAAAACTCCAGTCACACCAATGCCACCATTCGTGTCCTCCGCGATTCTGTTGGTTCCTTCCTGTCAGCGGAGCCCGGTTCTGCCCCGTCTGTCCGGCCTGCATTTGACATGTTGGACCGGTTCGTCAAGATGGACACTGGCAAGATGGACACTGGCAAGATGGACACTGGCAAGATGGACACTGGCAAGATGGACACTGGCAAGATGGACACTGGCCGAGGGGTGGATGAGGATCGCGAAGTTCGTTCCGTCCGCGATATCATTTCCGACTTGAAGAACGGCGGTATGTATTCCCCTTCTCTCCCATGATCGCCCTCTCACCAACACAACCATCCCAGACATTGCCCTCATCCACCTCCGCTCCCAAAACGCCGGCCTCCTCCTCACAGCCCGCCAAAACGACGTCCTCTTCGAAGCCTTCGAGCTCCTCGCTCCCAACGAAAACGTTATGTCCTGCCAGGGCGCCCTCCTTCGCGACTTCCCCGACCGCGCCGCCATCGTCACCTACACCCGCCTCCAAGAAGCCGACTTCCTCGAGGAACTCTCCACCGTCATCCAGACGCTCACCACCGGCGTCGCCTCGGTGGCTTGCCAGAAGGTCTACAAAGGGAAGACATTCCAGCCCGAGGAGCGAGAGACCATCTCCCCGCTGCTTGCCACCGGCATGCTGATCGACCTCCTCGCCGGGCTGGGAGAGAGCATTGGCCCCGAGGGCCGGGTGGTCAAGCGCAGCCGTGAGCATGTCGGCTGGAACGACGCCAAGTTGCCGTTCCATCGCTGCGCGACGTGGCTGCTGCTTCGTGTTGCGCTGCGGCTTGTTCTTGATAGGGCGGCCGTCGCTGGCCAGACGTCGTGGTACAAACCGCTCATGGCGTATCATCTCGCCCGTCTCTTGGCCATGGCTGCACAGGAAAAGGCGCCAGAGGTGCCCAGCGATCGGCTGTTTGTCATGCAGGCCAAGGTTGTCAGGCGTGTCGTCAAGCTGGGTCCGGATGAGGAGACCGGATGGGTGAGGGAGGTGAGCGGGGCCGTGAAGTTGGCCCAACGGGAGATGGAGAGACGCTGGAAGACGGTGCGGTCCATGGACGGGAATGTGCTTCCTCTGCACGAGCTGGCCGGCCTCTCATTTGACAAAGACACAACACTCAAGTTACCCGAATTCCGCAAACACCTGGATTGGATCAAATCACGTTCGCTCGGCACCAGTGAGCCCATGGGCCCGGGCGATACCACCAAATTCACTCGGCTTCAGCGCTCTGAGCTCCCGGAGCTGGGACCTTTCGATGCTGCGATGGATCGGACCGTACTGCTCGAATTCGAGGCTTGGGTCGAGTTTGAACGTCTCGGCTGGCTCGATGGCCAGCTGTGTCTCCCTGTCGACGCTTGCGGATCCGAGTTTGCTGTGCCGGCCGTGGACCAGATCCAGACTCTGATCGGGGCGTATCACTCTCGAGCCACCAGCGCCTACAAAGGCATCCCTGAAGCCCTGTCTGTCATGTACCTGGTCTTGATGGAGCTCTGGGTGGCCATGGACATGATCGCGGGCCACGCCATCCCGCTGCTGCTCGACTACGATCCGGGCTTTCCACGCAACATGTTGCACCCGCTGTTGCTCGAGCGGAAGAAGGATATGGAGCGTCTCCGGGTTCTCGAAGAGTACTTGTCTCGCCGGCAGCACTCGGCCCCACGAGGATACTTGTCGGCCTTTAAAGGGTTCGGCCTCAAGGAATCTTTTGCAGTTCGATTCTACCAGACCTCGGCCGAGCATCAGAAGCTCCAGCAGGACATCGTGGCCCAGGCAACAGAAAAGAAACGCCAAAAGCTACAAGAGTACGAGAGAAAGTGGGGGGAGTACACGGAACTGGCCCAAGCCCGCCGCAGATACTCGGGCTGCGAACAAGTATGGGATTCAAGCCAGAGGTCTTGGGTACACTCGCCCAGCTGCTGCAAGCCGTGTCTCCTGGACAAAGCGATGAAAGATATCGAGATCAATGTGTTTGAGTGGCCGTTGCCGACTACGTCTAGCCATGCCGAAGCTGTCGTGGTGGAAGTTCGTATCCCTAAGCTCGTCGGGGTCTGGCGAGAGGTGACGTGGTGGCTTGTCACCGAGGTGTTTCGGGGTGAGAAAGGCCATGCCCACGGACGACGGGAAAGGAAACTCTACTTTGCGAAGAACCACAGCGGCCTGCAATCCTGGTGTCAAGCAACCCGGGACTTCCATCCGGCCTCGACGGTGAAGCCAATGGAGGTCGCGCACTATGGCCGGGGCACGCACATCCTCAACGCAACCCCCGACAACATCTGTGTTCCGCACGCGGCAGAGTACGAGTATTACGACGGGCCTTCGCGGTGCCTTGTCTTCGGCCAAATCGCCGGCGCATGTCTTCCACGCCATTGCTCGTACGCTGAGCTCGTCGACGAACAGCCGATGCAAGACTGGGTTCGTCGTGCCCAACACACTTCGAACGATGTCATCGCAGACCAGCATCGATGCCGGCTCGACATCACCCTCGAGGAGTTCCGTGCCTTTGGGAACCTCCGCGCGGGGGTGCGTTTGCAGTGGGCCAACATCTACTGTCAACTCCGGATGCCAGCCGTCGACTTCAACAAGACGTCGACGTTTGCGCTCATCATCCAAGCTTGCCTCGAGGTAGGCCCAGACGGCGGCCAAAGTGTCGACTCACTGTGGAGGGAGGCCCACGGTGACACCCAAGAGGAGATATTCATGAATGAAATTCTCCAGGCTCTCGACGAGGCCCTCGAGCGGATCCGCGAGAGCTGGCAGAACGACGTTGCCCTCTGCGTTCTGACATGTCTGGCCACGAGGCTCCTTTCACTGTCTCCGTCGACAGAGGTCTCGGTCGGGCTCCTGAAGTACCTTACAAAGCTGCGAGTGACCTCGATCACCTGGGCAAGGCAGCTCCTCGGCAAGCTCAACGCCAGCAACGAGCATCAAGAGCGGCAGGAATGGGCGCGGCGGTTGCTCATGGCAGCACTGACCTGTGCAGCCACGTTCAACGTCGGGGAAGAGGAGATGGCTTCTGTTCTCAGCTCCTCGAAGGAGCTCTCCGTATTTGCAGAAGCTGCAGTGCTCGCTCGGAACCACCTCCCTCCATCCGGGAGACCCTCTGACCCCATCGCACTCCAGCTCATGCATCGCTGGCACGTTGTCATGTACCAAGCATGCAGCAGCGTCACCAATGAAGCCCGGGGAATGAGCCACACCGGCCTCGACGACGCCATCAAGCAACTCTGGGCAGGATACTCGCCCCCGTTTGACCCATGGAGGCAGTGCTGTCGGGAATCCCAACGCCATATCCTTGAGCGTGGCGCCATCAGCTTCAATCTCCTCACCGGCAACCTCTTCGTGAACGGCTATCCCCTCACAAAGCTGCCGATCGACTATCAGCAGCACGGCACGTTCAGCGAGCTGTTCGGGGAACAGATCCTCGACGTCGGGCCTTCCAGCGTCCCTGGGATGAAGTTCTCGGCGTGCCGCGATCAAAACGGATGGGTCGTTCACTTTGCGATGAACGACCGTCGGTTGGTTGTGCGCTCTGTCCGGAACAAACTGCCTGACACAATCGACCATGACGAGACGGAATGGGAGTACATCCCCAGGAGCCACTTCAGAGGCGATCTGCCAAATTCCTTTGCCTCCAACTACGCCCACTGGCTTAACCTCTCCACCGAGGAGGTCGAATTCCGTCCTCTTGATCAGAAGTGGGAAACGTCTCCTCAGAACTGGCGCCTGACCCGCGTGTCTGGGAGGGATGTTTTGAGGAGGGGGACGCGTTTCGTCATCGAACCGTCGAGCGAGACGGGTGGTCTTGTTGGCCGGATTCTGGGCTCTGTTGCGCCACCTCTCGACATCGACCCCGTGTTCGATTCGGAGACCCGGGTCCTGTCCGTTAAACTCCCCCGGATGAGTCTTCGCTTTTTTGCTCAAGAAGGGCAGACCGCCCTCAAGTCCAAAAACTACGCAGGCATGGAGGTTGACCAGAATCAGAGGATCTGCACCCTGGTCGGACTGCGCAACAAGCTGGTTTTGAAGCCATGCAGCGGTGCAGGCTTCAGGACAATCCTCGTTCCCCAACGGGACATATCCGTCAGCTACAACCGACCTCACCGGCACGTTGAGCTCTCCATCCGTCTCACCGACAACGAGATCATGCGCCACAACGCGTTCATTGTCAACAACACTCTCGGCCAGCTGACCGACACCGGATCCCTCCAGAGCAAGCTTCATCTCTCCTACCTCCACGCCCTCACCTCGCACTGCCTACCCGACCCCCTCACCCAACGGACCGGCACCGAAGAGGCCCTGAGAATCCTGCGGGGGGCCGCGGTGAAGTCCTACCCAGCTCTCGACGACGACGCCCGCAATTTCCTCGTGGCCATCGCCGTCCTCTCACCCGAGCGGACATACTACCCGGACCATCTCAAGTCCATGGAACAGGCCAGTTGGAACAACAGCCTCCCGGTCCTGTCGCAGCACGATGACTTCTGGTGCCTGGCCAAGGAAGTTTACGACCATTACGACAGGTCCAAGAAGCTCTTCCGGACGGAAGCAGGCAACGGAAACACCACGTCCGATCCCAACGTTTTTGAAGAGGACGAGAGGACGCGCTCACGCCAGCTGGCAGAACGGGCGAGGATCCGCAACGCCATCTTCCGCGTGTCCGAGTTTGGCGCCGAGGCGCACACGACGGCTAGGGACAAGTGGTACTACCCCAACGAACAGAGACACAACAACGGTTCTGCTCCTGCCATGGGCTGGGTAGCCCAGTTGGCGAGGTGTGTCGACGCGGGCGACGGGCGCCTTCTTTTCAATCCCTCTCCGTCCCTGAAGGATGACATTTCCAACATCAACGGCAACACGTTCCGGGGTGTTGGGTCGGCCAGCCTGGCGTTCGACCTGACACACTTTGAGCCCCTTTCAAAGACCATCAAGGCGCGCTGGTGTCGCCTGCACCGGGCACTGGTTGCAGAGAAGAACAAGTACAAGAAGATCTTCTTTCTGTCAAGTCTCTTGTACGCCGAGGAGTCCGATCCCGAGATTGTCCAGGCTTTAATGGCGCTTGGCACGATGTCGGCCTTCTCGAGGGCAGACATGCTGCCACCCGCCGATGAGCAGTTCGACCTGGGAATTTCTCGTTCGGGCTTGTCGTATGATCTCAACGGAATCGTCGAGAGGGGCAGCAAAGAATTCCAGCTGTGTCCGGAATGGCACTGGACACGATACTCGTATGAGACGAACAGGGACTTCTGCAACAGGCGAGATCGGGAGTGGTCATCCAACCAGAGGGGGATGGAGAGGGATTTTGTTTCCGCCGTGATGCGCCAGGTTGGCTCCTCGTGGACGATCAACGTTCCAACTGACCGCGCCTACGACAACTACCTCAACGTCAGGGACATCATGCCTGCAGTACTGCACCAAGTGGAAATGGCACGAAAGACGGAGGCATTTCGCCGCTATCTGGACACCACCATAAAGCACCTCCAACAGGCTGAGCGCAGCGGGGATCAGAACCCAACGGTGTCTCCAACGCGCAGCACGAGCGAGTCGTTGCGATTAAGACCCCGCTTCATCTCGGCCATGTCTCTCTTCTCCCAGAGCGCAGCACCACACTCAAACCGCGCGAGCCTCGAGCTGTTCCCCAAGCTGTGCGCCGAATCCCAGGGACAAGAGCAATCTCACGCGCGGCTGTCCGCTCTCGTCGACGAGCTCGAGACAGCTCCCGATCTCCAAGACCACCAGACAACTTACCTCAGCGAGCTCCGACACAGCATGGCCAGCCGCCCCGCCCCCCGACGCCGCATGATCGTCCAGCCAGACGACCCAACAATCTGGCCAACTCTCGAGCAGCACCTCAAAACCGCCACAGCAAACCACACCATCATCACCACCCACATCACCCGCGCGGCAACCGACACCTCCATCGCCCACCAACTCAGTAAAACCGCCACCCTCTACCCGCGCCTCTCCCCGATCTTCTTCCTCCAGCGCCTCACCCGCACCTTCTGGAGCGCCCTCCCCCATCCCTGGCGACAGTCCCTCATCAACCTCGCGCTCGCCCTCATCCACCTCCAACGCGCCGCCCGCCTGGCCAACCACGCGCGCAACCTCCCCGCGCGCTGGAGCGACCTACAGCGCGAGCTCGCCAACGAGGGTGACCACAACAACTCCGCGTGGGACCCGCTCGAGTACCCGGAAGGGCTGTTGTTGGAGATCGAGCAGGATATCCTGATACGCCCGGTGCAGTACGCTATCGCCACCGAGATGCGGGATCCGACGGAGGGGAGGAATTCCGTGATGCAGCTGAATATGGGAGAGGGCAAGTCGTCGGTGATTGTTCCGCTCGATGCTGCCGCGCTGGCGGATGGGACTAGGTTGGTCCGTGTCGTGGTGGCCAAGCCGCAGGCCAGTCAGATGACGCACATGCTGGTTGGGAGGTTGGGGGGGTTGGTGGACCGGCGGGTGTTTTATCTGCCTTTTTCGAGGTCGGTGCAGCCGTCGAGGGAGGATGTCAAGACGCTCAGGGGGATTGTTGAGCAGTGCCAGAAGGACGGCGGGGTGCTGCTTGTCCAGCCGGAGCATCTGCTTTCGTTTAAGCTGATGGGCATTGATAAGAGTGGGATGGAGGGAGAGGAAGGGAGTGTGTTGGGGAGGGAGCTCACGCGGTTGTACAAGGACTTTGAGGCTGTCTCGCGGGACATTGTGGATGAGAGCGATGAGAACTTCAGCGTCAAGTTCGAGTTGATCTATACCATGGGGTCTCAGAAGGCGGTCGAGATGGCCCCGGACAGGTGGATTCTTATCCAGGAGATTCTTCGCATGACGGAGAACGTCGCTCGCAAACTGATGGCAGAGGAGGCGCCAGGGTCGAGTGTCTCTGAGGGGTTGCTCCTCGAAGACAGCACTGACCGCGGACGAGTTCCCAAGCTCCGTGTTTTGGGGGAGGCTGCAGGGCAACAGCTCATCACAGCCCTTGCGAAAGAGGTGTGCGCTGTCGGGATTACAGGCCTCGCCATCCACCACCAGACAACAGACATGAGACAAGCAGTCCTGAACTACATCTTGCTCGAACGACCAGCTGCGGACGACATCGACAAAGTCGAGAACAGCTTCTTCAACAACCCAGCCGCCAAAGCGGCATCGGCTCTCTTGCTCCTCCGCGGCCTCCTCGCCAAGGGTGTCCTTCTGTTCGCCCTGAGCCAGAAACGGTACCGTGTCAACTACGGCCTCGCTCCGGGCCGCCGACCGCCGACCATGCTGGCTGTTCCGTACCGCGCCAAAGACATGCCGTCCGCGCGGTCCGAGTTCAGTCACCCCGACGTCGTCATCGTGCTGACGTGCCTGAGCTACTACTACGGCGGCCTCTCAAACGACGACCTGTACACGTGCCTCGAGTTGTTGGCCAAGTCGGATCAGAGCGAGGAGGAATACGCCAGATGGGCCGCCGAGTCGCCGTTGCTGCCCCCGTCGTTTCGTCATTTTTCCGCCATCAACCTCAAGGATCGTCCCCAGCGCGAGGGCGAGGTGTTTCCCGCGCTGAGATATTCCAGACCCGTGGTCGATTTCTACCTCCGCAGGGTGGTGTTTCCCAGGGAAATCAAGGAGTTTCCGCTCAAGCTGTCGGCATCGGGGTGGGACTTGGCACGGTGCAAGGAGCAGCCCCTGACGGGGTTCAGTGGCACCAACGACTCCAAGGGGGTCCTTCCGCTCTCGATCCAGGCCCTCGATCTCCAACCGCACACCAACGCCTCGGTCCTCAGCACCTTGCTACAGGAAGAGAACGTGGTCTTGGAGCTCGGAGACGGGGGGGCGTCACAGCTCTCTGCCCTGACAGAGGGGATGCTCCTCGGGGCGTTGACGAGTTCAGATCGGGAGATTCGTGTTGTCCTTGATGTAGGGGCCCAGATCATCCAGAGCAGCAACCTCAAGATGGCCGAGAACATGCTCAAAAAAGCCCCCGCGACCACCGCGGACGCGGTCATCTTCTTCAACGACCATGACGAGCTCTCCGTCCTCACACGCAACGGCGTGGTCGACTCGTTTCTGACCTCTCCGTTCGCCGCCCACACGGATTGCTGCCTCGTGTTCCTCGACCAAGCACACACCCGCGGCACCGACCTGAGGCTGCCTGACAACTACCGCGCGGCCGTCACGCTGGGACCGGGAGTCACCAAGGACACACTTGTTCAGGCATGCATGCGGATGCGCAAGCTCGGCCAGGGACAGTCCGTGAGCTTCATCGTGTCCCCCGAGATGCAGAAGCGCATTCGGAGCCTGCGCAACATCACGGACGGTCGGCCGCTTGGCGTCCCGGATGTTCTGGCTTGGGCCATCTCGGAAGCTTGGGATGAGACAGTGCGGAGCGTGCCCCTGTGGGCGACTCAGGGGGTGCGCCACCTCCGCCAGGAAGCCATCTGGGAGGAGACAAACATGACAAATGAGTTTGCTCCCTCCAGTGTCAGAGCCTACCTTGAGCCCGACGCGATGTCCCTGAAGCAGCGCTACTGCCCCATGACAGCGGCAACTCACGAGACCGAGATCACCGCCCTGATGGCGAGCCTCAACTTGGACACCGAGCCCCGCCAAGAGGACGTCAACCGCGCCGCGATCAAGGCCAAACTCGTCGCCTTCACGCACTCCACGCGCTCTTCCTCCTCGACTTCCCCAACCCTCCAAGAAGAGCAAGAACGCGAACTCGCCCCAGAAACCGAACAACAGCGCCAAGTCTCCCGGCCCCCCCCGCGCAAAGCCCTCGACCACAGCCTCCACCAGGACGTCCGCCTCCTCGCCCGCACCGGCACATTCCGCGCCGCCAGCCCCGCCTTCCTCCCCGCCTTCAGCACCGTCTCAACCACCAGCTTGGCGCGCCTTTACCCAAACCACCTTTCCACCTTCCCGACCGACCTCCTCATCACGAGCGACTTCGCCCTCACCGTCGACTCCAGCACGTCCAACAACACCGACCCCTACAACTCGGACTTGCACCAGCGCCCGGTCCAATGGCTCCTCCTAACCAGCCCCTTCACCGAGCCCAAACAACCGCGCAAAATGGTGCTCATCAGCCCGCACGAAGCGGCACTGCTCAAACCCACCCTCGCATCCCCAACCTCCCCCGTCTCCCTCCACGCCTACCACCCGCGCGTGACCCTCTCCCACCGCACGATGGAGCACCTCGACGCGTACACGGTCCCGGCCTGCGCCGCCACCTGGCCGGCGCCGCCGCGGAAGCTCATCACGCAGCTCAACCTCTTCGCGGGGCAGCTCTACCTGCGCAGCTACGACGAGTACCTCGCGCTGTGCGAGTACCTGGGTGTGTCGTACACCAAGAACAGTGGGGGGGAGAGGGTGGGACAAGATGGGTTTGTGGGCAGGGGGGGGATGTATCCGGATTGTGAGTTTGAGACGAGCCCGGTGGGGGTTTTGAAGGGGCTGGTTGGGTTGAGGAGGGATTGTGCCGGGGTGGAGAGGACGCATATGGGGCT
>FTEL01007076.1_pt1 | contig 14134 bp, 14 predicted proteins | sample 1658911 | NCBI WGS metagenome assembly FTEL01 (sample SAMEA3914869, study PRJEB12502) | metagenome | biome: forest; material: soil | place: USA | collected 2012-03-12 | depth 0.1 m
GGGGAGGGGTTTTGGGATGAGGAGCTGTATAAGGGGCTGCCGGTGGGGATTCGGGAGTTTATGAAGCAGGAGAAGAGGTTGAAGGAGAAGCATCTCAGGGAGGGGACTGTGGGAGGTTAGATAGGGGGTGGGCTGCGGGGCTGTAATATAGTTTCCGTCTTTTCGGGAGGAAGGGGGGGATGGCGGTTAGACTGGGGGGTTGTGGTAGATAAATAATCCACCTTCGTCACTCTAAGGGTAACAGTCGGTCCTGCGGTGCGAGCGAGCTGTCAGTCGCTCGATGAAGGCGACAGTCAATCCCGCAGTGAGAGCAACACTTGGCCACACGTGCGTCTTGGAAATACACTATCATTGCCTTGTTCAAACGCGTGCCGTGTTTCTATCCCGATGTTCCCATCCCTCTCTACGGTGTGCCAAGTGCAGTCCCATTCATCATCATGCCTCTCACCCTTGAAACTCCATCCCAAATGCTCTCCCACCCTTCTCTGTCCGCGCCGTGCTACTCAGGGGTATTATCGCGCAATCCCAGCCCACGTCGTGGGTGTGTGATGGGCTGGATTTGCCTTGTATGCTCATTTCAAACTTGTTTTTTTCTTGTCTTGTTGGTTTCCCGTCCGCCCAACGGGGTTGTTTTAAATGCCCCGGGCCTTGGCGGCGAGGCTGTCGTGCTCCTCGATGTCGATCGCCTCCCACGGGTAGCAGATCCACTCGTCGCCGACGGTGCGGGCCGCAAGGTAGCGGCCGTTGACGATGTCGTCGGGGAGGACGCCCTTCTTGGTCTTGTCCTTGTTCTGTTTTGGTGGTCGCGTGGGGTCAGCCGCCGCTTATCCGCATATGCAGGCAACTTAAAACGGGCAGATTGGAACAGGGGAAGATGGGGAGGGAGGAGGGGGATAAGGGCACGACGCACATGCAGGACGAAGATGGCAAACTCGGTCTTGAGGTCGCTGCCCATCTTGGCGCGGGCCTCCTCGACGTCCTTCTGCAGCTCCTTGACGGCGTACTCGAGCGTGGTGCGCGTGTCGTCGACCTCGTCGACGATGAGCACGCGCTTGCCGACCAGGTTGGCCATCTCGCCGAGGGCGGTCAGGTCGAGCCACTGAGTGCGCGTGACCTTGGTGCCGGCGGCCTCGACGGCCTCGTCGGCCGTGTCGGCCAGGCGCTCGTACAGCGACAGGCCGATGGCCTGGATCGGGATGTTGGGGCTGCCGGGCTGCTTGAGGAACGACCGCAGGATCCGCGCCGGCACGTACCCGCCGCCGCCGATGGCGATCATCAGCTGCGGCTTGAAGTCGGCCAGGATCTGGGGGGCCGCCTCCTGGCACAGCTTGTGCACCTGTACGGGGTGGGAACGGGTCGCCGGTCAGCCATCGCGCTTCATTCGTCGTCGTCCCACGTTTTTGAGGTTCTGGCGAGGTTCTGGGACTGGAATACGGGGAGAGGCTCACATCATTGTACGTGACGTAGATTTTCTCGACCATGTTTGCGGCTGGCGGGGGCGCTTGGTGTCACGGCAGCGGGTAGCGGGGTATTAGGCGAGTCGGCAGCGTCTGTCGCAAGGCCCACGAGAGCGCAGTTTAGCGGGAATGTTAATTTGAGAAACAGTCAGGGTATGGGAGACGGCAACTTACAAGGGCAGAAGAAGAAAAGATTATATACCACCGCGGAAGAGGAAAGGAGAGGCTCGAATCATGTGAGATACATGCTTGAAAAAAGTTCCTGAACCCTCGAACCCCACCTTTGTCACCGCGGGCCTGGCGGGCGGGGTGGGCCTGGCGGTGCCGGGTTTCAGGGCGACGTCCAGGGTCGAGGCGAAAAAACGCATGGGGGGGTTCATGGAAACCCCGCAGTCGCCCGGCAGGCGCCTGCAGCGGCTCGCGGCGGGGCGTCACAGCGGCGAGCCTGCTCTGGTCAAGGTCCCGCAGTTACAAACCCGGCGGAAAGGGCGCTAACGGGTACTGGAAGGTGGGGTATGGCGCTGCAGGGTGGGACAAGTCAGCGGCGATCGCCCGACGCCGACGTCCCCAATCTTTTTTTCTCTCTTTTTTTCATGCGCCCAGTCCGAGTCCGCTGGAGGAGCAACAGCAGTGTCACACAGGACTCTGCATGTCAGGCTGCTCATGTGCAGTCAGCAAGCAGCATCATGCTTGTGCTACGGAATAAGGTTTCACTCCACTGTAGAGCACCCGGTACCGATTGGGCCTGGTGCTTCAAGCAGCGCAGAGGCTCAGAGCATCAGGTGTGTCCATGAGGCTGGCCTCTTGCAGCGAGCGCCCTGAGAGTTGCCGAACGGGTTGCCCTCGCCGCCAAAGAGTCGCACTGAAAGCAGGCTGCGCCCAGACAGCTTAAGAGATGGCAGCCTCACAGGAGTAGCGTGGCCCGTTTCGTTGTCAACCACAGACGTAGTGGCAGTGGAGGCAGCTTCGAGGAAGCCCATGATGAGTGCTGTCTCCCAAGTCGTGGTGCTACATGGTGGTCTTGATCCCAGTGGATTCCTGGGGGGTCAAGCATGGCCAATGCCATCGACTAACATACCCAAAGGAGGCATTTTAGCGAGGACCCAGCGTTCATCTCGCACTTATGTGCATAGTACTCGCGCCTACAAGGCCGTTGTAGATGGGGAAGACATGGGCCCAGGAAGAGGGCAAGGTCGGGAATGTGGGCGGTTTATCCGGACGATCCATCAGCTTTCCTCCGCTCCCAACGAAACTCACAGGAACGGAAGTCAGCGACATCAGTTTCTTGCTCCTTCACACCCAATTGTGCATTGGCTTACGCTAGTTAGTCAAAAGCCCGTGGCCACGAAGTGCTTTGCCAAATTGCACTGGCTCAAACCACGAAATTACCCACTCCCACAGATACAGTTCAACCACAGGGAGTCTCGTCCGAGATTCAAAAACCTCCAACTCAACAGCCAAACAAGGACTTTAAAAGAAAGAAAAAGAGATTCGAGAAGGAGAGAGACGGATTGACTTTAAAAGAAAGAAAAAAGATATTCGAGAAGGAAAGAGATAGATTGACTTTCCCAACTCTTTTTTCCGCGGACTTTGACGGGGGCCTCAGCCATCAGGTTGCCCGCCAACGAACTCTCCAGCTATTTCGCCAGTGCTCACGCCAGATCGACAGTATGGGTCTGGAGGACGCTTGGGATTTCCTAGGCACTGCAACCTGACGATCTCAAGGCCATCCTGGAGGAGATGGCAGTGGTGAAGGGGATTCATCTGGTATCCCGGTGCTAGAGCGCGGTCGAAAAGGCGCATAGCCGACGCTCGTCATTGGGGCTGGAGCTTCAGAATCATTGCATGAGCTTCGCGAGGACATGCGGTGGTGGTTTTTGGCGTCAAACCATGACGTCAAGATCGTCATTCTCGCAAAGTTCGACCGTCACAGAGACTCTGGCCTGCTCGAGAAATGGGAAGAAGAGGCCTCGCGTCCTCGAGGGCAGCAGCTGAACGGGCTGGAGCCCATCCTCCGACAGACGATCACAATCACGCGCGATGCAACTACAGATCTTGAATCATACAGTATGCGTAGGGGCGCATTGGTACTCAGTTTCCAGCTTCTCTTCCTTCGAGATCCGAGGGCTCAGGTGGAGAACGAGATGTTATGCTTGGTGAAGGGGAGCTTCAGCGGTACGTGGTGCGGATCTGGCGGTATCTGGAATAAGCGATTCGGCAGGGGGTGGCCGAGCTCGTCTTATCAACAAGCCTATAGTCAGCACGTTCTTCAATATTTTTAGGACAGGCGGACTCACACTCGTTATGTGAGTAGAAGCAGCATGCATCAAAGATGCTGCTCCCCCCGCCCGCCCTCCTTATCCCTCAGAGCTGGGGGATGTGGTGAGAGGTTGCGTGGGGAGAGAGCGGATTGTGGGTGGCACGTGAAGTTGATTGGAAGGAGTTTCTAAGCGCCAACGGTTTCAAGCTCGACCAACATCCATCCGGCAGCATCCAACCCCGTCCCCCTCCCCAGACTCCCTCAAAAGCACCTTTCGTCTCAACGATGGCGTCCCACCCCCGCATAGCCCGAGGCGACCACAAAAGCTACATGCTCCACGCCCTTGCCCAAGCCCGCCTCTCGCCCCCATCCCCGTCCAAATTCTGTGTGGGAGCCGTGCTCGTCGACGCAGATCAAGGCGAGATCCTCTCAACCGGCTACTCAGAGGAACTCCCGCGCGACCGGCCCGGCGACCCAGGCTCGACCCATGCCGAGCACTGCTGCTTCATCAAGGTCGGCGACCGGCACGGCGTCCACGACTCCGAAATCGCCCCGTTCCTGCCGGCCAACACGGTTCTCTACACCACCATGGAGCCGTGCAACGAGCGACTGAGCGGAAATCGCACCTGTGTCGACAGGATTGTGGGCTTGGGGAACGCCATCAAGGTTGTGTACGTCGGCATTCGGGAACCCGACACATTCATTCAGCTGAATGAAGGGATCAAGCGCCTTGAGGGCGCGGGGGTCAAGGTTGTGCTGATGGACGAGGACCCCGAACTCCGGGCGCTTATTTTGAAGGCCACATTTGCGGGGCATGACAACCGGGACTGAGGTTGGCGCGATACCGTGTGGTGTGTGCATTTCACTCGCGCAACACCAGGATCCACTATTGTTGGTGTGCGAACGGGAAGCAGAGCCTCACGAATGCGCAATCCGTTCTCTGCCCTCCCTCAGATGTCTCTCCATTTCGAAACTTTTAATCAATATTACTTAGACGTTTTACATGGGTTGCTAAAATTTATGCTGTTCCGGGCCTGGAGATGCTTGATTGTTTGGGAGGTATGTATTCCGTACTCTGATCGCGCAATATCCTGGTAGGGACGTAACATGGCAGGGGTGCTGCCCCGCTCTATTGCATCTCATGGAGCCTGGCGCTGGGTGACCAGGCCAGCCGCTGGACAGCCTACATAATTGAGTGCTTCCCGCCAACATCCCCCCAACGACTCGCCGCATTCTGCCAACCGTCGCAGCACGCCCAACATGGCCAGTTCCCGATCCGTATCCTGTCGCCCCCTCACAAGATCTCTCGGAACATGCCGCGCCGTCTGGTGAGACTGGACAACCGCCCACACGATGGTAAGCAAGCATCATGAGCCTGTATCTTTCTCTTCTGGGGACAGGGCTTGGAGGACACCAGCCTAGTAGTTTAGTAGTTCCATGATTCTACTTCAACCTACCTTCCCCCCCGGCCCCAACTTCAGCAGCCGTAACTGACATAGTCTGTTATGCCTTGTGCCTCAGTCGATGAGAAGTTTCACCTTCCGGCACAGGAAAAAGGACAGTAAGGATGGTGTCGACCTCGAAGGGGCTTCCTTGGCCCGGTCTGTTTTGGCGGAGAGCCACCGCCGAAGCAGGGCGAGCACTGTCGTGGATGATGGTTCCGACACAAAGGGCCCGCTCGGCTTGACTCTCCTCTACGCACCCTCCGAACCTCGGTTTGATTTCGTCTTTGTCCACGGTCTTGGGGGCGGGTCGCGAAAGTCCTGGAGCAAAACGGCTTCCGCCAGTCATTACTGGCCAAGGGAATGGATCCCCAGGGATCCCGCCTTCAAGGACGTCAGGGTCCACAGCTTCGGTTACGGCTCGGATTTTGTCAAAGGCAATGACAACTGTCTCAACATCCATCATATCGGCAAGTCTCTGTTGGGCGAGCTCTCCACCTCGCCACATCTTGGCGACAGCGGCACGGCCCTGGTACTCATCGGCCACAGCATGGGTGGGCTGGTTATCAAAAAGGCATACATGCTGGCTCACCAGGAGAGCAAATCCCTCGCCGAACGTGTCCGCGCCATCTACTTCCTTGGGACCCCGCATCGAGGCTCTGACTCGGCTAAGCTGCTGAAGAACATCCTTCAAGTGGCCTCTTCGACTCCCGCTTTTGTGGTTGATTTGGTGCGTGGGTCCGGCGCCCTCCAGTCTATCAACGATGAGTTCCGCCAATACTCGGCCGACGTGGAGCTCTGGTCGTTTTACGAGACCCAAAAACTGAAAGCAGGGTGGTTGAGCACGCTCATCGTTGATCCCGAGTCTGCCACCCTTGGGTACCGGGAAGAGCGGCAGATGCCACTAAACGCCGACCACCGCTCCATCTGCAAGCTCGATGATACATCAGACCAAAACTACGTTATCATACGGAATGCCCTGGCTTCCACGATAAAGAAGATTGCATCCACAGGTAAGACATGCCTAACCGACAACTTTAAATTTCAACAACCCCCCCCCGCCCCCCCTGCCGAGCAAGAAACGGACGCTCATCGATACATCACAGACACAACGGCCCAAGTTCCGGCCCGTCAAGACTCAACTCAGAGCCTTGCGTCATATCTCGGCATAACAGGACGAGATGAAGACGATCTGCACGCAGTTTAAGATACTCGAACCCCTGGGACATGCGAATGGATCCTGGAGAAGGAGTCGTACACCGAGTGGAAAGATCACCAAGCACCTAAGACGCCACCAATACTTTGGATGAACGGAAAACCAGCCACGGGCAAGTCTGTACTCGCAGGCTTCGTCATCGACGACATCAGGCAATCCGAGACACCATGCAGCTATTATTTCTTTAAACACGGAGACGTGTCCAAAGCAAGGTTGAGCGCCTGCCTTCGCTCGCTTGCTTTTCAAATGGCCTTGGTAGACCCCGGCATTCAAAGCGTGCTCATGAAGCTGCAAGAAGACCGTCTGCGAGTGGATCACGACAACGATCGGAATATTTGGAGAGCACTTTTCTCCCCCACCGTCCTCGAGAAAGCGACGGTGCCGCATTACTGGGTGATCGACGCCCTGGATGAGTGCAACAACTTCGCTCCGCTGCTCGATTCAATGCTCTCCAAGTTGGATACCAACACGCGACTTCGGGTTTTCATTACCAGCCGTGAAATTCCAGAGTTGTCCCGTCTCTTCGCTGGCCTCGGATCTCATCGGCTCAAGCAGGGCCAAATTTCGGCAGCAGAGACCCTCCCCGACATCGAGCGCATCGTCACCGCCAGAGGGGGCTCATTCTGCACAGAGAGCGAGGAGAGCCGCGAGGTGTTGGAAAAGTCCATCATCGAAAAGTCCAAAGGGTCATTCCTGTGGACGATTTTGGTCTTGGAAGAGCTCTCCACAGCATTCAGCGAGGAAGAGATCAAGCGCGTCCTCAGCGAAGTGCCACGCGGGATGGAACCGTTATACCATCGCGCTCTTGACACCATGGCCCTTGCCACGCGAGGGAAAACGTTGGCCAAAGCGATTTTGTCATGGACAACGTGCGTTATGAGACCCCTGACGCTCCGAGAACTTGAGTGTGCGCTGGAGATCGACCTTCAGGACAAGTTTCCCAAGCTCGGGGAGACTATCAGGACACTTTGCGGACAGTTTGTGACTGTCGATGCGACTGGGAGGGTCCAGATGGTTCACGAAACCGCACGCGAGTTCTTACTCGACGAGGGGCTGGATTCCGAGTTTGCCGTCTGCAGGGCTGAAGCCCATACCCGAATCACCAAAACATGCCTCGAGTACCTCAGCGGAGACGAACTGAAACCGCCGAGGACGGAAAGGAGAGGTGGACCATCAAGAGCCGTGCAGCCCGGTAGGAGGTCCGAGTTTCTTACCTACTCCGTCGCAACATTCTCATCCCACCTCGCGAAGGCGGATCCCTCCTCAGACCGAGTTTTGGGTCTCGCCGACAAGTTCCTGAAACTTAACGTCCTCACCTGGATTCGAAACATCGCGGACACGAGGAACCTTGGGCTGATGATACGAGCGGCGGAGGATTTGAAAGCCTACGCCAACTCGTGTGCGGTGGAAAGGTCCCCCCTGAGGCGGGACATTCAAAGCGTGCGGGCATGGTCGGTGGATCTGCAACGAATTGCTGCCAAGTTTGCTGATGCCCTGATCGTTTCGCCAACCGCCATCTATTCGCGTATTGCACCGTTCTGCCCCGCGGGCTCAGCAATTTATGCAGCAACATCTACGCCACCAAGGCAGCGGCTATCAGTTGCCGGTCTCCCAGCCTTCCAGTGGGATGATCGCTTGTCCTGCCTCGACTTCGGTGGGGGCGAAACAACCGCTCTGTGCTACGGGAACGAATTCCTTGCCGTCGGCTTGAGAGGCGGCCGCATCGTTCTCTATCACCCGAGTTCTGCTCAGGAATATTGGAGTTTGAGCCATGGAGAAACGGTGATGCATCTGAGGTTTCAGGAGCAGTCTGACCTGCTCTCGTCCGTGGGACTCAAGATGATCCACGTCTGGAACGTCCGCACAGGACAACAACTCCACCGGCTCCCCTCACCCCGGCGGTGCGTGGCGTTAACCTTCTACGACAACTTACTGGTGGCGGCTTCAAACCAGAACGTGCTTCATTCTTGGGATTTGGATGACGGCGCCACGGAGCAAACCAAGCGGCCTTGGCGAGATTCCGGGGATGTCGATTCCCCGTTTTTGAACCGCTCGCCGTCGGTTGTTTCCATCGCTGTTGCGCACCGCATGATGGCTGTGGCCTATAGCTGTAAGCCCATCACCATTTGGGATCTGGAACAGGACGCATATTACGGCAGCTGCGGCAAGAAATTGCCATCAGGCGAGACATCCACGCACCCCATCGTCGCTCTCCTGTTCAACCCAAATGCGGCCATCGAGCTCCTTGCGGCTTCTTATCTTGACGGGGAGCTCGTCATCATCGACCCCTTTTCCGACAGAGAACTCGAAAAGCAGAGAGTCAGCTGTCATACGCTTGCGGCTAGCCCTGATGGACGCCTCCTGGCTGGCGGCGGGGCCGGTGGCATTATCCAGATCTTCGAGTTTGACACCCTGAGGCTACTCTACAAAGTCAGGTCCTCCGATCTCTTCATCAAAACACTAGCTTTCAGCCCAGATGGAGTCAGTTTGGCCGACCTGAGAGGACCCCAATGCAATATCTGGATGCCTCCCGTTTTGCTCGCTGGGGCATCCTTGGACGATGCCCTAGGTGTGGACACGGCAAGCACTGCGGGAGAATCCCCGGCAGCAGGCACCAAGCTCAGGATCACGGCGTTGGCACTGGTGCCCAACAGAGGTGGGATCATTTGCGGCAAAGCCGATGGCTCCGTCTCCGTGTACGACGGCAAGAGTGGCGACCAGATCCACACGTTATATTTTCACAAGGACGCGGTCAGGACTCTCCATTGATTGCCTTCGAAAAACATGGTCTTATCCACTTGTTTTTCGAATGGCATTCGCGCTTGGACTCTTACAGCACTTACACCCCCGGGCCAGATACGCTGGACGGCGTCGACTTGCCTCTTGGATGCTCACCTCGAGGCGGGCGGCAAGACTGTTGTCCACGTATTGCCCGGAGAGGGCGTAGGAAAGTTCATTGCGTCTACTCACCAGTCGGACCACCTCTGGAGCCTGAGTGATGGCAGAGAGGCGTGCGTTCAGGAGTACAACGACTCCGCCTCGCGAAGATGGCTACAGCACCCACGCTCGCAGTCTCACGCCGTCCACGTCGATCCGGAGGCGCTTCATATTCACCGCTGGCATGATCTTTCGTTAGTTGTCTCGGTTGCTCTTGGAGATCACGGCTTGACCAACCTCAGCACTGACGGCGTTTTCCCTTGCGGCACGCTTGATGGTGTGCTCCTGGATCTCAGAGACGCCAACGGATCGACGGGAACAAGGGCTGTGTGCGTACTGGGCTGCGATGGACTTCCAAGCGGAGTCCAGGGAAGCACTCCCATCACCACGCTCTCCCTTGGGGGCGGCGGCGACAACAAACCGGTTCATGCCGCCCCATCGACGAATTTCACGGTCCAGCTGCAAGAAACGGACCCTACCACGCAGAAAGCCATAACTCTCACCCGACTGGGATCCGAGATCGTCATGGGGCAAATCGCCCACGTCATCGGCGTCTGCCCTCGCGCGGCCAAGACCACCAAGCTGGTCTTCCTCGACACCGGCTCGTGGGTGTGCTCGATCGACCTGGTGCTGAACGGGATCGTGGTCGACCTGGGAAGCATTACATCGTACACGCGGCACTTCTTTGTGCCATACGATTGGTTCGCCGGGACGCGCCGCCCGATTGGCGGGGTCACGGAGCAAGGGGATGTTGTTTTTGCGAAGAACGGCGACGTCGCCATCATCAAGGGGGGCTTGGAGTACGCTGAGGTCGTCAAGCCGCAATCACCGGCGCCGCTTGGCGCAGGGAAGGCAGCGAAATCTCCTATGTTGTAGGTGGGTGCATTGGGGGCCATCGGGAGGAGCGAAAACGGCGTTGTTGTCGTTGGTAGTGAGGGTGAGTTTGTGTTGGTTGAAATTCTAGGGGGTGGTAGTAAGGGGCTAGCTAAGTTGTGTGTTTGGGATGTGGTTGTGATAGCCGGGAGTAATAAGTGAGCATTTATATCGACGAGATGAGAACCATTGAGTCAGTCGACATGTTGCATACTCGCGGTCACCTTAGTCTCGGAATGCATTCTAACACTTGCAGTATATAGTATATACCTACAGTATGGGACTTTTAGCAAGGAACCCGGGCCACCAGTGACCATACCATGTGTTCATAAGACCGCCACTCCTCCACCCCAAAACGCACAGAACCAAACCCGCCTGTTTGCCTGTCCTCGCACGTCCCGTTGACTGTGGACCGTCCTACGCCCCAATTGAACTGCCATCAGAGCCGTGGCTCTCTCCACTCCAATCAGCAGTACATCGGCGTGCAACCAAAAAAGGAGGTCTAACCACGGACGTTCCACCTGCAGCCACGCTCTCACATGACGACCCGCAGAAAGCGTATTGGAGAGATTGGGCTGCAGGAAAGACGTGGATAGGTAATAGGTGGGTGCTGAGGAAAGCCCCGTGCGGCGGTCCGGTAGCGTATGGCCCAGAGAGCTGGCTATAAGATGCCCGGAGCGGGCCCTCAGGGTTGACTTTTTTCTTTTTGGTTTGGAAGGGTCATGGTAGCTGCCAGCTCGTGTACTTTTAATAGCCTTTCCTGACAGCATTACGCTTCGGTAGATTCCATCATCACTTTGCCTTTCTCCTCAGTGTTTAATCATTATCCCCAATCAACAAAATGTTCGCGGGCACCAGCCTCAAGAACGTCGCCAGGGCTGCAGCCCTGACCTCACTGGGTGAGTCTTGCTACACCATCCCCCATCTGCCGGCACCAAACACCCGCTAACCAACCACCCAGCCATCATCGTGGCCATCCACGCACAGGACGACACCGACATGGGCTCGATGCCCTTCTGGACCGGCATCGGCGACAAGCCCCTGTCGCTGTCCTCGACAGGAGCGACACCGTCTGCCACGGCGTCGCCATCCCCCGGGTCCGGCTCCTCGTCCGGGACGGGAACGAGCTCTGACAATGGGGGGTTCGGGTCCGGGTCTGGGTCTGGGTCTGGGCCTGGGTCCGGCTCGGGGACTGGGTCTGCTGATCCTGGCCCCGACCAGGGGCCGGATTCGAGGCCGGGGGTTTCAGGGGCCGGCGGGGCTGGGTTTGACTTTAGCGAGGCTTCGAGGGCGAGGGTTGTGCATGGAATTCTTGCTGCGATGGCTATGGTGGTATTTTTCCCGACTGGGGCTGTCCTGGTGAGGTTCTTGGAGGGACGGTCGGCGCTCTGGGCGCATGCCGTCGTGCAAATCTTCGCGGTCTCGGTTTATGTCGCCGCTGTTGCCGTGGGATTCCATCTCGCGCAGGAGGTGCGGGGTGTTGGTGTGGACTTTGTGAGTGACGGTGGCTGTTCGAAGTTGATGGGGCGGGTTGCTGACGATAGGATTGTGTATAGCTGGGCGACCTGCGAGTCAACTACCACCCCATCATCGGCCTCGTCGTGCTCGCGTGCCTGTTCCTCCAGCCGATGCTCGGGCTCATACACCACGAGCGATTCAAGAAGACGGCACGGCGGCAGGTGTGGACGCACCTGCACACGATCAACGGGCGGGTGGCCATGACGCTGGGCATGGTGAACGGGGCGCTGGGGCTGTGGCTGGCGCGGGCGCCGGGAAAGCTCAAGGCCAGCTACCTGGGGCTGGCCATCCCCATATGGCTCATCTGGGTCGGGGTCGGGGCGTGGGAGGAGTGGCATCGGTGGAGGCATCGGCGGAGGCAGGACAAGTGGTTCGACGCGAGGGAGAAAGAGCTCGTCGAGGTCCGCGACAACGCCCAGGAACACGTCATCGACTGGCGCAGGAGTCGAGGCACCATCGGTCCCATGGGCTGCCCCCCCAACGTTTAGATCTGGTTGTGGGCGGGGATGGGAAGACCAATATCTCCTTGAGAACCCAGAGGACGTGTTGTATACCGTGTCCAAGAGACAGTACGGCTAGAGTTGACACACTGTATGGGGCATCAGCCTGAATTTCATCCCATGCCCTTTCACTTTTCCTCTCTCCTTTCTCCTTTTCTCACGGCCACCATCGCTTCACTCGCTCGCCGTCGCTCGCCAGCCCCGAAACTCCGGGATTTGCTTTGATGGGGGTTCGGGCGAGGGAGCGGTGTGCACCTCCTCCGCTGCCACCCGCGCCATGACGGCCAGCACTTTGGACGACGTCGAGCCCCCTCACGGCCCGGCAGAGACGACTGAGCCAACTCAGCATGCCGACCTCCTGACCCTCATCATCACCACGTCGCCCACGCCCTCTGCGCCCTCGACGGAACTGCTCTCCCAGATCCTCGTCTCCTTCCGCGCGCACTGCCCCGAGCTGTCCAAATGCCGAGTCATCCTGGTCCTCGACACGTACGACCACATCAGCTCGACCGCCCGCCTCAAGAAGGGCCATGTGACGGCCGACGGCGCCCTGAAGTACGCCGAGTACAAGGCCAACGCGAAGCGGCTCATCCTAGAGGAGTACGCCCCGGGGGTAGCGGATGAGGATCTGGTCTTGGACTACGCCGAGGCCGAGTTTGGCTCCATTGCCTACGCCCAACAGGATAATGCCGTTCCGCTCAACATCTCCAAGACGGATGACAACCGCGTCCTGTTCATCGAGCCCGCGCAGCGCCTCGGTTTCGGGCTAGCCGTGCGCTCCGCCCTCCGGCTGACCTCGACCCCCTACGTCTGGATCCAGCAGCATGACTGGGTGCCCATCGCCGACATCCCCCTCGGCCCGCTCCTCACGGTGATGCAGCAGCATGCGCAGCCCACTCCCGCCACTTCCGACGCGGACGACGAAATTGCCGAAGGCAAGGTCCCGATCAAATACGTCTGCTTCCCCTCCATCCGCATGGTGCAGTACGCGCGCTCCGACCACGTCATGCAGTTCCCGGCCCTGCGCGCCCTGACGAACCTGCACAAGCAGAACTTCACCGTCCGGTCGAACGAGGAGGGTGGGGGCAGTAGTGTCGCCAAGATCCCGCTCACGCCGCTCTTCTTCTGGCACGACAAGCCCCACGTCGCCGAGACGGCGCATTACCTGGCTCAGGTGTTTTCGAGCCGCGTGGCGGTGCCCAGGGGCGCATTCATCGAGGACACAGTGGGCCACAGGGCGAGGACGGAGATGAAGGAGGGCGGGTGGCGGAAGTGGGCGTGTTGGTTGTATTATCCGGATGAGGGGAAGCAGCTGTGTATGAGACATCTCAAGGGGCGGACGTGGCGCGGGACCGAGGGGGAGTTGTGCCAGAAGTTGGAGTATATTCGGTTGAACCAAGGGGGTGAGTTGGAGGGGGCAGGGAGGTGAAATGTCTTAAGGAGTTAAATACCCATGTGGAGAGGACGGTAGAGATCAATGTTGGCCATCAAACCTAGAGACGCTCAGCCGCCAACTTGACCTCGATCATTGACCACCCCCTGAGACAAACCCGGGCTCATCCTCCATGACCCCTCCTAAAGCCGCTTCGTCGCAATCGGCTTCCCCCACTCCGAAATAGGCTTGTCTGTGGGCACCAGCCAGATTACGCCGCCCTCCCATCCCTCCAGCGCGCCCTCCTTGTTCCCCTCTGACTCATCGGCCAGCTTGATGCCCGCCTCCTGCACCACCCTGGTGATATCCTTGAGCGTCTCGTCCGAGATGGGCTCGTCGCCGCTGCCGTATGTCAGCCACCCCTTGTTTGTTTGGCTCGCCAGGGATGGGAAACTTACTACATCAAACTCAAATGCGGTCCAAACTCCTCCCTCCACTCCTCCAACCTATCCCTCGTCAGCACCCACGCTCCATTCCCAACCCAACCCAACCCAACACA
>FTEL01008703.1_pt1 | contig 14115 bp, 9 predicted proteins | sample 1658911 | NCBI WGS metagenome assembly FTEL01 (sample SAMEA3914869, study PRJEB12502) | metagenome | biome: forest; material: soil | place: USA | collected 2012-03-12 | depth 0.1 m
CCCTCCCCATCCTCATCCTCATCACTCGCGCTCTCGTCCTCCCCATACACCACTGCGCGCAACACGCTCTTCTCAAAAAGCCCCACAATCATGTTCCTGTCCGCCAAGCGATAATGGTGGCACTCCAGTAGCGACATGACCTTGCGGAACAGCAGCGGCTGCGCGAACCCGGCGGCGGCGGCCTTGCGCGTGCGAATCTGCATCAGCTCGTTGCGCGCTCGCCGGTAGAGCACCATGTTGGACATGTCGATGACTAGCTCCAGGATCCGCTGGTTGGTCGGGTCTGGGTCGAGTTCCACGGGCGGGGCGAGCAGGCTGCCTGGTCCGCCGGCACCGTCGCCGCCTTCTGCTGCCGCTTCTTCTTCCGCTTCCTCGAGGGCCTTGATGAGAGATTGTGAGCGCGGGCGGGAGGGCATCGCGGGCAGCCGGGCGGTTTCCGTCTTCTGGCTGTCGGGCAGCTCGATGGCGGTGACGGGCATGTGCTGCCAGGGGTGGAGGGAGAAGAGCTGGGAGAGGTCCGTCGGGATGCACAGCCCGAGAGAGTTGCCGAGTATGTTGGTGCTCGCGTCCCACCCGTTCTCCGACAGGATTTCGATCCCGTGGATAGAGCGCGAGATGAGGCCCAGGACGAAGAAGGCAGTGCCGCGCAGGCTCATGACCTCGTGGTTCTGCGCGATCTGGACAATCTGCTCCACCACGTCGCACGACTCGAGGAACGGCGCGCCGAGCTCCATCGATCCCACGTTGCCCACCGCCCAGAGGCAGCCCTTGACCTTGACCATCATCTCCGGGTCGTCGGATTGCATGCCGTGCTCACGGATCGTGGCCGCGAACTCGTTGAAGTGGCCCTTGTCGCTGAGGAGCTTGCAGCCCTCCTGTGTCCGGGTGAGTTCGCGGTAGAAGTGTGGCGGGACGTGGCTGTCGGCTTCCATCTCCTGCTGGTCGTCAAAGACGCTGATCCGGTTTATGTGGTCGTCTTGGTGGTCCATGAAAGACCGCGCAAGGCTCGCCTCGATGACGCTAACATACGAGTCGTTCCGGCCGAGGAACCAGTCGTCCATCTCGTTGCTGATGTAGTCGAGCCCGTCAAGGTAGTGGTATCCAATCGATGTCGAGAGGAAGCGCAGGAGCAGGGGAGCTCCTATCTCGCCGAGGTGATCCAGCGCCGGCCGACATTCGACGATGTACTCGAGGTGATTCCTCGTGTTACAGGCCTTTTCGAGGATCTTGACCGCCGTCGCGCAGACTTCGACCTCCGGATCATACAACTGCGTTACCAACAGCTGGATAGCCCACTTCGAGTCGCTCTGCTCCAGGCCCTGGAAGCCTATCCGTGGATGCGTCGCGTATTTCCTCAGCGCATTTGTCGCGTAGATTCTGATGTCCTTGGTCCCGGCCGTCAGGGCCTTGGACAAGAGAACTCGGGGATGCCCTTGGAGAGTATAGTCGAAGTTGGCCAGCATGAGCTTGATCAAGTCCGGCCGCTGTTTGAGATCGAGAATGCGGTACATCATGTTGAAGATGCGCCACCGGTCGAGCATCTGCATCCCCTTGACATCTCCGCTCAGGACGCCGAGCATTGGGAAGTAGCCGCCACAGAGCGTGTCGGCGAGGCGGTCCTTGGAGAACATGGGGTCCTGGGCTGTCAACCCGCTTGTTGGGTCGCACTGAGCTAAGCACTCGGCGATCTGGCGGAGCAGCTTGTTGTCCGACAGGTACTTGACGCCCTCGGGGCTTTGGAGCAAGGCGTGCATCAAGGAGCACCCGGCTCGGACGTACTGTTGAGTGTTCCTAGAACTCTTGATCTCGGAGAACTTGTACTTGAATGGGCGGTAGAAGCTCATGATCCGTTTGATGAATTTGGACGCCTTGATGGCCTCCTCGAGCCTCTTGCCGCTTGTCAGGGGCCCCTCGATGAGCCGAAGCATCACGTCCCAGTTCCATTTCGTGTAGTTGGAGCTTCCGAGTACATTTGATTCAAGCAGAAGTTGCCTGAACGTCGCATCGTCAAAGTTTGCTGATGTGTTGCTCTTGGGATGCTCGTCGAGCGAACCGGGGTCCATGCTGTGGTGCACGGAGGGCAGATAGGCCGACGGGGACGACCTGTAAAGGGTCTTGCTGACACTGCTGATCTGGTAAATGACACCAGTGGCAGCGAAGTGGCTGTTCTCGCCGAGACGAGTCGCGGAAATGAACAACTCGGGGAGCAGCTGCAGCTCGCTGCTCCAGGAGGGTGGGAGCAGACGGCTTGACAGCTTCAAAACCTCTCCTATCAACAGTGTTGATTTTCGTCTCAGGGTCGCGCTTTCGTTATCCTGGGTGAGCTTGAGGAGAGCGGGAACCACACCGGATCTAATGAAAACGGCCAGCAAGAGGGCCGTGTAGTGTTCCAAAAAGTTTTGCTCTCCCCCGTCTTCGTCGAAGTCGGGCTGTGAGCCTTTCCCCGGGGCGGACTTCAGGTTTGCGACGCGGCCATAAGTGGTGAGCCGCCGGCCGGCGAGGAATGAGGTTGCCCAAGCCGGGGGCTTGATGCGGAGCAAGGAAAACAGGAGATCCATGATGGTCTCCCGGATCGGACCCGTCTGGACCACCATGCTGGTGATCATGGACTTGATGGCCCGGAAATTGTACATGGACAGGCTCATGAGCCCCGACCATGTCCTCAGGGCGGAAGCCACCGCCTTGACACTCTGCTTCAAGAAGCGCTCATTGGAAGACAGTTCGTCGGTGAAGGCGGTGAACAGGATTTCCAGTTCGTTTCCAGGGCGCAAGTATTTTCGTCGATGAGGCGAGTCCAGGAGGTAGAGGAAGGCGGCCGTCAAGCTCTCGGAAGCCTTGTATGAGCCGTCTGCCAGTGCCTCGTGGAGAGGGGCCATACCCCCGCCGGCGATGAGCAGCTGGGGGTCGCGAACCAGAATTTCCGCCAGTGTCTCGAGGCAGATCGGACGCAGCCTCTCCTCGGGCTCCTCGGCGGCTGAGGCGATGGCCCTGACGACCGCTCTGGATATCTCACGGACGCCGTCTTTGACGTCGAGGAAGGCGCGGGTGAATTTGAGGGCTTGCTCTCGTTCGACGTCGGATTTGCGGTCCTTGATCAGAGACCTGAGATTTGTTAGTAACCGAGGGGCAAGCCAGCTAGGGATGACCGCACGCTGAACCTACCATGTGACGAGATAATCTGTGTTGAGGGCGCGGATATTTCTAAGCGAATTGATGTCTGAAATCGCATATCGAATCATCCTGTAACCGGCGGCCACGACCTCGCGGCTCTCGCTTAGGAGCATGGCTTGCATCCGAAGACCAAAGACGGACCAGACCAGGTCATATTTGAGGGTGGGGTGGCGCTTGAAGAGATCGACCAAGCTGTTGGCCCTGGAGACGTAGTAGTCGGGCGCCATGCCGGCCACCTCGAGGGCTTGCAGGATCTCGGTGAGCGCAAATGTGGGGGACTCGGTAGGCTCGTCGATGTCGGATCCGACGCCGCTCCTCGAGGCGCTGGGCGGGGAGCGCATCCCGTTGGTGCTGGGGAACAGGCCCTCTGTCCGGGTCCTCGTCGGGGTAGTGGGTGCGGCCTTGACGCGCTGAATGTCTGTGATCTTCTGGCGGAGGTCCTTGATGCGCAGGTTGGACGAGTTCAGCTCGGCCTCGACCCGCTGCCTCTGGTCCTTTGTCTGCTTCGCCTTCTTAGAGTTCAGGGCCTCCAGCATGTTTTCGCTGCCCTCCTTGATCTTCATCTCGCGGCTGAGAGCCTCGCGCAGGCGGGCGAGGGTCTTCTCGTTGGAGGGGCCATCGTCGTCTTCGTCCAGCTTCTCGAGGGAGGGGAACATGTCGAGGCGGGAGCCGGCGCGGGAGACGTTCATCTGGCTGCGGAGATCGGAGCTGAAGCTACCGGGCATGGGCGACGGGTTGAGTGAGGGGCCGCCGCGCGAGGCGAAGCTCACGGCGGAGGCGGAGAGGTTGCGGGCCCCATTGGGCGCCGGGGGCTGGAGGCCATCGCGCTCCAAGCTGGGGCGGGGCTTCGCCGCGGCGGCCGGCTGCTGTTGTTGTTGTTGTTGCTGCTGCTGCTGCTGCTGCTGTTGTTGTTGCTGAAGCGGCTGCTGTTGGGGGACGTAGGACCTCTGGGTGGGGGTGGCCGAGGCGCTCAGCATGGTGGATGGCCCAGCCATTTGCCGGCCACGCTGGATGCTGGCGGGGCGGCCGACACGGTCGACACGGTCGACGGGCTCGAGGGGGAGGGTCTCGAGGCTCTCGACGTCGCTGGCAGCGGTGCCGGACCGGTTCTTGTTGGCATTCGATTCGCCCGGCGGCTCGCTGCTCGACGCATTAATGCCCCGGCGCGTTCAAAGATGGTCCGAGATGCGCTGGACGCCGGCCGTCTTCATCGCCCAATGCGTGGTCGCTGTCGAGTCGCGCACGCGCTCAGTCTCGCCAGAGGGGGGTCGAGTGCCGTATGGGTGCCGTGGATCGAGGTACACAGTACCGTGCTAGGTGGGGGAGTTGCAGGCCCGGGTCCGCTGCTGGAGCCACTGCTGTTAGCGGTTGCGGTCAACTAACGCTATCGCGATACGCAGCAGAGCATGGGGCCGCACACTGTCGTTTGCTTGGACCTGGTCGCAAGACTGTGGTGGTGGCCTGTGCTCTCTGCTGAATGCCCCCACTTACCAGTTCCGAGAGAGGGGGGGTTTGAGTGAGTGAGACGAACACTGTCGGGCGGGGCTCCACGGCTCTGGAGAGAGGATGGATGATGGCCAGGCACAGCCAGCCAGCACCTGTCCCGTACTTTATACTGCAGTGATCAATTGTTGCAGGAGGTTTTGTTGTTTTTATTTATTTATTCCATTAGTTTACTGCACGGATGCTATGCATTGGCGCATCTCTTCATTACTCCGATGTTTTAGACGAAGAGGTTCTGGGATGGGCCGAGCGGAAGCAACCAACCGAGCAATTGCAGTCATGGAAAACAGCAACATGCAAACCAAACAAGCAACTCCGCAAATCTGGCAACAGAAGACATCTTGTGTACCAAGTGCGTGGTCGACTTCCTCGTCTCTTGGCAACACCCCCGCTCCAACCCAGGCCGGCGGTCGAACTAAGAAACAAGAGGCGACAAGAGATATCCCTGCTCCTCAGAGGCATGTGCGCCCTGTGCAGATTAGATGTTTCACACACTGCATTCTGTCAAAACATGGACTCGATATCTACTAGCACCATCCTTATCTCTGTCATACGATGTTGAGTCGTTGACAGCTCTTGTCCTACCCAGCCGCCGGCGCCTGGGGCAGGGTGGGGTGTTCGTTATTTCTTGCCTGCCGGGATGCCCACCATCAACATCACGATTGCAACTCGAGTTTCCGGAGCTGAGTTGCAGCGAGCTGGGTGCTTGGCTTCCATGACTGGCCCATGGCTGCAACAACAACACCTTGGGAAAATCCCAACACCTGACCCTCATCATCGCTGCAAGGGGCTATCTAGTTGACCAGCCCGCCGCTTCAGACGATCGCTACCAGAACCCGAAGAATGTGGGCGCAGATTGGCGTCCAGGAGCGTCCAGGACCAGGCCGAACGCAGCCGGCCGGGATGGCGTGGGAGGCGGGGCCTGGGACAAAGGCGGTCGGCGGATTCCGGTGGTCCACCTCGACCCCTTCCCGGGGTCGCCTGCCCTTCCCTCCGGGACGCCGCGCCATTGACGACCGCCAGGCGCCGTCCGGGAGGAGCCTCATTGGATCTCGTACTTCGGATGTTGGCCCATATAAAAGACCAACTGCTTCCCGCCATGCCTCAAGTTTCAAGCCCCTCCCCCTCCTCACATAACCTTTCTTTGTTGTTGTCAATTCCTCAAACACAATCATAAGTCCCAGTAATAAGCACTCGTTCGAGACATCTGAAAGTTGCTCAACCCCCAAATCTCAAGTCAACACCACCATCACCATGCCCGCTCTCGCTTCTGCCCGCTACGGCAAGGACAATGTCCGCGTCTGCAAGGTCCAGCGGGACGAGAAGACGGGAACCCATACCGTGACCGAGATGACCGTGTGCTGCCTGCTTGAGGGCGAGATCGAGACTTCGTAAGACGACGACCACCTCAGCCTAACGTGCTGCCCCTGAGCCTAGCTCACTCCCAACTAACACCTCCCGCCCAGATACACCAAGGCCGATAACTCAGTCGTCGTGGCGACCGACTCCATCAAGAACACCATCTACATCAAGGCCAAGGAGCACCCCGTCGACCCGCCCGAGCTCTACGCCAGCCACCTGGGCCAGCACTTCCTCGACACGTACCCGCACATCACCTCTGCGCACATCGACATCATCGTGCACCGCTGGACGCGCCTGACCGTCGACGGCGCCCCGCACCCGCACAGCTTCTTCCGCGACGGCCAGGAGACCCGCAACGTCGAGGCCACCGTCTCCCGCGCGGGCCGCATCGCCCTCAAGAGCAGCATCGCGGGGCTGTCGGTGCTCAAGAGCACCGGCTCGGCCTTCCACGGCTTCGTGCGCGACCAGTTCACCACGCTGCCCGAGACGTGGGACCGCATCCTGTCGACGGACATCGACTGCTCCTGGACCTGGAAGCCGTTCGCGACCGTCGCTGCCGTCGAGGCTGGCGTTGAGCGGTTCGACAAGGCCTGGGCGAGCGCCCGCGGCATCATCCTGCAGACGTTTGCGACGGACGAGAGCGCCTCGGTCCAGAACACCATGTACAAGATGTGCGAGCAGATCCTGGACACTGTCCCCGAAGCGGACAAGGCTGGTTTCTCGCTGCCGAATAAGCATTACTTTGAGATTGGTGAGTGTATTTTCAACTCATCCTTCACGCTCCCTCTTCGTCTCAGGGGGGTTGTTGCTAATACGATTTCCCCAGACCTGAGCTGGCACAACGGCGTCAAGAACACCGGCAAGGACGCCGAGGTGTACGCGCCCCAGTCCGGCCCCAACGGGCTCATCAAGTGCGAGGTGGCTCGCGATGTTTCGACCGTGGTGTCGAGGTGAGATAGTCATGGAACGACGGACGGACGACCTGGGTATGGGTAACTGGCACACATCACTATTGGCGTCACTGGCATGGGCTGCATCTGTGCTCTCTCTGTATTCTATCAGCTCTCGCATTTTTACCATGAGCACATATCATCTTTGCTTTTAGGCTGGCTGGGGGAGTAATTGAACTTTAACTTAAGACCACCTACCAAACTGTGCCCGAGAGATAAACTGTCCTGATATCCCGTCGAAGCTGTCGTGAACAAGAGGTGTCATGATATATATGCCCACACATCATCAATGCATTTGTTGATAATACACACGACTCGATTGCAGAGTCAAACCCTTCGTACACATCCCATCCAATCCGCCCTTTACCCCCATTGCACCTCCTATATCCTCGCCCGATCCGTCTCCCTCACAGCCTTGGCCACCTCCTCCCACCCGGGCGTGCCGACCACCTTCCCGCCGAACCGCATCAGATTATCCTTGTACGGGTGCGCCTCCCCCTCAAAGGCCTTGAGCCGCGCGAGCCGCTTGTCCCGCAGCCTATTCTTGGGCAGCATGCCGCTGACGGCCTTGCGGAGGACCTCGGAGCCGCCAAACTTGTCCATGAGCACGTCCATGGTGATGGTGCGCAGCGAGCCGGGCCGCGTGTTGTGCCGGTAGTACGTCTTGCGCCACTTCTTCTTGCCCGTCGTGTACAGCGCCGCGCAGTTGGTCACCACCACGTAGTCGCCGCAGTCGGTCGACGGGTCCCAGATCGGCTTGTGCTTGCCCATGAGGATCGTGGCGATGCGGGACGCCAGGCGCCCCAGCGCGGGCGGGGTGACAGCGTCGGGGGGCGCCTTGATCGTGCTGAGAACCTGGTGGGGGGTCGACGCCGAGATGTGGTGCCATACCCGGGAGTAGGCGAGTTTTGTCTGGGGGGTGGGAGATTGAGGGTTAGCAGACGGACACATATGAAAAGGGAGTAACCTCGAGGGCCCTGCATGGGGGTCGCTTACGGATCCGATCGTCTGTGACATGGTGGGCGGTGTTGAAGGTCGGAAGTCGAGGGAGGGTTCGGCTGAGCTAGGCCCCTGGGAACTAGTCCCTCATCGACGTGGACGCAGCCTCTGTGGTCGGCAGGGCTTGTGTCTGGAGCAGTACCAGATCCACCGGGAGTCGAGCTGGGCTAGGGAAACGCTGGGTTGGGCCAAACACGGCGGGCAATTGGCGGGCGCGAGCTGTCGGTCGGTCTCGCGATGCTTCGATGGAGCCAAACCCGGGAGTTTGCAAAAATCGGCTGGAGCGCCTCATGCATGCGCCACACCAGCTCTCCAGCTGCCACTCAAGCACCGGTCCGCGCCATGGCTTGGCATCCAGGGTCCCACCCTCAGGTTCTCATCATCTGCCCCGCAATCCCGCTCACTGTCAGGGCTGCTGCTGCCACTCAATTGCCCCGCGATGAGCCGATCGGAGAGCGAGTTTCCAGTTCCCCAGCGTCCGAATCGGATTTCAAAGCAGAACTGGGCGTGGGACTCTTTTTACTTAGGCCGCGGACTACTAAGCCAATCAATCTCTCTTCACTCTTGACGCTAGAAACCCCAGAAAGTGCTCTGCCCAATCTCCTGTCTTAACCTGCGCCATCTCTCTTGCCCGCCTCTCACTGAAGCTCGGCTTCAACCACCCCACAACTCAGGAAATCGCCCGCCCAGTTGATGCATCGCGGCCGCATCAAGACAAGCTACCTCATTACATCATCCACCCTAGCATTCATCGCATCTGCCGGCCTATACTCGTGGCACCAGCAAAGACGACATCCCCCACGCTCTCCCCCGTCATCGCCTCACCATCCTAATTCCGGCCAGATGGCTGTCATAACCCCCTTTCAGGTGCGTCGACGAGTCCCGCCCCGTTGGTTCCAAGTCTCGACGACGGCCGTCCTATCTCTGCCTGACTGAACCCCCTTTGTTGTTTCAAGGACACCCCCTTGGGCTGAATCTTGGCGTAGCAGCCCAAGAGCGGCGATGAGGGTTGTAAAAAAGAACAGGGCTGATGAAACCTGAAACAGACGCTGTTCGCAGTGCCCATGACCTGCGACGGCTGCGCCAAGGACATCACGGGCGCCCTGCACAAGCTGCCAGGCATCACAAAAGTCGAGGCGAACGTCCAGGACCAGTTGGTGTCGATCGAGGGGACAGGTTCGTACGACGGTGCTGCCATAGTTGGGGCTCATATCGTATGGTGGTGCGGTGCCTGGCTGACGTTGAAACCTGTATGTTTTGGGCCGGGAGTATAGCGGCGCCATCTGCTATCGTGGACGCCATCCAGGCCACAGGGAGAGACGCCATCTTACGAGGGTCCGGGACTTCAAACAGTAAGTGCTACGATTATCTGCTTGGTTTCACCCGCCACCACCACCGCACTGCTTGGAGCATCACCGCCACGGCCGATCCTGAAATATTTCCCAACCCTACCCAAAGCTGATCCGTTTTGTTTCGCCCGCCGTCCCCCCGCGTTCCAGGTGCAGCAGTTAGCATCCTCGAGACGTACCATCACAGGTCCGATGCCGAGATAACGCCCGCCGGCGCCCCTGGGGAGAGCTGGGTCAACGAGAGGCTCGTCAGGGGCCTCGTGCGGTTGGTGCAGGTCAGCCCGACAGAGACCCTGGTGGACCTGACCGTGCGCGGCGTCCCGCCGGGCAGCTATCGCGCCACGATCCGGGAGTACGGTAACCTCCAGGACGGGGCTTCGTCGGCGGGGCCAGTCTGGTCAGCCCAGGGCAAGGAAGATGGCAGCCTCCGCGGGGTCCTGGGGACCGTCGAGATCGGGCCAAGCGGGTACGGCAACACCTTCACCAACCAGGCATTCCAAGTGTGGGAGGTCATCGGCCACGCGCTGGTCGTCTCACGGCAAGACGAGAGCGGCGGGGAGCCTCTGCGGAACGAGGAGGACACCGTCGTGGGCGTCATCGCCCGCAGCGCCGGCGTGTGGGACAACGACAAGACGGTCTGCTCCTGCTCGGGCAAGACGCTCTGGCAGGAGAGGAAGGACGAGGTGTCCAAGGGCATGTTATGAGAGGGGCTGTATCGGGCATGGGGGGGGAGCATAGCGGGAGTTGCCCCTCTGCCAGACCAGCCTGTGTTGTATGAACAGGAAAACGAATAGACGAACCCTCCCGATGCCCATCCAGTCAGTCCGTGGAAGCCGCCGCCAAGCCCCGTCATCTGGACGCAATGCTTGTCACAGCAAGCAGGCCGTCCGGCCGTGGGGGGTCGAAGGCACGGATTGAAGCACTCGCAGCACCCGCAGCACCCGCAGCACCTGTGCTCTGCTTGCCGTCCGATGGCGGTGGTGTGTGTGCACAAGCAAAAGCTTCGGGGTCCGTGGTCCAGAGCACATGCAGACAGGCAGAACCTCGAACTAGACAATACCCGAGGAGAGCCCGAGACGTCCTCCGCAAGCCCTGACCACCTCCGTGCGGACCGGGGAAAACGCTTGTATTATTCTTTTCATTTCCTTCTTCTTCCACCCTTTTTCGGATGACAACCCGCTAGTAAGGGGAAGGGAAGGGAAGGGAGCTCAGGCTTTGTAGGTAGAGCAGGGGGGGGAAGGAAGGTGGGGGAGGACCAGTTCTTGGACGAAGATCATGCAGGGGAAGAAACACGTTTGCTGAGGACTACCCCCCCACTCTCCACCATCGGAAGCACGGCGGATGTGTGTCGACTAGAGGCTAGGGAGGACAAGATGAGACGGAGGAGATGCCGGCGAGCTCCACTTTGTTGGGTTCGGAGCTTGGGTGCGTGGTACTGTACTGCGGGTGGGATTCGGCGGTGAGTTTGGGTGGGATTCGGTGGTGGTGGTGGTTGGGTTTGGGAGATGAAAGGTTCATTTTCGTTTGTCCTGTCAAAGCTGGCTGGACGAACAAAATCCTTCCCAGTGATCAGGTCCTGGATGGGAAAAAGAATGGTGTCTCGGGATCGGTATCGAAAAATCCTATGGGGACCCGACGCGCCAATCAAGTGACGTAGGGAGGCACGAGCACAGATTGCGGTCGTCATCTGGCACGGAAAGCTGGACATCGGGATCGGAAAGATCCATTGTTGATGGTGGAGGCTGAAAGAGAGCGGAAGCGAGTTTCGCCAGATTCAACACCCGGCCGAGACCCACATGGCGCAGGGAGCCAGGGTTCCCCAAACCTCAAAGAGTCGCAGAACATGGAGCCACCGCAGAAAAGAATATTCGAGAGTCGATGAACACAATCAGGAGACATAAAAATATTCAGACGGTCCAGGCCACTCAAGCATCCCTTTCACCCTGACGGCGCACCGTCCGAAACCCTCCGCAATCGTTGTTGGTGCTGTGCATGGCACCAGGCTCGAGACAGCATCGTTGAGACGTCAAAACGGGCATGTGGTCCTCTTTTGTGTTAGCGTCCCCGTCGCTAGCGCGGTGTGTCGCAGCGCCATGCCACATGGCGTGGGAACCAAGGACTTGGGACCCTCACTCGACAGGCTCGCGGCAGCCTTTGGACGACACCGGAGAGCCACCGTCGTTGCTAGCGAGCCTTGTGCCCCCAGAAATAGATCTGTGATGGACGGTCGATGTGATTGCGTTCTGCAGGACGGACGGGCAGACGGACAATTTCGTGCCAACGGTTTGCGGGCGGCAAACCACCATCACTATCACAGATCTATGCCGTGCAGATGGTGCAGACGGGCGAGTCACTGCGCCCTGGGCTGCTGTCTGGAGTAGGCAAACACCGAGAGGGAGGGCAGTTGGTTCATGGTTGTCCCGCGACCGACCGAGCTCACGCGTCTACGAGGGCACGAGCGAGATAGACGCGCCCTGACAAGGCGGCAGCTATTGCCAATAACCGGCGAGCAACCACGGTCGAAGGGGAAATCATGATGCAAGCCGCTCAGCCTCCCACAATCCTGACTGACTGACGTACTGACTGACCGGCGACTGCCAACAGCGATCTGTCGGGCAGCCTGCTGATCTTGTAGGGTGGTGGACGAGTGGCTGATGGACGTCGATAATATCCGTGCATCGTAGCCGCCCTGCAACGCAGGGGCTGGATCGGCCGGGGGGCATGGCCCACTTGGAGGGCCGGGCTGGGCGGCTTGGAAACGCTTGGTGCATGAGCATGCCGGCCTGTGATTCGCAAGGGTCCCAAGATGTCTGTGACAGCCAATTGCTTCGCATTGACACCCCAAGTCTCACACAACGCCTCTGCCGCCGGGCCAAGACCTGCATCCGCTGGGCTCGCCATGGTGCGCGCGAAGGGGGAGCTCATGCGGGACGGACGGCTCAACTCCTGCTTTTGAGAGCAGGCAATCAACCCAATCCAGTCCAATTGCCGGCACAACGACGACGGCGACAGCGCCACGACACCACCAACAGAACGAAGGATTTAAGTAAAAGTGCCAGTTGTGTAACCGGCCAGCCAAAAGCTGGAGGGAGGTGCTCGGTCGCGGGACGAGGTCGACGATGCACGAGTAATCTCTGCAGCCAGCAACATGCAGCGGCTGCGGCCGATGCGCATGGGCGGCGGGCTGCGGGCATCGAAAGCACATGGATCGAGCACGGCGGTGGTGCAGCGACGTTCCGTCTCGCGTCGATCCGGCAGCCATCGACAAGGGACCGTTCGATCCCTTGCGCCATGGCCCCCGGCCGAGCCAAACTGCCTTCCAGAAGAGAGCCCGACGCCTGGAGAGGTGGTTCGACGCCGGCCTCGAAAACATTCGATTGGAGATGCGCCGTGGGTGGCCCCGTGTTTCCTGTCGCGATGCTCGATGGGATCTCGACAACGAGTGGGAATGGGGGCACCGTCTGTGAGGATGAGGGAAAGCTTTCCATCCACACCCGAGCCGCTGATGCCCAAGCACCCACCCCCCAGCGACCCTTCCCCTCCACAGGGCCCGCTTTTCAGAGTCTCGGGTTCTGCTCTGGGCTCCGCCCCTGCCAGAGCCCAATGCTCCCACTTGGGCAAGGGATGCCCCTGTCGGCTGTAACAGCAGGCCCTTTGAAGAAACCCTTTCCACAGGCAGCGGCGCGATTGATCCATCAAGGTGGTCGTCGAGAGCAGGCCTGAGTGGCCATCCACCGGGCCTGCATGATCAGCTCCCCCAGTCCGGCCGTCCCCAAACGAGCCCAGAGGTTGACTTGCTCGCTTGTTGCTACGTCCGTCCGTCCAGTCGAGAACGGGGTGCCCGTTTCTTTTCTCTTCTGGCGGCCGTTGACTGAGTGGCCTTTCTCGCCATCCCACCCGGGTTTCCGATACCTGTTGTTCTTTTCCTCCTTGTTCCCGCCCTGCCGGCTCCCACCCACACTCCCAACTTTTTACCTTCCTTCAGATCCGAACCGACCTCTGGCCAGTCCTTTCCACCACCAGTCGAGAGAGCAAAAACGACACGGCATCTCTCACTACCCGTATATACATACATACCCACGTCCCGGCAACCTCCTGGCCGCTAATCGTAAGACCTATTCCGAGCGGGTGCTGTTGTCGACCACCGGCGCTACCTCGACATCCCCACCAACAGGGGCAAACCGAACAGCCGGGCTCGGTTCCCAGACGCAATACGCTGCTGCCGGAGGTGACAGAGTGCTGTTGGCTGCAGAGAGACGCTGCAGAGCTGCACACCCCACGATTGATTCAGCGAGACGGATCGCCAGGAACGTGGTTACGGGGCCCTTCTCCGCTCGTTGAGCCAACCGGCCCGCCAGTCGCCAGCTCGGCATCGCGAAGGGCGAGGCAACCAAGGAAGACGCTGTCGGAGACGCCCGCTGCAGGACAGCAGTGCCTGCGGATAACCATCCCGTATTTCGGACGGCCAGCCAGAAAAAGCAGAGAGCCGAACCTGTCGCCTCCTCTTCCCCATCGCCTGCCAAGGGGCCACTAATCTGTGGGCTTTACGAAACTTTTGCCATCGACTCCTCGCCCAGCCATCGAGCCCGGAGCATAGGGCTATTTTGGTTGACGGACCCAGGTCACGGACAGCGACGGAGAGCGCAAGACGCAAGGCAATTGGGTGTCGCAAAATAGCGGGGAGATTCGAGCCTGTCTGTGACTCTCCCGCTGGCGCGAACCCCAGCAGGCCGCTCGCTGACTCGAAAGAGCCAGCCAACCCCCCCCCCTCCCTCCACCCC
>FTEL01002258.1_pt1 | contig 14099 bp, 13 predicted proteins | sample 1658911 | NCBI WGS metagenome assembly FTEL01 (sample SAMEA3914869, study PRJEB12502) | metagenome | biome: forest; material: soil | place: USA | collected 2012-03-12 | depth 0.1 m
CCAACACCCCCCACATCTCCACGTCTTCCCTCAACTGAGTCCCCATCCCCCCACGACACCTTCTTCCCAACGACCCCCACCCCTCTGGAATCCCTCCTCGCGCTCCTCATCTCCTCCCCGCCACCTGCCTGATACGGCCTGAATTTCTTCTTCTTGACGCCCGTATCTCTCACAAACGTCCCGAGCGTAAGCGCATTCGCCGCAAAGCACGCGACCAGGATCTCCGCCGACGCCCACATCGTCCGCGTCGCCTGGTACCCCCCCTCGTGCAGAATCTCAGGCACGCGGTAGATAGCCACCACGACCGTAAACAAATGCAGACAAAACAAGACGCCCAGCAGCGCCTTGCGCCCCGGCGACAGCCGGCTGCGCGCGACGATCGGCACGGGGAAGACGACCAGCAGCAGGTCCGTGAAGACGTTGCCCGCCGTGACGGTCAGCAGCTGCGCGTAGCCCTGGCGGCAGCGCGCGCCCGGGTCGGGCGCGACCTGCCAGTAGTGGGGGAACGGCTGGCACTCGGCGAGGTTGGCGATCAGGATGGCGAGGAAGGTGGCCGCGAGGGAGACGCGCGTGATGCGCAGCAGGAGGGTGTAGCGCTTCTTGCCGGACGTGCCGGCGAGGCGGTCGAAGAATTCGAGGGTGACGATTTTGAGGAGCCAGAGGCTGGGTTTTGGGTCGGGGGGTTAGGTTGTGTTTGGGGTGTGGTGGTGAGGCACGGGGGGCGCGGGACTTACATTGCGGGGTGGAGGATGCGGCTCACGAGGACGAGGCGGCTCGCGACGGAGCGGTTGGAGAGTTCGGTTTCGGTGAGGGGGTGGGCGTCGTCGAGTAGGACGTTGTTCGTGCCGTAAAGCAGGATCGGGTGGACGAAGGCCATGCGTGCGAAGAGCGGGATCAGGGCGAGCGCGGCCACTTTGTCTTCGCCAAAGAGTGACCCAACGCGTATGTAGCGGCCTATGAGGCGGATGATGATGATGGTGGCGCACATGGCCGTGATCCACCATGATGTGAGAAGTGTCGATTTGTCGTCGCTGAACGGCCTGGCCGGCGGTGGGGGGGAGTAGAGCCCCATGGTGACATGGCGGTTTGCTCGAAGTTCTCTAGAGACGTTGACGGAGTCGATGAGGAGGAGAGGAGGACGGTGAGGCTCAAAGGGCCCAAGCTGTATCGCCTCACTTGGATCACGTCAAGGACAGAGCCGTGAGCCTTAACAAATTCGTCCGATATTCGACAAGTCAGACAGGCCGCAGAGCCGTTGCATGTTGCCAGTGGTGTTACATATTACCCCTGGCACCTCGGCCGCGCTGCATCTGCTGTTATCAGGTCCCAACCCACCAAGTTGCCAACCATTGGCCGGGGAAAGCATCTCGAGCGGGACGATGCCACCCTCGCTGCACCTATCGTTGGGTCCCACACAGAGACCGGTAGGTGCCGCGTACCGCAGTGTACCTGTTTGTCATGTCGAATCACTCCCGCTGCGCCATTTTCCGGGGGAGGCCAATTCTGCCTCCGCCACCGCATGCATGGGCGCCATGTCAAGAGCGGCTCGGTCTGCAGTCCTGGACCAAAGCCAAGCAGCCACTCTGGACTTAGTCCACTTCACCCGCTGGAATCTCGATGGCGAATGGGCTCAGGGCTGAACCTCCACCAAGCCAATCGTGTGGATGAGCTGGCTGGGCGCCTTTCCCCATTCCAGCAACGTGGTGCCCCACCAGGGATGAAACTAAGGCGGCGTGGGTTAGCCCCAGATGCAGCCGAGTCCACGAGGGACCAGGCGGGGGACAACGTCGCCTATTCTGTTGGCTGTGGTCCAGCCAAATCGCAAGGTACCCGGGACGCACATGATGCGCGGGATGGTTCAAGGTTGATGATGAGGGGCCATCCCGGGAGCGGTTTGGTATTTCTGCGCGGCCCGAATCGACCACTCACTGATGCGGCTAAACAAGCCACAGGGCAGTCCGAGCGTTGGAGTCATGACAGACTTGTGAAAGTCCTCACTCCAGATCCGAACAAGCATGCCCATCGACGCACCCTTCCTATCTCCATCCCACTTGAGATCCGAACATCCCAAACAAGCTAACGTTATCTGTGGACTGGAGAGGACTGGAGATGGGAGCAATGGAGCCCTCTCCCCACCCCCTGGCCGATCTGATGACCCCTGATTCCGATCACATGCTTGGCTGCAATGCCGAGACTCGCCGCTTGGCGCGTGCAAATGCCTTCCTGCGACGGATAGGAGCAAGACCTCCGAACGTTAGCTCGCCTGCTCCAGAGTCAAAGGTGAGTATCGGCCGAGTGCTCATCCTCATTCAGCTGGAAAAGCGCTAGTGGTGCTGCACCGTCGGAACATGTATCTCGTTATGTATGGAGAGGAACGTGACGAAAAGGGACCATTGGAACTGCCCAGCTGCAAACCCCTGAAAACCTCTATGCGGAATACGACCTTGTTCTCACGCCCCAAAGTGCCAAGCGCGCAGTTGGTTTTGAGGGTCCAACCAACTCTACTGGCTTTTGACAATTATGACCGCGTCAGGAACGAATGAGAAGCCTGGGGGTGCCGCAAATTCATTCTTCAGCCCTGCTCCTCCAGCTGCCGGTACGTGGCGCGAAGTAGGATGCCGAACTCCAGACACGGGACGAGACGAGACACGGCACGGCAAGGCGGCCTCTGCATCTCGGTCGTTAAGGCACCAATCCGGGGGGGGAATTGGAAGAATCATTGGCTGCTGTCGACAGCAAGACGAGCGGCACGTTGGGGCTGGGTAATACTGAGGGTGCACCGCTACCAACCGACACGGCTATAACAGACTGCCGCTATGCGTCCGCCTCTGCAAGAAGGGTAGTACAAGAATAAGGGGCTTGGGTACCCCGGGTACGACACTCGTCTCGGGTTTCGAATTTCGAGGTATTTCTCGCCACGACCGTGTAAGCTCTCAACCTGATCGATTACCGAGATCTTGCGAAATCCGTCGCAAGGCTGGCAAGGGTAGGTACATGACCCCGAAGCCACTGCCTACTGCCTAGAAGCCTCCCCATTGTTGGCTCGGATTGCAGAAATCCTAGAACCCTCTCTAGCCTTTTCAGTCATCCAGCAGGGCAGTCACTAGAACAAAGTTGTCTACGTCCAACAGTGTTATTTAAAGGCTGCAGATCAGCTACGGGAGTAGGGAAGGGAGCCTTTCTCCTATACACAGAGAGCCAAGCTCACACTATCCTCCTGTTTCTATTGCCACGCTCGTGCAAGGCTTATGAGAACTTCGACAGGTTCCGACTATCAGAATCTAACTAGGTATTCAACAAGTCACGGGTACGAGGTCGTGGGGGTCAAACAATGTTGAGTGAGGACTGAATAACAAGGCGTGAGACGGGGAGAGGGCCTGTGAGCATGTCCAGTATACACAGAGATGGGGTCCGGGTCCACAAGACCCCGCGAGGCTGGTGGCCCCTATTCCCCCACGCTGTCCTGCCCAGGCTATCCCATCCTCTACCTTCTCTCCCAGAGTGACTCCAGGAAATTACCAAGGTTTTTTGTTGAACGACGTCACTCAAACGAGGCTGTGTGGATTCATCGGTACGTTATGGGCCGATCCGCGACAAAAATCAGGAGAAAGGAGGGGCGAGAGCCTGAGCGCACTGGAGAGCCAAGCTCCCACAGTCCACCCCCACGGCCCCGCAAGACTTGTGGCATCTGAACTTCTACAATGTCAGATGAAGGAGCGGCGCGAGTTTCAAGGAGTGTACTACGAGATATGAGGCCGAACGGCCATCCGCTTGTCCGGTAGGGGATGGGCGGTTGGATGACGCTTGGATGATGACTGCACTAGATTGCCGTACATCGGACAACTGGCGTCTAGCGCGTCGTGGCACTCCGTAGGATGTCATGTAAAACATGTGTGGCCAACGACCAGGACTCTCGGGAAGGTTAATCCAACCAAGGGCAGCAAAACAACCTAGAAGTCATGTCATATGCGAGACTAGTTCGAGTCGTGCCGAGCAAACACGAGGCTTCCTTCAACTTAACCGGCCCTTCTCACCAAGGCAAGGCGAATGCTTGCAACATCCACCAGACAGTGACATCCGTGCACCGGTTCTGGATGTTCCGAACCCATACCACCGACGGGCGGCAGTCCAGATGTTCTAGAGCCGGGGAAGTCGTTGAGCCAGCCCCATCCACCACATAAACCGCGTATCTGCTATCAAACTGCAGTATCTAAGGTAGGTAGATGGTAAGACCGAACGGTTCTTGAACGGCCGCGGCTAACATCAGGGAAGCAAATCCAGTGTCGAAAACAGAACGATGTGGGGAGCTTTCTCTCGCATCAGAGGGTAAAGTGTGAGATTGTGCGCTTTAGAATGAATGTTGAAGCCGGAAAATCATGAACCCGTATGGGACAGAAACAGAGAGACTACCTTACCTAGGGATACCTGCACAGTTTTGTCTCTCCTCGACGAGCCTACCCGCCTTCAGTCATCAAACATCAAACTTGGTCAGTACTGTCAACCTCATTTCTGGAAATTTGTAAATCATTTGCGAGGGCCAACGGATGGACTAGGGGTATAAGCTGGATTCTGCTGGTGAACCAGACTCGCAGCTGTTCAAAATCAGAGTCTACAAGCCTTGCAGGGTCTGCTGAAGCCTGCTCTCTGTATCTATTAGCTAGACAGGCCTTTTTCGGCTTTCGCGTTTTTGTCCAATAGTCCTTGACAAGCACGGTTGGACTCCCTCGACCTCGTTCCAGCGACTTCATTCAAAAGCAGCGACCTGACAATAATCGAGCTCGGGCGTGGTATCGGTAGACGCAGGCACCTGATCTTGTCAGTGAAAAACAGTTCTGACCGCCTACCCTCCGGTTACAGGCTAAATAAACCGGAGAGGAAGCGAAGGAAGGGCGAGTTTGCCGTGCGCCACAGAGATGGCACCGGAATCCAGTGGAGTTGGGCAGCCACACCGAGAGTGTCGATCAGGAAGTCAACTATCCAACTTTCCACTAGCTAACACCATGTCACCATCAACGCCGTTTAGATTCAATGTTGAGGACGTTGGTGAGAAAAGGCTGGGGAGAGAGGGAGGAAGATGTCACAACAAAAGCCGGGACTTCCGCGGCATCAAACACCTTGAGTCGTACAACGTTTTACAGGATTCGTGTGTATCATAAGATGGATCTCTCAGCTGTGTTGGCATTTTGCTACCGTTTTTGTTTATTCTTTTCTTGTCTTCACTTTTTGACTTTCCCCCAGAAACAGAGACAGCGAGGGAGGACCTGATCTCCATCTATGAGGAAATAGTTATTAATTCTAATAATTTCTTGGAGCTGATGCAATGGCCGCTCACGGCTCCAACCTTCACGCGCATAGTTTTCAAGCCATAAACAAAAGCCAAACACCAACCAAAGCCTGCGCAGTGAACACGATCCCCCTCAGCCTACCAAGCCCCGCGAGAATGCCAGGCAGCGCAATACGAGGTGCAGCTCCGCTAGCCTTGGACGTTGGACTCGCCGCGAGCGCCACCCCCGAAGGCGGGCCGGCGGACGTCGTCGAAATCACCGTCGACGGTGCCCGACTTGTCGAGTTCGAATTTGAAGCAGAGCTTGTCGTCGCCAGCCCAAAGTTGACGCTCACTATCGACGACGGCGTGACGACGCTGCTCGACGTGCTTGTCTTTGTGCTTGTCGTAGATGTTGACGAGGGGGTCGGGCTTGGGCTGGGGCTGGAGCTTGTTGTGGATGAGGGGGCTGCAGAGGCCGCCTGTGCCTGGGCAGAGGGTATGCTCGCTCCCTTGGCGTCCTTCGCCTGCCCCGTGGTTGGGTTGCGGTACCAGTTTGCTGGTGGGTCGCCCAGGCAGTCTCCCACCGTGACGAGGTCGTACCCGAGCTTCCTTGCCGTGTCGATCTCGAATTGGGCAAACTCGTGCACGGTGAAGGGTTGGATGTCGTGGGCGAGGGAGATCCATTGCGAGCTGGCCGGGCTGTGTTGTGAGAGGATTGTCTGGTAGGTTGACTTGGCGTTGACGCCGCCGTCTTGCCAGTCGCGGGTGTCGATGTCGTAGTTAAGCTGGGAGGGGTGTTAGTTCTAACTACCGCTGGGTTGTTCTTGAGCCCATGGGATTGAGACTTACTACATGGTACCCGAAGGACCTGAGGTCGTTGTAGCAGTCCGCGCCGCATCTTGTCATTGGCGGCCGAAAGTAGGTCGGGATGACGCCCAGGATGTCATTGAGAGCAATCTCGTTGTTGAGGATCTGTGCCCTCCGTTGGGCGGGAGTCGCCGCGCTCAGGTCCTGGTGACTCCAGCTGTGGCTCCCAACTTGGTGGCCCTCGGCAATCATTCGCTGGATGATGGCCGGGTATCCCGTCTTTGGGTCGTTGATCTCGCCCTTTCCTCCATTGTTTCCGACAATGAAGAATGTGGCCCGCACGTTGTTGCGCTTGAGCAGATCCAGCAACTCCGTGGTGTAAATGTACGGCCCATCGTCGAACGTCAGCGCGACCTTCCCCGTCACGGAGCAGTGGCTGATATCGACGCCGTAGGGCACATTTCCGAACGTTGGCCGAGGGATCTTGGACGTGTCCGCACCCGCCGGTGTCTGATTCCCGTCACACGCCGGGCCAAATGATAATTGGCATCCCGGCCCGCCGCAAAACGCGATGCCGGTACCACATGTCCCCTGTAAGATCAAATGGTCAGCTTGGCTTGGTCGAGCTGATCTCACGCTGCGAGACGGCACCACTTACTGTTTCAGAACAACAAAGCCCAGGATTGCAAACCGCGTTCCCCCCCGTGGGGCCACAGGCTGCACCGGATCCAACCCTCTTCTGCAACCTCGGATGTTCCTCGGTTCGGGAAGTATCTGGATGGCCGGCTGCGAACGAAGCTGAAACCAGGGCTTCGACCAAGAGAGCTACGAGAGGACCGGGCCACCTCATGGTGGAAAGTCAGACGGAGAAAGAGACAGCATGAAATCCAACCCGACTGAGCTGTCCATGGCTGTCGGGGGATAGTCGTGTTACTTTAAACTCGTGTTTGCTGAAGGCGCCGAGATGCCGAAAGGGTGACCGGCAGCCGTCTGTGCCTCCCGAGCCTAAATTTCAGCTTCCTTCAGGAATTAGCTGACGTTAGGGGTTAGCGCAATATCGTGGCGCCGAACCATCGGGCCACGGCCTGCAGGAGCGGGGGTTCCGGTGCCGGATTGGGTCGGCGCTGGGCACGTTCTTCAGCCTCAAGCTGTCGTCAACTCCCCCACGAGCAGCCTTTATTGGGGCACGTGGGTGGGAGTTCAAAGCTAGAGGCCTGGAACGTTCACGTCAGAAATCACGAACTGTCGCGACCGATCCTTTCGCATTCTCAACGCGGGCAAAAGGAAGGTTTCTTACTCGCAGTCTTTTCTCGTCTCGGCCTTAGCGCTCACGGACGGCTCGGCATAGCTCCCGACACGAGACAGTCATTAAATTCGTTCCGATATTACCGTGTCAACAATAGCATGGATCTTGGCGCTGCTTTGCCCCCCTCGTACTTCAAGTGCCGCGGCCCCACCCTTCGGCTCTTGAAAGAGATATCGAGGGCAGGTAGAAAGAGTCTTGAAGATCAGAAACATTCTAGTTCATGAAGGTTGTTTGACCTGAAAAGACTCTGATTCCTATCCTCGGCTCACCGCAGCTCGGGCCATAACCGAAAAGCATATCCCGCCGACAACAATCTCCAAGTTGCAATACCCCGCAACACGAAAACAAGCCACGGTCCTCGAGATCTAGAAGCAAGTATCCACCGCGATGATCTCCAAGATCTAGAACCCAAGTATCCACCGGGGTGAATCGAGGCGGGGTAAAAAATTCCGTGCTAGACGGAAACATGAGAGGGGACCCTGGGCGAGTATCAGCGTATTGTGACAACTCAGGCACAACCCCTGAATCTCATGCATTACATAGTCCATGCCAGACGGGTCAGGAGGGCTGGCATGCACATCGAGGGCCGCCACTATGTAGATATATCCGTTATGCTGTCGTCAGGTTGCTCACACAGCATCTTTTTGTAAGGTAACCTGGTCGTCGTTCCACCCAGACCAGCAACACAACATTCCTCGTTGGGGACTACGACGTCGGGCTTGGGCCCACAATCGGCGCCGCAAGCTGCAAGAACCCCTCAATCAGCGTGTACGGCGCCGGATCCGTCCTCAATTTCCCATCGTCCTGGTCAACCGACAGAGACATGTACCGCGTCTCAGGCACCGAAAGAGCGTCGTCGTAATACGGCTGCAGCCACCGCCATTGCCTCGAATCTTCGTTAGCAAGTACTGCGACTCGGGCATCCAAGACGTTCCGCCAACCCACCCTTTTGTCCCGGCCACGGGTATCTTGACATCACCCGGCAGATTACTCGTATCAGCCCCCTGCTTGTCCAGCCAGCTAGTCGTCGTGGCCTGCCTCGCGGGCTCAAACTCCTTCGGCACGTCCATGGTGAGGAGCACAGGGCCCATGGAGAAGAAGGCGGTCATGTTGCGCATCGGCTCGCTCAGCGTCCACGCGGGCAGCTGGAGGGATTTGATGGGCAGGATGCCGCTGTAGGCGTGGATCGGCGCGTAGGGGTCGATCAGCAGGGTCTTGACTCTCAGCTGTTCCGCGTGAGCCTGGGCGTAGTCTGTCTTGGAGGGGTCGATGCCGTCGGGGTCGAGGAAGTAGGGGGTTAGTTTGGGGAGCGTGCTGGGGTTGATGAAGGTGCGCGCTGGCCCGGGGTGGTTTACGTCGTCGTCTGGGGCGGGGAAGCAGAAGAAGCCTTTCTGGAAGTCGGTCGCTCCGTCTTGGGTGTTCCAGTACGCGACTAGGCCGTCGAAGGTGCGGTCTTTCTGTTGAGCAGTTAACATGTGCGGGTGTGCCCTTGTCATCAGGAAAACTGACATCTCCAAGCTTGACCTTGAACTCGTACTGCTGCATATCTGTCTCTGCAGCCACACGCAGGGGATCTTTAACGCCAGGAGTGACCACAGGCGGAACCGGGAGGGTATGTTGAGCCCACAGAGGCGGCTGGGCAAGCTCGAGACTCCAGCCGACATTGACCAGAGCAAGGGGCTTGCCGACGATGGCATTGGCTGTCCCGCTATACGCCGAAGGGGCAAATGGCATGGTCTGGATGGCCGCCTCGATTGTATTCCACAGGGAGAGCAGGTACTGCGCGGCCGCGCTCTGGTCGGAGGTGTCGGTCAGCAGCGCGACGAGGGTGACCAGCTGGTCCGAGACGGGAACGGTCGAAGAGAGCGCCGGGGGTTTGGAGAAGGGGAGCCAGTCGTGCGGCTGTTTCATGACGCCGGCGGGGCCGCCGAAGCGGACGGACGTGTAAAAGACGCCCTCGGTGGTGAAGAATTGCAGGCCGGAGTCGGCGTAGTTGACGACTATCCACCCGATTATGGGGTTCTCCCAGGTCGTGCTGGGGCGCCACTGGACAAAGTTACCCTTGCCATCCTTGTCCTTCTGGACAAACGAGGAGTTGATGCGCGCGTCCTGGTTGATGGCGGGAGTGAGCTGTATGAAAGGGCTCATCGGATATCCCGAATGGCTCGGTGCGTCGGGCGGAACCTGGTCGGGGCCGTACACAACGTTGAGTGTGCGGTCGTGGAGGACCGTGGGGAGTAGCTGGTCGGCAAGACAAGGGTTGGCACACTTTGGTGGACCGGAAGGGGTGTACGGCGTGCGTTGGGTGGGTGGACAACAAACGGCCTGGCCGAACTTGTCCACGATGGTCAGCTTCGTGATGGAAAACTGCCCATGCTGCACGCCCTTGAAAGGATTCGGCGCGTCGTCGAAATTGATGAGGGTGCCAAACGGTGTCTTGGCCGTCTCGGCGTCCATGAGGGCAAAATCGGGTGGGTAGAGCTTGATCTTGTCACCTTCGACAAGCGCGGCCTTCATCGGGACCGTGAGCTGTCCGGCCTCGCGCAGATTCGGCTTGACGTGCGATCCGGTGGCCAGGGTGAGCAGCCCGTCCGTCAGCCCGGTCAACTGACCGCTGACAAATGGGAGCTTCCCGACTGCATCTACAAAGTCCTTCTTTTTCGCCGCCTCTATCTTTGGATCCTTATCCTTGAGCTCGTCTGGAAGATCTCTATCGGCGGCACTGGCAAGGACCTGCTGAACAACGGCCTTAAGCGCAAAACTCGGTTGCGGCAACACAAGAATCCGACCAGATAGATGGCGGGAGTCCCGGAGCCATTGCTGAGTGGAGTCAGCCAGGGGTTTGTGGTTGACGTAGCGGAGCTGCTCGTTGTTGCTCTGGCTGGATCCTGTGAAGTCAATGTCGAGATCCCACTGGTCCTCGAAGGGGCTGACATGGTAATAGATGCCTTCCCACTCGATAAACTGGGGACTGAATGGCTGCTTGCCCGACCAATTTGTGTGGCCGAGGAGAGCGCTGCCGTCCGGGTAGCCCCCTGAGGCTTCTGCTACCAGTCGGCCGATGGTGTCACGGAGGTCTTGAGCGACGGGCATAGCAGCAACGAGGTCGAGCGCGGGCTGAGCTTCGGGGACGAGTTTGGGGTCCTTGGGACCGAGAACCTGATTTGCGGTCCTGGTCGGGGTGTCGCCGAGGTACTCGTCCGGCCACCCCGAGTCCAACCCGGCGAGACACAATGTCGGGTCGTTGCGAGAGAAGAAAGGCTCGGCGGCAAATCGTTTAACTTCCACCGTTTTCCCGAGAGAGACTATGCTATCGGTGAGGGTTTGGACCTGGGTCTGCAAGGCATGCCCTTCCGGTGAGAGGGCCTGGACGCGGCTGGTGTAGATGTCGAGCCGCTTGTCGTTCTCCTGGTCGGAGCAGTATTTGAAGAACTCGGAGAACAGCGACCACTGGATGAGGCTTAGTTTGGATTGGGCCACGTCGAGCAACCTTTGCGTGATGTTCAACTGTGATATCGTTGTAGAGGCGGCCGCAGATGGCGTGGCAGGAGGGTTGGTGCCGGGATCTGCAACGCTGCCGTCGCCAGATCGCTTCTTCTTGTCATATCTCCACACAAACCCGCCACCAGACTGAGAAAAGTTGTGGTGATACACGAGGTCAGCAGCTTTTACTCGCTCATCGTATGTGTCCTGCGTGGCATAGAGGAGCTCTGTCATCGACCGGAGGGTGGCCGCATGGACCGAGCCCTTGTCATGCAGCAAGGCCTCCTCGAACGCGTCATCCGCCGAAGCCTTGTGCGCCTCGAGAAAGGTGAGGATAGCGTCCAGCGGGGTGGTACCAACGGATACGGGTTCCATGTTGATATCCCCATTTCCCGTCAAGAGACCGGCATACTTATCCGCTGGGGTCTCGGGGCGGACGGCGGCCACATACTTGATGTTGTAGATGGCACTGTGGCAAACGAGACGAGCACCATCCTTGCTGTCCGGGTCTGCACCGCTCGGAACCTTGCAAAAGATGGCGCTGAGGCGGCTCTTCAGCTTCGCGTCCAGGGCGGAGCTGGCTGGTATCTTCTGCAGGGGGTCGGTTGCTGCGGGAGAAGGGTCCATGGGGTTTGCCACAGACGAATGCCACCCAACGACGACGTAATCGCACGTAGCGCTCTGCAAAAACTGGGTGCCGTCACCGTAACTGAAGTTGTCATGAGTGGAAAAGACGTTTGGGTTGTGGATGGCGTAGTCGGCGAACAGCGGGTTCGTCGAGTTCATGGTCGTCAGGGGCACCCGGGCCTTGCTGGCGTCCTCGCTCCACCCCTTTAGCTGGGTCCTGTAGCCGACGTACTTCTCGGCCTGGTTTTCCAGCAAGGCCTTGTTGCTCGTGGCATCTTGATCCTGGTATGCAACAAAAGGCGACACTTCGGTTTGAAGATCGGTATCCGGGTCAAGCTCGTTTAGGTTCCGGAGTCGATTGGACTCTACAACCCAGGCCGTGACCGTGTCCACTTTGGCTGTCTTGGGCTCGTGGTCGCGCAAGATGCGGATAACGAGCCATCGATCTGGCACTTGTCGAAAGACTGGCTGAGCCGCCTGCTGCGCGGCCTGCTGCTCTTGAGGGCTGCTCGGGTCGACCGGTGTTTTAGAGGCAGCGGTACCAGTGCGGTAGCCACGCGGGATGGACCAGTGCAGGTACACGCCAAAGCGAGCTTCGTTGAGGGAGACCGAGGTTGCGGCCGGCGACGGGTCGTCGGGATCGAGGAAATCAAAGGGCTCCGAGTAGACTTGGGACACCCTAGGATTGCTTTTTGCCGGTTTGGCGTTGGAAAGATCGACGTTGGGGAGCAGGTCGTGTTGAATGACCGAGTTGGAGAGACGCAGGGAGACGTAGTTGGGCTGGGCTATGGGAGCAATGAGCGTTGGCCCGTCATCCACCACTCGCTCATTCAGGATGAAGGCTTCCAGCTGGACGGGCAGGCAAATATTGCTGGCCATGTTGTCTCGCCAATAACACAAGGGGTTTGCGGGTTAACGCTGGGCAAGCATTAGTCTAAGCAACAGTATGAGCGGCACTAGTCGACTCAGGGGTTCCAGTTGGCAAGCTGGAGCCAGACAAATCTTGAGCTCGCGGTTCTCCAGGGATTTGCTGTATGAGCTTGGAACAATCGATTGTTCGGACGATCATTAGATAACCATTACCTGGAGGAAACACAGGCAATTCGGATGAGACAACGCGTCAGAGTGACAACCCCCGTCTCCCGCCACATCTGGCCAATAACAAGTTGGAGACACCTCATGGTGTCGGCAAACGAATGAAGCTGTGCGAGACAAGATTGCAGGACGAAACGGGATGTGCTGGTCCTCTTCTGGTCACACAATCCCCTGCGAGTCCTCGGTGCCTGCTTTTCATTTTGCCGACGCACACCACCACACGAAGACACCAAGATGAGGAAGGGGGTCCTCTTTGCGGCTTTTCTCGTCCTCGCCCTCGCCATTATCAGCACTGTCTTCTCGATCCTGACGGCCACATCGCCGCGATGGGCTGTGCAGAAATACTACCGAGGCATGCTCGACAAGACGACGTTCACAACCGTCATTTGCGCCGCGCACCGCTCACCCTTTTATCGCTGCGGTCTGCCACGGGTCGCCGGTGACAGCCCCTGCGAGATCCCAAGTTGTCGATTCTACCCCCCCTCAGGGAGGAACCGTACCAGCTGCCGGGTCGACGCCGAGGTGGGCGCCGGCTTCCTCCGCACCGCGACGTTGAATGGCACTCTGGGAACTTACATGGAGTGCCAGGAGGGTCAGGCTCTCCTTGCAGCCCAGTGTAAGACGCTGGCTGACATTTGTAGTGCACATGGCCGGGAACCTCCAGATCGCGGCAACGGTTTTTACCGGTTTCGGCCTCCTCGTCTCTTTCGCATTCCTCGTAACTCTTTTCCTACCGCATCACCAAAGAACCGCTGGCGAGAGCCGCGAGGCCAAGAGCCACGCAGGATCGACTGCTGCCACGGCTCTCGCCATCCTGACTCCTCTCCTGGTCTTGTCCCTGGTGATAGGAGCCGTGCTGCAGGTTCTCGCCCAGTTCTTTGGCGTTCTCGGTCTTACGCTGAATGCGACCCAAAATGCGAGGGATGTCATCTCCAAGGCCCCAGGCGGGTTCCGCAACTTTGGTGCCTCGGATTGGGTTCTTGACATTGCCCTCGTGCGGTATGCGAGTGTTGCGTGGCTGAGCGCCGTGTTGTGTGCTGTTGGAGCTTGCTGGTTGTATTGGAGAACGCAGGAAGTCCGGTCTCGGGGGTGAAGGTACTCCTAGTCGATGAACAGGTGTTTTTACTGGGATTTGGATGGAATTACACAGTCGCATGACGCCCGTAACACGATAGGGGTAAGGAAACTGACACACTACGTGCCACTCTGCAGAGTATATACAGTTGAACCAATAACAATGTTCTCCTTCCTCCAAGTCTGTCACCCATACCTCATGAGAGCCCCTACCTGTTGCTAGCTAGGTAGGTACCTAGCTAAGTTCTATTGCTGCCGTGGCCAACCCACCACAACACCATCACCACTTCTCACGCCCCAACAGGCCTCACAAACGGCAACTCCCCCCACAAAGACGCCACCTCCCCCGACAGCCCCCCCAAACTCACCCCCTTAAGTTTCCAACCGCCACCTCCCTCTTTATCCGCCGACCCCGCCTCAACAGGCCGAATCCCCCACTCC
>FTEL01006146.1_pt1 | contig 14098 bp, 12 predicted proteins | sample 1658911 | NCBI WGS metagenome assembly FTEL01 (sample SAMEA3914869, study PRJEB12502) | metagenome | biome: forest; material: soil | place: USA | collected 2012-03-12 | depth 0.1 m
AGGAGGGTAGACCAATAACATCGTGGTGGTGATGGACTGCATCATGTATCTGGGAGAGCCTAGCACACAGCCATCAGCCATTGAGGGTGGCAGTGCATCTGCCCCACCTCGCTGCCAAACTTCCGATCACCGTGACCGACATCACTCACCTGGCAGACTCCAACCACCACTTCGGCACTTGAAGCCTCGGTCACACCAGAGTATAAACACCACCAAACACTAACGGCTCGCGTCTCAGAAACCATGCGGCTTTTACATACCGAAAAACTCGAGCTGACCAACTTCGTTGGCGAGGAGCGGCCAGAGTACGCCATTTTGTCGCACACTTGGGGCGACCCAGAAGACGAGATCCTCTTTGGCGATGTGTAATCTGGCCTTCTGAATCTCCTCGCTTGTGGAAAGCCGGGGCTGCCGAAGGTGCTCAGTGCTGCTGAGGTAGCAAGGGTTAACGGTCTTGAGTACATTTGGATCGACACTTGCTGCATCGACAAATCCAGCAGCCCAGAGCTGTCGGAAGCCATCAGCTCCATGTTTGCGTGGTACGCCAACTCGACGGTGTGCTATGCTTACATATCTGACTTCGAGTTTGCGGATCCCAATTGGCTGTCAAGCAGCAATCGATGGTTTACTCGCGGATGGACGCTCCAGGAACTCATCGCCCCCTTTGCCGTGGAATTCTACAACAAGCACTGGCTCAGCTTTGGCAGCCGTGAAAGCCTCAAGTCGGAACTCTTGCTCATTGCTAGCATTGACGAGGTCGTTTTTGCATGGCACCCACCCTTCCAGTGCCCTGTCGGCCCGCCGGATGGAGAGCCTGGCTGCGAGCTCTGCCGCGCTGATCTCGCCGAGATGCTCGACTCCTTCAGTGTGGCTACGCGGATGTCGTGGGCAGCCCAGCGCACAACCACCAGACTGGAAGACGCCGCCTATTCCCTCCTTGGTCTCTTCGATGTGAATATGCCCCTGCTTTACGGCGAAGGACAAAATGATTTCCAGCGCCTGCAACACGAGATTATCCGCAAGTCTACCGACCAGTCCATCCTCACCTTCACCGTGAAGCGAGACTACTTGATGAATGCGGTTTATCGCACGACAATCCCCCTTCACTTCCTCTTCGCAGGGTCCCCCTCCTGGTTTGAGCGAGGTCTACTACCTCCGCTGACGGACAAGCATTTCAGGCCTGGGGCCCCCATAATTTTGCTTTCCAGCGGTATGCAGCTCGAATTATATATTGCGCCCTGTACGAGCCATCCGTAGTTTTGGATTGCCGTGCTCCCCTGCTCAAGCATGGCGGACGTCTTATCCAGCCCGGCTCTTGTCCTCAGGGAAGTATCACGCTTGCCAACAATCCGTTCCTTTAGCCGGATGTGGCTGGTTCCCACGGATGCATGCACCGACGGCCTCCTGTTTCATGTCAACGCTGGAACAGGAATGGCCGAGGGGAAAAGCCTCTCGGGAGATTGGGAAATGCAAGCCAAACCTTTTCTTCCCCGCCCTCCCCCCTCTCTCCGTGGGTTATGGAAGGCAGGATCTTTTGGGCAGCTCTGATACAGGACTAGGAAGCTTCAACATGGATAACTTGAACGAGACACTATTCTTCTTTAGGCGGACCAGCGGCAGGTGTTCAAGCCGTTCTCCCCTCCACCCTCTCATATTAAGGTACTTCGGCACTCGAACTGGCTTCCTCCTTACCCTGAGGTAGTCAAGTCTTTTGTGCCTACAAGAGCTTTTGCTCATACCAAAAGAACGGGATCAGCTAAACCCCAGTTTGGGCCTGGTCTTGGTGACCAACACGTGGTGACTACATGGGGCCCCGATTCTCAATTTGATTGCACCACTGCGGTAGTGTGCGGTATCGTTGGAATACACCCCTTCACGTTCCCTCCTCAGCATGGATTGGTGCTTCTTTGGGGCAAGACCCAAGTTATAAACCTAGCAATAATGGGCCCGTTCTTGGAGAGACGTGCCGGAGCGCTAGACGAGAACTGGTGGAGTGGGGATGCATGCAAGGAGGGTTGGTACACATCGGTATATCCCTGGACATGGGAGCAGAATGGTGTTACCCTGGACCAGGAGATGTCCAAATTCGACTCCGTCCAACGCATGTTGGATCGGTGCTCCGCTGCCTGGTCTGTGGCCGAAGACGGGAGGGACATAAGGCGGTTTTTGGTGAAGGCGACAATCGCACCTGTCATGTTTCTCGGCAAGCAAATCATGGATATTACGGTGGAAGTTGATTATCTCAACAGCGAACCGGCATAAGAGCCAGCTGTTGGCACTTACAGGAGGCTGTTGGCACTTAATTATCCCCCACCTTCCCACCTTTTCACCTTTTCACCTTCTCGAGTAGGACGTCCACCACGGCGAGGCTGTCCCAACCGGACGGCGGTTGTCCGGGCCTGTGGCTTGAGAGGGGCCCAAATGGAGGCACTCCTTTCGACATTGGCAGATGGTGTTGGGCGAGGCGCGGACGCCACGACGCACGGCAAGTGTTTAGCCCCTTCACCAAACCGCGGGACGCGACCGCTCCCTCTCGGGTGCGTGTCCCCAGCTTGTGTGCACGACGGTGCGATCGTCCCCAGAGCGAGGGGCATCAGCCATCAAGCGCGCTCCGTTACAAACTCGGTTGTGCTATGGTGCCGGCTGAATGGTTGGCCCCCGCCTCGGGCTGACGGCCGCTCTCGGAAGCACCCGAGGTGCGGCGCGGGGCCAGGCATGAGCTTATGTGCCCATTGCAACCCAACATCTCGATGTTGCGGGGGTCCAGAGGCTAGACTCGGCAAGGAACCTGCTGTGTCTGGTACCTATCTTTGCCAAGCTAGGTTTGCAGCGCTGAGTCTGACATCCCCAATGCAGACACAGCGGGGAACGTTCGAGGCCCTCTACTAGGACGTGCTTGAGCAGATCCGACACTGGTAGAACGACGACCGGTAGGATGTCCTGAGCCTTCGCATCCATGAAGTGATATCACGGTGTGGATGTCCGTCCCCGGTCTTTCGGGAGACCGGGAGAGCACATGGATGCAAAATCAACAAGCTGAGCGCTAACTCTTACCTCTCAGGTACCATGCACGATTGTACGAGGCCAAAACTACCACACCGGTATTTTGATTCGGGAAAGCTGCCACACCACCCCATTGAGGCTGTCACTTCGTTGGTGTGGCACAGAAGACGCGGGCCCTGAGTCAAAAATCTCGGATTCAACAGGACAGTCTTTCCCCGAGCATCAATAGTGGTTACGTATTGTATTCTCTTCAAGCAAAGTGATGATACCAACCCAGGTAGAGGTGACTACCCACTCAGTTGAATGCGCGATTCGGGTCAATCCGCCACGAGTAGCAGTTGTTGTCCACGGACCCGCCCCGCTTGTTGTCGAGGGCGGAGCAGTCGCACGCGTTGGTCGGCACGCCCAGGTAGCGCTCGCACTCGCCCAGGTTCCACGTCCACTGGCAGTTGGCCTTGATATTGAGCGAGATGATAATCTGGACGAAGCCGATGCCGCCGTTATAGGGGAAGTCGAAGGGTTTCGCGCCCGAGAAGTAGCCGGGCCCCAGCACCAGGTTGGAACCCGCGGGCTTGATCTCGTTGCAGAAGCTCGCGGCCGCGTTCTGCATGCGCGCGTTTTCCGTCGTCTCGCCGCTGTTGTAGCACGACACCTTGTTGTCCTCCGGGTCGCCGGTCTCGTACGGCGAGGGCTCCGGCAACTTCGACGTCGTCGACGTCGTGGTGGTTGAAGTGGAAGAGGAGGAGGAGCTGCTGGTGATGAGCGCGCCGGCGGGGGTCGTGCCGGCGCACGTGTACTGCAGGTCTTCGGCGTTCTCGTCGTCGTCGCCGGGGTCCGAGCTGTCGCCGCTCTGGGCGGTGCCGGTCCCGGTGTCGCCGTAGAGCCAGGGCTGGTTGGCGCACGTGGGGTCCCAGAAGCCGCACATGTTGACGTACGGGTTGTCGAGCGAGCCTTGGATGGGCATCACGCCGCGCTGGACCAGGCCTGCGGGCGGCGTCGGGAAGGCCACGGATGGGGCCGTCGTCGTCAACTGCCCGTTCATGCCCTCGTAGACGACCGACGGCCAAAAGGGCGTCGTGGCCGGCACGGGCGTAAACTCGCTGAAACCCTGCGCGGCGCGCTTCTTGACCTTGTTCTTGCTTGGGTTGCTGCTCCCACCATCCGCCGTTATGGTGACAATCTCCAAAACCCATTCCGAAATGGTCAGGGGCGCCTTGGTGATGGTGCTCGTCCAGGTCCCATCGCTCACGGTCATCAGAGGGTAGTTGACGGTCCTGGTGGTGGCCGTGTAGGGCGGCAACTTGATGTTGCAGGGCGGCAAGCAGGTAAAGGAGGGGCTTTCCATGTCCCAGAGCTTAGGGTCGATCCAAACAAGCTCGTTGAAGTTGGTGGTGCCGTTGCTGCCAACGTCCAGGAGCGTGACCTGAGACCAGAAGGGGTGACCCTCGACATTCAGATTGTCGGCGGCCGTGATCCCTGAGCCGTCCATGACCGCCATATACTTGGCGCCGATGGTGATGAGATTCTGGAAGCGTACGTTGGCAAAGTTGTTCTCGAGAAGGACCAAGGCGTGTTGGCACGCCTGCGTGTCGATGCACGTCTGGGCGTAGGTCGAGAACCACGAATAGACACCCGCGCCAGCAATGAAGATGTCTTGGGAGCCCGTGATGATGGTGGACCAGGACTCGTCACACCCGTTGAACTCGTCGCCCACAGTACATGTGTAATCAGGGTCGCCGGGGAAATCGCCGACGACGGCCGCGAATGGTGCGGGCGGGGGCGGCGTGGGCTGGAAGTAGGGCGACTCGGTCTGCAGCATGCCGGCGAAGATGTTGGCTGCCGAGTGGAAATTGTACTGATAGAAGACGGAATGTTCGGACGCAGTAGCGTAAAGCCTGTTATTCGCCCCCATCATGTTAACTCGGTCTCCTGTGCTACCAGGCGGGAGAATCGACAAAGACGTACCAGGTAGGATGCGTGCTCTCGATCAAGAAGCCACGCGCAATATAAATTGAGCATTGTGTCATGTCATTGGCAGGGTCCGTGAGATCAGGGTCACTAATTAATATGAGAAGACATGATTAGTACCAGCGACAGACAACACACGCCCGAGGAAGAACGGGCACTTACTCAATCATATGATCGGCGCCCCAGAGCCACATGTTCTCAAAGTAGCCTGACGCCTGCGACGTCAGACGCATCATCAGACTGGCCGCGCTGCAGCCGGCATCGATGCCGCTGGTCGAGGCCGGACACTCGGCCGGCGTGAGCTGGGTGCCGGTGGCGCCTCCAACGCGAGCATGGCAGTCCCACAGGGCCGCGGAGCCGGCACTGGCGGCCTGGATGTTCCACTCGACCATGATCAGGCCGGCCGTAGGCCCCCGGGTCGTGAAGAGGAGGTCCTGCATCTCGACGTTGCCCACCGAGCCGACCAGGCCTACCTGGACCAAGACCTTGGGGTTGCTCGCGTCCTGGAAATAGGCGCCCGACGCCACCAGCTGCGACCACGTCTCGCCCACGATCTTGGCGCCGTCCGGGATGATGATGGTCGATGTCAGGATGTACGAGCCGGCGTCGATGAACAGGATCTTGCCGAGACTGCCGTAGATGGCAGACTGGAAGGCGGCCGTGTCGTCGGTCGACCCGTCGCCCGTGGCACCGTAGTCCCTGACGTGCACAAAGTCGTCGACCGCCCGGTCCTCGTACTGGGGCTTTGCGCGCTCAAAGTAGGCCCCGGTGGCGTCGAGCAGCGCCGCGTGGCGGCGGTGGTCGCCGACCTTGGCGCCGTCAGAGAAGGCGCGCGCCGTTGTCGAGCCCTCGTACGTCGGCCCTAGCGCCCACTCGTTGACAGTGCCGGCGGACCCGGCGAGGTAGACCTTGCCGGCCGTGTCTTTGACGGCAGCGGCGACGCCGGACAGCCGGACGTTTTCGAGCACCACGCCCGTGCTGCCGCTGCCCACCGTCGGCGATGGCGGCGCAATCACGATGGCCGCCGTGCCGACGTTGGAGAAGGATGAGTCCATGACGGACACGGACCCGATGTTGCCGGAGCCGTCGTCCGACGTCAGCTGGAAGCCGACGTTGACGTTGGTCATGGTCACGCTCTTCCAGACCCAGCCCCAGTCCTAGATGACGTGGACGCCGGTGCCGCAACCGTTGAATGTCAGCCGCTGCGCCGTAAACTGCTGGTTGCCGCCGTAGAGGCCGATGGTGCCGCCGGTGAAGGTGACGTCCGAGATCTGGCCACCGCTGCCGTTCTCGGCGAACATGCCGATCTGGTTCTTCGCCGCATCAGTCGACGCAATGAGCTCCACATTCTGGAGGCTGGTGGCCTGCGCGACCTGGTAGTGGAGGCACGCGATGTTGGCGCTAGCATGCGTGATGTCGATGGCAAGGTTGCGGATCTGCCGGTAAAAGTTGGCCGTGTTGATGTAGTACTCCTCAGCCCCGCCCTGGCCGCCCGTGTACTCGTCCGTCGACAGCACACCCAGGCCCACGAAGCTGCCCGAGGCCAGCAGCGTGGGCCTGTTGATGGCGTCGCCGATGACCTGCGTCCCAAAGGGCATAGGGACCGTGCTCGAGATGAGGTAGGTGCCAGGAGGGAAGTAGACGATGGCATTCTTGGTCGTCGAGCCGTTACAGCCAACTCCGCAGCGGCTGCCGCTGGTCATAGCCTTCTTGATGGCGGCCGTGTCGTCGGTGACGCCATCGCCGACAGCGCCGTAGTCGAGCACGTTACGGAACACGACGTAGGATGCGTCGTTGCCCCAGGGCACCGTGCCCTTGCGAGCCAGGCTCTGCATCTAGTACGTCCCCGTGGTAGCGCGCTTGGCTATTGTTGCGTTGCTTCCCACGCTGTCTGCCTCGGCCACAAGGGCTGCCGCGTAGGCGATGTCGTCCGTGATGTTCAAGACCGGCACGACGCCATTGTTGACGGACAGGGCCGACGAGTTGGCAGCCACAGCTTGCGTGCTCCCCACAACGGTTCCTGGCCGCAGACCGTAGGCATTGCGGAGGGGCCGCCCGAAGCGACCGCCGTTGAGCCTGGCCGACTCGGCCTTCGCCTTGTCGACGATGGCTTGCGCATTCGCCACGTCCTGAGCGACGGCTCTCTTGAGGAGCGGCCGGACGGCGCCGTCGGAGATGGTCCGGGGAGCTGGAACGGGCGGCCCCTGGCCTTTGACTGAGCGCTTCTTGAACGATGGCCCACGGGGTTTGACGGCATGGATCCGCTTGCTCAAGTCGGCGTCTTCGTCATCCTCCGAGTCCCAGCGGAACCGCTTGTCCAGGTTCTGCAACCCAGCCGGCACCTGCTCAGCCGTCGCCCAGTCCACGTACGAATCGTTTGCCGGGACGGCGTACTCGGTCCCGATACCGGCGTCCACGAGGCTCTGGAGCTGCTCAAAACTGAGGTCCCACAGCCCTCGCGAGCCGGGATTGGCCGTGGAATTGTCCCGTTTGGCAAATCCCTGGAGGATGTTGTACCCCCGGTTCAGAGTGTCGACCCGGAGGACATTGTCCACGTCATACGACACGACCTTGGCGGCGTATCCATCCGCGCTGCTGTAGGTGGTGAACCTGAAAAATGCCACAGAGTTGGAGCTGACAAAGGACGGGCTGAGTGTCGGATTGAGCTCAATGAGCCGCTGCAACTCGCGACGCAGTTGGGCGTGCGACGAAGCTTGCCCTGGGGAGCGGGTCAGCCGGGGTTCCCTTCACCCGTAAACAGGTGGTTATTCAGCTTCTTCTTACAGTCCTGCTCCGCCTTGACTCCGGTGTTGCACCGCATGGCAGCACAGCGCGTCGTGCCGGGCCGGTCCGCGTCTTCTCCGTCCCCTCCCTCGACCCAAGTCGCGGGCGGGAACTCATCGCACGTGTACCGGATCTTGGAGTAAATGTCGACATTGCCGGTCGAGCTGCGGTGGTTTCGGATGATGTTGTATTGCGTGCCGGGCTCGAGGTCGTTGTAGTACCATTGCCCGTCGTGCCTCATAGGCATGATGGCGTCCGTCTCGGGACAAGCATGGTTATTCTTCCAGCTGCCTGGACAGCTGTGGCGCCGCCGGACGTTTTTCCGCGTGGCGCTGCTGAAATCGTAGGCGAACCAGTCACTGGCCAAGCCACTCCTGGGGTGCGGGCTTTGACCCCTCGCCGTGAGGCGGAAAGCAGCCACGTTTTTGCAGATGTCTCTTATGTAAAAGCAGTTGTAGACTAGGACAACGAGTTGATCGGGGCCTAGGTAGAGCACTCTCTGCGGGACATCATTCATGGTGGGCTAGCTTGGAAACCTCGAGTGTTAGCCCCAAGAGTCTAGCACGTCATCCAAGTTGCAACCTACTAAAACATGGCGCCTAGGGAAGCGACATAGATGTAGTCTTGTTGGTACTGAGCCAGCGAGCCGTGGCCATGGGCGAGCAAGGCCGTCAGGTAAACACAGAGACGTAGAAGAATCATGGTCCCGGTTCGTCCGGCAGCGGCGGACTGGAGCACACGAGAGAAAGAGAGAAGAACTGGGCTCTTTGCCCCAAGCCAAGGTGTGACTTGTACAAGACCACCAGCACATGCACATGGTCAGATCAACAGCATGGCGACGCGCGTGTATATGGCTAATTATCTTGCACCGAGGCTGGCCCAAGGCGAGTCTTGTCAAGAATCCGATGTTCGGAGTAACGCGGGTGCCGTCGTGCCAGGCATGCCGTTGGTTTGCCGTGCCGCAATCCCATCCCCCTGGTTCTCCTGGCCTCCAAACGGATAAGCCTCCGGGTAAGGCGCCATCGAAGGATTGCCAAAGTGCCATACATAAAGATGCCCTGAAAGTCTGGTCCTGCGCGGGATGCGTGATTACTGACCGGGTTTGCAACCGACGGAGGTTACAGGCACAAGGTTTTCAACTAGGTCAGGTATGGACTGGCAAGGGTCACGGTCAAGCTTCAGTCAAGCTTTTCCACTCCGGGGCGGCCCGAGCCCCGAGCCCCCAGCCCCCACGTAAGCCTATGGAGCCCTTGAAAGGGATCCGGATGTCTACGGAATACCACCTTATTATTCCCGCCATCCGTCGGGCGCGGGATCGGACCGCTCAGGGTCAAATGCCATGGGGCTGGCATGCAGAATTAAATGAGCATTATTCCCACGGAGTTGTTACCGCATCCTCTCGCCCAATCGGACACAAAGCTCATGACCGGGAAGCGGCTGGGCTGTTGATGCTTGTCCTCTTGGGGCGGTTGCTCCGGCCGTCGCTTGTCGGTCGTTTGTCCGCTCGCCGCTTGAACTGGGGCACTATTTGTCCGTCCAACTTCTTGCTTCATCAGCTGCTCGGCCCCCACGCTCACTACCCGGTTTGGGCGGCAGACAATGTCACACTGCAGAAAGGACCTTGGTAGCATATGGAGTGGGAGGTCACAAAGTGCATTGCGCAGCTCCCTGACAAAGGGAACCGTGGGCTGTGACAGACAAGCTCGACTCTCTTCCAGCACAAAACGAGCAAATCGAGCCGCCATGTTTCTCCGGGCTGGAGATCAACCGTTGCCCAACATGGTCCTGTTTGCCTTTGTCCTTCTCTCGTCCATCTCATTCCTCGGCGGTGTCGCGGCATCCGACGAGTGCTAGCCCGCTATATAGTCAAATAACAAGCGCTGCGATGGGGTGTCTCGACGCGACAACGGCACTACGACCATTCCCAACTTGATCAGCACCGGGAACCTGACGGCCGGTGAGGTCAACTGCCGCTTCTCGGCGACGACGGGCAACGATGTCAACTATTATACGTGCACTGAGCTGGCGACTAAATACGGCGCTACTATCGACCTCTTCTTCATACTGAACCCGACACTAGAGCCGGACTGTAGCAATATCCAGCCCAACACGCCGTATTACTTTGCCGGGTGTGAGTTCCCCAACACATCGATGGCAGAAGTCTGCTGACAAGTGCCCTCTAGTCATCGAGCCCTCGAGAGCGTTCGACGGCCTCTGCGGCCCCCCTAACAATAACGCTACATGTCTTGGTACAGGCTCCCAATGCTGCAACTCCGAGACGTGGACGTGCGGCAGCTCGGCCGACGACTGCGCGGCAGGCACGTGCTACGAGGGCGCCTGCGCTGGCGACAGGGTCTACAGCACCGACGGGACCTGCGGCATCGCCCACGGCAACCGGCTCTGTATCGGCAAATGGGGCGACTGCTGTAACTTCAACGGGACGTGTGGCACGGGCGAAGCCTTCTGCGGCACCTCAGTCTGCTAGATGGGGAACTGCACCCTGCCGGCTATAGGGCCAGGTATGCTAGGCCTGCCCGGCATGCCGAGCTGGGACGACGGCAACTCGACCGACGGCATATGCGGCGGCACTAACAAGTTTACCTGTAATATCGTCTACGGACGCTGCTGTAATAAGGACAACAAGTGCGGGAGTCTCCTATCCGACTGCGGCGTGGGATGGTGAGTCTTGACTCTGATGATACATAAGTGAAGGTGATTTGTAAGACTGACGAGGGATACATATATATAGTCAGCCGCTATATGGTACCTGCAGCGCTGTCAGCATATCCCGCTCTTCTTCGTCGATAAGCTCGTCTTCTACCTCCTCTGTCGATGTGACGACGGCTCATACGACAACTACGACGAGCAGTACGACTTCGCAGAGTACGAGCACAACGAGCTCCGTCATGACGACGACCACGTCACCTACCACGACTACGGCGATAACAACAAGAGACATAGGCTGCACGTCGAGCATCGCCTCCGCCTTTAGCTCTCTCGCCTCGTGTGGCTAGCTGTGCGTCAATAACATGGTGGCGTAGTACTCGGCGCTCGGGTGTGTGAGCCCGGCCGACTCGGCCTGCCTGTGCGCCAACGCCAACTTTGGGTACGGCCTCCGGGACTGTAGCAACGGCGCGTGCGGCGCCGACGTGGCGGCCGCGAGCAGCGCCATCGTCTACGGGAGCGCCTACTGCAGCTGCGCGGGGACCGCTACCAAAGCCCCGGCCACGTCGACGGCGACAGGCATCGCCGCCCTGCCGTCGTGCGGCCAGCTATGCTTCAACAACATGCTGGCCTAGTACGCGTCGCTCGGCTGCGCCAGCCAGCAGGCCGCAGCCTGCCTGTGCGGGAACGTCAATTTCGGCTATGGACTCCGCGACTGCTCTAACGGCGCGTGTGGCCCCGACGTCGCTAGCACTGTCATCGCCTTTGGGAGCTCGTATTGCGCGTCGGCAACAGCCACAGCGACGGCGGCGGCCAGGAGGTTGTAATATAGTAGATAGTAAACAGCAGCTATAATTGCGCTTTCGTCTGGCTAGCACGCACTTCCCTAGGTTTAAATACTTGTCATTGTCCATCACCTAATTAAAAGAGACCAGGATGGGGGACCCTGTTCTGGCCCAAAAGCTCGCGCAGATCGAAGCCCGACGACACGGCGACAGGCTCCTTCTTCGTGTGCCGGATCCACTCAGCCCTCTTGTCTATCATCAAGGAGGCCAGCGTATGGACGCTGACCATCAGCTCTGTCTCGGCGGGCAGGGGCGCGTCCTCGCCATTTAGCGTTGCCAGCGCGCCGAGGATATCGCTCCGTAGGCCCATGAGCCACGGGTGCACAGCTGCCACGAAGTCGTGGACTGTGACGAAACCACCACTACCACCACCGCCACCACCACCCTCTGTAACCCCGCCTGTTCCCATCACCACGATACTAGCATCCTTGCCCACCGGTCTCTCCATGCCGCCGCACTCGATCCTGTCCACGCCGCCACCATCATCACCCTCCTCGTCCGCTATGAGGTCGAAATGGGCTTCTTCCCAGTTGCCCTCCCAGTCCGCCAACTCGGACACGTGTACCGTGATGGACGAGACCCGGGGTTCGCTGATGGGCAATTGGGAGACAGGGTGACACGCACCCGTTGCCGCATCGTAGTAGGGCGTGCGCACGTCCGGGTTGGTCGGGCCGGCCATGACGGCGAGGCCGCTGGTCTCGAGCGTCGGCCCGTCGAGCGGCCAAAATAGCAGCTTGCCGCCCGCTGCGGAGGGCAGCATGTGTCGGTGGGCCGCGCGGAGTTCAGCGAGGGTGGGGTAAGGCGGTTGAGAGTCCAGGTCGGCCATTTTGTCAGGGCGCCCGTCGGAATGGATGGAATTTTGTTGCCGTTGTTGTTGTTGACTAGTAGTAGATTGCACGACACCAGGAGGATGCAAAGAAAAAGACCGAGGCGATGCAAGCAAGGAAGGACGGCGGCCTGCTTGCAGCCTTAATACTCGTTTGGGCCAACCAAACGCATCCCGACCCACGCGCAAGGAGGTGGGTCCGTTGCTACTTACATAGACATGGTTCGCTTTACCTCCGCCCCGGATAATGTTGCGGGCCGGCCCGAGCGCCCCCCACCATCTCTCTTGCAGCCAGCCCACCACTGCCTTTTCCTCCTTCCACACACCGCACCTCACAGGTGGAATGCCATCACCCATTTCTGCCCTGCTTTGCCTGCTTCCTACCGCAGATAAAGGCAAAAATAACATACAACACCAAGGATTCGCTGGTCGTCACCGACCCAACTACTAGTTCGGCCCCTAAAAGCTTATGTTTTGGGAGAAGAGGGGTCCAAAAACAGGGGGTTTTGGGGTCCAAAAACGGGCGCCTCTTTTCCTCTGTTAGCGCTGTCCGTTTTAAAAAAACGGCGAACCCGGCTGTGCCGCAGAACCGTTCAGGTGAGTGGCCAATCGTGCATTGCCATCGCGCGCACAGCCCCGCCCCCAGACAGCAAGGGAATGACGATGACTAAGAATGCGACTGTTGGTCGGCGCCCACTAACGTAATCGGACACCTTCAGAACCAGGACACCTTCAGAACCACTTTTCCGCCCCGCACCCCACCACGTCGACTTTGGACGCACCCACCCACAGTACCACCTCGGCAAAATGCCTAGGCCTCTGCAGCACGAAGAGAGGATCCAATTAGCCGTCGAGGCCTTGCGTTCTGGCCAAGTCCGAACTATTCGCAAGGCTGCAGATGCCTTTGACGTGCCGTACGCAACCTTACGGGGACGCGTCGCTGGACGCGTCCCCCGTCAACAATCTCAAATTTCTTCTCGAAAACTTCGACAAACGGAAGAAGCTGCATTGGTTCAGTGGATCAAGTCACTAGATGACCGGGGCATGTCGCCAACGATCGGGTATATTCGACAGATGGCTGACCTTCTTCTCCGTGAGCGTGGAAGCCTGGTCTTGCTTGACGCGTCAGTTACAGCAGTTGTGGACGAGATGAACAGTGTTGGAGAGAAATGGGCACGCCGATTCTTGAGCCGACACCTGGACTTGAAGTCAAAATACCTCCGGAAGTACGACTACCAACGAGCCTTGTGTGAGGACCCTGAGAAAGTGTTAGGGTGGTTTCAACGAGTGCAAAATACTATTGAGTCGAAGGGTATCCTCGATTGCGATATCTACAACTTCGATGAGACTGGATTCTAAATGGGAGTGGCAAGCACGGCAAAGGTTGTCACTCGATCTGATCGGCGAAGTCGACCTGTTGTTGTTCAGCCTAGGAATCGGGAGTGGGCAACTGTCATCGAGTGCATCAACACCACTGGTTGGGTTCTTGACCCAATGATCATCTTTGAGGGAAAGCTTCATATCTCGACATGGTACCAAGACTCACCATTGCCAACCACTTGGAGGATTGCAGTGAGTGAGAACGGCTGGACGACCGATGAGCTTACTTTCGAGTGGCTTCAGCGAGTGTTTGAGCTGTAAACTCGAAGCCGAACAGTTGGCCGGTACCGCCTCCTGATTCTCGATGGCCACGGGAGCCATATGACACCAGAGTTCGACAACTTCTGCAAAGAGAATTCGATCCTTATCGAGTGCATGCCACCACATTCGTCACACCTTCACCAGCCTCTCGATGTCGGTTGCTTCTCAGTCCTTAAGCGGGTGTATGGTGACTTAGTTAGAGGAAAGATGGCTGTTGGCATCCACTATATCGACAAACCACTCTTCCTTGAACTCTTCTTCGAGGCCCACACTAAGACTTTCACCTCGAAAAATATCAAAAGTGGCTTCAAAGCAACAGGCCTTGTTCCACTGGATCCAAGTCAAGTGCTTGCTCGGCTCCGAGTAA
>FTEL01003293.1_pt1 | contig 14087 bp, 17 predicted proteins | sample 1658911 | NCBI WGS metagenome assembly FTEL01 (sample SAMEA3914869, study PRJEB12502) | metagenome | biome: forest; material: soil | place: USA | collected 2012-03-12 | depth 0.1 m
ACCACCGACGGGGTGCTCCGCCACGACCACGGCAACCCGCCCGTGGTCAAGCTCTCCTGCGTCCCCCTGGAAGCGGCAGAGCAGTATACCGACGAGATGGACATCATCCACTGGGGCAGCACCGCCGCCGTCTACTGCGCAAGGCTGAAGAAATGCTCCGGCCAGCCCAACTCGGGCTGTGCCGCCGACGGCGAACACGACGGCTACCTTCCCCCGCTCGAGCTCAAATTCTTCGACTACTTTGCCCGACGCTACCTGGGGCTCCAGCACCTGTCGCGGCCTGTGGCGCCACGCTGGGCTGACATCGGGGTGCTGTCCGAGGTGTTTTCCCACGACGATGTTCCAGGACGCACGGCAACCCCCCCCGACTATCACCGCGTCGATCCCCACGGCGGCTTCTGGGACGGCATGGACATCTTTGCGAAACATGATCCCCGTGCACCGCGTGTCTTTAAGCCGTGGTGCTGGGACGGCGACCATGGCGACGGGAGATGTAGGGTCCGCGAAGGCGAGCCTACCTTTGGCTTAATCTTGTTCTGAACTGGGACCAGGCTCGTCTTGCTTGATCCAGGGCCACGCGGTGAGGACGAGGGGGGGCATGATTTGGCACGTCAGCGAGGGCTATATATTATACCTTCCTTAGTGCCGAGCTGCAGCTGCAACTCGGTACCATTCCCAGACATACCCCCTCCAGCTCCGCCTCTCCCGCTCCCTCCCCTTTCTACTTGTCCCCCTCCCACCACCCCTTCCCAGCAACCTCCCTCAACACATTCGTCCCACAATGCACCTCCCCCCCTCTCGCATGATGGCTCATATCGTCGTCCACCCACACCACTCCCATCCCCACGCTCCCATACACCTCCTCCACCTTCTCCCTAAAAACATCCCTCCCCTCTACCACCGGTCCCCACTCCCTCGGCGCTATATACTTCCCCCCTCCCAGCACCAACCCGTTAATAGCCTACGGCAATAGGCTTTTGAGCTGTCTTTCCCCCGGTGCTGCCGTACGGAGCCGGGGCGGGTAGCCGTCGGTAAAGGTCGGCCAGGGGTAGGCTACGTCTTTGAAGAGGGTAGGAACGCGGAGGACATTAACGCCAGGGATCTCGCGCGAGAGCAGGGCGAGGTTATAGTCGCTTCCACTTGCAACCACCCCTCTCCTCAGGCAGCAACCGCAAGCACCTTTTGTCGCACACAGCAACAGAAACAAAGCTACCTAAGTACCATGCGTTCCATTACCACCCTCGCTCTCCTCGCCGTCATGGGTACAGCGACGGCCGCGGCGCTGGATGCTCGCCAGGACTACTGCACCTACAATGGGGCCTGCGTTGGGAGGGATGATCTCGCGAATAGTTTTTTGACACGGTACTGTTGCGCTGAATGGGGTGGCAGTTTACAAGACTTAGTCCTCTTCTGCTCCCGACATCACTGGCAAAGAGTGTGTATTTGCGGGTTCGTGCGTGGCCACCCGCGCGGCGGACTTGGCTGACATAGCCAGGGGACCAACTGTACCGGCCTCCAACCTAGTCTCAAGCGGTCGTTCATCAAATGCTGTCTTGGGGGTTATTCCACGCTGCAAGGTGGCCCAGGCTGTACATGATGGCAGCTCGTTTGGGCGGTATTAGAACTTGTTTTTTACTTGGCAGTTGCAACTCTCCAAGGACGGTGACCAGCCGTTACCGGCAGCCACAGAATTGTTGCCTTCGACATTGCCGTGGGTCGTCATGACCATGACCCAATGATTGCGCGGCGGAAAATGATTTGCTGCATCTGAAGGGTGGAGGCTACTGGCACAAACTTGCATGCGAAATGTGACTTGCCTGCCCAACGCCGAGTGAGACACCTAATCGGAAATGGAAACTCTGAGAGAATCGGGCTCCTGGATCGACGGTAGTCGGGCCGAGACTGAACCAAAGACCGGGAAGTTCGAGGGTTGGAGCGGAGCCGCGTCTGCCTCCTTCTTGTCGGCCTTGGGCGGGGGATTTATGAAAACTTACAAGACGCTGACCGTGGTGAGCCACGGTAAGTTGAAGCGATGCTTGCACACTGTGAGGGGGGGTGGATTTTCAGTAGGGAGAGAGTGGGTTTTCAGCCACGTTTTGCTGTGGCATCCAAATCGCTCCTCGAGAAACTCTGGAGGACTCGTCCATATAACTGAATCGAAGCGTTCCTGTTGCATTCAGAACTGTACACAGTGTGTACACTTCCGAACTCGAATTGAAGCTTCGCTTCAATAATGAACGATTCCACTTGCCCCTTCCCGCTGCAAAACCTACACCCCTTTCACATTCCACATTCCCAACACCACATCACTAGGACTAGACGACCATGCGTTCCACCATTTCAATTATCCCCGCCCTCGTTGCGGCTGTCATTGCCGCTCCGGCAGGCCCGGAACCTCGGGTCTCGACGCTCGTGCGGATGAATGCACCTTCATCGGCGCCTGCACCGGGACAAATCGGATCCTGGTGGAACGTCTTAATACCGTCTGCTGCTCTGCATACAAGGGCAAACTGGATCCAGAGGTAGGCTGCTCCGCGCATCACCTCCTTCCCCTGGAGGCCTGAAGGTCGCTAACCCGCCGGGTTGGACTTCTGCGAACGTACCTGTCCAGGGCACATCCTGTTCCCTTCTCAAGGTGGACGCCGCGGAGCCGTTCGGCCAGTGTTGCGGCGGGACAGGCCACTATGTTTTGGAGCTCGATCCTGATTGCGATTGAGCTTGGCATGGGTGCGTAGGAGGGGTGGTTCACAGAGACGGGAAGGGAAATAACTTTTGGAGGGGTCATATGTTGCTGCGATCGGTTGGTAGGGGCGGCGAAGACTGCCAGGTTACTTGAGCTCTTGGATGCAGTGACGATCGATGATCAACATGTGGGGTGTCTGAAAGACGCAGGATTTGAGGCAACATTCCATCCCTGCCCTCGCGTTCCCAGCCGTCGGGCAGGCCGCGATCGCCGCTCACATGAGACACCGTACACTGGTTTCAAAATCTGCTCTCCCAAGATCTCATCACATCCTTTGAACCAGAGCAGCACCGATGTGAAGTCTGGGTAATTACCGAGATGGAGAGGTCTGAGACCAAGCCGATTGTCAACACTCTGCGGTCGGTCACCGAGATGCAACAACAAGTCTCAAATCATCACATCAGTCTTCTGGGGCGCCGAGAGACCTCAGACTGTTCCGAGTCAAGGGACACAAAGACGGGAACAGCCTATAAATAAACTCCATACCTCTCCCTGGCCCTGATCCGATGCCTCGGTAGAGCTCCCCAGCGAAAAGCCACCCTCCCACAAAACCAAACAACGGCACACAATCGCCATGCGCTTCATCACCGCTCTTGCCCTCGCCCTCGCGGCTACAGTCACCGCCGCCCCCGGCGGTGATCCCAAGGCTGCGAGCCTAGAGGCTCGTCAAGTTCAATGCGCGAAGTGTACCTGCCTTGATGCGGACGGAGAACCTGATGGCGCCAAAGCTTCGTCTTGTTGTGCTCTCGGCGGTGGCACAGTCAGTGTATGTCGTCGTCTCGCTTCCCGCGCAGTGTCCGAGAAGCTCGAGAATCCCAGTCTCGCCACCCTGTACCCATGCTGACGCAGATAGGGCGCCTACTGCGACGGGATGCCGGTTATCCTCTCGAGTCTTTTTGTCGACTGCTGCGGCGGGACGGGCAAGTCCAGCTGCGAATTTCCGACTTGTGAGGTGTGACGGGATATGGAAAGAGGTCTGGGATGAGGGAAAGTGGACCGACTCTTTGATATGTGCCCGCCCTCGGGTCACCGGGTCAGGCATGATTTCAGGTTTGGGCAATTCAGGGCAAGGGTCGCGATGTGTCGTAATTCCATCCCCATCAACCGAGCGGTATGTTGTGGGTACCTATCCATAGCCCTCCATCTGTAGCATGGCACACGGTATGCCTACGTTAATAGGCTCTGCAGTGCAAGGATGTCCTGTTGCCTGAGAATACTATAACATGATTCCGACTTCAATCTAGCGACCGCGGAGCAAAGGGGGGTTGACGCTACAGTAGGCAGCCCCGAGCTTTTTGAACAAACCCCCGTCAGATCGGCCATCACGCGGGCTTGAAGAGAGCGGAACCTTGCAACAACAAGGACTGTGACAGGTATAAAACATATACCATTTCTTGCCCCAAACCTCAACCAGGAGCCAAGAACGGTCCTCGCCCACAACCTGATTCCACCGCCATACGCTCCATCATCGCTCTCGTCCTCGCCTTCACGGCTGTCGCAATTGGCGCTCCCTTGGACACTCGCGCCGCTGCCCCCGACCTTCCCCCCGTTCCATGCACTGTCGACAGTGTTTGCTTCAATGGCAACATGATCCCCGCGACATTTCTGACACTACCTGCTGTGCTCTGCTCCGAGGCAGTGCGAATGCTGCTGTAAGTCGTCCCTGTGCATCTTATCCCGTCTCATCCTCTCGGGCTTCTGGCGGGCCCCTCTGTAATTAGTTCGCAGGTTAGCGAAGCAGGAATGGCTGTACTGACTGACGGAGGCAGGGCACTAGCTGTATCCTTCGGGGACGCGAAGCAGGGAGCTCGTTTGACGAATGTTGTGGGGGGAAATCGGTTGTGAAGCCCGGTCCATCTTGCGAATAATGGTCAGCTGGGCGGGCATGAGGCGGTGTTGAACATGGCGGAGACGGGAAGTAGAGAACTGGATCGTGGGTTGTCTGTCCGGAACTTAGAGGGCCTGTTGGTGTCATGTCCCTGCAATCATAAGGAGTGGCCGTCTTCAGACAAACCGAACTGGTCTGATGATGGATTTGTCTTGGCCCTGTCATGCAGTGGACATCATCACACCCCGGAGCGGATGGATGGCATCGGTCTCAGCTTGCAAAAACCCCCCGGTCATGTGTAAAATGTATAACGTACCATATAAGCGAGTGTGCAAGATAAGTGAGCGTGCAACGCTAACAAATTTTGGTGGAACTGCAGTTGCAAAAAAATGTTAGAAAATTGTTAGTGTGCCTTATGAATTATTTAACTAATTTTTGCGTGTAGTTCTACCAAAATTTGTTAGCGTTGCCACACTCGCTTATGCTGCACACTCGCTTATAACAGACGTTACCCCTTTCCCCAGCAGATAATTTGCGTGAAGCCCGAGTCCTTTCCCCACCCCAAACCAACTCCAACCACGCCACGCCCGGTATTACTTGCTACTATCCTGCGCTTCATTGCCGCCCTTGTCCTTGCCTCCGGGGCGACAACAACCGCCGCCCCTGGTACCCCTCATGCTGCAGCTTTGGATCCCCACGATTATGGCTGCGTCAAATGTACCTGCCTCAATGAGGACGGAGGCACAGACACAAGCAAACGGACTCCGGATTGCTGCTCGCTAGGCGGCAGTGTGCCTGATGTAGGTTGCCTGTGTCCAAATTCGGCTTTCTGTACCGAGCGTCCCTGTATGTTGGTGACAGGGCCAGGGGAGCGCTTGCGAATCGCATCCCCATTCCTGAGGCGGATGTCTTTACCAACTGTTGCGGTAGGCTAGTATGCCCGGCTGCGTCCCGTTCCTTGCCGCTAATGTGGCACGGTCGGGCGAGGACAGGTCCAGGGCGAGGAAAGGGGCCAGCAGAGAGCCTGGATAATGTCCTAGTTGGCAGTATCCGAGACAACGCTGCCCTGGGCGGAATAGGGGGCAATTCTCCCTGGGTACGGTTAGGTGTGTGCCATGCCAAAGGAAATATCCCTCTCAGCCTCGGGGCAGGCTGAACGCGGAGATGGCCGGTACATGGCGCTACTGCATTGCAGGGGCGTCGAGCTGAGCTGGGCTGCAGCTTGGAGCCCTGTTCAACCCTGGTTCGTTTGTTGGTGTGAAACTCTTGACAGGGGCCCTGGTCCGAGATTCAAGAACTGATAACTCAACAGCCAAACAAGGACTTTGAAGGAGAGAAAAAATAGATTCGACAAGTAGAGAGACGGGTTGACGTTTCCCGCCTTTTTTCCCATATGAAAATACCTTGTTTGGTGGTGAAGTTGCGGGTTTTGACCGGGGCCCCAGTCATTAAGTGACTCGCTAACGAATTTTCCAGGGTTGGAGTCTGCTTTGGGCAGCATTTCTCCCAGGAAAAAAAGGCATTGTCACATGCTCTTCGCCGGTTCGACTCCAGCTTTGGCATGCTTCCAAATCGACCTGCCCTCAGGGGTTTGTATTTGCGGCGAAGAGGAGTCGAGGTAGATAAAACAGAAGGGGGGAGCCGAGACCCATCACCGGGCTCGGTGAGTATAGCTTTCCCTGAGCACCGCTAGGCTTTGCTTCAGCACCCACCATCATCAGGCTTTACCTCATCAGGCTTTCTGCACCAAGTTGCGGCGTAGCGGCCAATCGGGCGGGCACGGCCCCAGGGGCATAAGGCTCAGCCAGGGGAATGCCATTGCTGCGAGGTTAAATCTCAACGTGTTTCACTCCCCCCGGCGGAATTTGTTGATCCCAAAGCCAGGCCCACCTTCTCTCTTCTGCCCGCCAACCTTCCTTTGAACACAACAGCCATGCAGCTCGGGCCGACGCTCCCTGCGCAGCTGTACGACTCTCTTCCCCTGCCGCCGGGCAGCCGGTCCATACGGCTCCTCGACCTCGAGGCACTACCGCCCGAGCCCCCGAGCCGCAAAGGCCAGCTCGCCGAAGATGACCCCGAGCCGCTCCAGGGCCGCCTCCGCGTGGTCTCGTTGGCCGGCAGCCCGCGCTTCGCCGCGCTCTCGTACGTCTGGGGCGACCCGGCCCCGGACCCGCGCAACGTTATCCGCTGCGGGACCTGCTCGCTACCGCTAACGCAGAGCTGCGCCGACGCGCTGCGCGTCATCCGGAGGCGCGCTGGCCAGCAGACGCTTGCCATCTGGGTCGACGCGCTCTGCATCAACCAGGCGGACGCCGCCGAGAAGGCGGACCAGATCCTGCTTATGGAAGAGATCTACCAGTGGGCGGACCCGGTGCTGGTTTGGCTCGGTCGAGCTACCGAGGGGAGCGACCGGGCCTTCTTCATGATGCGGTGGACCGCGTTGAACGATACGTCGCGTCGCAGCACCCAGTCGTTGCCATGGATGGTTGCGACATCGCCGTCTGAGAAACGGCGCCGAAAGGTGGCATACAGCTGGAAGTACACTGCGGCCTTCTGGACGACGGCGCGGCTCAAGGGCTTGCCAAAGTGTAAGTGTGTCTCCGTCCTTCCAGATGGATGGAAGGTGCCCCGGATCTAACATGGCGATGGTCTCTCAAGTATCCAAGTGGTATGGCCGTCTCAATCCCGGGTGGGTAAACAAAGCGAAGCCATCGTACCTCGAGTCGGCCAGGAAAAGCTTTCAAGAGGATCAGCGCGACGTCCTTTCTCGCCCGTGGTTTTTCCGCGCCTGGACATTCCAGGAGCTTGTCCTGGCCGTCAACCCCGTCCTCTTGTGCGGGAGCAGCGAAATCGCGTGGATAGACTTCGTCTCCGCCCTCGACATCACGATCCCCGACATCTTCGCCACCAGCGTCGCTTGTGCCGCCGGCACCGTGTGGATGAACATCCCCCGGCCCACCAAGTGGAATGGGCAACCCATCCGTGCCTCACTACTACCTCCACCTCCTCCACGCGTCCCGGCCCGGCTGCACAGGAGCAACCGCAAATCGGACACGGACTCTGAAGTTGGGGAACAAGCCCTGCTGCCGGAACCCGACAGCCGATTCTCATTCCGAGCCTATCTGGAGGGGACTAGCAGGTGCCCGCGGGTTCCAAAAAATCCGGGCCCAGCCCATTGCCACTGCTCTAGCACGGCAACGACCCTGGCACGAGTCCTTTGGCTCCTGGTGCTTTTAACGCCATACCTTGCGGTACTCATCCCCATCGCTATAGTACGGACCGTCACCGCCACAGCCGTCTTCATCGTGCTATCGGTATTTGGCGGCCTCTTGATTTACCTTTTCGTCGAGTCCGTTTTGGGAAACTATGTGCAAGATGCTTGCGTCGTGCCTCTGATCGAAGGGCAAGTGGTTGCCGGCCGGGTCCTCGACAGTACGGGGGTGGTGGTGAGGGGAATGATGCAGCAGCTCCGGGAGCGGCACGCGACACACCCCAACGACAAGGCCTACGCTCTGTACGGCATTCTCAAGACCGTCCAGGTCGACAAGCTAGCGCCGGTCGACTACTCGCAGCCCCGCGGCAAAGTCTACCATCCCTTCTTTTCCAGCCTCCTTTCCTGGGACGTTAGCCTGGTATGTCTGCTCCTCGACGCTAACGGGGGCTCGCTCGGTACGGATATGCCCACGTGGGTGCCCGACTGGAGCACTCCATGCCGCGCGAACTGGCTGGATTCGTCGTACACATACTTTACCCGCGCCACGTCCCCGGCCGGGTCGGCCCCCCCGCAAGCCGCCGTCGTCGATCATCGTCTTACCGTCACCGGGATCCTCTACGATGCCTGTGTCGTTAGCTTCGCGTGCTTTATAGCCGTGGACGAGGCCGAGATCGTCGCGGGCTTGGACCCCGCCTCGCCCACTGGCCAGGCGATCCTGGAGCTTTACCGTTGGATTTCCCGTGCCCGCCACGACATCCGCCTCGATTCTGCCTTGGAATCGACGCCCAAGGCCATCGCTACCGTGCTCAGGGGAAGTGAACTGGGAGATGTGGAGGACGTGGCGGCGAGGGAGAAGGAGGAGCAGGAGTTCAGCGAGTGGTACCGCGTCTTTAGCGACGCCTGTGAAACCGGGGGACGCGACGACCGGGCCGTGGTGGCCGCCGCTACCACTGCTATGGCCGCCAACGAGCGCGCGAGGGGGTATTTCCTCCGGTGCTGCGGGAAACTCGCCGGGAAGAGGGGCTTGTTCTTGACGTCTAAGGGGTATATTGGGACGGGGCCCGTAGTGATGCTCGGCTCTGAGTCGAGCCTGGAGGGGGATGTACTTGCGCTGGTTGCGGGGGCGGCTGCGCCGCTGGTGCTTAGGAGCCGGGGGAACGGGGAGTATTCCGTCGTGGGGCCGGCGCTGATCCCCGGGGTGATGGAAGGGGAGGCCTGGGAGAGGGAGGGTGGCCAGAACGCTGCGCAGGACATAGTCTTGGTTTAATTAGCGTCGGAGTTTGGTTTCTTATGTGCGTTCTGTCCAATTGAGCCCTATTATCTGCTGCCGCTCAGTTAATTACACGTATGGAAAAGTGCGTACTGCCTCCCGTGTTAGTCGGCAAGGAGCACGAGGCCTCTAACCTGCCAGTGAACCTCCCACCACAACAAATATTCGAAACATCATGCTATTCATCGCCGCCCTTGTTCTTGCCTTGGTCACCACTGCGACCGCCGTTCCCCCCAGGGACTATGTGTTGCTTCCCTACCCTCTCGGTACGTCATCGGAGTTTAAGTGCACAGACGCCTGGCTGGGCGACGGCGGGGCGGGCGGTGGTAGGCGGGGCAGCGGATGAAGGAGAGGGCGTTGATATTTGCTTGGGATGAAGCCGCTAGTAAGTTTGGAGTTGAAGTTGCGAGCCATCGTCAGGTTCATTCCGCGTTAACAGTGGGATGTTGAAGTTCCAGGACACTCGGTCAGTAAGCCCGAATATGCAAGATGGCTGAGCGTTTGAACAATCTCTGAAGTCATGTAGTTTACCTTGACGGCCGTCATTCCTCTACAATCTTATATTACAGGAGCAAGGGAGGCCGCTCCAAACCCTGGCTATGCCTACCAGTATGCCTGTAAAACTTCTGGCAAACACTACCTAAATTATTCCCCAGCTGGCAGCAAGTTGCCCTGAGAATCTAGGGCGGCGATATGATTCATGTTTTGAATTCTACATAGTTAATAGTCCCCAGGCCTAGGACTCCAATGTCGCCGGCAGCGAAACATGGATTCAACCCGTTGCTCTTAGCGTTTGCCTCGTCTTTGCAACGGCAAATGATGCCCTCGTTCCAAGATGCTGGAGAACTATCAACAATAATAGAGCAGAGTCAAAGGTCCAATCCGGGCGCCAAGGGGCCGACAATTGCCGTAATGCACCTTAACTCTGTAACTCGGTCGCCTCTCCCTCCCCTCTCGTCGCAGGCAACGGCAACTCAGCCACAGGCAACGGCAACTCAGTCAGCTCTCCCTCCCCTCGCATCGCAGGCAACTCAGTCGTATAGTATTGAGGCGCGTACGGCTGTGGCTGCAACGGCTTGTCAAACTGCTGTTCCTGGGCAGCGGTGGCTGCCTCGGTTGCTTCGGCTGCCTCCTGCCTGCGTTTGTTGCTTCGCCGCCGGAGGGCCCAGATGCACAGAATGACCAAAGCGATGCCGGCGAGGCCTCCAACCACGCCGCCGACGATTGCGCCGACGGGAATTGTCGAGGGACAAGAATCCGACGAGGATCCGCCGGAGCCACACGTGCGGATCGAGGTTTGGGTGACGGTGGCGGTGGCTGTTGTCACCATGGAGGTGGGCGTGTTCCAGATCTCTTTTGTTGCGCCAGTGTAATCACAGCCGAGCATGCTGTAGCCGTGCAGGGACTCATCCTGGAACTGGTAGGTAACACAGTAAGGGTACGATGAGTCGCCGCTTCGACATGTCAGCGCGACTCCCAGGTGTGGCTTTGAAGGGTGCTTGGGCGGGCATACCAGAATACCGTGAAGTTGGTGTCTATGCTGCCAATAGTAACACCCTTCGTCGAGTCGAGGCATGTTGTGGGGATCCAACACGCGTCGTATTGGTCATTGCAGCAGCCGAAACGGGGAATCGTCGAATTGGACACACAATGCTCCGAAAAGGTGCAATAAATCGAAGACTCTATGCGGCTGTCAGTTGATCCTCGCTGCAGACCATCAGGCGTCTTGACTCACCTGGTAACCCGCTGATGTAGGCACAGGTTCTCGATGTGACATCCCGATCACCAAGACCACCCCGCGGCCCGATCTGCGGTGGAGGTGTCGGAGTGGGAGGCTCGATGTCAACGCCCAGCAAGCGCTTGCCAGCAAACGTCTCACAGGCGGGAATCCATCTCGGTTCATTGTCCCCTAACGTCAACGCCTTGAAATCGGCGAGACCAAGAGCACAGCTCACGGCTGCGAGTCCGAGGGCCTTCCTCATGTCCCTGTGGAGAGTCAAGCGAAGGACAGTTAGAGAGTGGACTCGGGCGCAGGTCAAAGCCGCGGGCAGACTTTCTTGTGGAACGAAGGGCTGCCGCGAATTTAAGAAAGGCATGTGTCCTTCTTTTAAGGCTTTGAGGTCTAGAGCAACAACAGACCATAATGTGAACAAGGGGCCTCCTTGGTGTGTGCCGTGACGGAGCTGATTGGGCCGCGCGCTGAACAAGCAAGTTGGTCGACGCGGCCGCGGAGGGAGCCATGCCTGGCAAACCAATGATGCTATGGTGGACCGTGGATGATCGAGGATCGGCCTTGTTCCGGGGAAGAACAAAATTGGAAACTATCATAGATCTGAAGGATGCCCCGCTGATTTCCGAGACTCCACAGAGTCCAGAAGCTTCGTTGCTCCAACCTACAATCCCTCTCCAAGTAAGCAACAATGCGTTGACTATAAAAATGCAAATTAATTCTCGCCGCGGGCCGCCACCTCAGGATAATACAGCCACTTCTCTGCTGCTTATTTTTATTGCTACATAGGCCAGCGACCACTGCTCCCTTTCCTTACAGTCAAACCCTAAGTTGTCATCCCCATCCCATCCCTAATCCCCACACCCTAACACCCCTCCCTCGGAGTCTGACAGCAGTAGGGGCAAGGGAGCGTTAGACTTGATGGACGGAATGTCACCGGAGTAAAAACAAAGAAACAATTGCCTAATTGCCAAATGAGCAGAAGACGAACCTGGTGCGCAAGCGTTAGGCCCACGCTTCGTGGATCCCGTATATTTGAAAACAACACCCAGCTTTGCGTCCCAGGATAGGGCAGGCATACAGCAAGGTCGGGAACCGTTCCAATAAGGATCAATTCTCGCCCAAGACTCGGAGGCGAAGCCCTCGGCCGGGGAGGAGGGGTCAATGGAGTGTGTTTCCAGAATCGAGATGGAGGAGCAATGCACCCTGGCGCTTGCCCCCTACAGTCTATGGTGCCACAGTGGCGTAGGCTATGTTGCAGGACTGCATCTGCAGCAGGCTAATCAAGCGCGGTTGGGTTGTTGCCGGGTTTGTTGGCAGTGCTTAAGATGAATGGAGGTTTGGCAGAACCCAGATGTGTCAGCGAGAACTGAAAGGACAGGACGCCGACGGGCGGCATGATGTCAGAATGAGAAGCGCCCTAGTGTGTCCCCGAAAAGCAGAAAATGCCCGAAAGGGATGAGAGAAGGGCAGGTGAAGCATATCGTGCAAGCAAACCGGCAACGTCCACTACCCCAGACCGTGGGGAGATATTACGTGTGGTGTCAACCCCAAATCCAGCTCCGGGGTAGCATTGGTGATCCAGATACCAAACAAACTCCAAATCGGCAGGAGACACAGAGATGTTTCGGACTGCGCCGTCACGTCGCCCGTCCCCAGAAAGGAAGCTCCTGACAAAGTATAAAGCTACCCTCTTCCCTCCCTCGAGCGCGCTGAACTCCTGATCGACACCATCCGCTCCCAGAGCGATCATTATCCCCCGTTAGCCTCCTACCATGATCTTCTTCCCCGCCCTCACCGTCGCCCTCGCGGCTTCCGTGGCCGCCACCCCTTTCCCTGGCGCCATCGGCCTCACCCGTCGCCAGACATGCGGCTCCACCTGCGTCTGCGTTCAGACGGATAGGAGCGTAGCGCCCATCCGCACCTCGCTTTGCTGTCCCGCGAGCGGCGGCAACCTGACCTGCAACGATGTACGCCACTGCCCGATAGCCCCTGATACACACGCCTGGGGTTTCAAACAAACCTGCCACGCCATGCTACATGCTATGGGACTGACTCTTGCCGCTTTCGCGCTGGCACCGTGTCCTAGGAGGGGCCGGTCTGCAGCGGTGTTAGCCCTGACACGGGCGAGATAATCTTTGGCGCGTGCTGTGGCGGTGCCGGGCGGAACAAGTGTGATCCTGAGCAGTGCTAGGCCGAGTCCAGCCTGCTTGGGGGAGGATGCGGGGGGCCGTGAACAGATGATGGCTACCTTTCCAGAGTGGAAAGTGGCATCATGGAGCCATCATGGAGCTGGCCTCCTGTGGGAGGCCCGGGAGAGGCGCTCTGAGGTGCAGTGGCGCTCTGGGGGCGCTGGCGGGCCGAGACAAATCCCGGGGGTTGACGAATCGGCACGGGCCGGCAGAGAGGGAAGCGATCGAGTGGCGCAGAAGCCAGAGCGGGGAAGAGCGGGAGGAGGGAGGATGAGGATGAGAGATGGGGGTTGCCAGAGTGTGATGGCCGAGTTATCTAGCGTGCTGAAAAGATCCGAGACATGGTGAATTGTGACTCGCCTCGAGATGCTTGTTGCAATCTAGTGCCTTGACTGTTTATATTGGCCTTGAAACACAATCAGGGAGGGTCCCATTGGTGGCATGCTCTTCTCAGTCCAAATCACGAAGGGACTCGAGATAGGGTAAGCACCTTCTTTTTGGCAAAGTGTGGGCAAAGACGGGCTATAAGGCCGAGGCCAGGTTGAGCTAAGTTTCGTCTCTGGGCCCCCCAAGAACCAAGCTCGACACAAAGTCCACCATTTCGTCACATAAATCAAGACAGCCGCCATGCTCTCTTTCCGCGTCCTTGCCCTTGCCCTCTTGGCGACAGTGACCGCCAATCCGGTCCCTGATGCCGCGAGCATCGCTCCTCGCCAGGGATGCAGTCTGGCCAGATGCGTCTGTGTGGGCGATGCCAGGGAGACAGTCGTTCTCTCGACCGCGTTGTGCTGCATCCTCAGTCTCGGGACTTTGGCCACCAACGCGCCGAGTTACGTACGTCGTCAGCCACTCGCCTGGAACCCGAGTGCCTGCATGGCAGGTGCAGCTTGAAACAGTACATTGCTGACTACTGTTGCCGTTTGCTGGCGTCGCCGTGTAGGGATTTGCCTGCACCCACCTAAACAGTCCCGCATCGGTCAACGACGTGTTTGCCCCTTGCTGCGGCGGCGATGGTCACTATGACTGCCAACTGGAGTGCTAGTGCGAGGGGACGCGCTTTGAGCACGTGGCCGACCGGACTGCTTGTGTGTGTGTGTCGGCGCCTCAGGGG
>FTEL01007701.1_pt1 | contig 14072 bp, 6 predicted proteins | sample 1658911 | NCBI WGS metagenome assembly FTEL01 (sample SAMEA3914869, study PRJEB12502) | metagenome | biome: forest; material: soil | place: USA | collected 2012-03-12 | depth 0.1 m
CCCCCCGCACAGTACCCCCACAGACTCTTGCACGCCGCCCACGACGTGACAATGTAGATGATCGCGTTCCAGAACCCCTGCAGGGGCAGCACAAACGCGCTGGCAAAGAACAGCGGCTTGGACACGTCGCCGTGGTTGATCAGGCTGTACACGCGGTTGCCCGATGACGGGATCCATGTGATGAGCAGCACTGAGAAGAAGAGGATCGCGCACTTGGTGTAGGACCAAGTTGCGTTGGAGGACTCGTAGAAGATGCGCCGGCGCGCCTGGGCATTGCTGGTGCCAGCTTGTTGGTGGTTGGTTGTGATGGTGGCGGTGACGGTCGGGGCGATGGAGATTTGCGTTGCCGACATGACGCGCGCGCGGCGGCCTGACCCGGTGGTGGTCCGGGCGGTGTTGGTGTTGGTGTTTGTGGTGGCATCGGGTGCGGTGGGTGTGGGCCGGATGGGGGCGGCGCTTGGGATGCTTGTGAGTGTGGCGCTGCCGGTGCTCGAGTCGTTGCTCTCGATCTCGTCGAGGGAGGCACGTGCGTTGAGTTGGTTGGCGGCCTGTGTGTCGGCTGAGATGGTAACCGAGTAACCTGGGCCCGGAGACACGGTGCCGGGTTGGGCTGCCGCTCGGGGGGCCTGGATGATCTCGGTAGTTTGGGTGACTTCAGTTGTTTTGAAGTTGAAGGCGGGAGAGAACTCGTTCATGGGGGAGAATGGCTCGGATCCGATGACAGTGCCGGTGCCTGTCGAGCTGAAGTTGAGCATCTTCTGGCGTTTGAGGTAGATTTCGCGGCCCGCTCGGATGTAGATGATCATGGCGATGATGATGGCGACCCTGTGCGGTCGTTAGCAACCTTCGGACTGCCATCCAAGAAGGGACCAAGCTCCAGCCATCCGTACCAGATGGGACCATAAAAGGTGGCAATGCGGTAAACCTCCCACTCCGGCTTCAGCCAACACCACAACACGGCGTTGCCATACGGCCTCCCCGCTCGTTGGTTCGAGACCCACAGGAAGGTGAAGCCCGGGACGAACGGAATCCCGTAGCAGCAGGCGAGGTAGAAGACTTCCATCTTCCTCAGCATGCGCGCATCATATTTGTGGTAGAATGTGAGGTAAACGTTGATCGCCATGGCCAGAGCCCAGTACGCGTCGCCTTGCATGAACCTGTGCCGCCAGTGAGCCAGAGCCATCGACTCACAAACAGGTGGCACCTACACTTGGATCAGGAAGGCCTGGAGTTGGCAACCGAAGGAGTTGACGCTGCTTGTGTAGCTCGTTGTCATGAGGGTCGCGACGTTGGTCAACATGTTGCCAAAGGTGGCGTAGAAGACCATCCGGTTGATGGCGCGCTGGCGGAAGGCTTCCGAGAAGGAGAAGGTGACGATGACGAACAGACATCCTACCAGGGAGAGAGCCGAACAAGCCCTCTCGATGGCAATGATGCGTTCAGCATCCTCTGGTGAGAGACCGCGCATGGTTGCCGATGGCTGGGTGCCTGAGACCCTGGATGGAGTCTATCCCACACGCTCATGGGAACAGACTGAGGGGCGGGTCTTGGATATGTAGACCGACCGTGGAGGACCAGTGCCGTGAGGCTTCGGGGTGTCCAGGCTGAGCCTCCTTGGCCTCAGTCAGCTCCTCGCACCCGCAGGTAGGGTGAGTGAGCAACAGAGGCAGGTCGGCGGCAGAGAACAAGTCCCAGGGACGGCGTGGAATTAAAGTTGAAAAACCAGAAGCGAATGGGGCGGGCCAGATCTCGCCTTTTGGGGCCCAGGAGGGCTGGTGGCCCCATTTCAAGCCGCTCCCGCAGGTTGGGCAGGCAGGGGGAGCGCACATGGCGATGGGGGAGGGAACCAGGAACCGGGAACGTCCTCTGCGTCGTGCCGCTGTCATTGGCCATTGCGACAGGAGCAGCGGCACTTCGGCGGCGCTGACGTTGTATGGCCAGCATGAACTTGGGTCCAGACCCCAGGAGTGGTTTGGCAGAACGTCTTCGCGGCTGGCATGTCCAGGGAGGGGTGTCGATGAGGATCGGGTGGCCCAACATGGTCGACGGAGGGACACTCCCTATGCAGCTAAGGGCGCCACATGGAGCCCCGAGTCTTCAACAACCTGGTATCGCCCCGAGCTGGCCCGTGCGGCGCGTTTTTCCTCCCCAGCAGGCGCCGATTTCAGACTTGGCAGCAGCTGAACGGTGGGTTGCGCAAGATACCTCCCCTCACCGGGCCAGCCATTTTTGCTGTGGCATGCGCAGTAGCGTCAAACGGGTTCGCGTTCGGCTTGTCCGTCGTCGTGATCCGTCCCTGCGGACGCGAGGGAAAAACGCGCCTGGGCATGGGAAAAGGAACCGCGTGCTGGTGTCCAGCTGACTCGGAATAATATCGAGCAGCCAACACGAATGGTTGTCCCGAGTTCCTCTGGTTCCGCTTAGCTGGGCGGATGTTATGGGCCGGGGTTCCCCAGGCAGGACTCCAAGGGCGAGACCATCATTGGATGCCGCTCGAGGCTGGGTCTGCAAAACGAGAGAGCTCGGGGCTGTCGATGGTAAAATTGTTGCTGGGCTGGGTTCATGTTACTGTCAACCGCCAGCATCCGTCGTGGTTTGCCAGCCTGGAACTCCAGAGATGAACGCCGTTAGCCGGCACAGCAGAAGCATACCGCATCACTGCGTGCTTGGCCCGACAACCATACTCACCGGCTCGTACTCGGGAGCTGCGCGCAGGCCGGAGAGGCGTTCAGCGCGAGGCACGACCCGGTCGTGGGGTTGTGCCCTACACCCTTCAAGTGGGTAGGCGTCTGTCAAACGGAGGCTCAGGCTTGTGGCTTGCGCCATGTCGCCATGGCGCTTGACGATCGACCAGCACGTTCCACGCTTGGCGTGGAGGGGTGATTTCGCTGCCACGGCGGCTGGGTTTGGAAAGGATTTCGTCGCCCAGCCTGATCGGAATCCGGTTCGCGAACGACACCATTGAAATCGGTTGCACGGGCCTCGGTCGTCAGTTGGCGTGCCAAGGACGGCGGGATCCCGTGGTGCATGGGGGGAACCGTCTACCCCTCGCCCTCCCAGGGGGGATGGTCCAGCCTGCCACGCGGTCTTCACCTTATCTCACCGCCGTCAGGGCCGGAGATTGCGTCAATGCGGCGCCACCAACTGCGGGTGACCAGGTCTTCAGCACACTCCCCAAGCTAGCTCCTGGCGTCTCAAACGGCCGTGCTCGGCGACTTCGGCAAGCGGACAACAGACTCGCTCAGTTCCATCTTCTCGAAGGCGGCTTAGTGCCAATACCTCCGGCGCTAGCCTGGGCCGTCGAGACTGTCCAGCGACGACAACGACGAGGGAGGAGGGGATGCGCTGCAGACGGGCGCGCAGCCTCAGAGCGTGTCTCCTGCAAGAAGGAGCCAAATTGCGGTGGTATTGGGCGATAGTGTTGCGTACCCGAGGTCGTCTTGCGGCGATGTGTGGTGCTCCAATGCTGTGCCTCGACCGGGCGGCTCAGGCGAAATCATGGATGTCGTCCGACCTTGTTCAGCTCCCCACAGCGCAATATTGGGGATGTGGAGATCCCCCCTAGCGCAACCGTTCCATTTTCCCTCTTTTCTTTTTTTCCCCACACGCTCGCAACGGGCCGCTGAAACCCCCTCGCACTCAACGATGATGACAGACGGGCCACCCAGCGGCTAAGGGCCACACCGCGAGTGCGGCGCTCGGGGTATTGGTGTTGGCATGCGTGGGTTGTTGGGAGCTCGCGGGCCGGGCTGCCCTTAGACCACAATGGTCTTGTTCCGGAATGCTTGGGGCATCACGGAAGGGGCTTGGTGCTGTGCTCGGCGCCCGTTTTGATGCGGGAGGATGGAGGGTGCCGAGCACAGAGAGGGGCAGCGAGAACAAAATGGTGGTGGGCAGCGGACGCCGCAGCGGAAGTGGCAGGGACTGGAGCGCCACAACAGGGGTCAGTGGTCTGAAGCGAACTGTGTTTGGCTGGAAACGGAAGTGATGAGCCCTGTCAGGGTCCCATCCAGCCCCCTGCACGTCAAGCCGGCCTCGCTGGACCCACCAATCTCCATGTCTCCCCGCACGAAGCAGTTGCCCCGCACCAACTGGCCTTTCTCTCCAACTCCTCCACCAGTCCTGGGCAACCTCGACGTCGCCCCTGCGCTTCGCTTCCAACTGTCCGGGTTCCCAACGGAGCTGACGCCTGCTCGTTCTGGCAAGCAAGCTACTGCAGTCTTCAAACACCATCACCGGCGACTCGCACCCCCCTCGACGCCATCGCAAGCTGCAACCCGAACGAGAATCCAAGGCCCCAGAGCCCATCCGTGCGTGTGGCCGGGAGAGAAATGGGATCGCCCGCCGTCAGAGGATCGCCAGCAGAGCCTAACCCAACTCGACGTCCCGTCTCCTGACCGGTTCGCCTCGTAATTTGCTCGGCTTGACGACGGGGTCTAGGTTTGTATTCGATTTGCGTTGGAGAAGGGAAAGGGGCCAAAGGATTTTCGTCTTTCTCTTGTCTCGCTTTTGCGTGTGGGAATTCCCAATGTGTTTGGGGCTCACCAACTCCTGCCCCTCCTGCCCCTCCCCCTCGCACCTTACAGTCCTTCCTGGAGTTAGAACAACGGCGATGCAGCTGCACTGACAACAACGTCACATCGCCCGTGCTGGTCGTGACAGCCCAACCACTCATCATGCCCTCTTCCGACACCACCACCGGCACTCGGGTCGCTAAAACCAAGCCCTTGGGTCAATGCCTTGTTGATCCTCCTTTTTTGGTTGGGCTTAACCAGTGTTTTGCCCTGGTTCCTCGAGCTTGGATTCGCTGCCCATTTCGTTGGCGCGAGTCGACATTTGGTTCGAGTCTTGGCGTGTTGACAAACCTCTTGGTCAGAGCTGTGACCACGCGGGGTTCTCAGAGCCTCGAGCTTCACCATGAGCCGTGTGATCCGACCTCCAGGGTCAAGACGGCCGCCATCCCTTCCATCGCATGAACGGCACTTCGGCAGCTACATCACGTCTCTCCGCGCCCATGGCGCCGGAGGGCAGCCTGTCGACCTCGCCCTCCCCTCATCCTCTCTAGAAGACTTAACAAGCCGCTTGGACCCAGGACAAGACTATACCAGCGGGCCAAGGAACGATAGCTTGAAGAGGGGTTGTGCCGCCAAGGGTTGGCAGACATGCATCATGAATTGTGCACAGCCCTAAGGAGTTGCCCGACACAACCCAGCTGGCGCAAACCGTCGCCATTGCTGGTGTTAGTGTGCTGTGACGGCCTGCCCACAGTTGCACATCTTCTAGAAAGAAGGCTGGGAAATGCCAGCTGAATCTGACGTGATTGGCGTTAGATATCCCGCCGTTCAAGGTTGACTCGCCGTACCGGCCATCCAATATGGGTGACATATGGAGGATCGAGGAGGAGTGACTTTTCCGTCGTTGCTATCAACTCTGCTGCACTATCATGCCGAGGTACCATACATGGCATGCACGTATGTGGTAGCCAAGGCGAGTGACTACACAATACCATCCTCCTTCGCATAATCCTCGGCGTTTTGAGGACTTCCCGGCAGGCAGTGATGGGGGCCGACGCCGGCGAGCCGCCCCCTGACCACGGTCCTCCCCCTGGCTGCATATTGGCATCGCAACCAACATGGGCTGGGCGGGCAGCAAAGTTCCCAACCAGGTACGGCCCGTTGATCGTCAGGGAGCCCGCTCAGCTGGTCATGAACAGGACCGGAATTGCGTATTATGCGAGTAGGCTGCGGGACGGGACTCAGCCCCTGAGCTCGGCACTGCAACATGTTGCGAGCCAAAGCATGCCCATATATTAATTGGAATCAAAATAACCTGTCAGCTTCGCCAGCGGTTACAGCTCCCGGCGGGCTTCCGGTGATCCAGTTCTCCCACTGGTTTGGTTCCGAATCTCCGCTATCACCGGGCACACCAGCCAGGTTGGCCAGGATCCTGACCCATCACCACGGCAAGCCATCACCCCCAACACTTGACCCAACAAGTCCCTACTACCACGAAACATAACTGCCCCCCTCCAAAATCCCAATCCTACCCATAAACTGCTACATACCACCACTCTCGCGTCCCCTGAAACGCAAAGCGCCCTCAGCCCACTCCCCGCTCCCTCATACCAGACCCAGGGTACCCAACCCAACCGACCTGCCCTGTCAGGCAGCACAACGTTACACGCTCATTTCCGGGTAACGAGGTTTCCCCGAATGCAACCCAGACATACTTCCCTTCCCAACACTCCGCAACAAATGTTCCTTTATGTACCAACCCCTCACTGCGTTGTTGCCTGATCCTACTGAGCAGAATGAAATGGTTGGTTGGTGGTACAAAACAGAGAGGGGCCGTTATTCGTAATCCTCAAGGTGGTTATGCAGGATATGGAAATTATTTGTCTGTTATCCTGATCTGTGCAAGAGAACGTTGTTGCAAGGGATGTTGCGGTTAGGCTGGGTGAGGACATCTCGCACCACTGTGCTGCAGCTTGCAGGTTGCTTGAATGAACGTTCAGAAAGCTGACCCGGGACGATTTCTTGGTAGTTACCAAATGGTTAGTAGACAGTAGACGATATGTCAGTTGGCGTAGCCGGGTGTAAAGGTGGGGAGTGCTGGGTTGCGGGTTACTGAGATTTTTATTGCTGTTCAAGGACGGGAAGAGGTCTGGAACATCAGCTGGAATTCCAATGGGAGTGACGGGTGAAGTCGTATTTAACATAATCTTGTGTTTGAGCTATGCTCTTATTGCCCAAAGTCTCCATGGCAGCCTGGAGGACTGTCTCTCCTTTGCCGATGTACCTGCTCAACCTTCAGGTGCCCTGCACGCAACCTCGCCATCCTACCGACCTACTCTCCCACAAGTGGGAAACTCGACCACTGATTCCTCCAATCTCCAACAGCCGACCTCGGCCACACGGCCTCCCACTGCTCCACAGCAAAGTCCTCAAGGCTCAGCAGATCGTTCCGATACGTCAACAACCTGACCCCCCACTCCAAATCCTTCCCCCTCACCTCCTTAACCGCCAACCTCCCGCCCGAACGCATCTCACACACCCAGCTCCTCCCAACCCACCTGCCAACCGTCTCAAACCCATCGATCGTCCCCGCGCCCGGCACCACCGGCTCCACCCACAGCCACTCGAGTGGCGTCCCGCCCCTCGCGGCGGTGATCTCCCCAAAGATGGCCCTCGCGAGCGTCTCATCGACGGCGCAGTTCCGCAGCGACTCCCGCGACCACCTGCGTTCGGTCTCCTGCATGAGCTGCAGCTCTTCGGCGTTGTTCCAGGCACAGCTTAGGTCCCCAGGCAGCGCGCGGCAGTCTAGGAACAGCGAGGCGCGCTCGAGCCGCGGGAGCCCCGCCAGCGCGCGGTAGGCGGCGACCTCGGCAGGGCCGCCGCCATGGCGCTGGACGACCAGGGAGAGGGTTCGCAGGGCGGGGCAGGAGGCTGCGAGTTTGGCGATGACGGTTGCGGTGTGGTAGAGCGGGGGAACGGAGGCTTGAGGGGGACCGTAGGTGTCTAATGTGGCGGAATGGCTGCGGGCTGGGAGGAGGTGGAGGGTGCGCAGGGTGGGCCCGTGTCGGGCGAGGAGCGCCGTGAGACTGAGGTTGCTGAAGTGGCCGGCCAAGCGGACGGTCTTGAGCGGAGGCAGGGCTTGGAGGAAGAGGCTGGCGGGCCCGTCGAGGGTGGCGTGGTTGTTGTGGAGGTAGCTCTCGGCGGAGACGCCCAGGCCCAGGGTGCGCAGGGACTGAAACTTGCCGTTAGCAGCCATGGAGGTCAGCGTGGCGAAGCCCTCGGGATCGAGGCGGGCGCCAAAGTCGAAGTGCTGCAGGCAGCTGAAGTCGATGCGGTTGTTCCACGATGTGAGCTGCTGACACCCCGAGATCCAACCCGAGACGGCCAGTGTCTCGAGGCGGGCGAGTGGGCCTGGCTGCTCGGAAGCCGGGCGTGGAAAGCCGATCCAGGGGATATTGTCCTTAGGGAGAGGTTCCCTCTCCGAATCTAAGTACCGGACATGGATCCGGACTCGCTTCAGGTTGGGAGCGTATCCGGCCACCATCTCCTCGACAGCGTCGAGGTTGAAGTTGAAACGACCCGTGCGGTCGTAGTCTTCGTAGGTGATATGGATGCTGTAGAGACAGGGCGATGATACTAGGGCGAGCTCGTCGGGGTCCATCCCATGTTGGTGGTCTCGGTCTTGATAGAGGCTGCGGAGGCTGAAGATGCGGAGGTGGAGTCGGCATCGCGGGTGGTGCTCATGCAAAACATCAAGGACGCAGCGGGGAAGCTGGTGGTTCTGCGAATAGACCAGATCCTTTAGCCCGGGAGTTTGGGCGAGGAACTGTGCAAAGGGCAGCCAGGCCTTGTTTTGGACCTTCTTCCGCCAGGAGACGACGACGGGGTCGTTGGGCTGGAAGCGGCGGCCGGGGGCGTCGTCGCCACTCTCGCTGTCGGTGTCGTTGTAAGTCCGCGCCTCCAAATCAATGTACCTGTCATAGCCGTCGTTGTCGGTATCGCTGTCGCTCTCGGACTCGCTATCATCGTCGTCGTCGCTGTCGTCGTTGCTGTCTTCGTTGCCGTTCCAACCATTGCGGAAGAAGCCAACGACGACGACGCGGCGAACATGGCGGAACCGATCACCTTGGCTCAAAATGGCGGTCCATCGTTCCAGGTCACTGCGCAGCTTCCTTACGCCGAACACGTCGAGGCGGATGCGAGAGTATTGCTGGTGCGCTGCTGCCTGGGCGCAGCGCCTGCTCGCCAATGAGAGGTCGAGCAAGCTGCGGTGGGGGAGGAAGGTGCAGATGTATTCGAAAACGTGGAGTGGCAGCCTCTCGAGCGTCAAGGGCTGTGCCCGGTCGCAACCGGAATTCGCAGCACTTAGGATTTCCATGGCTGCGTTGAGCTCTCGGCGGTAGTCAGGTATGGCACAGTTGCTCCTCCTGCCAGGCGGCTCAAGACACAAATCACTCAACCAACCTACCTGCGGTGTCTCACTTCGCTGAGCTGTCCATTTCAAGTTAGGCTAGGTTCGAGTCCATTTTCTGTCCAGGCAATGTAACTCTGGTGCTTCTGCCTGGCGCGACGAATTCGCCTGCTTACCGCGCCCAGGACAACAAGCGAACAAACAAACGTCCCTCGGGGTTGGGACGGGTAGCGTTGGTGGTCCCGCGACTCCATCCCCATAGCGAGGAAACTCGTTCAGATACAAGGCAATGAATCTGCCTTGCGCCTGCCTGGCCACCCCTCGTTCGGAAAGTGTCTCGAGAGGGGGAGGCCTTCGTCGTGTCAAGACATGCCTAAATGCCTTGTTCATGCCAAGGTTGGGAGCTCCCTTGCTCAAGAGCTTGCTTGCCCGAACACCCTCGAGGGTCCAACCTTCCCCGGACAATCTGCTGGGTTGGGGGCGTGCCGAGTGTCTGACGGACGCCGCTCGGCAGGTCCCGCCATGCCTCGGGCAAGCGTATCGCCCGATCTCGCGGGCGGGACGCAATCTCGGCGCAAGATCGATCCCTATCGCGATCTCGATCTCGCCCTCGGCAAACGCCAAGCACGGACGCGGGTGCAACATGGGATCACCAACCAATGATGGAGCTCATGTGTTGTGAAACAGCTGGCAGCCCAAGCTTTGTCCAGGGGAGAGCCCATGATCGCCCGACATGGTGGACTACTTATCTATAGGCCGGTATTTTGGTCCAAGGTCCTTCCTGGCCACCACGCGGCGCTCCTGGCGACTGCAAGGGCCGCTGCACTCTCCAGCCGCCAAGAAAGGACCTTGCGGGGGAGATTAGCGAGCCGCAGGGCGCCAGACTGTCGGATCCGGACCCTGGATGAAGGACCCTGGCCTCCATGTAGGGCTGGCTTGGTTCCTGGATGCCACAGGTCTTTGTGGATAGCTTGAGACTGCAGCCAAACAAAGCACGAGGCAGACGTCCAGGCAACGCGAAGAGGTGGCTGATTCCTGGCGTTCGTGGAGGGTTTGACTTGACAGACGGGGAGAGGAGGCAGAAACTCTCTCGCCCAGCTCCCACAGGTCTCCCGCCTCCAGGACCGAACCAACAGAAAACTTGCCGACGGTGCCGGTCTCGCTTGGGAAACGCGCTCAAGTGATGTCATGTCAGCGACGGCGAAATCGATTCGTGATTATTCTGCCGAGCCCAATTTACCCATCGTTTAAATAGAGACTGCGGGGTAACAGTGGAATCTAGCAAATTTATGTGCCGATCTGTCAGAACCGGGAAGCCAGCCAAGCCTGGAATCGTCGAAGCTCGAGGGGCCGAAGGCTGGAAGACGGTGGAATCGAGGTGAGAGGTTCTCTGCGCTTGCTGATCTGAGCCTAGCGAGTTGCACGGGCGGGGGGACGGGAAGAGGAACCGGGAAAGAGGCGCCTGCATTTTGCCAGCATCATCTGACCAGCTGCATGGGAAAAGAAAGCGCCGGTGAGAGGCACACGGGAGACGGGGGAGAAAGAGCGTGTGATGTTGGTTTGAACCATGAACCAGACTTTGGGACTCGTTCTTTGGCAATTTTTCTGTGTCAGCTGCCCCGAGCAAGCCCCGGCGCGAGTCCAGTCAAGGAAAGTGCTCGATTTTCTGGATCCATGTTGTCCAGCATCTGGTGAGCGCGGGATGGCCCCCCGCGTGGGTGGGTCCAGGCGCGCAGGCGGGGGAGCTCCCCCCCACATTCTGCCCCTGGCGCTGTCAAAGGCACCTGCCCCCTGCTCGCCCCGCTGCTGCAGCCCAGGCGTGGCACTCACGGCACTGGGCAAGTGCTGCAGCAGCACTGGGCCAGGGGCCATTCAGCGGACAATTTGCATCTTTGCATCTTTGCATCCGCATCTCCAAGGAACAAGCCAACACAAAGCAGCCCACCCTCATCCATGGCACCAACAAGCCAAGCGGGATGTGCAATATGGGCGAATTCGGGGCATTTGGCCGATGGAGAGGGCCACTGCCGCAATGGCGTCCGTCGAGCTGTCCAACAGGGACCTCCACTGGACGCACGCAACTCACACACTGACGGCCAGACGCGCGCGCGCCACCAGCGCCCCCCCAACAAGCATCCATCCCGCCCCCATCCATCAGTCAAAGGCGCGCCCATTCCCCTGCCCTGCTGGGATGACGGGACGGCCAAGGCCTGCTCGATCCCGTGTTCGGTGCTCACCATTGCCCAGTGGAAGGAGCGGTGAGCTGTTTTAAGACAGCAATTCTCCCGGTTGATGGTCGACGCCCCTGCAGAAGGAAATGTTGGGACAGCACTTGGGTCAGCTGAGTGGCCGCGCGGGTTGAGCATTCGGGTTGTTGCAACCCGAGCATTGGAGCATGGACATGGAAGCATGGCAACGAGCCATGCCGGCATTGGATCCTGGCTTCTGTGGGTGATGACATCCTGGCAGTTGGAACCTGGCAGCATCTTCCACACATCCATCCCACTCCCGCTCACACCCATCCACACGCCTCACACGCACAGCCCCGGCAGCCCGGCAGCCTGACAGCTCCGGTCCTCGAGTTGGTGCTGGAACATTGCCCCCGAGCCCCCTTTCACCCCGTATTCCCCATCAAGTTGGCTCTTCCGGCCCCCCGAGTCCCACATTCCTCGAAGCTGACAAAAATGACGACCGGCCCAGAACCCGGGCTCCGGCACCCACTCCACTCCCTCTCACCCTCGCCCTCCAAGCCCGGATAAAACCATCCCTGGAGTCCACCACACACACTAAGCCAGGCCCCATCCAACCTCCCCCTTGGTCCTTTTCGTCCCCTGTGGCTGACATCCCCGCTGTGCCCAAACACCCCTCTACACATACACTCACTCACTCACTCACACACACACTCAACACACTCCGTCTCTCTCTCTCCGTCTCTCATACACACGCCGCTCGCTCCCCCACACACCACACACCACGCCAAAATGAGGAAAGAAGCCACCCTCCTCCAACCCTCCAACAATGGGAACCGCTACGAGCTCACCAGCCCCACCGCCATGCCTAAGGCGGGGGGCTTCCTCTGGAACCAGAAGATGATGATCCAGATCACCTGCCGCGGCTATGCCACGGCCCAGTTCATGCAGCCCGAGCCGGCAAAGTACGCCTACGCCCCCAACATCGAAGCCAAGACCTTCATGCAGCCCGAGCAGAACTACTACGCCCACCACCCCGGCCGCTTCGTCTACATCAAGGACCTCGAGACGGGCGAGTTGTTCTCGGCGCCCCACGAGCCCGTCCGCGCCATCCCGGACCGCTTCGTCTTCTCCGTCGGCAAGAGCGATGTCGCCTGGGCCGTCGAGAAGCTCGGCATCCGCGTCGAGATGGTCATGGGCCTGCCCACCAACGACGTGGCCGAGCTGTGGACCGTCCGGGTAACCAACATCTCGGGCCGCCCCCGCCGCATCAGTGTGACGCCCTACTTCCCCTTTGGCTACATGTCGTGGATGAACCAGTCGGCTGAGTGGAGCCCGGACCTGGTCGGCGTCGTTGCCAGCTGCGTCACCCCGTACCAAAAAGCCACCGAGTACTTCAAGAACAAGTTCCTCAAGGACAAGTCGTACTTCCTGTGCGAGACGCCCCCCGACTCGTGGGATGCCAGCCAGCAGGCTTTTGAGGGCGAGGGCGGGCTGCACAACCCGTCTGGGCTGCAGGAGCCGCAGCTGAGCGGCAGCGATGCGCGCTACGAGACCCCCACGGCCGCCGTGCAGTACCGCCTCTCACTTGGCGCCGGCGATGAGCGCGAGTACCGCTTCATGTTTGGGCCGGCGTACGATGAGGCCGAGATCCGCTCCATGCGCGAGCGCTTCCTCAGCAAGGCCGCCTTTGTGCGCACCGCCGACGAGTACGCCGCCTACATGGCGCGCGGCCGCGGGTGCCTGCGCATCGAGACGCCCGACAAGGAGCTCGACAACTTTGTCAACAACTGGCTGCCGCGCCAGGTCTACTACCACGGCGACGTCAACCGCCTGACCACGGACCCGCAGACGCGTAACTACCTGCAGGACAACATGGGCATGAACTACATCAAGCCCGAGGTCGCCCGCCAAGCCTTCATCACGGCCGTCTCCCAACAAGAAGCCAACGGCTCCATGCCCGACGGCATCCTGCTCGCCGAGGGCGCCGAGCTCAAGTACATCAACCAAATCCCCCACACCGACCACTGCGTCTGGCTGCCCGTCACCCTCGATGTCTACCTCTCCGAGACGGGCGACTACGGGCTCCTCAATGAGCGCGTCCGCTCCGCCAACGGCGACGACTTCACCGTCTTCGAGCGCTTCAGCCGCGCCATGGACTGGCTGCTCAAGCTGCGCGACCACCGCGGGCTGAGCTACATCGCGCAGGGCGACTGGTGCGACCCGATGAACATGGTCGGTTACAAAGGCCGCGGCGTCTCGGGCTGGCTGACCCTCGCGACCGCCTACGCGCTCAACCTCTGGGCCGACGTCTGCACCCACGAAGGCGCCACCGACCTGGCCGCCCACTACCGCGCCGGCGCAGCCGCCTGCAACACCGCCGCCAACACCCACCTCTGGGACGGCGACTGGTTCGCCCGCGGCATCACCGACGACGACGTCGTCTTCGGCGTGTCCTCCGACCCGCAGGGCCGCATCTGGCTCAACCCGCAATCCTTCGCCATCCTCTCGGGCGCGGCCGACCCGGCCCAAACAGCGCGAATCCTCCCGCAGATCGACGACCAACTCACAACCCCCTACGGCGTCCTCATGTTCGCCCCGCCCTTCACCGCCATGCGCGAGGACATTGGCCGCGTCACCCAAAAAGCCCTCGGTTCCGCTGAGAACGGCGCCGTCTACAACCACGCGGCCGCGTTTTACGTCTACAGCCTGTACCGCCTCGGCGGGCAGGCCGACCGCGCGTTCGCACACCTCCGGCAATTGCTCCCCGGCCCGGCGGAGGCGGACTACCGCCAGCGTGGCCAGCTGCCGGTGTACATCCCGAACTACTACCGCGGCGGGTGGCGCGAGGAGCCGCGCACTGCCGGCAGGTCGAGCCAGTTGTTTAATACGGGGACGGTGTCGTGGGCGTATCGGTGTGTGATTGAGGGGCTGTGCGGGATGCGCGGGGAGGGGGAG
>FTEL01002270.1_pt1 | contig 14069 bp, 18 predicted proteins | sample 1658911 | NCBI WGS metagenome assembly FTEL01 (sample SAMEA3914869, study PRJEB12502) | metagenome | biome: forest; material: soil | place: USA | collected 2012-03-12 | depth 0.1 m
GAGCGGGGGGGTGGGCGGTATGATGGGTATCGGTATAGGGATGGGGACGGGTATCATAGTGAGAGGAGGCATCGGTCCAAGGAGGAGACTAAGAAGTTGTTGATTGCTGCGTTGGTGGTGGCTGCGGGGGTTGTGTTGTGCTGGGATTAACTGCCTGCCTGGGTGAGTATCTAGGTGGGTTTTTTTCGGGTCTGGGCTGGTGCCATCCATCCCATGAGGATGGAGTTTCTGGTTTAGGGAAGTAAGAGGTAGTTCTGTTAGGATCCGGGTTTCTTAGCGATGGCGTTTCTTGGGTCGTTCGTTTGTGGTTGAGATACTACTGGTTGGGCACCGGGAAAGACAAAGGTAGCTTCACAGCAGCAGATTTATAATGGCATTTCTTAGATCAACAGTTACTCTCAGCTATTCGTGTGCGGTGGAAAGAAATTGGAGAACTGGCTCAAACCTGATGAGTGCTCCCCGTAGAGTGTGGCCTGTCGGTTGTAGTCCATGGAAACATCGCAGCGACCACAATACTCACCCTCCACTCATATGACGATAGTGAGGATACAAACCGGAGTCTAGTTTATCTTACTGGCCAAGACTATCAACATGAACCTAGGCCATTGCTTCGTACGCTTGATGCTGATGAAGTGCCGTACCTCGAAGAAACATGTCGGCCGCCCAGCACTCGCCGTGCCGCTCTCGAGGGCCCGTAACCGTCACCGTGGCAGTCCGCAGGGGCGTCCCGGGTTCAGGGATCCAGAATCGGGGCCGTTCGTGGCTAGAGAATCGACATTGAGGCTCTCCCGGCGGGTGTCGTCTGCCGCGTAGGACAGGGCGAGTGTGTGGTGTCAGTCTCTGATGAGAGCAACCGTCGGTGCAGGTTCCAGGTTCTAGGTCATCTCCACAGCGCCGCCAAGCACCGAGTCTCAGGCCACCGGCGCTATGTGCTCTGCCCCATGCCCCATCCGTTTCAGGCATGGCACCAGCCATCACGTGAGGCGCCACAGAGCAATACGGAATACATCTGATCTTTTTCGGGGACGACGACCCTGCATGACTGACCAAAGCTCTCACAACATCTACAAAGGGGCGATGCCCGCCGCTGGAGCCCCATATCGCCGTGCGATGGTGGCTCGTGTGCAGGTTGGCAGACCGATGCCAGCCTGCTGACAAGGTTGCGGGATGAGTCTTGGAAGTTGGGCGGCACAGCAGACGTGAGCTGGAGCCAATCGTTCGAGGCGGTTTAACGCCGCCGTCGTCGGCTTGCGGCTGAGGCCTCGATCGCCCAAGGGCAACAAAGAGGCTCAGCATTCTGGTGCGGGGTTGGCCAGAGCCGCAATGGCCGCCGAGTCTGCAGCCCAAAACCCCCGGAGAGCCTGATGCAAACGATAACGACAAAACACCTCAATTCCTAATTCCTCGATTGAGGTAGCGACGACTGAAAAACACTCGTGCATCGCCTATCGTACCGCCGTACGTACAGCCTTCGGGAAAACCAACGGCCTCGCAGCTTCTTTGGGATGGCGGCGGCGAACCAGAGGCAGAGTGAGTCCCCGAACCTGGGCCCCTATCCCCTGATGACGCCTGCTAATCTTGGTTGCCGAAGCATCTGGTTCGTACACGGGCTGAGAGGGGACTTGATCGACACGTGGTCATCCGGTCAGTACCTGGGAGTGAAGTTTTCCAGTATAACGCTCCACTAACCTTCCCAACAGGCAATGTTTGTTGGCCTCGAGACCTCCTAAAGGTCGACGCCCCGAAATGTCGCATCTTTACCTGGGGTTATGACTCTAGTGTCGCCAACGTCACCCAAGCTGCGAGCCGTGCCACTATTTTTGGCCACTCCGAAAGTCTTCTCAATGACATCTGCATATCCCGAACAAGCAAAGACGAGGCCGAGAGACCGCTCGTGTTTGTCGGCCACAGTCTTGGCGGCCTGGTGATCAAAGGGGCTCTGATTCGGTCATCCGAGTACCACTTCAACAAGCAAGACGAGGAACTGGGTGCTGTGTACCTTTCCACCAAAGGAATCGTGTTCCTTGGCACGCCTCATCGCGGCAGCGACCTCACACCATACGGCCACATTGTGGCCAAGGTCGCCAAGCTTCTCCTCCGGAATCCGAATGAGAAGTTGATCTCGTTGTTGGAAAGCGAGTCTCCCATCCTGGAGCGTCAGCGGAGATCATTCGCTAGCATCAGCAAAGATATTAGCCTTGCTTGTGTCATTGAGGAACTTCCAACCGCCTTGGGGATTGTTAGTGTCTTTAGAACCCCTTGATGACTATGCGTCACCTACCAAGTACTAATATGAGACGGCAGGTTGTACCGGAGTGGTCGGCTACGATTGACGGATTCAACGTCAAGTACCAACACGTCCCCGCGAACCATATGGACATGTGCAAGTTCGCAAATCGGGAAGAAGTAGGGTACAAGCGGGTGGTTTTCTTGCTCAACAACATTCTCAGGAGGAAGTTTGAGAGTAAGTCTCATTCCCCAGCATCCACACCCGGACAGGGGCTGGCACCGCAAGTAAACCTCCTTCCAGCTCCCGAGGCTCGAAGAGGACAGCCTGGGCGCGGGTATGAAGTGGAGATCGAAGAAGCATAATGCCTGAAGCGCCAGTCTGGCCGCGCTATGTACACCTAACTTTTGTTGGTGCACGGCTCTCAAGAAATCAACCTGTTCTCTTGACCTTCACAAGCCCGAGCTGACGCTTGGCTAAATTTACTCTGAAGTTCAACCCCCACCCGCAACCGTGCCAGAGCCTTCTCAGGATTGCCTCAGATCGCTGGCCTTCCCGCAAATGCAGGATCGCTCCTATGACATCGACCGCGCCGTCACGGGGACGTGCGAGTGGCTACATCGACACGAGATATATCGGAACTGGGCTGCATCCGATCGGGGTCTACTCTGGATCAAGGGGAAACCAGGCTCCGGGAAGTCTATACTGGTAAAATACGCTCTCGATAACCATGGAGCCAGAGACAACGTCATTGTTCTCTCGTTCTTCTTCCACGGCCGTGGCAGCAAACTCCAAAGGACTCCTCTTGGCCTCTTCCAGTCTCTCCTCCATCAGGTGCTTGGGCAGGCCCCCGTCGCACTACAGGATCTCGTCGACAGATTTAAAACAAAGCGCAAGCAATACGGCGAGCCGGGTAAAGACTGGCACTGGCATGAGGAGGAATTGCGACCCTTCCTTGAGTCGTTCCTTCTAAAGGTCTTGCAGACTCGTTCAGTCTGGCTCTTCATCGACGCATTGGACGAATGTGGTAAAGAGAATGCGGTCAGGCTTGTCGAAATCTTCAAATCTTCGCTGAAGAATCTCCCATCCCAGTCCATCGGCCTTGGGCAGCTTCGTATCTGCTTTTGTGGACACCCAGCTTGCCGGATTCCAGGCGCGATCATCTAACATTCCGGCCTTGATCACGAAACGTGCCTCTGGCGTTTTTATGTGGGCGCGTCTCGTGGTGAAGCGTGTTATGGACCTTGACCGTGAGGGCATGGGACCAAACAAGATCGAAGCGGCAGTCTATTCTATTCCTCCAGACCTCGATATACTCTACCGGGAACTCATTCAGAGTATGGAACCGGCCTCCCTGAAACTAATCCAATGGGTCTGCTTTGCCACACGACCCTTGTCACTGGACGAGTTGCGATGGGCAATGGTCATCGACGCCGATTGCCCATACCAGTCATTACAGGCATGCCAGGGCGCCGAAGATTATGTGCCCGACAGTGCCCGGATGAAGAGGCAGGTGCAGACGCTCAGCCGGGGTCTTGCCGAGGTCACCCAGACATAGGTTGTCCAGTTTATCCACCAATCCGTCAAGGACTTCTTCGTCGAGAATGGCCTATCAGCTTTGGATGGCAACGTAACGTCGACCGAGGCCGTAATCAGAGCACACTTCCGGTTCTCCAGGATTTGCGTACGCTATCTGGCTATGGAGGAGATCGGTCGGTCAACAACCTACGAAGACGGCAACTTTCCCTTCTTGCGTTACGCTGCAACCTCGTGGGTGGCGCATACGAGACAATGCGATGCTGAAAGCGTCCCTCAAGATGACCTTCTGGCGTTGTTTGCTTGGCCATCAAACGATCTTGTGGGGTTATGGGCGCGTGTTTACCAGAAGATGATAGACCGTTATTCCGTGGACTGTCCACGAAAGGGGACTAGCTTAGTATATGTTGTGTCGAGGTATGGGGTCTTTGGGATATTGAAGGTCATTTTGCAAAGGGAAGGTCAAGGCAGTGTTGATGTCGACGCGAGAGACGAGGATGGCCGGATGCCGCTATTATGGGCCGCTAGGGAAGGGCACGAGGCCGTCGTCAAGCAGCTGCTCGCCACAGGCAAGGTCGATACCAACGCGAGAGACGACGTATATGGCTGGACGCCGCTGTTGTGGGCCGCTGAGGAAGGGCACGAGGCCGTCGTCAAGCTGCTGCTCGCTACAGGCAAGGTCGACATCGACGCGGGAGACGAGTATGGCTGGACGCCGCTATTATGGGCCGCTAAGGAAGGGCACGAGGCCGTCGTCAAGCTGCTGCTCAAGTCAATGAAGTAACATCTTCATTTGTCTATATTGTTCTATCATAGCGTGACACAGGAGGGGTTTGGGGGCGGCGCAATTATATAGCCATTTATCCTTTTCTCGAGCCTTCTGCTTATACATCTGAGGAAGTGGGGAATGAACTCCCCATCCTAACCCGAGACTGCCCATATATGCCGTTAACAATCCGGACCACCATATATTACAATAACATCATTTTGAGATCTCTCCCCACATGCCATGCTTAGTGGAATTGTAGTTAATGTATTTTATCAGCAAGCAGGCCGCGAACCTCGAGTGAGCCTGGCCGTCGACTCCCATATGGGCGTTGAACTAAATTGCAGCCGGACTGGCATCTCCCTGAGTGGATCGTGCGCGCACAAGCACTCTCAGAAGACTGGAGTGTGCATCTACAGACAATCAGCCATCCGAGCTGGGTCAACGTCATCGCCGTCTCACCGAACGGCCAGCTCATCGTGTCGAGCCCTAACGACAAGACGGGCCGGGTATGGGATGCGGCCATAGGGGCCAAGAGGCATGTGCTGCAAGGCCATTCGGACGGGATCTACGCCATCGCCTTCTCACCGGACGGCCAGCCTATCGTGCCGGGCTCCTGCGACAACACGGTCCGCGTATGGGATGCGGCCACGGGAGCCGAGCGGCACCTGCTTCCGATAGACACCACTCTACGGTTTCTCTCTTGTTCCTCTCGTGGCAAGCATCTCGTTACCGATCGTGGAACCTTCCGGTTGCCTGACTCCGACTGCTGATGCTCGCATCACATCTTTGCCACAAGGTCTTGGATTACCGACAATGGCGAAGAGCTACTCTACCTCCACCCAGACTTCAGGACTCATTTGGGTTTGTTTCAGACAGCTAGGAGCGCCCTATGGGCCGCTGTTTGGGCTCGAGTCTGGGCCATAGCGATGAGAATGGGGGGAGGGCGTCGGGGCTGTTTCCGTGTTTCTCGGGGGCCACAGGACTAGGACTCAGGTCGGTGACGACTGGGGAATCCCCTGTGTTGTATGTTTTTTTTTTTTGGTTCTGCTCCTTGTTGACGTTGGCATACCTTGCTCGATAGGGGATGTTGCGACTGTCTTGCTGTGGTTGTACCTGTGTGGTCTGGATGGCAGGAAATTGGCTGAGCTCCCTTCTCATCTTGGGGCTGGAAAAGGGGCGTCACCCATCTCTAGCAACCACAATTATAGCGAACAGAGAGACAACTTATGCTGCATAATGTTGCAAAGTATAAGAGGCATATGCAGATCAGCTACACCGCAAGGCCAACCTTGATCCGCGTCTCCTTGATATAATTATCCTTTTCCTTGCTCACTCATGCTCGGGCTACCAACCTGCGACTCCCAAATCCCGCCTGTATCTAATCAGACCCCTAACCGAAAACCACCTGAACGCCCAGCTGATGAATGTCCCTATTACCCACGATCCGAAGCTTTTCACACATGTATACGCGCCCAAACCCCCAAGCGCCCCCCCGCTCAGATAGAAGTCGGCGCGGCATCCTTGCGCCATCCCTTGGCCCTCATGTTCCCCTCGATGCCCTTCCAGATAGCCTCCACCACCTCGCGGTCCCTCCACCTGCTCGTCTCGGCCCCGGGCTGCCCAGGATCCCGCCACTTCTCCACCGAGCACGAGAGCACCCTGTGCCCGAACGAGCGGACCGAGTCGGGCGGCTCGTCGCCGCGCCAGCCGAGGTAGATGCCGAGGACGTGCTTGAACACATCGGCCGGGTTGCTCCAGCGGTAGTTCTTGAACTGCCAGGCCTGCCCCGTCGTGAAGACGGCGACCACGCGGTTCCAGTACTCGGGCTTGAACTGCTCGGGGCCCTCGACCAGGATGAAGCGCATCGGCCGCGACGGGTCGATGTCCTTGATGGTCCGCGAGATGTGCAGCATCGTCGACGTCGCGTTGTGATCGGGCGGGGTGTAGCGGCCACCCTCGAGGAACGCCTTGGCGTTGGACATGCGCAGCAGGGCCGAGGCGGAGGGCGAGAGGAGGATGATGGGGTCTGGGCGGCGCGCGGGCTTCTGGTTGAGCGCGAGCGCAGGGTTGGAGGCGATGCCGGTCGCGAGGGGAGCACCACCGGGTTTGCGCGTCATGAACGGCGCGGCAAGCTTGCGGACGTGCGAGAAGTCCTGGGGCGGTTAGCATCAAGAAAGATCCAACGCGGCAGACCGCGCTTGCGGGCGTAGTTCAGTCCCAACTCACAGTCGCCTTAATCCCCCTGAGGATGGTGTTGCGGTCGCCCATGCGGCGCTCGCCGTTGTAGATCTGCGCCAGGCGCGGGTCCAGCGTGCCTCTGCCCGAACGGCCCGACGCGGCGGGAGCAGTCTTGAGCGCGGCGCCCGTCGCCGCAGCACCCGTCCCCGCGGCTGAGTCCTTATCTCCTTGCAGGGGCTTGATGAACTCGCTCTCCTCCTGCGCGCCCTCGAGAAAGGTGAAGAGCACGAGGCGCTCGACGAACGCAAACATGTGCACGGCGGCGGCGCCGGCCATCTCGTCGTTCAGCTTGGTCGCGACGGCATTGTACTCGGGGATGGCGAAGTCGCGGTTCAGCCAGGCGAAGTAGATGGAGCGCAGGTCGACGGCCTTGCCCTCGGTTGACGTGAAACGCGTCGCGGCGTCGATCGGCACGGCGATTCGCGACGGGTGGGTGAAGACGAGATGGGTAGCCTTGGAGAGCGGCGCCTCGTCGGACGAGTCTGCAGACGTGGTTGGGATGATCTTGCCGTCGGCGGCGATCGACTGCCGCAACAGCAGCAGCGGGTCATCGGTTGGCGCCATCTTGAATGCTTGGGGAGCTTCGCGTAACCGGCCGCTATCGAATTGGGACTCGATTCGGGAGCTGGGCGAAGGCGAGTGGTTGCGAAGGTTGGCGCAAAGGGAGCTGGTGATGAGGTCGATGGAGCTTTCGAGTTTGGTTGCTTGGGGACGGGACAAGGCTGCAGGTCCAGGGGTGCCAGAAAACAAATGCCCCACTTTTCTATGGAAGGCTGAGAGGAGCTTGGACCCCTGTTTTGGTTGCGCTGCTTGCCAACCAATGGCGAAGCATGATGGAGAGACTGACTTCACTCTTCCCCTTCCCCCATTCTCTGTTTCTCTTTCGTTGCCATTGTCCCAATCCCCTGGGCTCCCCACTCCCATGTCTGCCTGTTTATTACTTTTTGTCGAATTGTTGCCTCCACAGAACAAGAACTCCGGACTCGTTCGGACAAAAACATCAACATGGCAAACCAAGATCATCAGATGTCTTCATTAATTAACATAATCAATCCCTTTCATTCCCTCGGATTCCCGAAGTTTCGCGTTGCCCTTGTGTCCGATACCTTGACCGAACCCTTGACCGAACCCTTGACTCTGTCCTCGTCTCATCATCTCATCCGGGGGAGGGCGAAGCGGATGAGGGTGGACGGTCGGCGCGTTGCCCCGGTCACCCTCACCAGTCCTATGCTCAATGTGAACGTTGAGCAAAGGCGATAGTGATCGCGCACGCCCCGTTGCCACCAATACCATGCAACCGCAGCGGAATGGCGGAAACCCAATCATCAGCGAGGGCCCCATCCCATCGGACCGACCGCCAAAGATGCTGAATTTCCTTTCCGGCGCCGTGGTGGCTCCCCCTGAACACCATGGTCTTGGCCGACGCCGTCTCAGGCAGCGTCCCATTCGGGATCTGACACCACAGTCGGGCCGCAGCGGGTACACCACCGTCGCGGCCCTGCTTGAATTGAATGCGTGGCCATGCCCGGCTGTTCGCCAGACGGACTGGCCCTAAGTCACTTCCATGGAGGTGACTTTGGGCGCCATCAACGAATGCCGGCTTCCGCCATGATAACCAAACAGGCGAACGGCTGAAAATTGTTCGGCAAGACGCCTCATCAATCAATCAACATCGTGTCGTCGCCGTCGAACGCCAGGTCCGGCTGCTCGGCCGGCACGCCTCTCCCTCGCCCAGCGAGCAGCTCTCTCCTGATCTCGGGGGCAATCTTATGGTGGCCGTGGTTCAGCAGCAGGTCCAACAGAGCCTCGCGCTGGTCTTCAGTAACTGGAGGTGGGAGAATAAAGGTCAGCAACCGGTGTGGAAAAATGGGATGAGGCCACTCACGATCGTTACGGTAGCGCTGCACAAACACGAGCAGGCACTGGTGGTAGATCACAGGCAACGGTCCCGGGGCAGTGTTTCCCTCACGGATATCTCTGGCAGCCGCCGCATACCGGAGGAAGTGGAAGACGAGAGTGTCCACGCATTGCCACGCTATACAGGAGACAGTTAGCTAGCCGCTCGCTCAAATTGACCCAATCACTAGAACGGGAATCGACTTACGCAAAGCATATCGCTTCTCCAAGAGAATCTTGATCATGTAGTTGGTCGCGCTGGCACTTTCGGATTGTTGCGAGGCCTGCTCTGCTGCGATATCGCAGAGGGTCTTGAGGGCTGATGCAGAATGAAGAACCGGAATGGAGACACGAGCCAGCACGGCAGAAACGATCTGCGCTTCACGCAATGTGCAAGTGCCAGAAGCAGCCAACGGAAACAGGAACCCTAGAGTTCAGAGTCAGCGCCAAGTCGTTCGGTCTTCAGCCCAGCCGGACCTACCCTTGAAGAAACCGCCGGGCTTGTACAGGCCACGCTTCAGGCAGTTGAACAAGTGAACATTAAGCGTCTTGTTCTCGTAGATGTCTTCGCGGACACGTTCCAAGATGACCATCTCCATGAACCCTTGGACGACAATCGGCTTGGCCGAGACGAAGAGTTTGGTGGCGGCATAGCAAGCATGCGGCGTCCTGTGAGTCCCCATGTCAGCTCTGATCCACCACCTCGGGGTGTATGTGTTTGGCCGGCACGCACCATGACTCGGGCCGTGTAATCGGGAGGATGTCTTCCCAGTTGGGGATCTGAGGCAGGACCTTGAAAAGCTTCGGCAAAGGCCCGGACTTGTACCGCGAGAGGAACAACCCAATCCTAGCAACGTGTCAGCAGCATGACCTTCCCACCGCGGAATGTGGCCAGTCCAACACGTACTTGGTGAAGATCTCCACCAGCATCGGCGGCAGCTCGAACTCCTCGTCGACCGGATTATCGGGTTCCTGCGGCCCAGCCTGCATAGACTCCTTCTCCGCGATCTTGGCCAGAATCAAGTCGGCCAGATCTACCCCCGGCCCTTGAGCCTCCTCCCCATCGCCTGCTGTCCTGTCCCAGCCGTGGGCAAGAAGGGGGTCCTCGTTCATGGTTGGTGTGATGAACCGGTTGAACGTCTCCAGGTCGGCAGCATCAACCTCGATCTCCTCAACCACATCTTCCTCATCGCCCCAAGCCTCCTCGTTGGTGAATTCCTCCTCCTGGTCGCTGCCCCCCTCCAGCCGGGACGGGTCAAAATCGAAAGCGGACGGGGCCGATGTTGTGGTGGCTTGGGCGCCCCGCTCAAGCTCCCCCTCGTCGATGAGGTCGCGGCTCATGGCCAGGATCTTCCGGGAAGACTTGGCGTCGACATAGGCTTGCTCCTCGGCCTGCTTCTTGTTGGCGCGCTTCGACGGCCTCCCCTCCCGGTTCTTGAGGACCCCGGTCGAGACGAGGTCATCTTCGAGGGGGTTGTGGCGTCTCTTTTGAGACGAGGATGTTGCTTTCGGCATGGTTGTAGGTATTCGCGGTATGTCGGGTAACAGGGTGAGGGTGCGTCGTGGACGGCAGTCCAAATGGGCGAGTGAATGGGAGTCCAAAGGGCAACTGAGCAGACAGCCGTAGACCGCTCGGGCTTCAACACCAGGTCTCTGGGATTTTTTCGTGCAACCCTGCCAAAAAGTTCCCGTTGTGGTGGAGCAATCCAGGATGGAATGGCCCCAATGATTGGCTGATAGGAGCGATTAGCGGAAATACAATCTGCCGGGGTGCCTTTTCTGCCCTCCCGATAAGCTCGAATTCCTTATCGATAACAGAACAGGCTGCCCCGCGCTGCCCCGCCTCGGCCGCAGCTCCAAAGTCTTGCCCAGGCGTAGAAATTTGCAGGGCGTCTCGGCGTAGTTGAAGCTGCTGCTCTGCATGTGAGAGGCTCTGGAGCTCCCTTCGGTCACCTTGTTGTTGTTGTGTTTGATACCTGCGGGGTCAACACTAAAGACGTAGCCATGCCTACAGAACTCGAAGAGGTATTACTGCGCCCTGCATCGAAGGCCGTGCATCACAAGGCAACTGACACACATGGTCGTAGCTCGTGGGGTTCATTGCCCACCCGAACCCCCAGATTCGCAAAGTGGCTACTGAGAACCTCGTGCCATACTCGACGGAACAGCCAGCTATCTTCAAGACGGAGGGGCTCCTCCCGGTCAAACATCTCAAGTTTTTGATCAGAGACCACCCAGTGAGAGCTTCTCGTTGCCTTCGTAGTCGACGGTGTTGCTGAGAGGCGATGCAGGAAATTGCGGAACATGCCTTGACGATTCTCATCAACCTGACGGCAGACCAAAGCATCCTCGAATATGTAGCGACGGATGACAGATTCCTCGGCATCCTTCTCACCAACTTGGCTGTATGTGCGTTGGTCTTGCTGCGGCCACAAACCTCACCCCGAGGCCGTTTCGAACGAGGCTGACCCGAAGGACTACCTCCCCTGTCGCAGGATCCCAAGGAATCCAATGCGAATCTGCTCGCCATGCTGCTTGCCAACATGGCAAAGTGGGATGGGCTGAAGAGCATCGCAACACGCAAGCAAGACGCCCCGGAGAGTCTCAAGTCGGACGAGCTGGTGCTGAATCAGCTCCTGGATCTCTTCGTCAAGGGTTCGGATGGGACCTACAACAAGGACGCCAACTTCGACTACCTGGCCTATGTCTTTGCCGACCTCTCCAAGCACCCCGAGATCCGGCAGTTTTTCCTCACCAAGCAGGACTACGACGGCGTCGTCCCTCTCAACAAGATCAAGGTGTTCACGGAGCACAAGTCCGACATCAGGAGGAAAGGCGTGGCGAGCACCATCAAGAACGTGGCATTCGACGTGCCCGCTCACCCGGCGTTCTTGGACGAGGACCAAGTCAACATCCTGCCGTACCTCTTGCTGCCCATCACCGGAAATGAGGAGTACGACGATGAGGAGACGATGGGGATGTTGCCGGATCTGCAGCTACTACCCCCCGACAAGCAGCGAGACCCCGACCACAACATCGTCCAGACGCACGTTGAGACGCTGACACTCCTGACAACCACCCGCGAAGGGAGAGACCTGATGAGGAGCGTCAACGTGTACCCGATTATCCGAGAGACACATCTCCACGTCAACGAGGAGGGCGTCCGCGAGGCGTGCGAGCGACTGGTCCAAGTGCTGATGGCCGACGAGGCGGATCCGGGGGTAGTAGAGATCGAGGACGAGGACGACGAGGATGACAAGATAGTTGAGGTGTAGGGCGCTCGCTTAACAGCAACGATCTCAACCGCAGATGTCGCGACCCAACCAGGCCCAACACGTGTCCACACCCACCCCCGGGCGGCCCCAACACGGTTCTGGGAAGAGCTCGCGTGCCTTCCTTCCCAGCCTGGCGGCCAAGAGGCCCAAGACATTTCCAAGGGGTCGCCATGGCGGCAAGGCTGCAGAGCCAAGCCCTCCAAGCAGCGGCAAGAAGCAGCCGTAAAAGCTTAGCTCGGCAGTGGGACAATCAATGTCGATGTTCCCGATGCGGCATCACACCTCCCCATCATGACCGCGTTCAGACGTCGGTGGTCGTGCGAGTAGGGCGAGTGGCGGAGTGGTCCTCGCGATCGCCGTCCCGACATGGGCGAAGCATTTGGGATCATTACTGTACGTACTCCATGCCTGTGTAGATTCCATCCTTCGCCATCATCGTCCTTTCACACCAAAGGACCGGCTCTCGGGCGAGGGCTCGGCAATCCGGCACTCGGGGAGGATGCCATGGTGTTGGGAATACGCACCACAGGGCCTCAGAGCAGGCTCGTGGCTCTGTCTCACCATGCTATTGGGTAGTCAGCGCCCTGCGTCGGTCAGGCAATGCGGCAAGAGGAAATGCCTATCCACGGGAATATCGGATCAGAGACACAAGCTGTGAAACCTCGAAAAACGCAGCATCTCGAACTCTGTTTCCAACGGCGTTGATGCTCGACGTGTAGAAGGCCAAGGCTGGGAAGAAGCTTGCTGGAGTTGCCAAGGTGTTGCCAAGAGGCTGGGCATGTTGTGATCGATGGCCCGAGAAGAAAAACGCAATCCAGACGAACCTCGATTGATCATGCGTGATCCGACTTGTGCCGCGGGGCGGGGGGCGGAAACAGACCCTGGCCCGGGCGATGGTGAGCAGAATTCGGAATTGTCAGAGAAACAGACGTCTGGCCATGCCTGACCGACGAACGAGTGTTGTTGCTGAGGCGGCCGAGGTGACCCCCCGCGCCCCCGCCCTGAAAGGGATGGAAAGTTCCGACGAACCAGCGATCGAGAATCCAGAACGTGGTCGACAAGCGCTACTTCTATTCGCGGGGAAGAGGAGATGGCCCCTGCTCGCTGCGGCAGAGCCAGGCCCTGCAGGTGGAGCCGCTGGTCGGGTTCTCGCCAAGGCCAGATGGGACCCACCAGGGCAACTTTCCGTTTTGGGCACATCATTTGGGAGCGATTGGCTCGCGTGCAGTGGTCGGGGCGATTCCGGGAGGCGGGCGAGTACCTTAATTCCTCTCCAGCTGGCCTGGGGACAAGGGTGTGTTATGAGTGGCCCGGCGCCTCCTGGAGCAGAGCATCGAAAGCCAGACCGACGGCCGATTGGGACGAGCCAGGAGTGGCAATAGGCAGAACGCCCACACAGTCTGATTCTGGTTCCATGGCCATGGGCCCCCGGTGTTCCGAGCCAAGCAGTGCCATGGCGAAATCTCTGCCGCGCTGCCAAGTCGAGATGGGGATGCACCCGCGATGCCCAGACTCGCCCAGAGAATGCCCAGATATGCCCAGCGACGCCAGCGAGGTCGTGCGCGGGCTGGATTGGATGCCCGACACACCGCACAAAATCGCGGGGGTTGCGGCTCAAAATGGCACCCGCGGCATCTCTCTCTTGCGTTTCTGTTTGTTTTCTGCACAGTGCCTCGGTGCCCTACATACAGAGATTTCCCAGTTTATTTGGCAAGGCATTGGCCATGCCCCCAAGCTCGTGTTTGTCGTAGCCTCCCAGTGGAGAGCGGCCATGCCTGTGACGAGCCCAGGTTGCCACCACGTGCAGTGTCCGCGCAATGCCAACGGTCTGAGAGAGCTGGACAGGAACGGCCACCGAGAGCCGGTGGGGTGGGCAGGGTCGGCGATGACGGACATGGTACAGGGGGGCAATGTCAAGCAAGTCGCAGCCAAACCTGCATGGCCGCCCGTGGACCCGCTCCCGGTGTTGACCATGCAGGCGACAAGATGGCACGCGAGCAGGTTGGGGGGCCGCCGCCGCGCTTGTTGGTACCATCAGTTGCAAGCTGGAACCCGCATGCCCAAGTAACGAGGTATCCATCCATCCGCCTGAACCGGTGCCCCCACTCGCCACCCCCCCCCCCCCCCC
>FTEL01003943.1_pt1 | contig 14054 bp, 10 predicted proteins | sample 1658911 | NCBI WGS metagenome assembly FTEL01 (sample SAMEA3914869, study PRJEB12502) | metagenome | biome: forest; material: soil | place: USA | collected 2012-03-12 | depth 0.1 m
CCCCCATCCCCACCCCCAGACTTTGAACTCGACACAGTAGTAGACCCAAACCCAGCAATCCGCAACCGATTCGCCCACACAATCGCCCTTCCCTGCAAGCGGCCTGCCTCGACAAACTTTTGGAACCCGCGCTCGAGACCCAGCTGGCGGCCCTCCACGCGGCCGGCCAGGGCGCCGTCGGCTGTGCCCTGGGCGTGGCCGAGGGTGTAGAACTGGTCTTCGAGGGTTAGGAGGGTGTCGAAGGGGTCTTGGTCGTCGTCTTTTTCTTGTCTTGTTGGTGGGGGCGCGGTTGGTGGGGGGTGGGAGGTTGCCATTTTGACGGGTTGTGGTTTGTGGTGTGTGGTGGGCTGGTTGGTGAGTGGGCGTGGTTTTGATTGATGGGCTTCAAAAGGTCTCAATATGGGTGAGATTGGGGTATTTGGGTGGTTTTGCTGTGAGTGAGAGTGGGAGAAAGTCTGACCAGAAGTGAGTGACTTGAGGCTTGAGGGTTTGCCTGCCCCGGATTATGGCATGGCGGGGTTGCGGCACGCGCGCTGGAACGCGGGGCTAAATTTTAGGACCCCGCATCCCTGGGCGGTGGCGGCATAGCGGGTTCCGCTCGCTAAACACAACTCAGGTCCAGTTGGATACCACCCACTGGCACTGTCAAGAACCTCACCAAGGTGAAACTGGATGGGGATGGTATGGGAGTGGGGGGTGTTATAAACTGGGAGCAGCTAGGCAGGTTGCCAATCAGCGGAATACGGCAGGAATTCAGTGTCATCTTCATGTAGGTAGTCATGCGAGCCTCTAAGGTACACCTTCCTCCCTAATGCAGCATCACCATCCCCCCGTTCGCGCACACCACCTGTCCCGTACACCACCCCGCCTCCTCACCACACAACATCCCCACGATCCCGGCCACCTCCCTCACCCTCGCCGGCCTCCCCCCGCTCTCCCTCGCGCCCGCGACCTCCTCCTCACTATCAACCCCCTCCCTCGCCCGCATCAGCGGCGTGTGCGCCACCCACCCACGAATCCCCTCCAGAAACTCGGGCGGGTTCGCCGCATACATCGGCCCCTCCACCGGTCCAGGATTCACCGCATTCACAGTCGCCTTCTCAGCCAGCTCCCGCGCCCAGGTACGCGTCATGGCTTCAACAGCAGCCTTGGTCCCGCCATACACCGACTGCGTGACGAACCCCGTCGACGACGACACGGACGAGATGTTGACGATGCGCCCGCTCCGGTCCGAAGGCAGGTGCGGCGCGGCGGCCTGGACGACCAGCAGCGGGCCGAGAACGTTGACGCGGTAGGTGGCCTCGAAGTCGGCGACGGTGACGCCGGCGAGGGGCGCGTTGCGCGCGATGCCCGCGTTGTTGACGATGATGTCGATCTGGAAGCGGGCGCCTGAAGCCGGGGGGAAGTGGGATTGGGCGGCCGAGATGAGGTTGGCGGCGTCGGTTGGGCTGCTGACGTCGGCTTGGACGGGGACGGCGCGGATGTTGTGGGTGGAGGAGAGCTGGGCCGCGACGGAGGTGGCCAGCTCGGTGGACGAGGCTGAGGTGTAGTTGACGATGAGGTTGCAGCCCTTGGAGGCCAGGTTCTCGGCGATGGCGGCGCCGATGCCTGTGGGTGTTGGTTAGTTGTGAGGTGAGGTGGGGGAAGTCAAGGGACCAACCTCGCGATGCGCCGGTTACGATCCCGAGCTTTCCTTCGAGTGGCCGGGCCATGGCGAGTAGATGTGCTGCTGCTGCTTGTGGTGAGGTCAAAGTCACTTGCGTCACACACCAGGTCATGGAGGGATCAACACAGAACGCGAGCTTGAACGAAAAGACTATAAATTCGAGGCCACGACACATTTATATCCCACACACGCCCAGCGTCACACTGTGGATACGACCCCCGCGCCCTCCTCGACTAGGTCGGTACTCGGGCGCCTCATGTTGAGTATCCCGTGGTGCCGTCTTGGGGTCCCGCGTGTTGGGGAAGGCAACTTGCCCCGCATCGCCATCTCGCCCTGAATTGATGCGCTGCCCCGCCATTTGCGCGGCTACAGGGCTCCCCACATGGTTGGACGGCGCGCCCCACAGCACTCGCCCAGCGGCCGACTGAATTCCGATAGGGCCCCACCAGGTGCAGCCCAGGCACTTCACCCACCAAAGCGGGCACTTTACCAGCGCCCAGCAACCAGCTCCGCCAAAGCTTCGGATCGAACCGCACACTTCAAACCCACCAACCACTCTGCGCCCGCCATCGGCCATATTCCACCCGACATTCTCACCACTCCGGACACCACGAGCAAAAGAGACAGATATCAACCGCCGCCACCATGGACATCCGCCTGCTGCGGGCGTCGGACATCCCGCTGATCCAGCACGCCAACCTCGAGAACCTGCCCGAGAACTACTTCCTCAAGTACTACCTCTACCACGCCCTCTCGTGGCCCCAGCTCTCCTTCGTCGCCGTCGATGTCTCGCGCCCGCCCAAGACCGCCTACGACTACCCCAAGATTGTGGGCTATGTGCTCGCCAAGATGGAGGAGGAGCCGACCGACGGCGTCCAGCACGGCCACATCACCTCGCTGTCCGTCATGCGCACCCACCGCAGGCTGGGCATTGCCGAGAAGCTGATGAGGCAGAGTCGTATGTTTTCCGACTCTCTATTGATCTCGCTCTTGCTCTATCCATTTATTGGGATTTTTGTTGAATTTTACTCTCCCCTTTTACCCCGAATACTAACCTCACCCGCCCGCCCACAGAACTAGCAATGGTTGAGACCTTCGGCGCCCACTACGTCTCGCTGCACGTGCGCGTCTCCAACCAGGCCGCCATCCACCTGTACCGCGACACCCTCGGCTTCAAGACGGAAAAGACCGAGAGCAAGTACTACGCCGACGGCGAGGACGCCTTCTGCATGAAGCTCGAGCTCGACTTCATCCGCGAGCAGATCCGCGAGGAGGGCGAGGAGGGCAAGGACAAGAAGAAGAAGAAGAAGAAGGCCGCGGCCGGCGGCAAGGAGGAGGACGGAGAGGACGCTGACGAGGGCGAGGCGGTCGGTGATGTTGGGCGGGACCCGAACGCTGGGAGTAATGGCGAGCAGAAGATCAAGGTCAAGGTTGGGAGGGGGTTGGGCGTGGGCGAGTTGATAGAGAAGGTGGAGAGTAAACAGGGCTGAGCGGGGGTGGTAGATGGGGTGCGGGAAATATAAAAAGTTCATTTTGCGTTGTCACGGCATTATCTAGAGGGTATCTAGACGCATGGAATAGTGCTGTTCACGATTGGATTTCCGAACGAAGCAGGTGACATGTTTTTCGCATTTTTTTGTGGTTTCTACATAAAAACGGGGAACGGCAAAATAAACACTGCAAACGGAGCAGGGAATAATACTAGACTACCACCACGTACACCGGAAACACAACCAGGTCATGAGCAATCATACCCGTCCCATAAGAACTCCCACCGAAATCATAAACACGCTGCGCTGCCAACCAAAAAGTTAGGCGTTCCCTCCTCCATAAACACAGTACAAACAAGTCCCCCATGTATGCAACTCCTTCCCTCCTTCACACAATCCCAACCAGGCACAAGTCTACCCCCTCACCCCCCTCTCCTCCTCCTCCATCAACTCCCTCGCAAACTCCTCATCCGCCTCCGTCCTCAACCTCTCCATCACCCGCGCCAGCTCCTCAATCTCCTTCTCCACCGCCACCGCCTCCGCCTCCATCTTTGACGGCCCACTCCCACCGCGTGCCTTCTCTCCTGTACTAGTCCCGCCGGGCTGGTAGTGATAGTCCTCGGCGATGCGCTCGTGCAGCGCGACCAGCTCGGCCTCCTTCTCGGCGACCTTGGCTTCCATCGCCCAGGCTGCTTGGTATTTCGCCTGGGAGGCGGGGTAGGGGGTGTTGGGGTCGAAGACGCCTTCGGAGGGGGCAGGGTTAGCGGTGGTGGGGTCGTGTTTGGTGTCGTTGGGCCAGGCGCCGGGGGGTTGGGGAGGGTTGGCGGTGGTGGTGTTGTTGTTGTTGTTGCCGGACCAGTTGTTCCAGAAGGCGGCGAGCGGGTTGGGGAAGCCGCCTGGTACGGCGGGGGCGGAGCGCGGTTGGGTGGCGTCGAAGGGGGGAGGGGGCATGTGCGGCATCGGCGGCATGGGAGGCATGTGCGGAGCGTGAGGCATGTGAGGGGCGTGAGGCATCGGCGGGGCGTGGGGCATGGGAGGCATGGGCGGCACGCCGAAGGGTCCGCCACGGCGCCACTCGCGGCGGACGTCGCGGGCGGCGCGCTTCATCTCGCGCCTGGCCTGGCGGTGCTCGCGCTTCTCTTGTTTGCGGCGCTGCTTGAGGTCACGGCGGAGCTGCTTGCGCGTGCGCTTCTGCTCCTTCTTGAGGCGCTTCCAGTCGTGAAGGAGGCTCTTGACCTCGCGGCGGAGGGCGGCCTTGTCGGCGAGTGCCGCCGCGTCGGTGGAGTGCTTGGCGGCTTTGATGCGTTCCTTGACTTGCCTGACGCCGTCCTTCGTGATGGGCTGGTCCGGGTGGTGAAGCCACTCCTCGAGGAGCTGCTTGGTGACGGGCAGCTGGATGTCCTTGAGGTCGTCGTAGTCCGGGAGGGACCCGATCGACGACTCGGAGTGGGCCGACGACGACCGGGACGAGCAGCTCGACGCCGAGCTCGACCGCGACCGGTGCCGCTGGCCGTGGTGGTCGTGGCCATGATGGTCATGGCCGTGACGACCGCGATGCTCCCTGCGTCCGCGGCCGTGTTCCTCAGGGCCCTGATTCCACCACCCGCCAGGTCCCCCCCAAGCACCAGGACCACCGCGCCCACATGGGCCGCCGCCCCAAGCCCCGCGGGCAGCAGCACCACCAGCGCCCCAGGCACCCCAACCCCCAGGGCCTCTCCCCGGATTCCTGCTCCAACCTCCAGGCCCGCCAGGGAAACCGCCACGGCCCATCGGACCACCACCGCGGCCACCGGCACCCCCAAACATGGGCTGGCCGTTGATGCTAATCCCATTCCCATCCGCCACGATGCCCCCGATACGGAGCGACCCCGTCCGGCCGTCCGCAACAAAGGTATTCCCAATAGACACCCGGTCATTCTCAACATTGATACCAGCAAAGCGGAAGCCGCCCCGGCCAGCATCACCATGTCCACCCCTTCCACCGCGCCCGCCAAACCGGCCAAAGAGCCCAAACGGCGGACGGCCGCCAGCACCGGCGCCAGGAGCGTTACGCTCCCCCTCAGCACCGGGCTGGTCAAACGACTGATCCCACGCCCCCGGCATCTGCTGCTGGTCAGGCTGGGGCGGGACGTCGTTCAGGCCGGCGGGGTTGCCATGGCCATTGTTGGTAGCAGCGGCAGTGGGCTGCAGGTCGACGAGGATGGTGACGCGGCGCGGGGTGAAGAAGCCGTCGTTCCACTCGCGGACGGTGGACTCGACGTTCTGGGCCTGGGCGGTGGGGTCGACGTCGACGGTGGGGGAGCGGACGCGGTTGAGGTGGGCTTCGGCGTGGGTCTGGGCCGAGGTCTGGGAGCGGGCGTCGTCGCCGTTGTTGTTGGAGTTGTTGTTGCTGTTGCCCTTGTTCCCGGGGGGAGGGCTGGCAGTGGTGGTGGTCGTCATGGCTTCGGCTCGGAGCTTTCGGTCAATGACTTGTTCGTTTGATGTGGCCGAGTGGTGGGGGATGAGGTAGTTGATAAAGGTTTGCCAGTCTTGGAGGCGGACGTCCCGGCTGGCGAGGTTGCTGGGGTAGGGCAAGGTGTCCGGTGTAGAGTCTGAGGTGAGCGAGATGGTGTGTACTAGGTAGGGCTGGCTGTCTAGGCGGGGTGCTGGACGAGACTCAAAGTACGCAGCCGCAGCTGAGGCCGAGGCAAGGTCGACTTCACCAGCAAAGTTGGACTGGTGCGAGCTCCGGGGAGTGAGAGGGGGGGTATAAATCACATCGCCATTAGTGGATGTGGTGGACCGTGAGGCGTCGTCAGCGAGGTGCGCGTCACGCCCGGAAGCCGAGAAGATGTCTGTCTCAGAGTAGGGCGGGGGAGGCACGTCCTCCGCGTGCGAGGGCATGATGGAGACGGGTGCGTGTAAGTGGGCTGGACTCGTAGCTGGGCAAGGGTTCGAGGTCGGGGAATGGCGTCGGCTTGCCACTTCAACGGAGACCGATGGTTAAATGCGAAATCGCTTGGGGACCGTCACGATCACGCACGCCACGGCGAGGCAAGCAGCGATAGCAAGATGGTGGGGTGAGGACGGTTTATTGGGCGCCAAACAGTCACAGAGTCCATGTCGCAGCCTCAGCTTCGCCCGAGGCGTAAGCTCCGAAGAAGCTTGATCACCGCCCCTGTCAGCTCCGCCACCTCCTATTCGCCAGGGCCCGACGGCCAGGCCGTCAAGCGACCAAGACCCTGGAGCTTGGCAGACATCGCCCCCATCCTGGGCCTTCCTCCCTTGTTCCCCGCAGCTCTGTCCCACTCCACCTGCGCCTGGCTTACGCGGCCCAGTGATGCGGTACTGAATGGGCCCTGTGGGCATCATTGCCGCGCTGGGATCGAATGGCAGGCGATTCGTGCCTAATTTCGATCCGCTTCTAGGGCCGCGAGGAGCTGTCGCGTTCCTCGATAGCCCTGCTCGGGTGAGCCGATGCAGGCGAGCCTCACGGCTCGGCAAGGCGCGCGGCGAAGTTGATGTCCTCGATTTTGTAGTGCTCAGCCAAGATACTGGCAAGATGGTGCTGGGTTTGCGGGCCGCTGCAAGCCGTGGTCAGCACAAGATACACACACACACACACACACACACACACACACACAAGCCACATCCGTGCATTTCGGAGGGAACCTACAGATTCGTCAGGTAGACGTCGATGAGCTCGGGCGGAATGTACTCGGTGATTGTGCTCTCGATGTCGAGGGCCTCCACGGCGGGGCCATTCGCATAGCTCACATAGCTGGACGGGTTGCCCAACTCGCCTCTCAAGACCTCGTCTGACGGGTCCTCGGGGCAAAACTTGTAAACTGGTGAGAGCACGATGACTGGCTTGAGATACTCGTGGGCTGCCAAGGCAGCAATGCAGCAGCCGCTGTCGACGAGCAGGCCGCCGTTCTGGTAAACCGCCTTGGCGCCAATGATGACCTTGTTGACGCGGGGGATGTAAGCCATCAGTCCGTTGCTTGCCAAGTTGATCGTCTCGACGCCCGCTGCGTTAAGCCTCTTGCGCAGCGTGGCATAGGGAGGCTCAGCAGCACCGGGGGCCGGAGCATCGAGGCCGGCGAAGATGACTGTGAACCGCCGTTTTGAGGCAGCCTTGACTAGAAATCGCTCGACCGTCTTGGTCGGCTGGTAGGCCAGCACGTAGTCGCCGGGGTGGATTTGAATCTCGGCGAAGCCGGCGATCTGGTCATCGGCCTGGTTGATTTCGTCCAGGATCTCGTCGATTCCGTCCCTGACCTCCGAGCGCAGGGCATGCATGCTCGCTGGCTGAGCCTGCGACATGGGGGTCGAGGCGCCCGTCATGAGCGAATCGGTGGTGTCGGCCACGGAGAGCAGGTTAAACATCGACTTGGACACCTGGAGCCCTGTCGCGGCGACCGACGGCGGGGGACGAAATGGAATCGGGTGCGGCTTCTGTGGCAAGGTCGCAGCTGTAGGCAGGGCTTGGATGTCGGACCCAGCATCGCTGCCACCATCGTCGGCATTCCTGTCCTCAGATGCTTCATCTCGGATGAGGCCCAGCACGCGCCGTACAATATTCCCAATCACTGGCTCCATCGGGGCAGCCCGGGCCAGTCTCGAGCCGGTGGTCTGGACCCTCAAGAGGAGTTGGTCGACATCGTGCCATGTTGATTTTGTGACGACTTGACAAAGGATGTGTGCAGTTGCTTTGGCGCATTCGTCGCCCTTGACCTGGCGCCGCTTCAGGAGGCTTGTGACTTGATGTTAGAAGCTGTGAACCATGGCTGTGGACCATCACGCGGGCATGGCGGGGTAGGCTCACAATACGAGAGACTCGACTGATGCCTCGAGCGACTGGGTATCGAATGCCTTGATCAGGCTGTCCAGCGTAGGGACATGGCTTGTATGTGAGGGTGCCATGGTGCTGTGCCCAGGCAGGGATATGTTGTGACGGTCGTTCGGTGGTGAAGCTGGAGCTACCAGTTGGAGCTGGACAAGACCTGGAAATGGAGCAGCCCCGCGTTGCCTCGTGCAAGTGAAGCCTGTCGATGCTGTACAAGTCGAGAATGAGCTAGACGTCCAGGGGGCTTTCGATATCGAGAAACCGGTGCCGGAACAATGAGTGGATACGAAGTTCGAAGTTGAGATTCCCAATCGAGAATTTGTCCGAGATCGAGAGTTGGTGCAGTCGCTGTGGTTGGTGCAGTCGTTGTTGGTGTGAGTCAATCAATTGCTGGCCGAGCTCCAGGCTCTCGAAGAAATTATAGCGGGGCACGCACCCATTGTTGTGCCCCGCATCATCCCACAATTCCTTATCGGCAAGGGCCTTGGCGTCTGACCCCTGCACGACGCTAAGATAAGCGGATCGGCGATACAATTGGCCTTCAAAATTTGGTCTGGCGCCTCCAGAAAATCTAAGCATCGAGAACAGCGACGCGATCCTGTCGACGCCATCATCGCCCCCAGCCACCCATCCCAACGCCAACCCTGAGCCGCCGCCAGCAGTCCTACAGCCGGGGAACTCCGACGATTTCGATTCTCTACCACCTAATATCCCCCCGTTTCGCACGCACCTCCCTTCACAATGGCGGCGGCGGTCGACAAGGTCGATGTGGTCGACGACAAGAAGCTGAAGAAGGACAAGAAGAGCAAGGACAAGTCTGAGAAGAAGGAGAAGAAGCGCAGCGAGAGCGACGGCATCAGCAAGGAGAAGAAGGACAAGAAGAAGGACAAGGCGAAGCAGGACAAGCTCGCGCGCGCCCTCGATGCCCACCTCCAAGCCGATGCCGCCGCGTCCTTCGAGGCCCAGGACGACGAGGCCGAGGTCGACCCCGAGGACATCATCAAGCCCGCCGAGGAGCTGGTGCCGTTTGCGCTGCCGCTTGCCGATGACAAGGCCCACAAGAAGATCTACAAGCTGATCAAGAAGGGTACGTCAGCCTGCGCTCTCTCCCGATGGGGGTAAACCAATTGAATCTGTACTGACCTTTCACCCAGGTGCCAAGCTCAAGTCGATCCACCGCGGCGTAAAAGAGTGCGAGAAGGCCATCAAGAAGTGCCCGCCCAAGACGGCCGCGTCGGGCGAGATCCCGGCCCCTGGGCTGGTCATCATCGCGGGCGACATCTCGCCGATGGACGTCATCATGCACTTCCCCGTGCTCTGCGAGGAGCACGGCGTGCCGTACCTGTACGTGCGGTCGCGGGCCGACCTCGGCGTGGCGGCGTGCACGAAGCGCGCGACCAGCGTGGTGATGCTCAAGCCCGCGGGCAAGCCTGGGGGCGCCGACAACAGCAAGGGCAAGAAGAAGGATGCCGACACCGACATGGAGGACGCCGACGAGAAGAAGGTCAGCGCCGAGGAGTACCTCGAGGCGTGGAAGGAATTGGTCAAGACGGCCGAGAAGCAGTGGAAGGTCCAGGTGCAGCCGTGGGTCAAGGGGACGCACCCGCTGCAGATCGCCGCGAGGGAGAAGGCGAGGCTGGCGAGCGCTTAAGGGGTGGTTTGTGGGAAAGCATGGGTTCCGACTCGACATTGGCACGGCAGGAGCAACATCCCCCCATCACCGCGGGGACTTGGACTTGCCCTGACTTGGTCACGATTGCTTCCGTCCATGGTTCGATCGCATCCGACGGATCGGGCCATGGACATGGCAGCCACAGCTCCCGATGAGCCTGCTGGCTGTGGACATTTGCTGGTTGAACAATTGCTGGTTTTGCTCTGGCTTGGGGCACTCTTGTGTAATGGACGGCGTTGGGAGGGTTTGACTCTTTTGCATGGATTATGGGAGATGGTAGAGGAGGCTTGTGAAGATAGTGAAAATGTGAAGCTTCAACGGTCCCAGGCCGAGAGTTTGCGTCATGCAACTTGGATCACCTGCTGGACGGATAATGGAGAACAGCGGAACAGCGAAAACAAGAGAGGAACCCACAGCAGATACCGACAACGCTACGACCCCCCCAGCCTGGTGAGGACGCGAGCACTTGCCTAGGTCCGTCAAACATGCTGCTTTAGAACCAGCTAGCTGCAAAACTGATGCGAATCCTTGGTTGGCGGAGAACCAACATCGGAGGGCACAGACACATGTCTCCTTCGCACGGGTTTGCCAGTTGAGCACTACAGACCCTGTAACCAAACCGCTGTGCGTTTGGGCCTGGCCACTTGAAGAAGGCGTTGCACCTTTTCCTCCAGGGCTGACAGCAGCTTTTCAACGGCTGGTCGCGGCATGACGTCACCGCACTGGCTTGCCCTTTTTGGCCAACCACAGCTCCAAGGACACTTGCATCCGCCATGATGGGATAATGCACTTTGCGCTGTCAACACACATCCCCATTCTTCGAGCAAAGCGTATGGCCCAGAGAACGAACTTGCTACTGTCACCAACCCTTGAGAACCCCTAGTCAACTCCGTCCCTACCACTGAAACTGACCCAACACAACCCCGACCCTGCCCAAGGTCCCCAGCTACTCCAAGCACACCAGTGGACAAGGTGGGCTCGGGTGCAGCCGCACTCTTGGAAGTAGAAATACCGATCGGTGAACATCTTGTGCGGTGGACGAAACTATCTTCTTGTGGGAGGGGATCGCGGCTTTGAGTTGGGACTGGTTACCTCGGCAGGTTGGTAGGTAACAGGAAGGGCAGAAAAGGGGAGCGAGTCTTGGGGCATGGCAAGTCGTGCCTTGGTGGGGTGGCTGCTGATGATATCTTCCTGAGATGCTTTTGTGTCGTGATGGGCGGGTAGAAGGCATTGTTGTTATTATTGCAAGTGTTCATTGGGAGTCGTAGGCGATGATATATAATATCCATGGCGAGATATACACCATGTCGATGCTTCCCAAGTCCGTCTGTTAGGACATAGGCACGGGCAACCGCGAGCGCTTTCAATCACATAAGGGGATTATTATTCCAGGAGTGAAGCCACAGTCCTGCGGGAACTGCGCAGCAAACACACCCACATCACCCCTCAACCCCCCGCCTCGACCACCACTCAATCCTCACTCAACCACCACCACCCAATCTCCCAGCCCATCCACAACAGCGCGCCGGAACATGAAACCAGAACCCGAAATAATCACCCCGGGCGCTGCTCCTGCGCAAGGAATCCAGCCCGAAGCGGAGGGAGGGAGGGGGTGGGGAGGTTGTGCTGTGAGATGATGAGTCCTGGGTGTTGCTGGGTGGGGTGATAGGGCTTGCTTAGACTGACTCAAAGGTGAACAGGGACTACGAGGAGGTGCACTCTTTGGGGTCCGCGCCTATAGCTCCATGTATCCATGGGGGGCCCGGCCATTGGCGCCGGACTGGCGTAGTGGGAAGGCCGTTGGTGCTGGCGGTGGACTGGGAAGGGGGCAGGATGATGACCAGGGTGGTCCGGTGGCGGTTGAAGAGGCCGCCACGGCGGCAGATGGCGCGGGGGGAGGAGGCGGCTCGAGTTGTGATGAGGGTGATACAGAGCTAATTGGGCTTGGGGAGCAACCACGGGGGATTCGGTACGAGGATGCCGGGGCGGGCCCTGAAAGGAATTCAACATCGGCTTGAGGTTTGCTGCAATGTCTCCTGGCAGAAAGTTCTACATTCGTGACATGATCCCTTGGCTTGACCGCTGAGTATGAAGCAACAGTGACCGTGTCTACCCCCTCCACGGCTGCGTAGCAAGCCACAGACTGGCTCCCCATGGCCCCAGAGGCTCCTCACCACGGAGAATGGTACACTGCTCGCCCAGAGAACCACGCACATGACATGATAATACCACCCGAACGTGTCCACTCAACCTGCTTGCTTGCTGACTCTCTCCGCCGCTATGCCAGTGTGTATTCAGGTAAGTAAGTAAGTAGGGAGAAGAAGAACATCATGCCCAAACCTCCCCTCCCCACCCTCCCACGCTCGCCTGCTCTCACTCATGAAACCAACACATAACCAAAAAAAGAGAACAAGCACAATGACAATGACAATGCCCCCCCAATGCCGCATGCCCAAAAAAAGACAGGCAAGTACCATCTTTAGGTGAGTGAGTAAGAATGCGCAGGTATGCATATAGACCCCGTTCCATTCCATTTTCTACAAAGGCCTCCTCCACCCCCCCTCCCCATCTCTTCATTTTCCCAAAAGAAGAAACGACGGGGGGGGGCGCAAGCCACAAACAACCAAAAATATCAAAAACACAAAACTCCCTCTGCCTTCCCCGCTCCAGTTCCGTCAAGCCATATGCTGCCCGTCCTCCCCGCCGCGCAGGGCCAGCAGGGCGCGCACGTCCGACACGTACTGCAGGCCTTCAAGGAAGGGTATTAGGTACATCAGGTCGCTGTCGGTGGGGTCGCTGATCCAGCCTTGTATCGGGATTGCGTTGTCTGCGGAGGGGAGGTCAGTCATTTTGCTCAGGGGCAGGGAAGGGAAGGGGGGGGAGGGGAAGAGGTAAACCCACCCTGGTGAAACATATAGCTCAACGGGCTATTATCCAAGATCATCACCCTGCTCAGGTCCGGCTCGACGGAGCTCAGATCCTTGATAAACGCGCCATGCCGAAAGGTACAATGCTGCCTGTAGTACCTCGCCGAGAAGTACTTCCTCTCCGCCTCCAACCAGTCAATCACCGGATCCGCATACTCCTGCACCGACGCCGTAAACACCACCAGATTATACCACTTGCTCACGCGCCGCAGAAACTCATCACAATGCGGCCGCTTGTGGACATAATACAAGATGGGATGCTGCGGGGCAACGGGGGCGGCGCCGCCCGCGCCCACGCCCGGGTAGGCCGTGTTGAGGCGCACCTCGACCATGTGGCCCGAGCTCATGCGCACGCCCTTAGACATGCTGTGGATCAGCGTCTCGTCGAGGTCGAGGATAAGGGTCTTTTGGTGGCGCACATCGAGGGACTCGACGTTCTTGTTGATGTAGGACGGCTGGCGGCGCGGGATGAGCGGGCGGGGAGGGGCTGGCGTCTTGGGATATCTAGTCAGGGCGCCGGCGGGGGAGGTCGGGGATTTGAGCTGCGCTGAGATGTCGCCTACTGCGCCGCCACCGCCGGTGCCGCTGTTGCCGTTCCCGCGGGCGCTGGCGGACTGCGCCTTCTTGTGCTTCCGCTGGCGCAGCGCCTCGTCTGGGCTGAGCTTTATCCGGATCGACCGCTGCGCCGGGGGGGTGTCGTCGGAGTCTGGAAGGGATTTGGAGCGCAGGTGTTTTCCGCTGGCGGTGCGGCGGTCGGTGCCTGTGCCGGCTTGTCTCCTGCGGTCTGGGTCGGACTCGGACTCGGACGACAACCCTGATGACGAGGAGCCGCTCGGTCGTATGGCGCGCGCGGATCGGCCGCTTCGTCGGGCGGACCCGTCCGTGCCACGCCGGCGCTTCTCGGAGCCGGATATCGGCTCATCATAGTCGAGGGCCATGCCCTTTGCGTCATAGAAGCCAAGCAGCCGCCTGAGCTGCAGCAGGGGCGCAAAGTAGCCGTTCTCGTCGCAGAGGCAGGCGTAGAGGTAGACGCCGGGGGCGGCGAGGGTGGACAGCATCCAGCGGAGCGAATTGACAAAGACGTTTGCGATGCGCTTCGGGTAGAGGACCCATGGCGAGCCGCGCGGGCTGAGCTCCTTGGCCTGGGGTATTAGGGGGGTGGACTCGTCGAGCGCGTAGGTTGGGGTATGGTCTCGGCGGTCGTCGACGGGGGTGTCCTCGAGGCGGAAGTCGTCGGGCTCGTCTATGAGGGCATCCTTCTCGCTGATGTTGCCCAGGGCGGGCTCGGCGGGGGACTGACGGGGCCCGTCGGGTTCGGAGGTGACTGCGAGGGCGAGGGCAGTGAGCGAGTTGGTTCGCGAGGGCGACGGGCTCGGCGGAGGTGAGACGCGGGCCGAGATGATGTTGATCGAGTTCATCTTGCCGTCGACATGGAGAAGGCCATGAAGGACGGGTGCGACCGCGCCAGGGG
>FTEL01005600.1_pt1 | contig 14045 bp, 10 predicted proteins | sample 1658911 | NCBI WGS metagenome assembly FTEL01 (sample SAMEA3914869, study PRJEB12502) | metagenome | biome: forest; material: soil | place: USA | collected 2012-03-12 | depth 0.1 m
CGTCGGTGGTGGTGGTGGGAGCCGCGGGGGGGGTGGTGTCGGTTGGGGCGGACATGGTGGTGGTGGTTGGGATGGTTGTGGTGGTGGTGGGTGGTGGTGTGGTGGATGGCGCGGGCTGGGATGGGATCGACCCCTCTCTTGGTGGGTCGGTGTCGCTCTTTCGACGAGGTCGTTGTCGACGCGCCGATGCGCTGTGGGTTGTGGTGTGTTTTGGATGCGGTGTGATTGCCGGCAGGCGGATGGTGGGCGCAAAAGTGTGTCGCGTTCGGAGCTGGGAGGGGAAGCTGTCACGGCGGGGGGTATGTAATAAAGGGAGCTCGTGGTGTCGGTGGAATGCAGTCAGCGGTTGCGGGGGGCCAAGAGGTGCATGCTTGGTGCGTGATAGCAGAGGTGGGGTAATGCTTCCAGAATGGCGGGATTGGCGGAGCACGAGCTCAGCCCAGCAACGGCAGTGCAGGGGGTGCAGGGGGGTTGTTGCTTAACCTTGAGCAGAGGTGGGGGATCTCAATCATCCATCTCCACAGCACACGGGCACGTCACTGTCCCACCGACTGTGTCTTCATCTCACCAGGAGACTGGGTTTCTACCTTTTGTGCTATCTCAACAGCTTGAACAAGCACCGTTTCTTTCTCTCTTATTTTTTCTTTATTTTTTTTTGAACTCGATCAGAACGCTACAACGAGAGAAATTGGATCGGCAGTTGGACCAGCACCACGAAAAGAGCTCTACCCGCGCTTTCCGGTCACCTTCTTCGCTTTCTTCGACTTGACTCGCTTCTTCTTTCCCGACTTCGTCTTCGACAGGTCAGTCGATCCAGCTGCCGGTTTCGCTGGCGTCCCCGACTTGGCCCGCGCTCCAAGTTTGGACACACGCGACGGCCGTGTCAACGGGCTCTCGGCTGCCTTTACTGTGCCTGCGGCTATCCTGGCGCTGCGACGGGGCATCAGGGCGGGCTCATCCTGCTCGCGCTGGGCTCGGCCGCGACGCCGCGGCTGTGGATCTTGCTCTGGCTCTGACTGCTCGAGAGTCTCCGATTCGTCTACCCCCGGCGGAGGCCCTCCGGGGACCGAACCGAACAAACCGCGGGAGCCGGGCGGTGGCGGGTTGTAGAGCCGGGGCGTTGGGGGCGACGGAGGGCGCACCGCCTCGAGCGCGTCGGCCTCGGACGGGGTGAGCTCGAAAGACGCCATGTCTTCTAGCCCCGTGAGGTCTTCGGGTTCTGGGCTGGGGCTCTCGCGCGGCCACTTCCACCCGATCGCCGTCTTGTCAGCCCGCTCGTCGTACCAGTCGTCTTTCCAGTCCCCCCTCGCCTTCCAAAACCCCGCTGTGTTGTCAAACACGCTGCCCTTGTATTGCTCTCGCTTCTTCCGCCAATGAAGGCGGCCTCTTCTCCGCTCTTCCTCGTTACGCTCGACACCCATCACGAACCAGGGCCGTGAGGTGATGAACGGCTCGGCCTGGGAAGCCGAAGCATCGCTCCCCAAGTTGGAGTAGTCGGGAATGGGTCCGCGCTCGCCGCGTTGCAGGCCCTGTCGAAGCAGTAGGGCGCGCCTGATGGGATGGTTCTGGTTGGGAGCGCGCTCTGGGCCGAGCTCCCACTCGGCGGCAGCATCGCCGTGCTGCCACGGCCACTTCCAGGCGTCCTTGTTGTCATTGGGCTGCGGATCAGCCCGGTCGGGGATGCCCCATTCGGGGTTCCAGACGCCGAGCTTCTGCCAGCGCCGCTTGACGTTGCGCCGGGCGATGATGTTGATGCGCTCCCGGCCGGCGCGGCCTTTATGGGCCAGGCCCAGCTGGATAAAATAGTCAAAGGTGGTGCGGCTGGCTTTGGTGTCGACCCAGTTCCGGACACGCTCCCTCTCTCGCCGTACTTCTGTCCCAAATCGACCACCGGCATCATAGTATTTCGAGTACCCGACGACATCCACCACCTGCTCCCTCTCTTGGTCGTTGATCGGTTCGTTGAGTAGATTGTCGACGGCCTCAGGCGACAAGTCTGGTCCAGGGTCACACTCTTCATCGGTCGACGAGAAGTAGGCGGGGGGTTCGTCGCTGTCGAAGCGGGCGAGATCGCGGTCCAGCAAGACAGAGTGTTCGGCGAGGCGCTCCAGTGCAGGGAGGGCCCGATGCTGGAGCGCACGGTTGATTGAACCTTGGCCGGGTAGCATGGCTTCGCGTCGCTTTGGCTAAAGGGTATGGTGTGGTTGAGGACGTGTGGCCGAGTCGTCGATGGGCATGCCGAACCCGGGATGGGTCCAACGGTGGTGTTTGGACCAAGCTGCAGCTGGTTCGACCTTGGGAAGCGGGTGCTTTATCTGGGGAGGCACGGGGCGGCACAGCAGGCGGCTAAGCGCCCTGGCTTCAAGCTGCACAAACAACGAGGGGAGGGGTTGCATTCCGTGTTGGAAGCTCGCGGATTGACAAAGCTCATGCAGCTGGGTGCATCCGTCACCAACCAACCCTCGCCAACCATCACCCACCAACCACCACGGCCACCTGCCGCCGGCAGACACCGAGGCAGCCAGGCCTCTCAACTCGCCCTGGACCGCTCAACGAGAAGAGCATGTTCGGTACACGAGCTCAGTACACGTGCACCCGTCACCATCCCACCTCGAAAGAGCCGACTGACAATGGACGACGGCCAACAGCTCAAAGACGGACGCATGCAGTGGATGGGTTTGTTGGGCATAGGCATCCCGCAGACACATAAATGCCCGACCAGGCCCCCACTTCCGCTGTTCTCTCCGTTCCTTCGAGGAATGGTGCCTCGTCCCGGCCTTCCTCGTTTTGACTTCCACCCTCATCCTATTATTCCCAGGCCCCAAGGATTTCATCATTGTACTCTTGTTCCTTCTTCCCTGTCCCACTCTCCCCATCTCTTTCTCTCTCACAACACCGACCTACATAAGGTAGGTAGGTAGGTAGCCGCCCATCCTCCGCTCTCCACAACATGGACATGTTTGACCCCACGCGCTGCCCCCTCTTCCACCTCGTCCCCCTCAACAACACAGGATTCGAGTCTCTCAGCCACCCGAACAACCGGAACTTTGTCTCAGAGGCTGCCGCCAACAAGCTGGGCCTCGGAGTCGGCTTCCACGTCTCGAGGATCCATGGCCATGTGATCACAAGGCTGGGCCGGAACCCTGATGTTTCTGACTTGATCCTCGAGCGCGGTAATGTCTCTGGTCAGCACGTTGCTTTTGAGATGCACCCCGAGACGCTCCTCGTCCTGCTCTCGGTGCGGACGACACAGCAGGGCTCGGTGCGCATCATGGCTCTTGAATGCGACCAGGAGGGCGCCGAAGGCCAGGCCGCGGCGGGAGAAGCACTCAATGGGGACTATGTTCTTACCTACGGCCAACAGTACCAGATCGATCTCGCCGACTACAGCTTCAGGCTCGTTTGGCGGTACTCTGACCCAACCCCCATGAAGGAGCTGGCCGTCACCCAATATATAGCCGCTCAGCAGAAGGCGTGTGATGTCCGCCCGTGTGACCGCCCCACGGAGATCGGCCCTGGAACGAGAACATATCATAATACTAGGCCCTATACCGCCCGACAAAACCAAGTGGAAGAAAAGCCCGGTCACACCCGGGAACTCGTTGGAAAGGGTCGTTTTGGCGAAGTCTACAGCACTGTTGCGCTCAACTCCAACGAACCCTTCGCCGTCAAGGTCATACAGCTGAAAAAATACCCCGAGCCCGAGGTCGCACTTGCCTCTGCCCACCGTGAGATCAAGGTGCTCGAGCGCCTGAGAAAACACGTATGGAAGAACTCCTTTCCCTGTTCTTTGTCCGCTCGCTTGCTGACTCTGCTGGTCGCAGCCGAACATCATCGAGTTGCTCGGTTACGACAAGTGGCGTACCGACACACCCGAGCTCTTCATGCCGCTGGCCAAGGCGAACTTGGGACTGGTCGCCCAATCCCTCCCCGCCTGTAAAGACGCACAGCAGACACAGCAGATGCACAACAAGCTTGCCCTCACCGTTCTCGAGCAGATGCTCTCGGCGCTCGACCACCTGACATGCAACAGCATCTGCCACCTCGACGTCAAGCCCGAGAACATTCTCTACTTTCCAGACGAGGGGTACATCTTCAAGCTCGCCGACTTTGGCCTCGCTATCCACCCCAAACTGGCCACCCCCGATTGCGGCACGAGCTGGTACCGGGCCCCTGAGCAATCTCCTGAGTCCAACTACGAGCTGGGCCCCAAGACGGACGTATGGTCCCTCTTCGCGACTGTCGCCGCCATCAACCCCATGTTCGATTTCCCGCCCCCCCGAGACAGCCCGCGGGAGAAAGTTCTGGCCGCTGTCCTCGCTGCCGCCGAGGGGGAACCCCTCCTCGCCCCCATGACGCGGATAAACCCCCAGCACCGCGCCTCGGCCGCGCAAATGCTCGTGCGCTGCTTCAACGGCCTCGGCCTCACCACCCCTCTAAGCGAAATACACGAAATCCTCGATCCGTCCCCGTCCGACCCGATCCCGCCGCGGACCCGCAAGCGGCGGACGCCGCTGGTCCAATACCCCCCCCGCAGGTCTCGGCGGCACGACCTCTACGCGCGTGGCGTCGTGAAGCGCAAGACCCCCGTGCCCCCGGTGAGAGCAGTCCCTGCCGACGGACCGCTCGCGGAAGCGATCCTGGCCCGACTCGCCGAGGCCGCCACCCTAAGGCAGGCCGCCGTCGCTCAGCCAATGGATTGGGAAGTGAGTCCCCCCCTGGCCGTCGATATACTGTCTCGTGTGGGAGCCACGGGGGGCTGAGCTGCGGGCGGGCGGCGGAGAGGTTGAGTGCGGCTCGGCGAGCGTAGGAGACCGCCCATCATGATCACCGCCGCCGCCAGGTCCATTGGCGACCACCCACAAGTCGACAAGCAGACTCCGGGAAGACATGGACGCCACATCCAAGCCGGTGAGCTGAACATCGCCGCATCGTACTAACCCCATACCCCCAACCCAACCCCAAACACCCCTCACCCCGAGCACCGGCCGGCAGTCACCAAACTGGAGAATCCCGCCCACCAACCTTACCTACCCCGTGAGTTTCCCCTTACCTATACCCTCCGAAGAATGCTTCCCACCCCCCTTCCCCCCCGCCCGGCGCGGACAAACGTGGTCTCCCAACTTTTGATACCCCATCTCGACACGTATCTCGCTCCTCGGGGCCGGACTCGACCTGCCCAGCAACCATTGTAAACCCGGCCGTGGTGGAGCGCGGCAATGGAGCCTTGGTCCTGTTCCTCATGGTACTCTTCCAAGTATGCAGGCAGGACATCAGTAGACAGTAGTAACCGTAACCACTACGAACCAACCAAATACTTGACTTGATGTGTAAATATAATCCAATTTCCTGTTGTTCACAGACTCTCGTAAACCTGTGGATTCACGACTACCTCGGTTTATGCTGAATTCGCTATTACCTCAGTTTATACTTGGTCTGGGCTAGTACGGGTAGAGGACACAGCCACGGCTGAAGGACAGTTCACACCTTCATCTCTCATACAATTCACTTGGTTCTCATAGATATCAACAGCAAGGAACACTCATCTTCTCGTCTGTGATTATTTCCCATCCAAAAAAGCCCCATTGGCCATAGTCACAAGCAACAAAACATTGCACCTTTTGCATGCCCCCCCTGCCTTTGCCGGTCCACAGAATACAATACATTGATTGACCCCCACGTCTTCTGCCACCCAGCGGTGGTGGTGGGGCTTGTCCTGTCTGTGTGCGTGTGCATTTCTACCCCGTTGCCGGTTGAAACGGGTGTTCTGGGAGATTTCTCCCCACTTGTTACTCCAAGCGCCGTCAACGCCGCCGGTTCTCTTTTCCTGTTCTGTTCCGTTTGGGATGCAGTCTTTTCGACGAATCTCTCCCCAACAACTACTTAAAACCGGCCAACCCCCTTCCCCACTTTTCACCCCAACACCGCCCGCTCACTTCTTCTCCCCTGTGGCAAACTTCTGATGAATTGCCCTAATCTGCTCATCCAAATTAAACGACTGCAACTGGGTGATGTGCGCCTGGCTCTTGCCGTCTGGGTTCCCGTCGAAGGCGTGCAGGGCGACCTTTTTGCGGCGCGCGAGCTCCTCTTCCGAGACGGGCTGGCCGGTGGTGGTGTCGAAGACGTCGGTGCGCTGGCTGGCGAGGCGCTTGAGGTTGTTTGCGACGTCGATGGTGGAGAGGTTCGTGGTGGCGAAGCGCGCGTCGGCCTTGGCTTTTTGCTCTTTCCAGCGGGGGTCGAGGAGTTCGACTGGGGGGTGGGGTTAGCATATCTGGAGGGGGAAAATGGGGGGGAGGATGGGTGTGGGCTTACTTCGCATGTGTTCGTCCATCTCGTTGAGTGGGATTTGCTGCTTGCAGTTGGGGCACATGGCCGTCTGGGTGCCAAACTTGCTCGCGGCGCGCTGGGCCGCCCGCGGCACGTAGTTCTCCCTGATCTTCATGGGCGCCGCGCCGCCGCGGGCTTCCGACTGTGCCTGCTGCATCCGCAGCCGCTCCTGCTCCCGCTCCTGTATCCTCTGCAGCTCGGCCTCCTCCTCGGCGGATTTTGTCCTCGACGCGAGCGGCATGCTGGCGCCGTAGGTTTGTGGTGGGGGCGGGGCCTGTTGTTGTTGAGGCGCCTGCTGCTGCTGGGCGGGGGGTGCCTGGGCGCCGTATGTGGGCACGGGGTAGGCGTTGTAGCTGGTGTCCTCGAAGGGGAAGGCTTCCTCGATGCGGAGGGTGGAGCTGACCGAGACCTTGTTGCGCTCCTCGAGCGAGGCGTACTGCAGGTCGTTGAGGGTGGTCGGGGGCGGCAGGTTGGCGGCGTCGTCGGCTTCGTTGAAGACAATGGTCTCGACAACGACAAAGTCGTTCCAGTCGATGCGGGCGAACTCGATCTTCTTCTTCTCAGCCTCCTCCTCCTGCTTGGCCTTCTCGGCCTCCTGCCACTTGGCGTAGGCGGCGCGTTGCTTTGCGCGGGCCAAGACCTTGAACTTGTCGGCGACGTTCTGGCGTAGCTGATCGACGCGCTCCTCCTGGGCCCTGCTGCCGTCCCCGTTGGCGGCCGACTCGCGCAGCAGCAGCGAGTACTGGTCGATCATGCTCTGGAAAAAGTTGTGGAAGGTGTGGTTGGGGATGAGGAACTGAAACTGGGGGTTGCTCGCCTCACGCTGGGCAAGCTGTGTCATGAAGGGGCGGCCGTTCTTTGCGACGAACAAGGCAGTTAGTCGCACGATCTCCAAGTCTTTCTGGCTCATTCGAGGCATACGGGCTGAGAATTGGAAATCTGGCGGCTTGGGCGGGCCGGCGGGCTTCTCGGGGGCGGGTGGTGCGGCAGGCTCGCCGGCGCGGCCAGCAGCGATGGCGGTGCCGCGGCCGGACTTGATTTCCTCCTTGCGCCACTCGTAGTACGCGTTGTACGGGTCGCTGCTGGTCATGAGGAAGCTGAACTTGGGGTTCTTCCCGTGGTTGTCGCGGATGCGCTGCTCGAGCCCCGCGCCGCCGCGCATGACGTAGCCGGCGGTCTTCTCGATGGCCTCGCGAATCTCGCCGGGGGGCGGGATGATGACGCCGGCGGGGGGCTTGAGGCTGTCGAGGACGGCTGCAGCGTCGGTGGCCGCATTGCCGTTGGCGGCAGCCGCTGCCGTGGGGGCAGCCATGGCTGGGGGGTTTATGGAGCGTGACTCTCTTTCAATTGTATCCGTGTGGTTGTGATGTTGGTGTCCTCGGTGTCGTCGTTGTCGTGGTGATGGTGGTTGTCGTTGTCGAGAATCGGGGCTGTTGTTGACTCTCCCGATGGATGGCTGCAGCGCAGATTGATGGAGCGAAGGCGCGTGTGGTTGACGATAACGAGCTTCCAGGCGAGTGCTTGCCAAAAAGTCGGCAAGTCGGCACCCCCTGCCGATTCGAGGCTGGGCGGCTTAAATTTGCCCCATGTCGCTGGACCCCTGCGTATGTTACCAGTCGTACGTGACGTAGGTGTGCCTGCATGGCCTGATCGGAAGACTGCACACAGAACGGCAGGATTAAATCAAGATAGAAAGGAATTGGGAACATACATTCCTGCATATCCGCACCAATCTTCAAATCCAAGACTTTGACTAGAAATACAAATCCAACCCATCACAAGCTCGCCTGTCAGCTCCCCCAAAAGTTACGGCTTGCGTAATGCCCCAGTTCCCGTACCGTAACCTGCCCCCCAGATCGCGCAGAGATGGCCCGTGCTGACCGCAGCCCGGCCAATGGCGACGCGGCGCGGTGCTGGCTCGCTGGGAGCCCGCTGGTCCAGCGGCGCCCAGGCCTGCCCAGCCCCAGAGCAGCAGGGGTTGAGGCCACTTCAGCTCAATCAATCAATTTGGGCAGCCGAGCATCAGCAGCACCGCGCGACCTCCAAACTGCAACCCCCTTTTGCAGCTCTCCCCCGAGGTTGAGGCCACCACCACCACCACCCGGCGAGCCTTTCTCACTGCCCCTTTTTCTTCGGCGCCGACTGTTCTTGTTGTCTGGCGGTCGATTGGGCGCCCTTCTCTCTTCTTTCTTTGCGGCCAAGCCCATGAATGCCTTGTAATTGTTGAAGCTTGACCCCCTTCTCGACTCTCGTTAATCGCCAGTTTCCGCCATTGCGCGTCCCCTGCTCGCCCCCCCCGTTTCAACCAGCCCTTCTTCTGTTGCACCCGTTTTATGATCGACGTGTTTGTGGCTGCAGCTCCCGCGCCGCCGTTTCGACCCGCCTCTTGAGCCGACCGGCCGACCGAGTATCTCTGCACGACTCGCCGTTGTCTCGACGGCCTTCCGCTCGATCCGCCCACGACACACACGCACATACAACACACACATACCATGGCTCGATCGGCGAGCGCAAAGCCGCCGGCTGCGCGCGCAGCTACCCCTCCGCAGGCCAGGGCCCCGAGTCAGAAGCCCAAGGCGAAGGCGAAGGCCACCGCCAATCGCAAGGCCGACTACTCGTCCGACGGCGTCGAGGACAACGATGTGTTCCTGCTGCCCGGCTCCGACTTCCAGCTGATGCTCGGCATCACTGTGCTGTCTGCCGTCGTCCGCCTGTTCCGCATCTATCAGCCCACCAGCGTCGTCTTTGACGAGGTCCAGTACGTCTACCTGCCTCTCCTCCCCTTCCCCCTCCCCGCACACTCTTCCAGACTCGAGCTAACCGTCCTCCTCCTACAGCTTTGGCGGCTTCGCTTCTAAGTACATCAAGGGCCGCTTCTTCATGGACGTCCACCCCCCGCTCGCCAAGCTCATGATCACCCTCTTTGGCTTCGTGGCCGGCTTCGACGGCAGCTTCGACTTTAAGGATATCGGCAAGGACTACCTCGAGCCCAATGTCCCCTACGTCGCCATGCGCATGTTCCCGGCCATCTGCGGCATCCTGCTCGCCCCGACCATGTTCCTGACCCTAAAGGCCGCGGGCTGCCGCAGCTTCACTGCCCTCATGGGTGCTGGCCTGATCATCTTTGGTGCGTTGGACTGCCCTTGAATCCTCCTACCATCCGGGTTGGCATTCCCGCTAACTTTACCTCCTGCAGAGAACGGTCTCCTCACCCAGGCCCGCCTGATCCTGCTCGACTCCCCGCTGATGATCGCGACCGCTTTCACCGCCTTTGCCTTCACCTCCTTTACCAACCAGCAGGAGCTCGGGCCCTCGCGCGCCTTTGGCCTGAGCTGGTGGTTCTGGCTGGCCATGACCGGCCTCGGCCTGGGCATGACCGTCAGCATCAAGTGGGTCGGCCTGTTCACCATCGCCTGGGTCGGCGCCTTGACCCTGGTCCAGCTCTGGGTGCTGCTCGGCGACTATAAGAACGTCTCCGTGGTATGTTTATCTGGCTGCTCCTGTTGTGGGAATGGGCTCATCAGCTAACGACTCGCAGCGCGTCTTTGCCAAGCACTTTTGTGCCCGCGCCTTCTGCCTCATCTTCATCCCCCTGACCTTCTACATGGCCATGTTCCAGATCCACTTCCTGGTCCTGCAGAACCCCGGCGACGGCGACGGCTTCATGAGCTCCGAGTTCCAGTCGACCCTCAACTCCAAGGGCATGCAGAACGTCCCCGCCGACGTCCTGTTCGGCAGCCGCGTCAGCATCAGGCACCTCAACACCCAGGGCGGCTACCTCCACTCGCACCCCCTGATGTACCCCACCGGCTCCAAGCAGCAGCAGATCACCCTCTACCCCCACAAGGACGATAACAACCTGTGGTTCCTGGAGAATCAGACCCAGCCGCTCGACATCAACGGCGAGCCCATCAACGGCACCCACGCCTGGAACAACCTGCCCGAGACCCCCTACATCAAGGATGGCGCCGTCCTGCGCATCTACCACACCGCCACCCACCGCCGTCTCCACTCCCACGACGTCCGCCCGCCCGTCACCGAGGCCGACTGGCAGAACGAGGTCTCGGCCTACGGCTACGAGGGCTTCGACGGAGACGCTAACGACTTCTTCCGCGTCGAGATCATCAAGAAGAAGTCCAAGTCGGGCGTCGCCCAGGAGCGCCTCCGCACCATCGACACCAAGTTCCGCCTCGTCCACGTCATGACCGGTTGTGTGCTGTTCTCCCACAAGGTTAAGCTCCCCGACTGGGCCTCGGAGCAGCAGGAGGTGACCTGCGCCCGCGGCGGCACCCTCCCCAACAGCGTGTGGTACATCGAGTCCAACGACCACGCCCAGCTTGGCCCCGACGTCGAGACGGTCAACTACGCCAACCCCGGCTTCTTTGGCAAGTTCTGGGAGCTCCAGAAGGTCATGTGGAAGACCAACGCCGGCCTCGTCGAGTCGCACGCCTGGGACTCGCGCCCGCCCTCGTGGCCCATCCTGCGCCGCGGCATCAACTTCTGGGGCAAGAACCACCGCCAGATCTACCTGATCGGCAACCCCATCATCTGGTGGAGCGCCACCGCCTCGGTCCTCCTGTACGTGCTGTTCAAGGGCCTCGCCGTCCTCCGCTGGCAGCGCAGCTGCAACGACTACGCGGTCACCGTCTTCAAGCGCTTCGACTACGAGATCGGCACCTCGGTGCTCGGCTGGGCGCTGCACTACTTCCCCTTCTACCTGATGCAGCGCCAGCTCTTCCTGCACCACTACTTCCCCGCCCTCTACTTTGGCATCATGGCCTTCTGCCAGACGTACGACTTCATCACGACGCGCATCTCGGGCGTTGGCCTCAGGGAGAACCCCATCATCGGTAAGGCCGGCGCCGTCGCCTTCCTGGCCCTGTCGGCCGTCACCTTTGCCCTCTTCTCGCCCCTGGCGTACGGCAACACCTGGACCAAGGCCGAGTGCAACCGCGTCAAGCTGTTTGGCACCTGGGACTGGGACTGCAACACCTTCCTGGACAGCGTAAGTGGACTCCCGGATGGCGTGATTCCTAAGCGGAAGCTGCCCGAGAGGGCTTGATTTGATGAGTTATGATTCATGATTGGAATTTCTGTGTTTTGTTTTTGGGACACGGTTTGGGCAACGTTACAACGGCACGGTTATGTGTTACGATTACGATAGATTCATGCATACGCGCACTCGCTTGTTTCCGCACGCAAGGATCATGCTTTACTAACGCAATGATCGACACAGTACGATGATTACTTCACCATCGCCTCGGCCCCGGCCGCGGCCCAGACCCCGCAGGAGTCCGCCCAGCCCCCCGTCGTCGCCGGCGGCGAGCAGGGCCAGATCCCCATCGCCGACGCGAAGGAGCCCGTCGCCCAGCAGGCCAACCCCGAGGTCTCGGGCGCCCCAATCGTGCCCCCCGGCCAGCGCCTGGTCCACACCGAGGAGCGCGTCGAGTACCGCGACCAGGACGGCAACCTCCTCAATGCGGAGCAGGTCAAGGCGCTCGAGGGCAAGGTCGAGTTCAAGACGCGGTATGAGACGCGCACGCGCGTGGTGGATGCCCAGGGCAACGAGGTTCTGCTGCCCGCGGGCGTGCAGGCGCCCGGGCAGGAGGAGCAGGCGAAGGTGGAGGCCGCGCCGCCGCCGGTGCAGGCTGTTGCTCCGCCGCATCCGGATGCTGAGGGTACGTTTTTTTGACTTAGTTTTATTTCCGGGCCCGCTTTTTGGGGGTGGTGGCCCGTCCCGTGCCGCATTTTTTGTACAGCCTGTTTAGGAAAGTGATGTGCTGACTGTGCCATTCGGGTATTATAGGCGTCAACAGCGAGACCACGGCCAAGAGGCTGGTGCCGGACGAGCCGATCCCGGAGCTGAAGCAGAGCGTCGAGGGCGAGAAGGAGGCCGAGGAGAAGGCGGCGAAGCCTGCGAGCGAGAAGAATGAGGCTAGTGCTGCTAGCAAGGAGGAGCTTTAAACTGCTCTCTCCGTTGGAATGGGGTGTTTGAGGTGGGGTGGATTGTCGCGAGGCGGCATACCGCGAGGTCCGCTCGTGTACGAGTAATTCGGGAGGGAGTCGTTTGCGCGATCCTCTGGCTGTCTCCTTGTACTGCCGCAGACAGCAATTACACTGCTGTCCGGGGGCATATCTAATGACACGAACGGGACGGCGGGGTCGGACGGGCAGACGGCGGTAAAAGTACCTGGCTGGCTGGCGTGTTGGGTGGGATGGAAGGAAAGAGGGGATGGAATGGTGTTTTCTGGTGGTTTCTTATGTCAAAATATTGGCCGACGCGGAGGTAGGCGGTGTCTTGTCTGACCCCTCGGAGAGGAGAAGAAGGGGGAGGGAGAGCCCATCTGCTGCGAAGCGTCACAACCACAAGCGAGGCCTACACACGCGGCCGTAGATTTCCTTGAGCAGTTATTTTTACCTTTTTATTTTTCTAGGTCTACATGAATGAAGAAAGCGCCGCTCTTGACTACCTAGTTATGTTGGTTGTTTTTTGTATTTGGGCTCGTGGTGTTTTTCCCTCCTGTTTTTGGTTTTATTTTCCTGCCTGCCTGCCCTTTTTTTTGCTCTGTTCCATCACTGTGATCAAGATATGAAATGCAGCTGCCCTGGAAAGAACATGGGAAATAAAACCATCTGTGGAGATGATTGTGAAATGGTAGGTTACCGCCCGAGTCCAAGCCAAAGAACAGACAAATTATAAGACAACGCAAACCGAGTGTGAGAACTGTGAACCACCAAGCAACCCGCCGGAAAAATCGAACTCAACTCAACCAAAGAAGCAACTCACAACCCATCTCGACAACAACTCGACCACTTCAAAAACAAACCCAGCGCAAACCAAGAAAGAACGAAACTCAAAATGCAACTCAACAAACTCGAAACTCGCCAACTTCAACACCCCAAACTCGAAACACCCGAAGAATTAAAAGACAAACAACACACTGCAGCAACCCCCCAAACGGAGCCGGTACAACTAAAATTAACAATTACCAAGGAACGGACGGATGACCCGACTTCCACCACAACAACCCAACCCCACCAGAATCGACCCAAGCACCTCGCCCCTTACCTCACCCTTGCCCCACCTCGGCCCCTACCCCAGTAGTGGCGGCCGTTGAACCCCCCATCAACGCCCAAGTGTAGCCTTGCCCGACTCCCCCCTTGACATGGACCCGAACCAGGCCTGAGACGGGCGGGGGAACCAACGGCGAGGACCTGAACGGCGACAACGACGACGACGACGACGACGGGATGGTCGTGGGATTGGTGTGGTGACTGAGTGTGTGTGTGTGTGTGTGTGTGTGTGATCACACACCAAGCGAAAGCAGCGCAGCCTCCCCCTCCGAGTCCAACTCCTCCTCCCCGGCGTCAGACATGATGATATCCTGATCCAGATCGTCGAGCGTAAAGTCGAAGTCGGAATCGGAATCGAGGTCGTAGACTGTTGTCGGCGGGGAGGGCGGGGCGCGGTGGAAGGGGTTGTGCGCGTGGTTGTGCGTGCGGTTGGGGAAGAAGAGGGCTGTGGGGTTGAGTTGGTTGGGGTGGAGGTTTGTGTAGTTGTATGGGAGCGTGGAAGGGGGGTTGGTGTGGCGGTTGTGGTAGGTGTTGTGGGGGGTGTGGGTGGTGGTGTTGGCGGTGACCCAGTGGTGGGGGTTGTGATGCTGTGTCGGGACGTGGTGGTTGTGTGTGTACCCCCCGCCGCCGAGCCCGGCGGTCAG
>FTEL01002797.1_pt1 | contig 14037 bp, 12 predicted proteins | sample 1658911 | NCBI WGS metagenome assembly FTEL01 (sample SAMEA3914869, study PRJEB12502) | metagenome | biome: forest; material: soil | place: USA | collected 2012-03-12 | depth 0.1 m
GAACAAATCTCTCTTTGATTGGCCTGCTGTGTCTGGGTCGATCTTGTGTTACACTCCTTGGTTGTGAGTGCCGAGGCTGCATTCGATCTGGGTGCGAAGGTAAACCTGGAACTTGGGATAAATTCCATGCATGCCCTGGCTTTCAAAAGCCGATCTGCTGAATGGAACTGAATAGGTGGTTTGATGTAAATGCCTGCCTGCACAATTCAGGCCCCTAACATCCAGCGTTGACATGGAAACAAAAATCGTCCAATGCAGATTGACAACTGACGTTTTCGGACTGATTGTTGGCCGGCAGCCTGCAGCAACATCCAGGCAAGAACCTTAAAAAAAGTTCGGGATAGAGGAGTCGTCAATTGGCAATTGGCTGCTCTCCGTCTCCAGCGTTTGCCTCCCCCTGACTGACGCATCTTGGGGCTGTGATGGTCCAAGCGTCATCCGCCCAAATGCAAAACCACTGCAGCGGCTTCGCGGGCGGCTTCGTCCTCCCGAAACCAACACACCGATCTCTCCTCTATATATCAACCACGAAACATGTTGCTGCAAGCCCAACTCACTCCCTTCGCTGCTCCTCTTTGCACTACCTCTGCACCGATTTACTCCTGAACTATCTCTGAATTCACATATCTCTCCATTCCACGGACAGAGGACACGACTGGCCAGGCATGACTGCCCCGCCCCCACCCAATCCCGGCGATATCGCCGAGCAGAATCGACAGAAGCTTCTTGTATGTGCCTCTTTCTTATATCCAACCCTTTTACTATCACAACCTGGCCGGAACATTCGTGTCTGGAAATTTGTTCCGGCCCGTCGCTGACACTGGTTCTTCAGGACGAATTTGGTTCGGTCCTGGATGAGTCACTGGTCATCCTGATCGCCAATGACCGAGACCTGGCGACGGATTATCTCGAAATTCGAGATGTCCTGAACCAGCTGGCCGAGCCGGCGCGGGCAGAGGCAGCCACCGGGTTTGACCCGTCGGGGCTGAGCAGCGCTGACACCGCCGCCGACGCCGACTCGTGGCGCCTCCAGGAGCCCACCAGCAGCGGCGACGGCCTCCCCTCGTCCGCGGGGTCTGCCACGAATGTCTCGGACTTCTCGGACCAGTCCGAGAACCAGCCATTCACCGGACAGACAAACCTGAGCGACGACCAGAAAATCCAAGAGCTCAGGCTTGTCTTCGGCGATAGGTTCCGAGACAACACCCTCGGCTACGTCCTCAAGCAGACCGGCGGCAATCTCGAACGGGCGTTCGACGAACTGCTCAGCCGCCAATTCATTGACGAAGCCGGCTGTCTCCCCAAGGGTGTCGACGGCTTCGCCGCGGATGAGGACGGGCCGCCCTCCAAAGCCAAAGCTAAAGCCGGCCGTGCCCCGAAAGGAAATGCAAAGGCCAAGAAGCACTTCGTCCAACTCCAGTACAAGGCGGTCTCGTCCGCCGCCGACGACGAAGAGCTCGAAGGCGCCGAGCATTTCCTGCGACCCGCCAACTCCCGCGGCGCCGTCTCAGCCAGGCGCGCGCCCGCTCCCGCCTCCGCAGTCCTCCCCATCCCAGCGACGACGGCGACGGTGGCCCTGACCTCCCCCACCGCCACCGACTTCGGCGCCGCCGACCTGCGTGCCGCCGCAAACCTCCGCCGGATGGGCCCCCTCGGCCGGCAAGCCGCCGCCGTCTACACAGACCGTGCCCGAGAGGCCCGGGCGGCCTGCACGGCCCAGGTCGCGCGCGCCGCCGAGGCCCAGGTCAACCACCAGAGCACCGACACCATGCTTGACCTGCACGGCGTCTTCGTTATGGACGGAGTGCGCATCGCCAAACAGCGCGTCTGGACCTGGTGGAACAACCTAGGAGAGGGCCGCGCCGCGCTGGCAAGACAGCATGGTTTCACTGTCGTTACGGGCGTGGGGAAGCACAGCGTTGGTGGGGTGTCAAGGTTGCGGCAGGCCGTGGGGGCTTATCTGAAGAACGATGGGTGGAGGGTTGAGACGCTGACGGGGAGTTTTCATGTCACGGGCAGGGTGGCCTAAGGCATTACGGGGATGGTGGTTGTGTGGGATGGATGGCGTTCTGGATGTCATGGTGGAGTCTGGCTTGGATTTGGCCGGGACCGTTTTCTCGGCTTGGGTTCATGTTTTGGAAGATTTGTTGGAAGGAGGGGGTTTCTCTTCAAGGATACCCATTTGTTTGGTTGCGATTTATACATGTCAACCGCGGAGTCCAGGAAAGCCTTCACAGAGGAGGACCTGATCCTGGGACCGGGGCACATACACAGTAGAAGATTTGAGTCGGCGGGCTCTCGGGGTCTCCTCACCGCGTCCCCGGCCTTCCACTCAAACACGCTGTCTGCCTCTCCCCTGTTCCCGTCCCCAAGCGTAATTTCTTTGTTTAACGCCCTCACTAACTCCGCACCTCGGCCCACGGTAAAGCTAGTGGCGTGGTTGGGGGTGTGCCTCGAGACAGCCGGAGGAGTGAGGGAAGCATGCTTGAGGAAATGGTTCCGCTACCGTGCAGGATTCAGCCTCACGGTGAGGGGTTACAGACCATCTCCCCCACGGTGTGGCAGCCGTGTCTGTCAAAGATTGGCTTTGAGTTGACTGTGGCGTTCAGCCAGCTGCCTCTGGCGTAACCAGGCTTGGTGTGCTTATCAGGAGCGTTGTGAACAGACTTCACATAACCTGCGGCGCGAGCCGCCACATCAACCGTCACACCCCGCTTCCTCAGTAACACTAAGTCCCAGCAAGGCATCGCACCAAACACTATGATCTGTCTAGAATGCGCGTTGCTTCTCCAACGCACACCCACCTTCCGACACATCTTTACAGCTCGTCATGTGTCTCTCAGCGAAGTTAAAGAGGCCGCGGAAAAGCTGCAGTGCGTAATTTGCACGCAAATCTACAGAGCCTCGCAAAAAGTGTCGTCCCCTTTCCACTTTCTTCGCGAGAAGACCACCGATTGCGGAGCAGATGGCGAGCCGCGGCCAGCAGAGTTCCTTCTTTCATACGCGTTGGAGCTTGGTAACATGGCAAACGGATGGGGGGTGAACGGTAATTCATATATGCAACTCTGAGAGTTATTGTACATGATAATAACGAAAGCGATTAGAATATGGCACTACGCTCGTTGTGTGTCTGAGGCGGCCCGATGCAGAACGGAGCCCAATCGCAGGGGCGCAACTGAGATTCTACTTCTCTCCACTCAGTCCAGAACAGGAACCGGACAACTCGTTCAGAATTGGGGCCGACCGGAAGTTTTTGAGACAGCGCCGCTCTCGCTCCTGCACTTATTGCCAAGGAGAAAACCCGTCCAGAGAGGAGCGGGATGCGGTTCTCTCGGAACATGAGGCCACCCCTCGACGACGCGATGGCAATGCTGGCCAGCAGAGGGAAATGGACGTCATCCCACACATTGAAGAAGAATACACCAGCTTCAGCACGGGGTCCGACGAAACTTGGGCTCGGATCGTGTCCTGGCTCGAGCTGTGCCACCGGAACCACCCAGACTGCCCAAAGCCGGGCGATTCGGATGCTGATGCTATGGCATATCCGACTAGGATGCTGGATCTTTCCCCCGTCGAAGATGCCCGCGGTCCGCTCAAGCTAGTAACATCGGCCAATGCGCGCCCCCAGGGCCCCTACATGACACTAAGTCACTGCTGGGGGCACCATCCGATCTTGTCCCTGACTTCGGATAACATAGCAGCCTTCCATGAAGGCGTCGAATTCAAGAAGCTATCCAAGACATTCCAAGATGCCGTCGTCATTACCCGGAGGCTTGGGGTTCGGTATCTCTGGATCGACTCGCTCTGCATCATACAAGCAGGCCCGGACAAGGATCGAGACTGGCTCAACGAGGCTGGAACCATGCACCGAGTCTACGCAAACTCTTTCTTGAACATCGGTGCAACTGGTGCCAAAGACGGCCGCGACGGCTGCTTCCGCGAGCGCGATTACGGCGCCCTCTTGCGACCCATCATCGCCAAGCCAGAGTGCTACGTTCACAGCGAGCTATATCGCCCGAAATACCGTCTCGTGGAGGAAGGGTTCCTCGACGACGCGTTTTTCAGTGAGCCTCTACTTCAGAGGGGCTGGGTCTTCCAAGAACGCTTCTTAGCGCCGAGGATGCTGCATTTCGGATCGAGACAGGTGTTTTGGGAGTGCCACGACCTGCGCGCCTGCGAATCGTTTCCCACTGGTCTGCTCCCGAGACTGAACCAGATATCACTTGCCACGCTCCGAGATCATGGAAACCAGCCGCAAAATGAAGACGCCATGACGAGAGTACTCGGGAACTACCATTGGTACCGGATCGTCAGCGAATACACCTCCAAGCAGCTCACAAAGGAAAATGATAAACTGGCTGCACTGTCGGGTGTAACCCGACACTTTCAGCAACTCAAGCTGCCGGGAATTCAGTGCTCAGCCGGTATCTGGGAGTCGGACTTGCCCCGCGCCTTGTGCTGGAAGGTCGGAGATGGTGGTGGGAAACGGCCCCAAACGTGGCGGGCCCCAACTTGGTATGATATTCTCCGACGAGCTTCACAAAACGAAAATTATCACTCGTGTGGTTTTCTGACGATCCAGGTCTTGGTCATCCATCGAGGGAGTCATTGACCCCCCAGCATGGGGTGTTGTGTACAGAGAATCACGGTGGCTTGCCAGATGCTGGCTGCCTTCCGTCACGCCTGCTTCGGAGAGCGATCCTTTTGGAACTGTTACCGAGGGCCTCCTCTGCCTGGAGAGCAAGCTTGTGCGCCTTGAAGCCTCCAAGTCCGACCAGGAGAAGTACTGGGAACTGGGCTTCGAGGGCAGGAGAATTCCGGGTGGTGTCTGGTATCCAGACGAAGCTCCGGCCACGTCGTTGGCCGCGGTCTACTGCTGCTTCTTTGTCAGTGGGGGAAGTGGCATGTTTGGCATCACCGTCTCCGAGACCTCTGCCGAGACCCATCCGTACATTCGCGCGGGCGTAGCGGCCGGGGGTTTGAGGCACCAGGATGAGTCGGATGTGTACTTCCGCACCGGTGCGTGTGCCGTTCGACCCCAGTCGACGGACCTTGTGCGAGAGTCTTTCTTTTCAAGTGTCATCAACTTGGGCTGGATCTACCCGGAGCCGCCACTTTGCGATTTGTTGGAGAACGACCATGGCGAGGAGGACCAGTTTTTCTTGATATAAACCGTTCTTTCTGAGTTTTCCACAGCTGCGAGAGTTAATCGATCACGAGGAGGTAATGACAGAGAGAGGTATACTAAAGAGACCAGTCACAACCCCGGCCAGTGCGATGGTTCAGGGGCTGACCCCTGAGGAGTCAAGTGCCCTTGAGAACTTGCGGTGGGGGGCAACGGCAGGACGTAGCAGGTCCACAAGAGATAGTTACCTCCAAGGCTGTTGCAATCGCCTGTTCCCCTCCTCCACCTACACCACCTCGACAGACATCTCACTTCTCACGCCGTTCTTGATGTAGACAAAAGAGCACGATTGCTCGATCATATAGTTGCCGAAAATGCAGCAAAGTTTTGCAATAGCTAAGAATACCAACTAGCTTGCCTAAGGTAGACTAAAGAATTGAAACTTTCCAGAGATACATTGACGGCCGGAGAAACCAACCTGGGCTCGCTGACCTTCAACTTCTGGGCCCAGATGGAGTAGTCACAGGCTTGGGGATCTCTTATTCAGAGGCATGTGCATTCGTATTGGCCTTGATCATCACACAGGCAATTACTGCCGCCGCAGCACGCATTGGGGTTAGTGAAGTACGGAGTGCAATCCCCGCCTACCGGAACGAGGCAGTTTGAATCATCACAGACGGTGCTTGTGGCGACTGGAACGGTGGCTTGCGTGGCCGTGGTCTGGGGGCCAGAAAAAAAGCATTCTACTGTCAGACGTGCTCGCAGTTTGCAGGAGGAGGGACGTGTGGAGGAAGAGAGGGGAACCGAGCTTACCGCTGGACCGATGTTGAGGGTGGTGGTGACGGTGGGTGCAAGGTGAAGACAGGAACATGCCGAAGAGATGGCTCAGGCGGCAAAATTGCCGAGATTTCTCTTCTTCAGTTTGTCAGCTCCGCCGCCTCCGCAGGCGCCGCTTGTGATGGTCGTTGTCGTCGGGACAGTAACAGTGACAACACTGACAGGGGACGGCCCGGCTTAATACACCACGCAAGTTTCATTAGGAAGTGCTCTAGCCTACCTCGTTCCAGTTCTGGTAGTTGAAGCGGTCTTCGTCGCCGTGTTAGTGATGAAGGAGCTGCAAAACTCGGTTGCATGGGGGCCGAGGAGACGCAGCTCCGCCGCAACTTGTCCAAGGACTCCAATGAGGCGGCAGTCCAACCGAGGGGTGGCGTGGACCGACGCCCACTGGCCGCCGATGAAGACGAGCGCGAGGATGCTGAATGTAGGCCGCATTTTTCTGATGTTTTGTAGACGGGAAGTGTGGGGGAAGAAGGATGATTGCTGTTGAATGCCTAGATATCATATCGACTCTCTTGCAGAACAGAGCTTCTTTTATGTCCATCTTTCGCGGATGCATCCTTTTCGACAGGCAGAATCACTCTGGGCAAGCCATTAGCATCTGTCTCTGTTCTAGCACGAGAATAGTAAACGGAACCGAACCGATATCACAACTCTTTGTGGCTTGCAGATTCTTTACATAGTTAGCGCTGCGGCCCGCACCGTGGAGGCTTTCGGAGGTGGCCAGCACAAAGTACTAGAAATGAGGCTTCCTTCACCGGTCCGCCATCAACCCGCCCGCTAACTCGATAACGATTCGATGGCTGGCCGGGGAAGAGGCCGTGATGTGGATGTGGATATGATCATGTGGGTATGATCTGGGTGCCTCCATCGACCTGCAGACCAGCCATCCCTTTTCACACACGCACCGCCAAAGGTATTAGCCATACTATTATGTACGACTTGTATCACACGGGGCGACTGGGTTCCTTTGTGCACAACGACCTCCACTCCCCTCTCAACCCGACAGATATCATTCCGCCTCTGTACAGAACACACTTGGGGCTTCTTGAGAATGTCGCCATGATCCGATGGAATGGAGGGTGTAGCTTACAAGCTGCTTTGAGACATTCCGCCATGGAGCTGCGCCACATTCTGTCTCGATTTCGGCTTATGGCTCCTGATCGCTTCGTCGCTTCATGCAGAATCTCGGAAGGGGATGCCAAGGGAAAGGTCGCCGACCTCCTGATTATTCGGCAACCGCAGCGGGCCAGTGTGCCCTTTTTGATGATGGATGGATGGATGGATGATCGGTTGGGTTTTAGGGTTCGAGGAGGGGTTGAGCACGAGGAAGCAGCTGGTGATTGGGAGAAATACAGGCCACGCGCTTACGGCAGGTTGCCGTCGAGGTAAGAAAAGCAAGACAGTTCAGCTCGGCGTCGAAGCTCGGCCGGAGCTCAGACGACTTCTTTGGACCGGAACGCTCATGCCGAGGCACTGACTGCCGAGGAATTTGTCTACGCCGATTTGTAGTACGTTCTTTCCGAGACTTTACTTTAATTGGGCTTCCTCTCCTCCCAGAAGCTTAGCTTTCAATCCACCAAGCAATCCACCCACAGTTGACATTTTCCTCCCCTATGCGGCTCCCACACTTAGTCTTGGCTCGTACATTACAAACCACAGATAAACGGCAGCTTCTCTCTCCAGCTGTTGGACTGTCTTCCAGCCGTGGCGGCTATTGCTCTACACCTGAACCAAGGGTCGACTACTGCAGTCAACATTCTTGAGGCTGGTCGTGGCGTCGTCGCTGGGGCTCTCCTCGAGCAGTCCTACGTTTCCGCTTCACAAAGCAAGCACTCCGAACTAGCACGTTGCTTTGTCGACCTGCGTGATTAACTCGATGCGCCGCTGCTGGTAGGCTCGTTCAATTCACTCCTAACTCTCCGGTCTGCAGAGGCTCGGCCGCAACGATATGTTGAATTGCTGATCTAGCCAAGTTATGCTAAGGTCAACTACATCACCTACCTTGTCAAACCGAAATCCGCAGACACTGCAAACCTCTTCCAAATTTTGTTCACGCCACCTTGTCTCGAGGCTGGGCAACATCCACCAGCCAGGAGCCATCAGCAGCACTTCTGCCCTCTCCGAACCTCGTCCCGTCTGGGCTCGCCCCACGTTCACCACTGCATTCCTGTCCCCATACCCCGAGGAGACCGACACCCCATCGTCTGCACCCGCCCTACCGCCGACCGGCACCGCGGCACCAGCAGCAGCGACCACCTCCACTCCAACTGCCACCTTGATACCAACCTTCATCACCAGGGGCTTCCCGCCCCTTCGTAGTCAATCGCGCCCATTCGTCGCGACCATGGCCTCAGAACTCTCATAACCACTCAGGTACTCGCCAAAGACGCGCTCCTCGACATCCATGTCCTTCCACAACCTTCCACTCCTGTTCCGCGCCTGGCGCCGCAGGAACACGCGCTTGGCCCACTTCCACGCCTCGACACCCGCGAAGAACAGACCGGCTGCGACAAACACGATGCCCCACTCCCAGCTGATGCCCGTGTGCTTGAATACGACGTGGTTGATGACGGGAATGTACAGCGTGGGGAAGAGGGTGACGAACCCGAAGACGATGGACCAGAACAGGAATTTGTTGCGCCAGACGTCGTAGAACCACTGGGTAAAATACTTCTTGCTTTCGGGCTGCATGCGGAAGAAGGAGTGGCGCACGTCGACAACCTCCCAGGCCAGAAACAGCGCGAACCACGTTAGGCAGGCAAAGGTCGTGGCGCGCGCGCGGAAGACGGTCTCGCACGCCTCGCTGAATGCGTCGTTGCAGTTGAGGCCGAGGTTGCTACCGCCCCAGGCGTAGACACGCAGCACGAAGCTGGCGAGGCAGAGCGCCGCGATCCATAGGCCGTAGACGACCATGTCGAGGAGAAATTCCGTGGTGAAGATACCAGTGCGCAGCGAGTGCGGCGGGCGGCGCATAATGTCGGGAACGGCGCGCTCGAAGCCCAGGCCCATGTCGGGCAGGCCCGAGGTGATCATGATGACCCAGACGATCTGGACAGGGGCTAGCGGGAAGACGGAGAGGGAGGAGGCGTCCTTGAAGGCGAGGCCAACCAGAAGGGTGCCGGCCTGGGCGACGTTCTCCGCGAGCACGTGTAGGACGAACTTTTGGATGTTGTCAAAGATGCGGCGGCCTTCCTCGATGGCGGCCACGATGGAGGCGAAGTTGTCATCTGTCAGCACAATGTCGGAAGCGTCTTTGGCTACGTCAGAGCCTGCTTGGCCCATAGCGATGCCCACATCTGCGCGGCGGAGGGAGGGGGAGTCGTTGACGCCGTCGCCGGTCTACAGGGGTCAGTTTGCGGACTCGGACACACTTAAGGCACACTTACCATAGCCACAAACTTGCGCCGACGGTGAAGGGCGTCGATCATACGCACTTTGGTGCTCGGCGCACACCGCGCAATCACTAGAGGCAAAACCGGAAGATCGTCGACCTGCTCGTCGGAGAGCGCATCGAACTGCGCCGCCGTCATGACCATGGCGCTCGCGATATCCGCGCTAACCCTGTGCATCTCCTTGGGCAAAATGCCCACCTCGATGGCAATCGCCTTGGCGGTCTCGGGGTGGTCGCCGGTCAGCATGTGCACCGAAATGCCGGCCTCGTGGCACTCGCGCACGGCCGGGGCAGACTCGGGCCGGGGCGGGTCGTAAAGGCCAATAAGGCCAAGGAACGTCAGGTCCTTTTCAACCTCGTTGCGGTCAGTATCTTCGTCGGCGCCCATAGTCGTATCCAGCTTCCTGCTTGCCAGAGCTAGCACACGAAGCCCAAGCTCGGCAAACACCTCCATGTTGGCCAGGATGTGGGTCCGGAACTCGTCTGTCATGTCAGCTTCGCCTCCCTCAGAACCTGCCGGCACGTCATCGGTGTAGTACTTGTTGCAGACACGGATAACCCGCTCTACGGCGCCCTTGGTGAACGCGAAGTGCTCCCCGGTCGTATTGTGCCTCATGATGACGCTCATGCGCTTGATGTCGCTGTCGAACGGAAACTCGGCGATCTCCTTCCATTCTGGGGTGTTGTTGCCGTCGTCCCTCATGACGTCCAGCCTGTTCTTGCCGAAACGGCTGGCAAACACCTGAATGGCAATTTCTGTCGGGTCGCCGCGCGCTACCCACACGCCTTCCTTCTCAAATACGGTAGCCACGTTGGCGAGGGAGGAGACGGTGAGGAATTCCTGCAGCCGGGACTTGCTGGAGGCGAGGAGGTCGGGCGGCGAGGAGACGGTAGACTTTTCGCCAGCTTCCTTCTCCTCCTTGTCGTAGCGGGGGTGGAAGTTGATCTCGTGCGGCTCGCGGGCCTCGAAGCGGACGTCGCCCTTGGTCGGGTTGAAAGGTTCACTAGAGGTCAGTTCGACGGTGTAGGTGCCGAGGCCGGGAACCCAAGCGCCGCGGGCGACCATCTTGCCCTGGGTTAGTGTGCCGGTCTTGTCACTGCAGATGTCTGTCACGGCGCCTAGGGCCTCGAGACTCTTGAGATTGCGGACTATGACATGGCGCTGCACCATGCGTTTGGTTCCGGCGGCCATGGTGATGGTGAGGACAACGACGAGAGAGGCCGGGATCATGGAAAGACCGGTTGCGACGGCGTAGATGATGACTTCCTGTGACGTGTGGAAGCGGTTGGCGCCGAGCACAATGAGGGCACACACAACTGCGACACCGAAGAGCAGCATGGCCAACTTGCTGAGCTTGCGCTGAAGCGGGGTGCCAACGTTGACGCCTAGAAACCGGCCGATGGCATCGCCGAGGGTGAGGGTGTAGGCTTCCAGGTAACGGTGGGGACCAGCCTTGCCGTTGGGCTTGCGCTTGACAGGGCGGACGCGGCGCTCCTTTTGATTGAGGGCCGAAGCGATGGCACCGATCTCGGTGAAGGTGGCGGTAGCAAATACGATGCCCTTGGCGCGGCCCTTGGTTACAGTCGAGCTGCTATAGGCAACGTTGAGCCGGTCGCCGGGGCCGGTGTTGTCATCGAAGGTGGCATTCTCGCGCTTGCGCACAGGCAAGGATTCGCCAGTCAAAAGGGCTTCGTCGGTCTCGAAGTTCTTGGCTTCGATCAGCCTATTTTACCAGTTAACGTACGCCCCAGGGACAGGCAGAAGCGGCGGAGCGCAGCTTCAAAACTTCCGAGGATGGCATACCTGATATCGGCAGGGATCGTGTCGCCCATCTTGACCTCGATCAAATCGCCGGGAACGACTTCACCAGAGGGCACGACCATGGCCTCACCACCGCGGACGACAGTGGCAGTGGGGGAACTGAGAGAGCGCAACGAGTCCATGGTCTTCTCGGCCGAGTACTCCTGGAAGAATCCGACAACGATGTTCAGGATGATCACAGCGGCAACGACGCCACCTTCAATCCAGGATCTGATGCCGAAGCTGACCGCCATGGCGAGGATAAGGACCTATGCTTATACATCAGAACCTCGACCATCCCCGGCTGGAGAATGGAAACAGTTACCAAAGTCATGGCATTGGCGATCTGCGCGACGATGATCTTGAGAGGCTGGACGCTCTCCTCGTCGCCGAGGTCGTTCCGTCCATGCTGTTCCAGCCGGACCTTGGCTTCGTTAGTCGAGAGGCCGTACAGGACGTCGGAATTAAGCTCGGCGGCCAGCTGCTCGTACGTGAGGGCATGGGCAGGACGGCTCAGGGGCCAGTTGGACTGGCCCGAGACATGGCCGCCCGAAGGCTGCTCGTCTTTGTTGGTCATTCCTGGTTGGGTCAATGGATCAAGCAGCAATGCTTAGCAGAATGGCAATGTATATGCGGTGTGCCGCGAGGACGTTTGAGCTCAGCGAGGTTGGCCAACAGCAACTCCAAGGGACTATCCGTGCGGGATGTTGACGTCTGGTCATATGGGCTAGCCCAGCTCCGCGTCAAGAGGAGGGCGGTCTTTGTCTCAAATACTCGAGCGCCCAAGCCAAATGACCCGCAAAAACTTCTCCATCTACTGAGTCTTGGGACTTCTTGGCTTGCAAGGAGTAAATCCGCGCTTTGGATCGCAAGAACATGGCGGGAGACCAATCGGGCACTCTCTCGATTGCTGGTGATAAAAGGTTTGACCCGGATGTGCAGCACTTGGCATCTCGGCGATCTTGGCGTGGCGGACTTTCGGTGTTGGTTTCGTTTCGTTGCAGGAAGAGTCTGTGTGCGTCTGTGTGCCCCCAGCCCTGGAGGAGTCTCTTGGAGTTCGTCATATTTTGCACCGACGTGTGCACCCTCGCATCGTAGCTTTCCCCAAGGTCTCGGCCATCTCTTCTTTTCGGTTTCAGTCCCTGTGATCGAATATCGAGATTTGAGACGAGTTGGCGAGCATGTCGTCATATTCCGCGCGGGGGGCGTGCCGAAACCCGGAGCGGTAGGTGCGCCAAGACCACCATGGCCAGCATCGAACCACTCAGGATGGCACCCTGTTGGCAAAAAAGAAAGCCGTAACTGTCCACGGCCGGGACAGACAGGACAGGTAGTCCAATGACAGTCGTATTTGGCTAAGCTACAGTCTAGGCTCTATTCCGTCGGATACGGGCAGGCTCTATTGTCAAGACGTAGCTCGAGGAGCAACAAACAAGTCTGGCGGCAGCGAGGCGCAGGATCTTCAACACAGGGGCCCGTACTTCTCCACATGTCGGCTCCACCCATGGGTCCCAGCAGTCACGGCACAACCGCCGTAAAAGTATCCCTTCTCTAGGTGCGGAGCTCCGTCGACGCACAGTCCCAGCTCAGGGGCCGGGCTTCTCAGGGTAACGGCGGTGGAAGTTTCGGACAACCTCCTTCGCGTGCTCCAGGCTGACGTGAAACACCGGGTAGTTCTTCATCGAGGTAGGCAAGTCTAATCGGTATATGTGGTGAGCCCCACCACTTTCCTCTCTGTGGGTTGGAAGGTTAGCTTTCGCCCCAACAACAACAACCCACCCACCACACAAACAAAGCAATATCATGTCACAAGCCGACCTAATAAAGAGGCCAGAGGGCTGAGAGGTGGCTGCAGCCAGGATCGCGGGCTTGGGGGAACGGTTCGAAGAGCCCGTGTCATTAGAGGGAAAAGCAATGTCTTTCATAGTGCGAACTTCATACACGTTGAGTACATTCCCCTAAGAAATGGTTCATTCAAACAGCAAACAACAACGCGACAATGAAAGGGTCTACTGTGCTGTTGGCAAACTCTTCTTCGGCCCAATTGTTGAGTCAGCGGTGAAAAATCACTGACCATAATCCAATCCATCCCTGACGGCCTTGTCATAGCTCCCTGCTGCTAGAATTCAACCACTCGCCGACCCACTGATTTTTGAGACGGTCTCGAATCGTGCTTCACGAGACCGTTTGATTTGCTAGATCAGCCAGCGCCTCTGTTGGCGTGTCGTGCAGCGAAGGAAATCAGAGTGCGGTAGCTTGTCTGGGGTTCGCTATACGGCACGCAACGAAGGGGCTGGAGCCGGCCTGTTGGATAAACAACGCGTGAGTCGCGCCTTTAGGCTCGGTGCAGCCAGCGGGAGGTTGGGGCAAGGCGCGAGGCTGCGCCCGCCCCTGACTGATCACCGAACATCCGCGCCCAGAAATCTACACGACGGACTGCCAATCAACCGGCTACACTCCCTTCGCCATGTATCCCGATGCGTCGCATATCCGAGCATCGCTCTCTGCCCTCTTGTATGTCCCGTGTGTGCTTGAGTGGGCAGGAGCTCCGCCATAATAGGTTCGATCCCCCTTGCCCTGCCACCTGCGATAGGGAATCTGTGAGAGGGAGATAACTCTTGGTAAACCTGACTCATCCAGAAGGGGCGTCATAATTCAGGAGGTGGCTAGTATCGACAGGAGCGCTCTTATTCTGCAAGCTGCAGAGAGACGCTAGGGATCCCACTATTACGAAGTAGGGCAGCAAAGAGTGCTACGAAGGCAAACTAACTACGTGTGACGAAGCTGGGTGGTCTAGGCTTCTTCTGAGGGGGTTCTGGAGGTAAGTCAGAGGACCCCCCCCCCCCCCCCCCCCCCCCCCCGGAAGGGGGGGGGGGGGCC
>FTEL01002137.1_pt1 | contig 14018 bp, 22 predicted proteins | sample 1658911 | NCBI WGS metagenome assembly FTEL01 (sample SAMEA3914869, study PRJEB12502) | metagenome | biome: forest; material: soil | place: USA | collected 2012-03-12 | depth 0.1 m
ACATTTCCCCAAGAGAGAAGTCGCGCCTTTTCAATATCGAGCTTAACAAGCAAGACATCGAGGTCACGTTCGAGGGATTTCCCAGCCCTGATGAGTGTGAAGGCATCCACGCAAGTGCTGAATAGGCCAGCGAGGGAGATGATACCGAGAGCGACTTCTGCCATTGGAAATAGCGTTTAGCTGACCTGGTCATTTGTGTACGAGCTGCGGTCTCGTTGGGATGCAGTGTCAAGAGTGAAGCAGGTGAACAATCATCCTGAAAGCCCTGGACTCAGAAGCAGTAGATTGGACAGCCAGGCAGCCTTGCGGAAAGCCTGCCAGGTGCCCAACAACCGTGTCTTCTGTCACCTGCATCTCGGTGTGGCATCTCTGTGGTGGCGGAGCCCGCATGAGCTGAGCACCCCCAAGAAAGCTTCCAGCCAATGATCGCCGTCTTCATCAGAAATTCCCTCGCCCTCAAGGCGTGAAGGGGGGAAGCAGCTCGACACTTGGACGCAGGACTCGAGCCCAACTTATTTTAAGCTCTTTGCTTGCCAAAAGACCAGACCTTATAATTAGTGATCACAGAACCCGTAGCTATCCTGCCATTCCTGCTCATTCCTCGCCACAAAAGCGCTCCTCTCCACCATCAGTGCTAGTCGGTGCTCACGCGCTTCCTCCACCGTCATCAGCCCTTCGGGCTTCTCCTGCACGCAACCCACAAGCCCAGCCTCGGCCCACCAGTCAAACTGTTGCGGTGGCACGTTGGCCGTCGAGATGATCCGTTGAAACGGGTCAACAAGCCATAGCGCAATGAAGCGGCGGCGACCTGGCTTGGTACGGTCCTGTAGACTGAAGGAGGAGACGGCATGTTGGCTGTGGAAATTGGTCAGACGTCAGAGCAATGTCTCTGGTTGAAAACACATCCACTTACAAGACATTCGGAAATGCGAGCAGCCGCCCTTCGGGCGTCTCAACGCTGCCGTAGTTCTGGACCCGCTCGCCATCGCTGTCGTCTTGGCCCAGCTTGGCCCCGTAGATGTGCTCGTACACTTGGTACATTCCCAAACTGACTTGAGCCTCTAGCTCCTCCTGGTAGCAGCTGGTAGCCATGCGGAAGTTTAGCCGGCTTGGTGTTACGTTCTCTGAATCGACATAGTACAGCGCCGTTGCGACGATATGTTCGTTCATCTGGCCTTCAATCTGAGTGAAGTTAGCACGGAATCTTCAACCTATGAGGACTGGGGGGTGTGGCTTACATGCCAACCACCGGCGGGGAAAACGGGATTCTCGGGGGTCAGCTCGATGGAGGCCATCTTGACAACGACCTGTAAACCGGTGTTCTTAAACTTCTTGCTGAAGGCCTCGCCGACCTGGTAGGTGACGGGCTTGAAGCCCAAAGGCTCAGGGAGAAGAGCATCTCTGATTTTTCTCCATTTCAGTCTCTGAATTTTCCGAGCCATTCTTGGTCCGTCCTCCTCCAGAACTTCACCTTCCTCGTTCGCGGCCGTTTCCTTCTCTTCTTCATCGTCGCTCAGATACTCCAGCTCCTCTGCATCGTACTCGACAGGGCTGTCTTTCTCATAGGCGGCTAACACATCGGGATCAAACTTTTCCCAGACAATGTCGCGATTTGCCTCGCTACTCAAATCAGCTAAGTCGTTGCATTTGACAATGAACGAGTCGTGGGAGATCTTACCCAACTGGTGAAGGCAGGTCAAAGCGGATCTGGGCTTTTCCCGATTCATCAACCCAGGTGCTGCTGAGCACTCGCTCCCAAGCGGGGATGGCTGTATCGACGAGTTTCTCGATGTGACGATAGACCTCGGAGTGTTTCGGGTGGAGACCGTTGATGTAGCTGGTGAAGCGTACGGTTCCGTTATCTTGGAAAGAGAGATTGGCAGGCAGCCATTGGTAGGTTCGAGACCAATAGTCTCTGTTGATGTATTCGCCATTTCCGTAGCTCAGAAATGGGGAGTCATAGGTTTCCCCCGGCTCGGTCTTTGCCACAATCTCGCCCTTGCCAAACCACTTGTTGTCGACAGCGTGGGTGACGCCTACCACATCATCCTGGATGAACTTTGATCTTTCTGCAGTATGTCAGTGCGGTGAAGCAGGACAGTTCCAAGGCAGGCGGACCGTAGACGAAGGGATACATGGACGGGTGTACCAAATCCAGTACCTGGTTATCGCTGTTTGGGTGCCAGTCAGGCTCAGCTCCCTGGTCGGCGCGTAGCTTCTCGAACGCGGCCTTTAGGTCCTGCCGGAGCTCGTCGCTCACAAGCGAGTCGGCCTTGACGGCAGTATTGTGGGGTGAGGAGATGCCGGACGAGTTGATGGTAAAGACTAAGCCGGTATTCTTGAAGTGGAGGGCCTTGCATCTCAGCTCGGCAATGCACTGGACCGCAGAGTCAGTCGAGGGGCGACGAATTGTTTCAGGCTGGCTTGCCCGTTTCACCGAGGAGTTAAGATAACATGACTTACATAGTCAAAAGCCGCTTCGGTAATGATCCGCGTCCGCTTAGGCATCGGGATGGTCTTGTCCGAGACAACGTGCTTGTATATGTCGTCTTGGACCTGCTGGGTCAGGGCCTCGGACCGCCAGTTGGCCACGATGGTGTCATCGAACACTTCATCGTGCCAATTGGGGTTGTCTGTGAGACGGTCCATCAAGATCATCATAGCAACCTCGCGCACGGGGAGAAGCTCCGACATGGAGTCAGCCGCCCCCTCAAATGAGCCGAGGCGATAGAAGTCGGTGCCGGGCTTGCCGCACTGCGCAAGATGTCGCAGCGGGAGGTTTACACCGGGATATTTGTGCGATAACGAGTCCATGGCTTTATGTCAAAGAATGGGAGAGCGGAAGGAAGGGGAGCGTGGTAGGTGGATGTGATGATGTCGGAAATCTCATGTCTTGCTTAGGTAGAATGGGCGGAGATGTACTGGGCCGTAAGAACTGAACAAGGAACCCCACAGTCCCAAAGATTCCTAGCGCCCATGGCTCATCCCCACCAGGCACCCGCTGGAAGACGGGTCGTCGTCTCTGACCAGTTATTCGGCGGCGAAGCGTTAATCTTGAGTTCGGTGGGAGAGAAAGGTGGTTGTGACAGAGGATATGAGAGCACATTGCTCAAGAACCACAACATAATACAGCTGCCAACTCAAAACGAAGAATCAAGAATTACAACTGTATATCCTACTATCTCCCTCCCTTTCTTACAAACCCACCATTCATTCCTGACGCTGAGGCGGCCACCTCGAGTACCACCCCCCAATCACACCGCCCGCCTGAAAGGCGCCAGCCGAGCCCTGCCCGGTCGGCGTCTCCGTAGCTGTCCAGATTTTGACCCCCGTCCGCTCCTCCTCGAGCAGCTCGCGGTCGCGCGCGTCATTCCCCTGCCTGACGGCCGGACTCTGGAACTTGCTCATGAACTTGCCGAGCGCCGACTTGGACTTGGGTTGGGCGTCGGGGTTCGGGGGGCGGCCGGTCTTTTTTGTGTAGATGTAGCGCGGGGAGCTGGCTGCGGACTCTGGTTGTGCGGGAGCTGGGTGTTGGTTGTTGGCGTCTTGGCCGAGGGTTGTGGAGGATAGGTTGGAGTGGAGGGAAGCGGTCCGAGCCGTGACTTGGCCATCGTTGTCTTGGCCGAGGGTGGTAGAGGAGAGGTTAGCGTGAAAGGAAGCGGCAGAAGCCGGCGCTGTGTTGGCTGTCGTTGAAGCGCTCATTTCCGGCATTGCGCAGTGTTCGCTTGTGGGATGGGTGAGGGAGACCAGAGCTGTGATGATATGGGTTCTGGAGATGGAAAGGAGTGGAGATCGGAACCCGGCTCTGGACCATTTTATTTATGATTCTTATTCCCTCCTCTCATGTTGACGTTGCCCCACAGGCAGTCATGCGCTATTAACACCGTCTTTGAACCCCGTGGTATCATTCTTGCGTTACGTAACACACCCTGTTGTGTCTGGTGCCCCCTGCCAGGAACTTGTGCTTCGCTAGACTGGGGGGCTGAGCATCAGGGCAGTGCAACATTCGCAGACAACCGTGCGGTTCAGTTGTAACCGAACATCAAGACGACTGTTATTACCGGTCTCGTCCTCTCAGGCGGCCAGTCCGGTGACAGCCAACGTGTCACGAAATCAGCACCGTGCAGCCTGTTGAATGCAGAGAGCTGACGTAGTTTTTCCAGGGCCGAGATCCTTAGGCGGCGCAGGGGATGGCCAGCTTCCTGCCATTTCCGCGGTCCGTTGTCTGCGGCCAGCTTCATAGTTCTTTCGATGTGGTTAACGCCGGCGACCTCGGTATGCTCTTTGTCGTCTTGCTGTTCTGCCCGCTGCGATCGAGGACTATCATCACCAACTCCTGAACTCCGGAGTGCGCTAGACGAAGCAGGCAGAGGCTTAACTTTGTCCGACGCTTCCTTTGTGTGGGAGGGAAGGTCTGTGATGGAGTTCGTTGCGGCTGGTGGTGGGACAGAAAGCCCTGTCCGCGCGAAGGGGCAAACGATGATGGGGTATGGGTGTTTAGCCTTTGAAAGGGACCAGGTGTTACCACAGCCCTGATTCTCCGCAACGACTTCCGCTTCCGCTTCCGCTTCCGCTTCCGAGCTCGTGACTGATGGTGTCCGGCTATTTATGACGCTGGGTGCGGGATTTCAGCGGTAATAAGAAGTCGATGACTAGGAGGAGCAATGACACTCACGCGCCCCTGAACACACACGAGAAGCTCTTCGCGCTGGACCGAATGTTTCTTTTTTCGAGACTCCTGCTGCCGGTATGTCGTCGAGGATTCCAACAGTGACGCCTAAAGGCAAGAAGTGATTTGGGCAATAGGAGACGCTCATGACGAGCTGAGCTCCAGAGCGGGCTCGGCGACCCTCCGGTAACCCCAAACCCTTGAAGAAAACCCTTGACTAACCCTTGACTGTAAACGACCCTAAGCAACTCCATGCAACCCTAGATAACCCCTGAACAACCCCCTTTATCCTCTGGCCAACGGTGTATGACACTTTGTCCCCTTCACAATTGGTCTCCATCTGGTGGTACAAATGCCCCACAGAGTTGAACGGGATTTTCCTTTTTGCCAGGCGGGATAGATGCCTAGGACTTTGGCCCCGACGCATGGCCACTTTCGTAGAGCCGTGAACGACGAGGCAGCGTGTTGTCGTCCGAGCCTTTTGGCATGAGACACAGTGCTTCCTGTGCTGTCCCGTGCGGGGGAACATGCAGGCTAAAAATAGGGAAAAGGCCGTCCGTCGCATTCTCACCTCGCTCTGCCCCATCGCGTCTTCTCATTCTCTGCCATTTGCATCAGCAGACATTCACTACTTCTTGGTACATCCTCTTGCATTATGGCGGCAAAGATTGATCCTGGGGGCTTGCAGGGTTCCGACAGACCCCAAGTTCAAGCAGATCTTCTCCGCGTCTTGGAGGGAGCCTTGAACTCAAGCGGCGATCCTGCAACCGCGGCGGCCAATTTGGTCACGGACCTGCGACAGTTCTTCATCTTGAGCGAATCGGAAACCGCTGCCGATACAGCGCTCTGGAATCTGTGGATGGTCCTCTTGGGAATGGTCATGAAGGTGCCATCGAACATCCATGGCACGCTGCGCTCGTTGCCGCGGTCAAGGGATTGCACTCGACGGGCGGACCGGTAGTGGAACTTGAGGTGGGCGACTAGCCACCAACCTAGCCTCCGCTTAATAGGCTAATTGACACCGTGGTGTGTCTAGGGGAGCACGCTGGAGTGGACCGATCTGCCGAATCTGACCGAGTACATGTTCGACAAGTGGGCTGGTAAGTTGTTTTCCTCGGCTGAGACAGTTGCCGGGACCGGATCTGATCAAGTACACGCAAAGACCCCACAGAACTGGACGATTATACTCTCGAAGACCTTGACGCGTGGAAACGGTTCAACTCCTTTGCAGCCCAGCTGCTAGCCCACAACGTCGTCCCCTGGCTCGTGCTACCTTACTGGGAGATACGCACGGCTCTTGAAACGCCACCGCCGGAGGACGCAGCTGCGTTTGAGTGCGGGCTGTGGGTCGCAACTGAGTGGCTGACGCGATGCGGGGAGCTCCTGCGAAGAGATCTGGGTTCCAAGGAGGCCGTGAGCGGGCAGGAAGAGGTCTCGATCGCCCCGGGCCCGCTGTGCGAGGGCATCCCCCCGAAAGACCTCAAGCGGTGGGAGTTCTGGCGAGGGAGACTCGCCGAACTCGCGAGCGCGGAGACGCAACCCGCGCTCAGTGGTGCGTCCCTCGTCCGCGTCGAACAGGCGGTCGCTGTGATGAAGATGGTGAGCAGCAGTGTCTAAGGGGGTGGGCTTTATGAATGGACAGCGTGAGTTGGTGTTCTTGAATGGTATGAACGAAAAGGATTGCTTTCTCTGAAGCTTCCAACAATTCTATAGGCTATTGTTTGGAACTTTTTGGGCTTCTCTTTAGGGAGTACTCTTACGGGCTCTTCATTGTAACTCCACAGTAGACCTTCTCTCCGCCTCATCACGTCTTCTTAATACCTACTAGTTACTAAATCGAGTTGTAACATCTTGCTACCTCTCTTTGCGTCATGGCGGCAATAAGTAATTGTAGGAGTTTAAAAGGTTCTCACACTCCAAGTCCAAGCAGGTTTCTTCCGTGTCTTATACGTAGTTCTTAACTGGAACACGAGCACGAGCCATGGACTTTTGGAAGGCCGGCTTAATCCTAAGTCACATCTCTCCAACGACATAGCTACCCTCCCAGCACACCGAGCTTTCCTCAAGCAAAGCGGGTCTCAACCACGGCGCGAGAAGAACACATCCACCCCATCCAACTTCCAGCAAACACCCTTCACCGCTCCCCGATCATTCCGCAAAAAAGAAATGAGAAACGCAGACCACTCCGTCCTGTCCAGGCCCCGCTTCAAACACTCGTCATAACTGCCCAGGAGATAGCTGAACACGTCGTGATTGTAGTGCCGCAACGGCAGGGCCTGGTCGAGACACCCGTTGACCTTCATGTGCAGACTAGCCAGATCCTCGGGGTTCAGCACCACTTCGAGAGAGGCGACGTCGAGAGTGTCCATGACATAGGTGCCGGCAAAGTCGTCGAGGGCTGGCAGAGGGGACGGGACCCCTCGGTGGCGTTCAAGCGGGGCTTGGAAATCCTTTGCGCCATGCGAGAGGTGGGCAGCGGCGGCCTGGGTGGCCGTGGCGACAGAGTCGACCTTGGGCGCGAGCCCCGCGATAGTCTGGATGATGTCCTGGGCGATCCGGTCTGTCGCGTCGCCCAGACCGGTGCCGTTGGAGAGGACCATGACGGCCGAGTTGCTGTCGTGGATGATGTAGATGTTACAGGTGTATCCAGGGACGTTCCCCTGGTGTCCGTAGAGGAGCAGGGACGGGGAATCGGGGCCCAAGATGGGAGACGTGAGGGTCCTGTTGGGGGAAATCAAGCCAAGCTCGGCGGGTGTCCTGTGATGGCACCATCCGGTGCAATAGTCGCCGGTCGCGGCATCCTCGAGGCTCGCGATGGTGCATCTGTTGAAGATCGGGGATGCGTTTCTGACGACGTCGTCCGCTTCCGACTCCCGATTCAAGGCTGCCAGGAGGCAGTGGGATCACTTGAGCAGGTCGTTGACCGAGCTTTTCAAGCCACCTTGCCGCCGTTTATGGAATCGGCAGACAGCTCCCGTGGGAGGTATATAGAATGGCGTGCCGTCGGTGAGAATCATGTACGGCTTGGCGATGTTCTTATCGGTCTCGTGGACGTACCTGAAGGCGGTGGTCCTCTCCATGCCCAGCGGCTCAAAGACGTGCGCGTTCTGAAAGTCACCCCAGTTGGAATAGCCCGAGACGCGCTCTACAACATGGCCGGCCAGCTCGAACAAACCGTTGTTGTAGAGAAAGCTGCTCCGCAGGCCGTGCTTGCTGGGCATGGCGCTGCACACCTTGACCACGTCCTTTTTGTCGATGAGAATCCTGCCGTCTAGGCCCTGGGTGATCTCGTCTACGCCGAGCAGGCCCGTGCGATGCAAGCAGATGTCCCGTAGCGTCATTCCTGAGTATTCAGCGGCTTGCTGGACGTGTTGGAACTCGGGAATCACAGAATGGATTGTGCTCTCCCACGAGATCTTGCCCCTGGACGAGCAGATCGAGCGACGCGGCCATGAAGGCCTTGGACAGCGACACGATGTAGAATAGTCGTCCAATATTGAGGTCTAGGTATCGTGGCCAGGACTGCCAAATCCCAACTTTTATTGTCCCGCCTATTTCATGTTTCACGCGATATTGTGTGCTAAGTCTCTATTGTTCTTGCAAAGGGGAGGCTAATTTCAACCCTGACGGACTGCCGACCAGGCAGCGTGGGTTCTCAAGCAACCGCACCTCCGATTCTGTAACCCGAGCTCTTCGTGGCAATCGTGAACGATAATACAAACCCGTTACCGCTGTTGGCAACAAGAGGTTGGAATCCCAGACTTTTATCGAGATTTCCGGACTTGACGGTGGCTGAGTCAAAGACTCTCAAGCAGTTAGTTGCAGGAACAGATGACTGAACTCTAGAAAAAAGAAGAGAAGCCGAGGTATAAGATCGCAGAACAGAAAAAGGTGCAGCAGAGAGGAAAACACGGACAAAGATTGCAATGCCTTTCACTACCACCTCTAAGCCTTGGAAATAAACCTGCGAAATCACCAATATTGAAAAGGTAAGAGACTAACCGCTGTTTCTGCTGATATTTGACCTCAACATGAAAGTCCAATGCCCTTAATAATCTGATCTAGTCAATCCTTTCTAAATCCCGAGAAAGAAGGAGATATCTAACTGAGAAACCCAGCAAGTCACACCAAGAACGTGAGAAAGAAACACAACAACAACAAAACTTCTAGGCAAATCGATAAGGGGAAGAATTACTGCGGCTTTCCCCTGCTCCCTCTTCTCGAGACTGTCCCAACGGAAAGACAGTGGCGATCTAGGTATGTGGCCAGATGTCTTGGTAAGCCACATACAATGAATCAAAGTGGGAGAGAGCCTTCGGTCCCATGTCCGCCCATTGTTTGTGACGCCGACAGGATGGAGCCAACGCAGCCATTGTTGCATTGTCGTGAGCGTCATTGGTTGGCATCGACTCGTACACACCACTACTAGCCATAGCCATCGGAGCAAACCCGTGGGTTCCGGGCAGCGATGGCGGGCCGACGATTGTGGAAGAACCAATAGAGGTAGCCGGATTGACGCTGCCGTGGTTGCTGTGGCTGTAGGGGCCGGACTGGAACATATACTGAGGGCCGACCGCAAAGAGGTCCTCGTGGGGCAGATGGTGGAGTTGCGCATCAAAATCCACTCCCAATTGGGAAACCACAGGAGGTTGAATGGCTTGGTTCATTCTGGCGTTGTTGTTGTTGTTGCTGTGGGGGTCTGGCTGGAACATACATTGGGGGCGTATCGAGAAAAGGTCTTCGTTGGGTAGGTGGTGGGGCTGCGCACCGAAATCCAGTCCCAGTTGTTGGGGAACCACAGGAGGTTGGATGGCTTGGTTCATTCTGGCGGTGTTGTTGTTGCTGTGGGGTTCTGGCTGGAACATACACTGGGGGCGTATCGAAAAAAGGTCTTTGTTGGGTAGGTGGTGGAGCTGCGCACCGAAATCCAGTCCCAGTTGTTGGGGAACCACAGGGGCTTGTTGCTCCATGGGCACGTGTGTGGTCATCGGCTGGCAGTCTAGCGCAGTATGGTTTGCGTCGGATAGGTTGGTGGGCTGGATACTGAACTGCAAACCGAGGTTCCAGGCGGGGAGAGGTGGAGGGACACGAGTGTGTTCCAGCGCTTGAAGGTTGTAAAGTCTTGAAGTTTCGCTGTAGTTTTGTCTTAGAGAAGAATCCAGCGTGTGGGGGAAATCATGTGCTAAACTCTGGTTCTGGTTGTAGTTGGAGGGAAACAAACTGGAACCCATGGAAACTGTGTCAGAGGCATCGTTTCTGGCCTCGGACAGAGCGAAGGGCGGGGACCAATCGGATGTTGCCTGGCCATCAAGTTCAAGCATCATTGAAGGGACGAACTGTTCCGTCACTGCTTGGCGTTGGGCCTCCGGGGTATCGAACTGGGAGAAGAAGGGGTCGTCACGCGCCTGTTCTGCCTGGTGCAGGTGGAGGAGGCGTATGCAACAGGTGTCATAGTGATGCGCGATGTGTTGCATTTTTTCGTCGGCTTCGCGGTCGACGTATACGTCCCGGGGCTGGGGTTCATTCGGAAAGAGAATCGTGAAAAGGTCCCGCCACTGCTGTTCAACGGTCCGCTTATATGGTCGCCTCGACATCATGGCGAGCTGTTCCTCGCTGATGATGCCGGGTCTCGTGTTCGGAGTCGGCCTGGCGCCACACCCCGTGTCCTTCTTATGTGCTTCAAGGCCTTGCGGTGTTTCGACGGTCTTATGGCATTCGGGACACCGGAGAACGTAGTGCTTTTTGCGTACGTGCTGCTTCACATTCCAGACATGGACGTGACGGTAAAAGCACTGCTTGAACAGCTGGGGCCGCCACTTCTGGAAAGGGCATGCAAAATGGCGGACCGGAGACAACACGGGGCCCTCTCCATGACGGGATCGATCATCATCACCATCCCCCGGGTCATCGTCCTCGCCGCCTCCAGACCCTCCACCGCTGACAAGACGCCGCGAAGAACCCCCTACTGTGGAGGGCCGCACCGACGTGGTTGTGGTATCCGGGGCGGAGCGAGGGAAGCCAGCGAAGCCCCGGCCAGCCACCCTATTGCGTCGATTGGTTCCCTGGGAAGTGTGGGTTTTCAAATAGTGATCGATGAGGATTCTAAGCAGCTCTCCACGTCGCCGCTTCATGGCCCAATAACCCTCGTCCTCTAACCACACGGCAGTGTGGAGGGAGACGTCGGATCTCGCCACCCGCACGGTCGAGACGTGAGTTGGCTCTGAAAAGCCATCGCTGCCGCCTGCCGTCGCGGCGCTAATCCTGATGGACTGTCGAGCAAAGTAGACGAGCGCGGACTCAAGAGAACCCGACGAAGAGTGGAGAACTCCGCCTTCCCACCGAAACTCAAATCTCCATGGGAAAAGACATGGATTCTCTTCCCCCCCCACCACAACAGTGGCGGATGACAAGGATAGCCCCTCTGCCTCGATTTCGAATGGGGCATTTCGAATCTTGTCGTCTACCTCGAGGTGCAGAGGCAACTCGGGCCACTCCACCGACCTCGCCGGTTGCGGAATCGGCACGTTATCCGAGGTGGTCAGGGTTGGTGGGATGAGAGATGGCCCTCCAGATGATGACATGGCCTCCGAAGGCAGGAATGAAGGTGCTCGGTAGACTGCAAGGGGCATGTTTGGGTCCGGGATCACGGGGACTGCCGGAGCCGTGCTGGCCTCGCTCCCATTCTCTGCATCATCGGCCAGGCTAATTCGGGAACCGTCGCGATGAAGCTGCTGTGAGTCAAGAGAATCAGTCAGCACGATAACTCACGGCCAGCCGTGGCTCGAAATCACCCACTTGACTTACTTTCTGGGGTGCGGCCAACTCCGATTGGTTTGCTTCGGCAGTACCTTGTGCAGGCTTGGGGCGGTAAGGCAACATTGTAGCAGACTGGAAGACGACTGGTGATGGGTTGGCTCGGCCAGGCGACGAGGAGAGAAGTGGATGATCGTCTTTGGTTAAGGCTGTGCGGCAAGCAACTCAATGACCTTGATGGCGACCGCGCGCCCTTATTTATACAAGCTCATCAACAATCTTTGAAAGACCGTGCGGTGATGCCCATCGTCCTGCTCACGAACCTGGGGACGAAACCCCGGTATTCCAGCCCCCAGAAATTCCTGCATTACATTCTGTGTAGCTTCCTCTGACAGGGGGATGCCGGCATTTCGATTCTTGGGATTGGTTGGATCTTGCATAAACGAGAGTTCACCGGGCTTGCTGGATCTGTTTTGTGTTGGGTACTCCGTGCTGTGTAACTGTGATGCTAGGCTTGGCGACGTGGCGTTGAGAACTGGAAGATAACGCTAATCTCGAACGAGTTAGCGGACTCAGAGGCGGCTCCACCTTTCCTGCAGTTTGGGGAAACGCGGGCTCAATCAGGTTAGCATATCTCAAGAGGCTTTTCACCTGCATCGTGTCTTTCATGCACGCCATTTCCGCAGTGCAATCAGAGCCAATTGCCCATCCCAAGCCGCAAATATGTGCCGTGTCAACTCAGTAAACGGGCGCAACAACCCCACGACGATGGATTGACGCCCGGCATGGCCGCTGCAATAACCGTGTTGGCCAAAACGGCGCCCAAGCCAAGCATCGATCGCCTGCGCAGTCTCTTCTCCATACCACGTCATATCGAAGACCTGGAGCTACCGCATCACAACAATAATTACAGGGTGGCGATTCGGCAATCTTGAGTCGTCGAGCGCCCAGGCAGATAGCCTTGGCTTGCACGACCGGGCCGGCTGGACGCCTCTGTACTGGGCAGCGAGGTGTGGAAATGCGGTCGCCACCCGCGTGCTCCTGAGCAGTGGCGCCGACATCAACAAGCCCACCACAGGCAAAAGGACTCCGCTTATGGCTTCTGTCATGTCCCGCACGCTGACCGAGTGCTTCCAAATCCTCCTCTCCCACGGGGCAAATCCGCACTACAAGGATGCGATGGGCCGAGGGGCGCTGCACTTGGCTTGCGAGAACGGTCATCTTCAGGCGGTCAAATCACTGATCGAAGCTGGTGTGCCCGTCGACAGCCAGGGAGAGCCGTGCAGATATACAGGCCTCACCAATTCGGGCACCACAGACGCCGAAGATGTTGCCAGCTTCTTGCTCCGCGAGGGCGCCAACATCAACCACGTTACGACCCTTGGGTTTACCGCACTTACGAACGCCACAGCGAGAAATTCACACGCTTGTACCCGGCTCTTTCTGGAACGCGGCGCTAATTACTTGCACGTGCCCCGGTATGACGGCTCAACACTGCTTCACTATGCCGCCGCGGGCGGCGACCTCGAGACTATGGACATCCTGGCAGCTCATGGGCTTCGCGGGCTGGACGTATCATTGAAAAACAATGCGGGCATGACGGCTCTGCAGTGTTTCCACAGCCGTTCCGATGTCTCGCCGGAGCTCAGGGACGGATTTGCACGGCTACTCGATGCGGTGTGTGGTGGCAAGGACGACGATGAGGATGAGGATGTGTTTTTCGATGCCCTAGAATCACAAGATCTCACAGCCAGAGGAGGTGGCTGATAGTGGCTGGGAAGCCCTTAAGAGTTCGGCGCCGCTTACGAGAGCGCAGGAGGGTCTCGGTAGTAGATATATACCGCAGTCGCTTCCCTTTCTTTTCTGAGATGTCATGCCAAACGGGCAGCGCACTGAAACAAGGATCTTGGCTTCCTTGTCCCATCACTCAAGACCATGCTGTCCAACCTCGCCATGTGGTCCATTACACGTACCCACCAGGTATGAGATTAGGTATCTTTGAGCAGCCGTGCTCAATGGTGCGCCCGTGGCCCGTATCGTACAGACAATCACCGTGATGGACGCGGTGAGCAACAGTGTCTAAGGCGTAGACTCGAAGCTGATGACAACGCGTGGTATTCTAGGACTACATGAACCGAAATGATCGCTACCCCTGATGTTTTCAAGCCACACATGGGCTCTTATCATGAAATCGCTGGCTTCCCTAGAGGTGGTACTCTTGCGGGCTGTTCACCTTCACGCCGCGCCTCACCCAGACTCCCTCAATCCCCATGTCGTCCCGGCCACTACGAGACATGTCAGATCCAACTTCAAGAAGTTTTGGGAATCTAGAAAACTTACTCGTCCTTAAGCTTGATAACCGGCTCGGTAGCCCCGGCAGCGGTGTCCGGGTTCCTGAAGATGACATTGCGTGTCTGGATTGCGGAGTTAGCTTGCGTCTTTAGTCCCCCCTTGAAAAAGGGGCTTGAGCAAAACCACCACAACAACACAACCCCGACCAAGACTCCAACGCAGCACACGCCCTCTCGCAGAAACAAAAAGAAGAAACAAGAAATAAGCACTCACCAACCCAAGCGTCAAATGTATCCCCCCCGCC
>FTEL01003365.1_pt1 | contig 14006 bp, 11 predicted proteins | sample 1658911 | NCBI WGS metagenome assembly FTEL01 (sample SAMEA3914869, study PRJEB12502) | metagenome | biome: forest; material: soil | place: USA | collected 2012-03-12 | depth 0.1 m
CATGGTTTTGCTGGTGGCGTCTTCGATGGTGGACATGGCGCCTTTGTCCCAGTGGGCTTGTTTTTGGAGGTCGAGGTATTGTGGGACTGAGGTGAGAGGGGGGGGTTAGTTGAGGGCTGGTTGAGGGTTCAAGGGGGGGACTGTACGGTGGTGTTCAAAGGCGAGGTAGGTGCCGATGATCCATTCGGATATTTGAGGGCTTGAGTTTTGACGTTAGCACGGATTCCAGTTTCAAGTTTGGCGCTGCTCGGCTCAAAGAAGAGAGAACTCACCCATGCACGCCGTTAGCGGTGCAAAACGGCACCTCGGTGTCCTTGAAGATGGGCTCCTCGAGGATGTGGTTGGCCCCCGCGCTCATCAGCTGCACAAACGCCAGCTTAGGGGCCTGTTCCTGTGTCGGAAAGGTGCCGAATGTCAGGAGGATGGTCACATCTTCCCAGAGCTCGGCCGGCACGGGCTTCGGCGGCTTCTCATCCCAGCTCTGCACGTGGAAGACGACTTCAAGATCCGGGAATGCGGTGGCAAACTTGTCCAGGGATCCCGCGGGCGCGGCCCAGGGGATGATGACGAGGAGCTTGTGCCCCTTCAGGCCTCCGTTCGTGTTAGTTTTGATCACCATGGTTGTGGGTGGGGTGTTGTTCTTGGTTGGGACTCGGATTGCTCGGAATGGAATGCGAAGAATGTAGTGGGGAGGTTGCCTCTGCCCTGAGCGCCGGCCGTGATCTCCACGCTTCGGCTCCGCCTCGGAACACAGCTCGGCAACTTGTGTGCTGGAGCGGGGTCCTGACGTGAGCAAGCCCCTGATGAGCGCCAACCCACTTTGAGTTTGGTCGAAGGGCATCGCCAACCTATCACGACGCTTCATCCACTTATAACGATAGGACGACAGCTAGGATTTGAAATCCGGGGGGAGAACGACGATAGAAACAGCAGCTTTGACTGGAAGGGCAAAGTGAGGCTCTGGTGCCATAACTTAAAAAGACTCAAAAAGCCAGAATCCGGGAATAGGAAAAACGAGACGGGAAAGACAAACTGAATGTTTGGTGGCGGAAAAAAGTCAGGGTCTGCAGGTAGTGTTGGGGGAAGTGGCAGGATTCGGTCTCCTCGAAGAGACAGGGCAAGATGTTGTCGACTTGTGACTGCTAATAAGTCTCAGAGTTTTTTTTACTTTTGTCCGACGTACCGTCCGCGTTGGCATCGCTCTTGGGCCGTTCCCTTATTTTCCTCGCTGATGCTGGCCTTATCCCGATGATCCCGTTGGCGGCCATTCCTTGACTGTGGTAAGTGGCATGGATCTTGAAGATTCCAAGATCACAGAGTCTCAATTTCATTTGTGCCGCAGGCATGGGCCCGTTTGGCACGGAGCATTCCTTGAGTTGAAACTGGGGAGCGTTGGTCAGGAGCATCCGAGCCCAGCAAGTGGTCTAACTAGCGAACAAAGAAACCCACTGGTTTCAGTCAAGACAGATTAATTACCCATTGAGCCGCTCCAGAACCAGTTGTGCCATGCCTGCCCTGGTATGTGGCGACCGGCGCGGACCGTCTTGCTCCTCGCTCAACTTGACCTTACTGTCGACAAGCCAAGTTCCGATCTGTTTAGCTTTATCTGGTGAGGACCGGTCGCATTGGGCGCTGGGCTGCAAAACCAACTATGTCCAACGCACCTGTAAGCGGGCCAAGCAAGCGAACAGAGAATTCTACCCGTCACCTGTTCGGAATGGCTTCTTCGACTGCATCTTTGCCTATATGCAGCACTCGAAAGGGTTTTCCATTCTTTACGGCCGTGGTTAGGGATAGGGCTTTGTAAGATGTTTCCAAATCTTCGAACAATCAGTCTATTTGTACGGTTGCTCTTTGTATACTTACTCCTCCGCCAGTCAACCACCAATCACTCGACTCCCCTTTGCTCCTTCGCTCCTCCTTCTCTCCTTACCCAGGTCCCGAGAATCCTTGCCAGCGCTTAGCCCTCTATACCGGCTCCCTCTTTCCGTTTCTCACGATCGTCTTTTGGCAGTCGACACAGTAGTAAGGAACATGTCCACATTCTTCAATCCCCTCGAGCTTCTGTCTCTTTACCCTACACCGCTTAGTACACAGATCGTACTCAGAGTTAAACGAAGCTCCGATTCGCCCCATGAAGTAATTATCGATCGTAGTATTCTTACACTGGCAACACAACCAGATATAGCGAATATGTAGAGGTGTGCTGGGAGTTCTACTAGGAGCGGATGAAGGCTTTTTCTTGCTGAACTTGAAGATGCCCATTGTAAGTCTGGGACGCGTGAGGTGCTTGCGTATCGGAAATGCGTGAGGTAAATGCGTGTCGGGGATGTGTATGCTATGAATATAGGGGTGTGTGTCGAGCCACTTGCTTTATAGACACTCATACATAAAGATCACTAATGCTTTCGCACGAACACCGCAGGCTCAAAATACTCTTGAAAGACGGGACTTCAAAGCCAAATAGCGGCGGAAATAAATATAGAACTATTAAGGGCTCGAGGTCTTTGTCCTCGGGACAAAGTGGGATTTTCTTAATTCGGAGGAGCGCAAGGTTCGTCACCCGACGCTCCGACTGTCCACGGAGTATTCCGTATCAACTTCCCCAACTTGTCATTCATTGCCGTTCTTGCTGTTGTTGTCGTCGTAGTTGCTGCTGTTGTCGCCGTCCGTTGGCGCCTTCAGCAGATGAGTGAGCAAGGTTTTGCAAGTCACGGTTCTCCAGCGGCACATATTCCTGGAAGTTTCGGCTGTTCCACGTCTCAGCCTTAAAGGCAGTTTTCAAGGCGACGAGTTTGCCTGAGTTCTTTTGTGACCGGCGTGTCGTAGCAGTACCGCAGCAACTTGATGATGTTCCCCACTATCCTATCGGGAAGCTCGAAGGCAATCAGTCTCTCCCCGAGCGTAACCGAGTGTCTCATCAACACAACACATTTTCTCAAGAGCACCCATAGAGCGAGAACGGAGCAAGGCAGAAGGCGAGCAGGTGAGGAGGGGATCAATGGCATGAGTTATGATCGATTAGACTAACGTTAGTGCTACGACATGGCGACAGACTTGCTACCACACGCACAAACCCTCGACCTCTTTCCGCCCATGCCGCGCGGGAAATTGCGCGACTGTTGTCATGAACAAACAGTCCGTAGTGTCACCGAGGTTGCAGGATGCCGCCGTGACTCTCGTAAAATTGAGTGAGAACCCGTCGTATCCACCTGTCGTCCCAGAACAGCAGGTGTGTGCGTCTTCACGGAACCTGAACCGCCTCGACAGGAGCCAATGGTCTTATATGCTACGCCAGACACACGGGCGGCGATGCGCAACCACAAGTCAGGATGATTGACCCCGCCACACTGTCAGACGCAACTGGCCTGCCCACCGCGAGCTGTCGAGACCTGTTCTCGGTTCCTCACTCCCGTTGTCCTTGTAGGGGTTTGTCACTCTTAGCATAGTAAGCCAACGAATACAACTCTGGAATTGCGCGAATGTACCTAGCTAATACAAGTGGTAATGTCGTGATCAACCTCGAGCGTCCCCTCGTCGGCAAACACCTTGGAACTGGGTAGCGCCCCCGGAAGCCCATCTCCGTGCAGCATCGAGGTTTAATTAATGATCCAGCGCGACCCTTCCGTCGGTACCAATCCAAGAAGTGTACGTCGTGAGAGTTCTAGGGTCCTCAGTGACAGCTGAGGCCCCACGGGTTGCCTACAGCGCCATTGGTGGGAGAATTACTCGGCCGTTGCCTCTTAGACGTGCGCGCGGCACGGCGGAGGCTCAAGGAGTTTCACCGGTGATCGCCATCACGCAAAGACGGAAAACACCATCGTTAAAGCGCCAACTGAGTGTGAGTTCAGTCACAACAAGGAAGGCTACCTATGCTTTGAGGTTCTGAACTTCCGATTGTCCCAAGCGGGCAACGGCAGCGGCACTTCCGGCACTCCGTCCCCGGTCATGTCATCGGCCCCACACCCCCGAGTCGACAATGATGTTCGGCCCTGCAGCGGACGGTTCCGGGCCCCGCATCTTCGCGTACCATTTTGGGGAAATGTATAGCTGGTCCGGCCACTGGTGCCCGCGGCTGGGTTGCTTTGAACATGTCTTCTAATGCTGAGGGAGGTAGTAAAAAGTAACCAGTAGTTATCAAACAAGAAAATGTCAAGTGCCGGGGATGCAAACCTGGTTCCACCCACTCTTCGTCGCAGCGGAATCGTCCTATTCGTGTAGGATTGTCGGATACCTATTTGTCCGCAATTCGGAGCGTCGAGCCCTTCGGTACCAGGTGCGAGTCTTGCTTGAGAGAAATCCGATGCCATGGCGTTATTGTGCTGAGACTGTGAGGGTATCTGCCTTACGGTACCTAGGCAGGTAAATGGTCGTCGCAAGATGGTGCATATAAAGGATGGAAGCACCCTTCGAGTATCAGGTTAGATCCGCATCATTCCCACGCTCCTCTCACAGAACGTTCCAAGTACCACAAATAGCAACCTCAGCCAACATGAAGTTCTACTTCGCCACCATCGCCGTACTAGCGAGCCTTGTTGCCGCCACGCCCACTCCCACCATCGACAAACGTGCCAGTGCTAACGACAAGTGTGATATTGGCTATGCTTCCACCAACGGAGGGTGAGTTTGGACACCCCCCTCTACTCTAAATCACCAATACTAAGTGATGACAGCACCACGGGCGGCGCAGGCGGGACAACCACAACTGTCTCCAGCTTTGCAGCTTTCAGCTCGGCTGCCAAGGGCGATGCCAACAAGATTATCATTGTTACTGGCAGCATCAGCGGTACCGGCTCAGTCAAGATTGGTGCCAACACGAGCGTTCTCGGGAAGGCCGGTGCCTGTAAGATATCCACAAGAAATGCAACGTTTGGCCAAAGACTTGCTGACAGGCAATGGCAATGTTTTAGCTCTGACCGGCATCAACCTCACGATCAAGGATGTCAAAAACGTCATCGTCCGCAACCTGAAGATCAGCAAAGTCGTCGGCGGTGATTGCGTTACCGTCCAGAAGGCCACCAACGTCTGGCTCGATCACCTCGATCTAAGCGGCGACCTTAGCAAAGACAAGGATTACTACGACGGCCTCATTGACATCACTCACGCAGCCGACTGGGTCACCGTGTCGAACACTTATTTCCATGACCATGTAAGCCCGGGCCTACCGGTGCAGATACCACGTTGCTGACCATATTACCGCACAACAGTGGAAGGCTTCCCTGGTCGGTCACTCTGATAGTAACGCCAAAGAAGACACTGGCAAGCTGCATGTGACCTATGCCAACAACAGGTGGATCAACATCAGCAGCCGTACGCCTTCGATCCGGTTCGGCACCGGTCACGTCTACAAGTAAGACAGCCGCCCAGTCCCACATGCAACACTGATCCGCCTTGCTCCACCACAACCTCCATCGGACTCATCCCCGCTGACAAATCCGGACTCTAGCAACTACTACGAGAACATCATCACATCTGGCGTCAACACCCGCATGAACGCCATCGTCCTCGTCGAGTCCAGCGCTTTTGTCAATGCCAAAAAGGCCATCACCTCGCTCGACTCCAAGGTCACCGGCAAGGCAGCAGTCAAGGACGTCAACCTCGGCGGCTCTACGAACGACGCGCCGTCGGGCACTCTCTCCGTTCCGTACACGTACAGCGTCGTCGGCTCCGCGAACGCCAAGAGCGCCTCCTCCTCCAGTGGTGCAACTCTTTCTTTCTAAGTATCACCCTTGACATGAGACTGACCGGCCTGAAGAGCGGGCTGAGAGTTCTTCCTGGTCCGTGGTTGGGCTCGAGAGACTGTGGAGGAGATTGGTGATATTGTCATTCTGGACGGGGATGGTGGGCTCGCTCATACGGATTTCCTCTGCTGAACATACAAGATGTCTTTGATAGTTCGGAGCTTGGTAAATTTAGGATCCGACCCTTGAAAGATCTCTCGCCTTGAGCTCGTTTTGTGCGCTGCCCTAGCCGGGTCTATCCATCCGATCAGCCGGAGGTGAAGTTGAGTGCCTGTGCAATGGGCCTTCGAATCGTACCAACGCACCACGATCTGGTATCCTGGTCCAAGTATGTTCGGTCAGCATATCATTTGACGGGGCCGTTATTGAGAAGGTCGCGGTGAACCTCCGCAGCCGAGGTGAATGTTGGAGGCCGGCCTGGAGTACTGCTGATGGCAATCTTGCAACGAACAGGCTTCCCAGAGTCCGCGCTTGTACAAGTTTCCTGAAGCGCTTCCTGTCGGGGAAATAAATGTTAGCTCCATGCCGCCGCGCTAACATTCATGTTGCTGATTCGCCCACTCCGTCGCCCCCTGCATTGCCAAGCTTCTGCTAACAACCAACACACGGAGGCGTGCGTCTCGGGGCTGTCCGCGGCGAAGCGGCCGCCGAGGTGCCCGAGACTTGTTCGTTTCATTTGAGCCCGATTTATCTTCACCAGCCCCTTCGCTCCACGGCTGCCAGTGATCGAGCGACCACACACACGAGACGGAGCGAAGATGGAGTCACCCGCCACCCCTCCCTCGCCAACGGTAGTTCTAGATGGCGACTCGTTGAACCAGCTCAACACGCCCGACGCGAAGGCTCTGCTCGACACCATCGACAGCCTCAGGGAGATCCACGTCGGTGACATTGTGAATCTGCCGCAGATCATTGTGGTTGGCGACCAGTCTTCGGGCAAGAGTTCTGTACTCGAGGCCATCTCAGGCGTCCAGTTCCCCGTCGACGGCGACCTGTGCACCCGCTTCGCCACCGAACTCATTCTCCGCCGAGCGCCGGAGACGACGGTCCACGTCAGCATCCAGCTCGCAGACGACCATACGCCCCCCGCAGCCCATGCCGACGCTCTGCGCCAGCCGTTTCAGAGGTCGAGTTTCAATAAGCGCGACCTGCCTGATATCATTAGGGAGGCCAAGGAGCGGATGAACATTAGGGAGGCTAGCGCCAGGAAATTCTCGAGCGACGTCCTACGCATCGAAATCTCGGCGCCCGACGTCTACTCCCTTACCCTCGTCGACCTGCCGGGCATCTTCCATAGTGCCACGGCCGACCAGAATATCGAAGGCAAGGCCATCGTCGAACAGCTGATCGACGGCTACATGCGGCAGCCTAAAAGCATCATCCTAGCGGTCGTGGCCGCCAACAACCAACTCGCGAACCAACTCGTCCTCGAGAAGACCCAAATCCACGACCGCAGCCGCGCCCGTACCATCGGTGTGATCACCAAGCCGGATCTTGCCGACCCGGGCTCAGCCAACGAGCGCAAGTACCTCGACCTCGCCAAGGGGCGAGAGAGCATGCACAAGCTGGCTCTCGGGTGGTACGTGCTGCGAAACCGGTCCGAGGCGGAGCGGGCGTCGGAGGACGCGGGCGAAAGAGACGCCGTCGAGGACCGCTTCTTCCGCGCCGGCGGGTGGAGCGCCGTCAGCCCCGCCAACCGCGGTGTCGAGAGCCTGCGTAAGAAGCTGAGTAAAGTGCTTCTCGACCATATCAAGATCAGCCTGCCGACGCTGATCGAGGATATCACGGCGAATTTGCGAGCACGCCAGGAGGAGCTGGACAGGCTCGGCAAATCGAGGTCGACGCCGGACGAGCTGCGCTTGTATCTGCTGCATATCGCGGAGGAGTACCAGCGGCTGGCGCGGGACGCGGTTGGGGGAAGGTACAATGACGACTTCTTTGGCGGGATCGAGGCAGAGCCCATGAAGCTGCGCGCGAGGCTGCGGAGTCTGAACCGCGCGTTTGGGTTCATCATGGCCAACAGGAGCGGCCGCTACAGGATTGTGCCGGACGCTAGTGATTCCGGGTCCGACGGAGATGGCGAGGAGGAGGAGTGTCCCGAGTACCTGCGGGAAGTGGTTGAGGCGTATGGCGTCCCACAGCCCGAGGTGAAGGCCAATAGTGAGGTCGTCGCTGAGCTGCAGCACCTGGCCTCGCTCAACCAAGGGATGGAGTTCCCCGGCGAAGCCAACAGCGATCTCGCGCGGCAGTTGTTCAAGGACCAGGCGACGCCGTGGCACGGCATTGCGTGGAGACACATTGAGCTTGTGCTGGCGGCCAGCCGGGAATTTGCCGAGGGTGCCTTCTACCATATCACTGGGGTGGACGACTGGACCTCGGGGGCTATCGTGAACGATTGCGTGGAGCCCTTTTTCGAAGCCAAGCGAGAGAAGCTGCGAGACAAGCTGGAAGAGCTCCTCCACCCCTACGCCAACGGCTGCGGCCTCCCCCCCGAGGATCACTTCCGCGAGATCATGAGTGGTATTAGGCTCCGGCGGCTCGCTCGTCGAATCGAGGAGCGTTTGGATAACAGGCCCGAGGGGGCACAGCGGCTGGATATCGAAGACCTTCTTCACGATTTGGACATTGCTGAAGTTGACAGCTTTGGCAGCGCCAAGGTGCTGGAAATGATGGAGGCCTTTTATGATGTAAGTCAGCGCCCAATTAATAGGCGTCGAGGGGGTGAGGAGATTGTTCTGATCTCACACGCCGCCAGGCCTCGCTCTCAACTTTCACCGACAACGTCATCAACCTCGCAGTCGAGAGATGTCTCGTTTACCTACTCCCGGCCCTTCTTACGTCGGAAAACGTCCACCAAATGACTGTTGAAAAGCTCGAGGAGCTGGCCGCGGAATCACCGGACGTCCGCACGCAGAGAAGCGATCTGGAGAACGAGATCAGGATCCTGAAAGAGGGCCTCCGAAGATGCCAGAGGCACAGGCCACAGCTGCGAGGCAGGTTGAGCTGCCCAGACTGACGCTGCCCTGTGATTCTGACCTTTTATGATCAGGGCTTCTCGCCGTAACTCCGCGTCGTTCCCTCGGCGTTGAACGGGGACCGGAGTTGAGTGAGTACCCCGTACCTACAAGCACCTAGCTGAGCAAGTGGATGCTAACAAGCTCGGCTCAACAACAGGGACCGGCACCATATCACGCTCACCTACGCCCACCGGAGACCCCGCTCCTCCGCCACCAGCCGGGAGGGCCAGCCAGCCAGCCGCCTTCCCGACGCCACGGCCCCAAGCAACTCCCACGCAGCCCATCCCCAGCATCGTCACCCAGTCTCCTTCTGCAAACCCTGCCCTCTCGGCCGGGATTAGTAGTGGTTCAGCTGCTAGTCTCTTCGCCATGCCCGGTCACATAAAGCCGGCAAACACCACTTCCCCGTCGACTAGCAACGGGGGGCCAGTTGGCGGGGGCAGCGCCTCCGGGAGTGGCAACGCCTTCGGCAGTGACTCATCTGGCGGCGGCCTCTTCAGTGTTGGCTCCTCTGGAAGTGGCTTCGGGAGTGGCAGCGCCTTCGGCAGTGGCTCATCTGGCGGCGGCCTGTTCGGTAGTGGCTCGTCTGGCAGCGGTGCGTTCGGCGGCGGCTCTCCCTTTGCAGCCCCGAATACCACCTATACCTCTCCCTTTGGGACCCGAAGTACCAAGGCCAACACCTCTCCCTTTGCAGCCCTGAATACCAAATCTGCCAGCAACACCGCGCTGGGCACCACCACCAGCACCCCTAGTACCGGCAGCGGACTCTTCGGCTTCACCAGCAACCCAGCGGCGTCGAATCCTACGAACCCCGCTAACAACAACAGCCAGAACAAGAACCCCCCCACCAGAGACTCGGGTGCGTAACCATCCCTCGGTAGGCAAACCGATCCCTTCCCCCCAGCCCACCCTTCTAACTCAAGGTCCGGCATGGACCAACCGCAACAGGGGAGACGACTCGAGACCCAAAAGACCTCACGTACCCCGGCATGGAGAGCGTTCCGCTGGCATTCATATCCGGCAAGCCGTACGCTGGTACGTGGTGGCAGGAGAACCCATACGGATTTTCAATGCTTTTGCACGTCTCGGCTGAGGAGCCGTTCAAGGGCTTTTCGGCGGATGAGCTGAGATTGAAGAGCCTGGTTGCATATGGCCGCACACGTCCCCCCGCCCCCGGAGAAAAGGGTGTGTGATGATTGATTCCCATTTTTGTTTGCATCCCTGCTTTTTTTTTCCCCCTCCATCAGAAGCTTTCCCTTGCTCGTCGTCCATTAGTTGTTGTCTAGTTGTCACAGATCAACCAACAGGACACGGTGGAACAACGCCACCCGAGGCGGGGAGGCGTCGGGGCACGGGACGCCCCGGGCCAGTCGTTACCCTGGAGCTCCTTGGCTTTGGGAGGAGCCAAGGGAGTCAGAGAGAGCCATGGCTCTGCAAGGCTCCGAGAGAGCCTCAGGGAGCCAGGAATTAGACAGCTATATAGGCTAGTCTCTAGGAGCTCACCAATTGTCAATACAAGTCACCCTTGGCTACAAGCTCGGTGACCATCAGTGATTGAAACTGCATACGTGCGTCGTTGGGACCCTTTTGGCTTTCCCGAATCTCTGTCCGGCAGTTGCCTACCTCTGGGACCCTCTCAGAAGAAGTCTGGGTCCAGTTATTCGTTATCAAGAAAGAGGCAGGATCCGGTTCGGAAAAGAGACAAGGCAAAACAACATGCTGTCAAATTGTGACTGCTAATAAACCTCGTTTTCTTAGCTTTTACCCGACGCACTGCCCGCGTTGACATTGCTTTCGAAGCCGTGTCCGTTGTATTTCTCGCTGGTGCTGGCTTGTTCAGATTATCTCGCCTTGTCCGGAGTATCTCGCTGACAGCCATGCCTTGATTGTAGGAGGGCGGCATTAGTTTTGGCGGATTCCAGTATCGCGAAGTCTCAAGGTCATTTGTGCCGCAGGCTTGGCCCGTTCGGCGCGAAGCATTCTTTGAGTTGAGACTAGGAGCGTTGGTCAGGGGCACCCGAACCCTGCAAGTAATCTAGCAAATAAAGAACCTTGAGTGCTGAAACAGCGAAAGGGCCTCTCACTAGTTTCAGCCAGGGCAGATTACAATGGTAACTTCCAGAAAGGGCCAACTTCAGTTATGTCAAAGAGGAGAATCCATTAGTTTGAGAGACAAGTGCTTCTTCACCTTTGATGACTTTCTCTTACTTATACGGCAAGATCACCACCCCATAAACCCGAAATCTTCCATCGATTTGCAACTCAATTATCAATCTTCCCCCACGTTCAACTTTCACAATATGAAGACCATCTCACCCAACATCTCAGGCCGCCGCCGGGCCATCAGTGGGAGACATGTCAGCTTCGCCCACGGGTCAACCTCAGGCAATGCATCCGACGTCCCACTTCCACCCCCCAAGAAGAACCAGACCGACCCGGGAGCACTCGACAAGATGCCAGATTTCTCGTGTTTCTCGTGGAAGCAATCCCACATGGCCGCCCTCATGTGTTCTGAGGCTGCCCCGATCTCACCTAGGACAGTGCCTCAGCAACGTCTCCTGTCTGCGGGGGTGTCAAATAACGAACCCACACAACAAAGCCAGGCCGACTCTTACGCTGGTTTAAAACAATGAGATCTGTCGGTATGTTGATCCTTGACTGGCTTATAACTTAAAACTCTTGATGAGACTGACTTGCAGTTGTTTCGCCCCAGATTATTGGGGACATTGGTTTTCTTTCCTTGATGTGTAGCATGCACCTCAGTCCTCAGAGCAGGAACGGACAAAAGCACGAATGGGCACTTTGGCTGTATTTATCTGGAACCGCACGTTCATTGTCTTCCAAGTCATCTCGACAGTTTCTCCTCAATGGTGGTGTCGTCTTTGCAATTTAGGATGACTTTGTACCTTATCAAGCAATGCAGAGTATTTCCAACTGACAAGAAAGCTTTTATTCGATTGACCTTAGATCCTAGAAAATCTCTCTCAAACACACCACTAAGCAGTACTAACAAATTAGGAGATAGCTTTCTCGTCGCGCCAGCAGACACTCTCTGCTCCACCACCAGACAATTACCAGTTGTGCCACAGGGCGTGGTCCTGGCCCGTCACAAAGAGATCAACCCGATTCGCACCCCAGCTAGCGACAGCCGGAAGATCCGGGGTGCTGCCGCGAGTCGACTCCCACGCATTCCACCGGGTGCCGTCATAATTGCGATGCCACACATTGCTGTCGGTACCGATGGAGTACACATCCAGATGGTTGGGCTGGTCCGAAACGACGACAGGAGTGGACTCGAGCGTGCCGCCCAGCGACTCCCAGCCGTTCCAGCGGACGCCATCCCACCAGCGGTGGTAGAGCGCGTGGTCGGTGCCCAGAGCAAAGACATCGAGCCGGTTCCTTGCCCACGACGCAACGGCGGTGTCGGAGACGAGATTGCCGCCGAGCGACTCCCAGCCGCCCCAGCGGGTGCCGTCCCACCACTTGTGGTAGAGAGCATGGTCGAGGCCAACAGCGAAGAGATCGATCCGGTTGGGGCCCCAGCACACAGCAGAAGGGGCCGACTTCACCACGCCCCCGAGAGACTCCCAGCCACCCCAGCGGGCACCATCCCACCAGCGGTGCCAGACAGCCGAGTCTTGACCGAGAGCAAAGACATCAAGGCGGTTGGCGCCCCAGGAGACGGCGACAGGCTCGGACTGGATCACGCCGCCAAGGGACTCCCAGCCACCCCAGCGAGCGCCATCCCACCAGCGATGCCTGCAGGGTTATTGTTAGTCACCACTCATGTCCACGGAGTGAATGGGCAGGGCATACCAGAGAGCAGAGTCAGTACCCTGAGCAAAGAGGTCGAGGCGGTTCCTTCCCCAAGCCACAGGAGAGATAGCGGTGTGAAGAACCCCTCCAAGAGACTCCCAGCCGCCCCAGCGGTTGCCGTCCCACCAGCGGTGCCTGTGAACAAAGTTAGACAAAGATCCAGCAAGCTAGACTCTGAACAGTCACTCACCAGGCGGCCGAGTCGGTGCCTAGAGCAAAGACATCGAGGCGGTTGGGTCCCCAAGAGACAACCGACGGCTTCGAGGTGAGCACACCGCCGAGGGATTCCCAGCGGCCGGGGACGGTGGCGCGGGACTCGAGGTTGGGGCTGGTGTCAGGGGCAGACGAAGGGGCCCCGGCTACCAGAGTGAGGCCGTGAGCCAGGAGGCCGGCGAGAGCGGCGAGGCGGACCATGATTCAGGTCGTGAAGCACTGTCTGTTGGGTGTTGGTGTGTCAGTGCGGAGTGCTGATGATGGTGTGGGAGGGTGAGACTGACGGCCGGAGGCAGGTATTTATAACCTTTGTGTTCCTAGATTTTGACGAGTTGAATTAGAGGCTCTGTAAATTCGAGATGTGCTGTGCCGCGCCCCTGGTTTCTGGGCAAGGCGCCACGGCTGAGAGACGGGTGCGGGGCCGTGGCAGGGCAACATATCCGATGGCTGATGGAAGTTAAGGCGCACCTTTCTTGGTAATTGCCCAGGGGCACAAATCACAGCTCGGATGGCTGCAGTGTACAGAATGCCGGGTTCCTGCAGCTCCAGTGGGTGGAGAGGTGTGTTGCTGCGGCCCGATGGCTGAACAGACGTGAGTTGCTGCGGCTCCGATGGCTTTTGGAGGCTTTTGAAGAAAGGATGGAATTGCTAATAACTCCGATGGCTGAAGGGAGCCAGGTTGATTTTATATTCAGGATTTTGATCTTACTGGCTCGAATCATCTGTCGTGTTAGGCGGTAAGACTCAACTGTCAACGAACAGGCCTCGCAGAAATGGAAATACGAGACATGAAAGCTTACAGGTTGCAAGCCTGACAACAACCTTGTAGGTGCTCATCAAACTGCTGACCACCCAAGCATCCCTCCGCGTTTACGGGGGAAGTATGGCGAGCGCTTGTACAGTACTCCTACTTCGTGACGGAATGAGCCGGACACGTCGAAACAGTGAGCATTAGGTGGGTAACGCCCGTTTGGTGGGTGTGTAAGAATATGTCAGTACCGCGGAAGTCTTCATTACTCGTATTAGGAGGTATCGCTCCGGCGTTTCTGCACAGTAATAGTCCAAGGTACTGTGTAACGGCCCATGCCGAGGATGGCGTTGGAGAAATAATTCAGTGCGGGGGGTCAACGGCTTGTGGAGTGTCAACACAGCCTCATTCGGAGATCTGTATATATAGTAACACAGACTCGATTGGACACCGTTGTGCCGCATGTTACGC
>FTEL01004085.1_pt1 | contig 14005 bp, 20 predicted proteins | sample 1658911 | NCBI WGS metagenome assembly FTEL01 (sample SAMEA3914869, study PRJEB12502) | metagenome | biome: forest; material: soil | place: USA | collected 2012-03-12 | depth 0.1 m
CGTGTCGTTGCCGCCATCCGCAGGAGTGAGACTCGCCAGTAACGGGACCTGGTGCCTATGAAGACTGGAATCGGTTATGTAACACCCAGAAATTGTGTAGCGAGAGAAACAGCAGTCTCGGTCGTGATAGCCGTGGGTTCGCTGGTGGCAAGAGGCCTGGTTAAGGACGACGTTGAGCGAGCCGAGGGACGAGAGGGCCGGTGCCGAGAGGGAGAGGAGGGGCGCGAGGGATCCAGCGCCGGTATAGTGGACAACGAATCGGTTGGCCGAGTAGAGCAGAGCAGCCGCCTCGGCGTAGATGGCGCGGCAGGAAAGCAGTAGGCCGCGGAATGCGCCAGGCCACGACTGGGGCGGCCGCGGCATCCAGACGTGCTGCCTCCCGGAGTCCCCACCGTGCAGGTTGAAGGTGTACGGGGAGCCATCCCACGATGCCAAACCCGTAAAGCGGTAGATGCGGTGTCTGAGGAGGCATGGGAGGCGCAGGAGCAGCGGGGCGGCTAAGGCTTCAGACGACATGGCGCAGGGGGCGGGCTGGTTACCGAGTAGAAGAAGAACGGGGTCCTCAGTGGGCAGCAACTGCGGTTGAGGCGAGGAGGAATACCGTGTTCGGTTGATGCAAGCCGGGGTGGTGGGGGTTTTGTTTTCTTGCCAAGCGAGTAGGGAGGAGATGTACTGCTGCCAATCACGTGGCTGTCGCTGTTTGTGATCATGGGCTTCGAGTTGACGTTGTCGATCAGGATCTTGTGAGTGTAGGGGCCAAAGGGGATTGACGACTTCCAGATGATGGTCGTGCCCTGCGTGCCGTCGTCGAGCACGTAGTAGGTGCCGTTGATCTTGTACATCTGGTTGCCCTCGATTTGGTTGCGATTCGTGTCGGCCGCGTTGAACACGGGCACCGTCTTGACCTGGCTCAGGCCGTCGGGGCTTAGCTGCGCGACGCTGACTTTGGTACCGCCGTACACAACGTACATAATGTCGTCGTCGTCAATCAGCAGGCCGCAGTCTTAATAGCACGTGCCCGGCATGCTGGCGCTCTTAACCCAGGGGCCTTTCGGACTGGACGCCAGGTAAATGTACGTGATCCAGAAGAATAAGCTTATAAGGGCAAGTTTATTTGGAGGATATTGAGCCAAAACGGCTTCGGCGTCCGTTGATTCTTGGGCATGGTTGTCTCGCGGGGCCTCTTCTTCGGCCGAGGTCCTGACACACCCGGCTCGGCAAAGGCATGGATACCAACAGATCACTTACAAGACATACGCTACTACTACTCGACGTCTACCTACACACCACGGCCGCCGTTGGGTGCTGGCTCCGGCAACTTGTCAAGGATGCTCCTCTCGCTCCAGTTGTCCATCCGGATGATGTATTGCGCGCGTGGCTGCCCGGATGTGGCCGCGCCCATGTGCATGCCGCCGCTGCCGCAGGCGGTGTCTGCTCCTTTGCCCGAGACATAGTACTGGCGTGTTGAGGCGTGGACGTCGCGCACGAGCACGCGGAGGACAGGAATACAAGCCGCAACAATCGAGCTCGCCGTCTCGGCGTTGCCCCAAATGTACAGATCGACGCCATCGGCTGCCAACTTTGTCAGTACCTACGTCAAGGCTTCTCCGAGAATCAAAGGGATGCGCATACCAAAGTCGGTCTCGTTCATGCCGCTTTTGATCTTGACTGTTTTAACAATGGCGGTGATACCAGCGCTAAATGAGGTACGCAGAGCTGTCAGCGTGTACGAGAGATGTACCTAGCGTGCGGGGGAACTCACAAGATGCCGCAGCTCATGGCCACCGCAATGCCGATCCGTTCCTGCTTCTTCATGTTCAATCCCCAGATGAGCTTCCAGGGCAGCAAGGTGAGGGTGACATCCATGGCCGCCGAATACGCTAAAATCACGCCGATTTGGGTCAGTCCACCGACCGGGTGAGGTGGCAATGGGCGGGCAGCCCCAACTCCTCACCTGCAGAAAAGATGTTGTAGTACACGATGATATAGCCCGGCCAGCACGTGCCCGGCGTCATCATGTTCCAGGCCTTGTCGACAGGAGTGCAAGACACCCAGGGGAAGAGCGCGCTGAGCCCCATGGCGATGTTGGTGGACACAATGATGAACCAGAGCGCAAGCTTCCAATGTCTCTCGGTCTCGGTGAGGCGCAAGAGCGTGACTGCAAAGCTCGTCTTGGACCAGATGGCCGCGGTGACCGAGAAGGTGCCGGCGACGTTCAGGAGCCGGAAACCCAGGTTCATGATGTCGGCGGGGTATTGCCCAAAGATGTCCCACGTGTGCTTGCCGTAACCGGTCTGGACCACTGCCGCGGTAAGGACGCTGCACTCTGCGACAGAGCAGAACTTGGGCGTGGCGGGCGTGGGTGTTAGTTGAAATCTCAATACCTACTGCGACCCGGGAGCCATAATGGAGGATGCAACCCTTACCCAGGCGGCGATCAGCACGTAGTCATCCCACCACACAACGTGATGGCGGAACCATTTGCAGTAAAGTCGAAGGGCCAGGAATATGGTGGCTAGGCCAGCCAGACACCATATCGAGACCAGCAGACGCCTACCGGAATCGTCGTGGGGCAGAACAGCAATCTGCTCGGGCGTGAGGGGCGGGGGCTGGCTGAGGTCCATTGTTGGAGAGAAGGGCTGCTGGAGGAGGAGAGAGGGGGGGAGGTTTCCCGCTCATTGACAGCCCCAGCCGGAAGAAATGGATGAAACGGCAAGCATGATTGAAGGAGCAAGGCTGGACGGCCCGATCTTTTTAGCTCACCAGGGCAGGCCAAGCGAGGCCCGTGTGCTTGCGCCAGCCCGGGAGGATGGCTAGTGTAGTGTACCTTAACTACCTAGGTGGCTAGCTTTCCGCGGTTGAGTGGCTTGAAGGCTTAAAACTAGCGGCAAATGAGGGAGTGCCCAAGGCCTGTGCGCGATGGAGGAGATCTGTGGGCGTTCCCCGACTGCTCAGTTCGGCATCGTTGTCGGCATCGGACAAGGCGCGGGGTCCAACCACCTCGCTTCTCATTCGCTACCGACCTGGCTTCGTGGTCATTGCTGGGGGTCGAGCCGCGCACACACATCAGGTCGGGTGTTGGGGGCTTGGCGACGTTTGACATCTGGCTCGCCCAAATTCCATATGTATGGATGGACAGCTAGTAGCTTGGAAGCCTTATTAGTCTATTCTACGACTCTCTCTCAGCTATCCCTCTCTCTCAGAGACAAGAACACCTTGTAGGCGCTAGGTTCTTCACCGAACAGGGTAATATAGAGCGATCTAGTTTCAAAATCAACCCGATGTTCACCAAGAGGGCCTGCTTTCCGTGATGTCGCCATCCACATGGCGCCGAGGTCCATTTTCGCCATTAGGTCGGCTTCTTTTTCTGCGTCCTTCTTCTCCAGGGGGCCGGCGAGATGGCGGATGCAGAAGCGGCCCCTCCGAGCGGCCACAAATATCAGACAACTAGGAAACGTCTTGGTGGCCGCAAAATAGGCGCAGCGGCGCGTCTCTCCCTTCAGCATGCTGTGCCAATGTACCAAATGCTGCAGACGTGGTCCCGGCGTCTGCCAGATCCAGATCTCGTCGCCCGGGTTTCGGGGGAAATAGGGAAGCGGCCCGACCCGCCGTCCATGCCAACGCGTTTCGGGCTCGATTTTCGATGTGAGGTAACAAGTCTCTGAACTCCACCCGAGATTGGCCGCGACATCTGTCATGAGCACGCTGTAGAAAAGTTCCATGGCCCTGGCGTATGTGGCGACGCTTCTGCGCCCGGTTACTGGGGTGCTCGGTTCCGGCCCGCCGGTATCATTGAGTCCCTGCATGTCAAACAGGAGAAGGCAGGGCAGGAGTGGGTTTGCGCCGGTGCTATACGTCGGGAGGGCACCGAGGAAGAGTAGGCTTGCAGCGCCAGGCCGTAGCCAGCGGACAGAATGGGTCCAGTCGGGGGAGGCTCTGAGGTCGTGCCCGAGCCGCGATGGTCCATTGAAATCCTCCAGCGTAATTCTTCTGATGAAGAGCGAAAGGCGCAGACCGCGGCTTGTCATCTGCGGTGGTTCTCCGAGCCCGGGCGCGCCTGGTATGGGAAGCAACCACTCAGACCACGCCTTGCGGTGGCGAAATGAACCCGGAGAGCCGGCCAAGATGCCTCCAAGCAGTGGGCGGTCGTCCGCCTGAACTTTCAAAGTTGGCAGTTGGTGCGGCGAGGGCAAAACATCTTGAAGAGGCCCCCAGCCTGGTCGGCCAAACCCCCATAAGAACAAAGTGTAATCTTCTGTGGCAGCGATGAACTGCTCCTGCAGTCGTTGGAACGCTCTCCGGCCTCCTTCGCCGTAGAGTAGTGGCATGTTGACATCCAAGATACCCAGAAGGCAGTAGGCCATGTCTTCCTCTCGGGTGGTCACTCGCTGAGAAGCCACGACATTCTTTCTGCTGCGCAAACGGAACTCAGAGGGGCCGAGTGGTCCAACACGGGCAGTGCAATGCCGGTGGCCGAGTTGATAATGGCTTTACAGGCGCGCTTGCTGGTCAGGCGCTCCCAGTAGGCGTTGTAGAACTCAACATCGAAAGGCGCGATCAGTTCTTGCAGTGTCCAACCACGTCTCCACCAGCGCGAGGCGAAGAGCGGATGGCGGGCGTCCTCGGACGAATTCCCAAAGCCATCTGGCCGTTCCAGGGCGGCGAGCTCGGCATCGCCTGGCCGCAGAAAAACGTCCTCGAGAAAAGCGTAGCATTTCATGGCGCGTTCGTACCACTTGTACATGGAGTTAATGGTTTCCGAGAGCTCGGCGCTCGACGTCTTGTCGATGCAGCATGTATCGACCCAGACCCAGTCGTAGCCATCACGGAGGGCCTGTCGGCAGCATCGTTTAATCTTGGCGAAGCCCTTCTTCTTGCGAGCCGCCCACATGTCGGATATATCCTGGAAGGTGACCTCCTCCTCACCCCAGGTATGGGAGAGGATAGCGTAAGGAGGAGGTCGGGACCCAAAGGCTTTCAGGTCAAAAGTCTCAGTGTTGATCAAGCGCATATTGAAGGGAGGGCGATGTTTTTTTGGGAGTTGCGAGTTTGGGTGCTCATGTCAGAGGTATCCCGAACTTGACAACAGCCTTGAGCTGTCGCGAGGTTTTGTTCTGGGCGGTGGCGTCGGGCGCAGTCAAGTGACACAAGCTCAGCCATGCATGCAAGGGGCTCGGGGCTCGAGGGGCTTGGTTGCCTGGACGGGGGAAAAGCTGGATGCATGATGCAGGCGGCTAAGAACGCCTTCAAGGCTTGCGTGCTAGGCACAATCGCCGTGCCGGCATTATGGCAGGCTCTGAATGAGACGGGCCTGGAAGTTGGACAGGAAGGATTCATAGTGAGTCTCTCGTCGGAAGCCCAATGAAGTTGAGAAGCGAGGCACACGCAGCATGGGGCAACTCACCGTTTCTTCCCGAGCCACCCCCCTGAGAAGGAGCCTCGCCTCGCCGGCCACACCCGCCTCCCGACGCGGGCCGAGTCCCGTTCGGGATCCCGAGATCAGGTCCATAAACATCATGACTGGCCCCATGCGCTCATCAGATCAAATAGCCCGACTTGCGGCCCCAGGAGACGCCAGTATGCAGCCCAGGGGCAAAGTGTTTCAAATCTCTCATTTGATGACACTGGACTGGTTTCTCTGGACGCGGACCCCTGGCAGCCCCCCGTCTCACGGCGCTTAAGTGGCCCAAAATGCAACTTTGCAGCCAACACGCCGTCCGCCGGCAGAATCATGTTAAAGAGCTGTGTTGGAAGCTGGAACCAACGGAACTACATCGTAATTCCGGGGTAGTTTATCGTTCAATACCCCCGCACTGCCCGCAGCATGTCCAGTATGACAAATTGCCAATCTGGTCAACCTCGAATTCTCTTCCTGCCCGTGGCCTTCAACCCCTGACTTGATTTCCTCACCTCCAAATCCTGGTGGGTACCATAGGAGCCCCCATACCTCATAGTCAGGTGCTCATCATGGAAGCCGCTCCGTACGATGGTCTCCACGTTATCGATGACACGGAAAAAGAAGCTGTCATCAGCGGGCGGCATCAGAGTCACTACTATGCCCCAGCTGGCACCCAGAGTAACGTCCAGGGACTGTCGCCAAAGAAACGAATATGCGGTCTCTCGCAGGCCGTCTTCTGGCTCGCCGTGGCCATGACGGTTCTCGCCGTTCTTCTCATTGGCCTCGGCGCGGGGCTAGGCGTAGCGTTGGGCAAGGCCAATGCTTCGAACAATGGTAAACTTCACCGAGGACATCGATGATCTCAGAGGGTTGCTGACATGGATTGATTCTTCAACAGCCACCACCCCGTCCTCCCCAGCAGCAGTCTCCTCGTCCGCAACCCCCACAACAGCAGCAGCAACAACAACAACAATAACAACAACGACCGCCAGCACCACCGCCGCATCCTCCTCCACCACCACTCCACCCCCATCAACAACCACCACCACCCTCCCCAAACCCTCCAACATCTGCCCCGCCGCCAACAACACCCTCACCACCCCCGCCGTCCCACTCGGCACAGTCCGCTACCGCATCGCGTGCGACGCCGACTTCAACGGCCAGGACACGCTGAGTTCCTTCGTGGCCGCAACCTGGGACGCCTGCCTAACGCTCTGCAACACCATGAACTACTTCCAGTCCCGCACCGACGTCGCCGCCACCTGGAACGTCGCCGGCACGGGCCAGCAGACGCCCGGGACGTGCTGGTGCCTCGGGGGGAAGGGGAAGACGGTGGTTAGGAATGTGGGGAATGTGGTTGGTGTGCCGGAGTGAGGGGGTGGGGTGCGGAGGGGGAGAGAGGGAGGAGACTATCCATTATGGTGGTGTATTTGTTATTTCGGACGGGCCCATAAGATGCGAGAGAGCAGACGCTCCGCCGGAACGCCTTTGGTGATTGTAAAGAGAGAACAGACAGGCGGATTTTCGGGAGCTACTTGGGAGGAGCTCAATGTAAATATCGGGGATTGTTCACATTTTAGTAAATCCAGTTGTTTAAACAAAATCAGGACATGGAGGTAGAAATAGAACCGAAGAAAGATTGAACACGAGAAAGAGGATGAGAGCGAGCATGAAAGCGGAAGAGATTTCCCGCCTTGTCGCCAGGTAAATGGATATTTCCGACCTCGAGCCTTTTCCGTCTCCTTCAGACAACTGAGGCAGCTGCTTGCGGCTTTATCTTAGTCTGTAGGTGGCCTGCAATCTACATTGCTCGGCAGAGAGAGACGTGGAAAGGAAAGGCCTGTTTGTGCGCATCAGTTTGACAGAAGAAGACCAAAAGAGTCAAGTCTTAATATTGAACTCGCCGATAATGAACAGTCCATAACCTCTCACAAACACAAGCAAGCCGCATCTCACCCCTTCAACCCAAACATTCCACCCCAGAGCCAACACAGCCCAGCAGCCACCAACACGCTGTAATGACAAGTCAACTCCTCCCAAAAACCCCTCCCACCCCCTCCCAAACAAAATAAAACACACACCTCCTCAAACCTCCAACCTCAAGCCCTCTCCCAAGCCTTCAAATATTTCCGCCTCCCGGCAACCGCCTCCCGTCCATGTTTCCCCACCAACCCCCTCAACATCTCCTTCATCTCATCCCTGCCTACAGAAGAAGGGATATTCTCCCCCCTCTCCAGCCGGTCCACCAACTGCCCCACCCCCTTTAGCTTCTCATCATCTCTGTTAGTCCACACCCCGCTTCGGTTGGCAGGTATAACCTCCCCTTGCATCAATGCGTCCAGCACGACGTGGACTAGATTTTTGCTCGGGAGGAGGTGGGTTGTTGTGGCGTGGAGGGCGGCGGCGATTTGGGAGGGGGGGTAGCGCATTGCGCGGAAGTGGTTGAAGATGGGGGTTGGGTCGAGGGGGGCGGATGATGAGGCGGATGCGGATGAAGGTATGAAGGGGCTTGGGGAGGGGTTTGGTGGTGGTTGATTTGGGGTTTGTCGGGGTGGTGGCTGGGTGATGGTTGGTTGATTGGTTGTGGACCAGGGGAGGGCGCGGCGGGTAGGAAACTTCTTGATGGGGAGCTTGCTGGGGGATTCGAAGGCGTCGCTTGAGTCAGAGGTTTCGTCTTCGTCGTGTTCGACGGATGGGATTGGTTGATTCGCGGAGGAGGGACCCGCCCTTTGAGGGTTGCGGGGCGTGCGCTTGACGGGGGAGTATTCCTCGGTCTCGAATTGCAACTGCCGCGAGGGGGTGAGGTCGTCATCTTCTGCTCCGTCCAGCTGAGCGGCGTGTCTAAAGCCTTGGGCTTCCGGCTCAGTGGGTGCTGACTGCTCCGTTCGACTGTCTGGGGTACAGGGAATCTCGCTGCTGGGGTCGTGCCGTGGCCGTTTGCTGACTGCCCTGGGAGTGAGAGCTGACGAGCTCCTCAACCGCTTCAAGCCAGCCACGGGGGGCGACGACACGAAGTTGCCGTCTGATGCTTCGGGAACGGTCTCCTCGTGGGCCGCTTGGCCTCCATCTTCATCCTCCTCAGCATCCTCTCCCTCGTCACCATCTTCGCGCTCCTCGCCAACCTCCTCGCCTCCCTCCGAGTCACCCAACAGCCCAAACTCTGCCAGCTGCTCCTCAAAGCCCAAAAGATGCTTCTCAAATGCGGCCTTCAGGAGCAGAGGCACGTGCGGCTCCGCGATCCAATCAAAGCCCAAGTTTTCGGCGACAACCTCCCAGTCACGGGATGCGTGGCGGGATTCTGCTGTTGCGCACCTCCACAGATCCCAAAAGCTGACGGCCGACGGGCCAATCTGGACCCAAGGACTGGGGTCAATGCCATCCACATCACAGAACTGGTTGAAGAATTCCCAAAACTCCTGCTGGGAGATGTTCAGGGCGTCCCTTGGTGCGGCCGGGGCGGGCTGCTGTGAGGTCGCTGAAGCAGGAGCAGGAGCAGCAGCAGGAGCAGCAGCAGCACGCCCAGGCTCACTCTCCGCTTTGTCGAGCGCAGCCTCCTTTTCCTCAACTTCACCCCCCGCTTCGTCGAGTTTGGCTTCCTCTTCCTCGTTTTCACCTTCCCCTCCATCAAGTCCACCCTCCGGCAAGAGAGGGTCCTCGCGGAGCGGGACCGGCTCGACAGCGGTAAACCAGGCCGTGCCCTCGGGTTCATGCTCATCCTCACCTTCATCTAGCCCGAGCGCAGTCCGCACCAAAAAGCCTTGGGCTCCCGCCTGGAAGGCGACGATGGCTTCGCTTGCATCCTGAACGTTCCTCCGCACCTGGTAGCCTCGCCAGACGCGCTGGATCGTCCTGGCGGCCTGGATCCGCGCTCGTTTGCGCGCTAGGTCTTGGAGTCTGCTGCCCGGCTGGGCTGTGGTGCCGCGGGTGGCGCTGGGTGCTGCTGCTGCTTGTGTTGGCTGTGGTGGGTCACGCGGTGGCCGTTGCGGTGGCCGTGGTGGTGCTCTGGCCGGCGGTGCTTGCGACCTGGGTTGGTTGGCGGGTAATCGGTTGGCTGCCGGTGCGGGTCTCGGTTGCCGCCGGGCGGGCTCATGTCCAGCCTCCTCGTCCTCTGGGGTTACTCCACGAGGCCGTTGACTGAGGTGGCGTATCCATCGATCTCGCCACGAGTGCCAGCTGTGATTTGTGTGCTGATGACAGTCAGTCATTGGACGGGACTAGAACGCACAACGGAAACTTGCGTTTTCTGCAAACGAGATGTATATCTTATTGCCGTTCAAAGGCAAGCCCGCCTCGTCGCATTCCTCAATGTGTTGGGTAAGAAGCTTGTCCTCTTCTCTGGTAAAGAAGTTTCTCCCCTTCGGAAGGCTCCGGTCAGCTTGCGGCGTGGATTCGGGAACTGAGTTGGCTTGTGCTTGGCTGGGACGCGGTCTGGCGGCGACAGGTGTAGCGGCGACAGGCGCGGCATCAACGGCAGGGGATGGCTGTCTGTTGGGAGGCTGCAGCTCTGGGAGAGCGGCTGGCAACTGGCCCTCAGGAAGCTGGCAGCACTCCTTTGTCCACTTCCCGCGCCACGACTGCCAGGTATGGTGAGGATACTGAAAGGAATGTCAGAAACAAGTGCAGACATGGGCGGGTCTCAGGCGAGGACTGCTGACCTGTTCGGCAAGCTCCTGCCAGACGGCATTCCCCTTGAGTTCACCAGAGCGTTCCTTCTGGCGCACCCAGGTGACGAGGATCTGGATATCGAGCGGGGTAAACGGTGTCCTGGTGTTTTTGGTGGGAGCGGACCACCCGATGGGACGGGATACGACGGCCTCATGGATCTTGTAGCCGTTGATGTCGGGGAGCTCTCCCTGGGCGACTGAGTCGTCGATGTACTTCCATGATACGGACCCGGCGGGCGCGGTGTACTTCTTGAGGTGATCGCCAATCAAGACGTCGGCGTGCTTTTCCAGGAGCACAACCTTGCCGCCGTTGTCCTGGCATGGAGTCAGAGGGGGACATGCGTGGGGAGGGAATAAAGGAAGCGACTTGCGGTGATCTGCTTGAGAATAGGGTCCCTCGTCGGAATTCGTCGAGAAACCCAGAATTTGATCCCGTTGAACAGCGTCCCCTCGTATCTGCCGTTTACTCCGTCGTAGACGATCTGGGCGGGCATTGCGACATAAGGGGGTCGGAGTTGACCCGGATCCTGACCCTATCCCTAACCCTGCCGCTTTCCTGGGTGATCTTGAAATCTGAACTGCAACCCTCTAGGACTTGCAGCAAAGAAGAAAAACGTGTTCGGGTGATGTGTGTGGATGGTGTGGTTGATGTGGTTGAAGTGGTTCGCGTGTCTGTGTGTCTGGGGTGCCAGGGTGTTTGGGCGCTTCCTTGGTCCGCCGCCAGATGGGTTGTGTTGTGTTGGGCGAGAGAGCAGAAAAACGGGGGCCGAAAAAAAACAAGAGGATGGTGGGACGCGTCTGAAGGGAGAAGAAGATGGATTGATGAGGGCGAGAGATGAATGAGCGATGACCGGGGTTGGTTTGCGCTCTTGCTTTTTGGGCTTTGTTGCGTATTGAATGCTTCATTCGGCTGCGCGTGACTGACGCGGCGGGGTTGTTCAGGGTTGCTTGGGCTCTTGGGGTTGCTTGGGGTTGGCGTGCTGTCACGTGATAAATTACAGTGCCTAGAGGTAAGCATGTTCTGGTACGGTAACAGCGTGTAATTACCCTTCAGCTGAAGTTCCGGGCTGACGCGCCGTCAGGGCCTTCACTTGACACCTTGACCCTGAAACAGTGCCAGGCCAACCACAAACCCCCAAACACACAACGAACAGAATACCCAAGTCGGCGACGACTGCGGCACTGGGTCTGCGACATCGCCAACTGGAGCCAAAAATCAAGAAGCATATTCTACAAATTTTCGAGCCTTTTTCAAGCCTTTTTCTTCTTTTTTTCCTTATATTGTTGCATACTCCGCGTTGTCCGGCCGGTCAGGGCTTTGCTCATCCCGCAGCCCGAAACTCATCCCGCGGCTCACCTCATTCTGCTCCCCTCACGGAGTTGCAGCACACACAGCAAACGCGAGGCTCATAGAGGCGGGGCAGGTAGACCGACAGAGCGAGACGCACCCGGCATGCATCTGCTGTCCGCTCTCCACTCCCACCTCCAATAACACCGACCCCCATCGACGTCCATCACCATGGGCGCCATCGCCACCATCGCCCTCGTGGTGCTGGCCATCTCGTTCATGGTCTTTGTGACCTTTTTCGGCCGGCTCCCCGCCCTCCGGTAGGCTTCCGTCTCTACCCTCACTCACCAAACACCAAACACTAAACACCTCTCTAACCCCTCCCGGCAGCCGCACCCCCATAGCCTGGCTGCACAACCTCCTCTGGCTCACCCTCCCCGCCGCCCTCTCCCGCCTGGACCTCTTCCTCACCAACGGCCGCGTCACCACCTCCCTCTCCCGCTTCGCAAACTACATGATGTACGACCGCCACCCGACGGTCCTCCTCTTCTTCCTGGCCCTCCTGCTAGGCGGCGAAGCCCTCTACCTGCCCACGGCCTGGCCGCAGCTCACGCCGCTGCACAAGGCCGCCGGCTCCCTGGCCATGGCGCTGCCGTATCTCTTTCTGTACCTGTCTGCGTTCTCCGACCCGGGCGCGATCACGGCCGCGAACCATGTGCCCGAGATGGCGCGGTATCCGTACGATTTCAGCTTGTTCCACCCCGGCGCGGTGTGCGCGACGTGTGAGCGGCTGAAGCCGGCGCGGTCGAAGCACTGCAGTGTGTGTAAGCGGTGTGTGGCGCGGTGTGATCACCATTGTATTTTTATTAATAATTGTGTGGGCGCGGGGAACCATCACTGGTTTATTTTGCTGTTGTTGTCGACGGCCGTGTTGACGGCGTATGGCGGGGTGCTGGGGGTGAATCTGATGACGGCCAAGATGAAGCTGCGGTTTCCGAGCTGGGCGCTCTTGCCGTGGCGGGCGAACCGCGGCGCCGGGATGGAGTTTACGCAGTGGTTGGTTGTGTGGAGCTGGGGGATGCAGGACGGCGGGCAGGGTGTTGGAGGGGGTGTGGCCATGGGGGCGGTGACGTTGCTGGCGCTGATGACGAGTCCGTTGGTGTGGGGGCTGTTGGGGTATCATTTGTGGCTGGTGTATTGCGGGACGACGACGAACGAGTCCATGAAGTGGGCGGACTGGCAGATCGAGATGGATGATGGGTTTGCGTTCAAGAGGAGGATGGCGCCGGGCCGGGTGAAGGACGTGAGTGTCGAGCCGGTGTGGACGAGGTGGCCGGCCGAGACCGAGCAGGTGCTGCTACGGACTATGGATGGCGCGGCGCCGAGCGCGGACGCAGGGTATCCCGGGGTGGGGGAGTGGGAGGCCGTGTGGAGGCTGAGGGATGTTGAGAATCTGTATGATCTGGGGTTTTGGGACAATCTGGTGGACGTGTTTGTGCCGGGGTTCATGTTCCGGGACCCGCGCAAGCCCGTCGGGGAGAGGAGACTCCGGCAGAAGCAGAAGAGGAGAGCGAGGAAGATCATCTTGGCGTAGGGGCCAAGGATAGACACTCTATTACAACCGTTGCCCAGGGTATCAATCCATTGTTCTTTAATACACAATCATACACATACCAGGACACGCAACTCGTCTTCTAAAACGACGACTTGCCCTGCAGCCGCGCCGTCTTCCTTGCGTCAGCAGCCATCATGTACTCGATCTGGTCAAACGACACGATCTTGGGCGCAGGCGCCGCGGCCTGCGCCAGCCCCTTGAGCACCCTCTTATCCTCCACCAGGCCAGCCATCCGGCAGATGGCAAACCGGGCGCCGGCCACGCCCACACCCTCGCCGCCCACATCCCCGGCCGCATCCCCCGCGGACGTCGCCCAGATCTCGCTCTCCCACCCCTTCTCGGCCCCCTCGGCCCACTCGTCGCTCCCCTGCTCAGCCATCCGCAGCTCCTCCCACACCCCCCTGCACACCTTATCCAGCCTCGCCTCGCCCCCCTCCCCGCGCATCACCTTGGCCACCTTGGTCAACACCACCACCGTCCTGACCGCGGCGTCCCTCAGCACCTGCAGCACCATGCGATCCGCCTCCTTCAACCCCACCTCGGCATCAACCAGCACCACCGCCCCGCGCAGCATCTCCCTCCGGTTCACATACTTGCTCACCGCATCCCCCCACTCCCGCTGCGACCCCAGTCCGTAGCCCGGCATGTCCATGACAATCAGCCGATGCACCGGCGGCTTCTCCACCTTCTGCCCCCGCCGCTCCGCCCGCGTCTTGCTCCCCGCCATCTCCCTCGCCAGCTCGGCCGCCCGCTCCCTGGCCGCCACCCGCTGCGCCTTGGTCGGCCACGAAAACCCAAACGCGTTCAGACAGGTCGTGCTCCCCGCCTTGCGCGAGGTGATGGCCAGCCCCCTGCTCCGCGCACGGATGCCGTCGATGCGGCGCGCCGTGGCGGCGTCGGCGCCCGCCAGCGCGTTGAGCAAGGTGGATTTGCCGGCGTTGGAGCGGCCGATGAGGCAGATCTCGGGGGTGTGGGTGTTGATGGGCAGGGTGAGGAAGCGGGAGGCGGAGTAGAGGAAGCGTGGGGGGAGGGTGGTGAAG
>FTEL01008427.1_pt1 | contig 14004 bp, 12 predicted proteins | sample 1658911 | NCBI WGS metagenome assembly FTEL01 (sample SAMEA3914869, study PRJEB12502) | metagenome | biome: forest; material: soil | place: USA | collected 2012-03-12 | depth 0.1 m
AGCGATGAGGGTTCAGAGGATGGCGACGTACTCGGCTCCGAAGAAGTCGAAGAAAAAGTGGTTTCACTCAGACTTGATGACGTACCAGGCAGCGAGGAGGAGCTAGGAGGAGGCGTCGAGATGGTGCTCTGGCTGGTGCTCGTCGGAGGGGGTGGCGGCGCACTGGTTGTGCTCGATGTGGGGGTCACGCTGCTGGTGGAGCTGCTCTCAGTGGGCCCAGCAGTCGACGACGAGGAGGTGGTCGAGGAGCTGGAGGTTGTCGTCGTTTCCGTTGACGTCGGCGTTGCGGTGACGGTCACGGTGGTCGACTCGGTGGTGGAATTGGCCGTCTCGCGCTTCGCGAGCTGCAGGATGGAGCTCGCGAGGGCCTCATCGGCCTGGTTGGCAGCTTCGGCGGCCTGATGGAGAGACACAGGGGAGGCCGATTCCGAAGTCCCGTCCCGACTCGCGTTGCCCTTGTGGCATGGAAACTGAGGGGACCCGGAGGCGAACCCCAAGAGCACCAGCATACACAGCAACCCGACCATGACGACTCGCCAGGCATATGCCATGGTGCTGACCGGAGCTGGGCGTTGCTGGTTGTCGGGTGTTGGTTGTGTGCCGGAACCAGTCTTCTCCCGGGCAGCGACGGGAAGAAGGGCCTCGGAGGAGGGTGAGCTGGCGCCTTTGAAGAGGTCCATGGCGGAAAATTCGGCGTTGGAGAGATTAGGGTGGCGTGAGTGGTCCCGAACCAGGGGAAGCCGTTGCCGGTTAGAAGTGCAGAAGTCGGGGAGCTGCACCTGTTGAGTGGCCAGCTGTGTGGTGGTCAGCGATCTGGACCGAGTAGGGAAAACAAAGCAGGATCCGGGGTGTTTTTAAACAAGGACCCGGACGAGTGATGAGCAAACAGTGCGGTTCCGGCAGAGACGGTGGGTGTATCGGGCTGGTCCCTGGTTCGGGACAGCGAGCCACCCAGAAGTGGGCACAAGAAGCTTGTTGAACAGGGAGTCTTACCAGGCACCGTTGTCTCGGTCTCTCACTGACACCCACTTGATGAATCCACCGCGCCAGACCCTTGGAAGCCCCCACAGAACGAGCAGGACCTCGCAGGACGGTGTTTTATGTCAGAGGTCAAGCCGTCAGCCGTTTGCCCTCCGGGGCGCCGCCGGGCGCCGCGGGAATATAAGAAAGATAAAAAAGCCCCATCCCATGCACGGCTTATGGCTGGCATGCTGCGGTGACGGAGCCGGGGAGCCATTGAGGAACACGCCCGGATCCTGGTTCGGGAGGGGCACCCTGCAGATCGTCTCAGCTTGGATGACGCTGCAGAGGCAGGGATCTTGGGTGGCCGTCTTGCCAAGACGACGGCAGCAACCCACATCCACTGGGCCGGAAGCGTGGTGCCGTGCTCTGGCGGGTGGTGCGGTGGCACCGGTGTGCAGTGCCCAGTGTCACAGCTCGGACGACCAAGACTCCAGACTCTGGACAGACCAGACAGACCAGACGGGTCCAGTCCTCCGCGTATTCTGTGTATCGGCGCGTTGGGCAAAAATAGCCTGCATATTTCTGGACTGTTCGAGGGTCGACGGCTTCGTGTTTGAGTTGTCCGGGCACCCTGTCCCAATCACGCCAGCCATTGGAGCGCGGGCTTGCACAGCCGCCAGCCATTCCGATTTTTGGCCTCGACGATTGGCGGCTGGGCGGTGTGGGGGACAGGAGCAGCAGGGTCCCGGAGCGTCAGGCGAGACAAGGGCAAACAAGCGCAGGCGGCCCACCGAATTGACACGGCGGGCTGACTGAGTGCGTCGAAAGCGTCTTGGCATTGGCCCGCAGAGAATGCTCGGTTGAGAAAAGGCTGCTCAAAACTCATTGTCGATGCTCTCGTCGAGGGTTGTGCTGCAGGACACAGAAGTTGGAAGTTCCCAAATCCCCAACTTCCCAACTTCCCAGCTCTTGTCTCGGCCGGATGCAAACCCAACGCTACGGTAGCTTGTGGTCGGGCCCGTCGGGGTATCCATCCCCTTATTTTGGCTGCTATTTACAGGCCCCGTCCTCGTATTGGCGACGTCATTGCTGGAGCCCGGTTGAGGCTGTTTTGTGCCGGAGAAGCCGTCGTCTGACCACTGCGACCAGTGTCCAGCTCCGACCAGGTCCGGGCGTGTCGGGCGTGTTCTCGGCTCGGGTCGACACGAGCTTCAAAAAGAGTGGTTGTGCCGTCGTCTGGTCAAAGCCGACGCCACGCCGTGGCCTGGGAGCCTGGTGCACCGCACGAGGGTTTCAGCCTCTCAACAATCCGATCAAGCATTTGGGCTGAGCCTTTGCAGAAAGCGGGCGACCGGGGTGGGCGCTGCAGGTGCTGTGGCCCTTGGGTGCTGCCAGTCACGCGGCTGACTGCGTCTGCGAGACAGTTTCCAGTTTCCTGCTTGCTGCTGCTTGCTGCATCAAATCCGCCGCCAAAGAAAAACATGCACACGGCCAAAACCTGAAAAATCAAGCCGATCGGCAAAAGGTGGCCTGAGCATTGCATTTCCGACAAGGTCAACGTCGACTCATACGGATTCGATATTCTGGACTTCCGAGGCACGAGGCATCTTTTGACAAGGCCGAGGACGATCCCAGGGACGACCCAGGCCGTGGAATTTGTGGAATTTGCTGGGAGGAGCAGAACCCAGCCACAAGGCGACAGGATTCCACTGTGGATGTTGCCGTCAGGTTACGGTGTGGCTTGCTTCCTCGATCCGGGAATGACCCACAACCCGTTGCGTGTGGCGGCGGCCCAAAAGGTTATCTGGAGACAGGGGTTCGTTCCTGGCAAATGCTAGCGTGTTCTCGGCCGGGGATGGAGCCATGGAAACCGCCGAACGCTTTCATGTGACGATTACGGAGTACGGATACCGTGTACAGAATACTGCAGCAGCAACGACTGATGATTGATGATTGCCCGATGATCTGGACTCCAACGACACCAACACACCGACCACGTGAGCGAACCTGACGACGACGACGACGACGACGACATCCCAACATGCGGGTTTCTGCCTCTCCGCATCGAACTGTACCTTGATCGGCATACTGGCCCATGCCGATGCCGTGCATGCTGCGCATGCTGTGCGAGACCGACCGACCACGACACGCCATTGTGCTCCTCGAGTCCTTCTCTAGCCCCGAACATTTGCCTGGCCATGCCTGAGCATCTCCGCCCGCCCTCGCCCCCGATCGGTCCCGACAGCGCCGACGAGGGCCACGACAGGCTTCGCATTCTCTCGCGCTCGCCCCATCCGTACCACCGACTGAACTCGGAACTGCTCGAGCCCTCGGACCGAATCACATACCCCACCGTCGACACCGCCCATGGCCGCGCCTATCCCTCGTTTGCCAGAGACTCGCCGTTCGCCAGCGAGAGCGGCACCGAGGCCGACGATGAACACGTCCTCAAGGGGCTGCCCGCGCCCAAGACCAGGCTGCACAAGGGGTTGAGAGGGAGGAACGAGCCGCTCTCAGGGGCTTCCACGCCCTTGCTGTCGCCAACCATCTTGGAAGAGGAGGGTCGGAAAACACACCTGAACCCCGGCCATGGCGCCGCCGAGAGGGGTCGCCGGCGCAAGGAGCTCGTCCGGAGGGCCACCGAAGTGCTCCTCCTGGCATGCCAGGGAGGCATGGTTGCGTCGAATCCCGACGTGCGCCCGTACCTGCGGCTGCACCGAAAAGGTAACTCATATGTCGATGGATATACCCGCACAAGACTAATTGCCGTGTTGTAGAGCTCATGGCCGTGAGCGGGCTGTTCTGCTGTCTGGCTTCAGCATACCCCCTGAGGCTCGTCGCGTGGGCCCATCGTCAACCGACGCCGTCGAAACCCGCACCGATCCGCATCCCCGCTGCTTTTGACCCGGCGCCGCTCCTCTACCCTCCACTAATTCCCATACTTGTGTCCTTGCTCATAGCGCCCAACGTCGAGGGCGCCGTGCTGCCGAGTCTGGTCCTCGGCATATGTGCCCTGCCGAGGGCACTGATCCCTGGCGCCCGATACTGGGAGGACTTGAGCTGCACGCATTGGTTGTTGTCGTGCACCCCGTTTGTGCTGGACAGCATCACATCAACAACACAGGCACTCGAGACGATTCCGCGGGAGACACTGGTCCTGCTCTACCCGCTCCACCAGACGCTCTGTCTGGTGCTCCACCACCTCACAACCACCAGTCTTCTCACCTCCGAACTCCAACTTCTTTCGGTCGGCCTCATCGACCTCTTTCTCCTGGCCCGCTCTCCCCAGGCTGTCATTCTGAAAGCTGTGCTCTGGGGAGGCGGCCTCGGACTCATCGTTCTCTGCAGCCAAGTGATACAATGGGGCATTTCTCTCGCCCGTGTACCCAAATGGCGCTTCAGGCGGGTTGCCCCTTCAGCAAGAAATGGATCTACTTACCAGTTGCTCCGGCAACTACTGCCTTTCCGGCGGCGACGCTCTGGCTCGGGAGGCAGCATCAGCAGCTCCGTGTCCGATTGGGACCACTTCGACGATGAGTATCTCGACGGGCTGGTCCGCCGCGCTTCGGCCAAGGCCCCAGGGGCAGGCAACGCAAGCGATGGAGAGTACACGCCAGCTATCCTGGCCAACATGACCACTGTCCAGTCGAATCTCACGGCGCCATCACCACAATCCCCCGCGCGACGACACACCCTACCCAGTGCGACAAAGCCACCCAGTCGGACAAAATCAACCACCCCCTCCGGCCGCCGGAAGCGCGCCGCCTCCTCGAGCGTCCGCGCCTTCTTCTCGCTCACCCAAACCCAAGCCACCCTCCGCAAGTGGCTCTACGCCTGCTACGTCTACCTCTGCATCCTCCTCGTCATCCTGCTCGGCATCCGCCCCTACGTCCAGCACCAGGCCCTCGCAGGCCACGAACCAATCGGCTGGGCACTAGGCTACCTCCTCGGCGACCTGCCCTCCTTCCGCTTCCGCGTCGTCAGCGCCAACCTCGAGCGCTGGATCGCCCTCCCCGCCCGCATCCCAGACACCTGCCACCGGGGCAACTGGGCCCAGCACCTGCGCATGACCTCCCTCGGCGCCGCCACCACCCGCCTCGTCCTCTCCGCCCACTACCTCTTGATAATTGTCACCGGCCTCGCAATCGTCTCCCGCCTCACGCCAATCTACGAAGTCGACACCCGCCGCAAGGTCTTCCACTTCATGATGGTCGCCATGCTGCTTCCGACAATCTATGTCGACCCGTGCTTCGTCGCCCTCGCGCTGGCCCTCGTCCTGTCTGTCTTCCTCCTCCTCGACCTCCTCCGCGCAAGCCAGCTGCCCCCGCTGAGTAAACCGCTCGCGCGGTTTCTCACGCCGTATGTCGATGGCCGGGACCTGCGCGGGCCGGTTGTGATTTCGCATATCTTTTTGCTTGTTGGGTGTGCCGTGCCGTTGTGGCTTAGTCTTGCCTCGTTACCACGCTCTGCCGGCGGAGGAGGGGAAGGGGGGAGGGGTGGAGAAAGAGGAGGTGGTCAAGGAGGAGGGGGTGGTGAAAGGGGAACGGGTGACGAAGAGGGATGTTGTTGAGAAAGATAAAGAGGTGCCGAGGGAGGTGGCGGTGAAGGTGGATAGGATGACAAAGGAGGAGGTGGTGGTGAAGGAGGAGAGAGGGGAGACAAAACAGGAGGCGGTGAAGAAGATCAACTGGGTGACGAAGGACGACGGGATGAACAAGGGGGAGGGAGTGAAGAAAGAAGAGCTGGCGAAAAAGGAGGACGAGGTGAAGAGGGAGTGTTGCAGCAGATGCTCAGGTATGGATCCCCAGAAGAAGGGCCACGGAAGACACCGGTCCCTGAGCAGGCTGCTTTCGTTCCGGCGACGGACCTGAGCGGGATTCTTTTCCTGGTGCAGCCGGATATGAGGGGCCTTTCCCGGGGTATGTTTTGATAGACGTCTTTTGATGTTGGCATCGGCCCTGAACAATCTTCATGAAGCCTTGGTTCCTTCCAAAATGGCGATCTCATGAATGCCCCTCCCCCCTCCCCCGTTTACCTGCAGAAATCATCACGATCGACGGTTACATCGCAGACAGTGGAGCACAGCAGTCCTAGCATGTGTTATATTACTACTGTCCAACCACACTAGCCCAGTAAGTAAACAAGCACCCGACGAACAACTCATCAGAATGCCTTCCCTACCCTACCCACCCCTGTGCCGTCTTCCGCCCCCCTATCCAGCTCCGTCATCCCAACGACCCGACCTCGTAAAAAGACCGTCCGCTGGAACATCCCATACCCCTTCCCCCCCTCCCTTCTTCTCCTTTCCCCACCCCTCCCAGAACGCCAGTCATGCGCGCATTTATCGTCTTTCAAAAGGACCTTTGGTTTGGAAAACTGTACCAGAAACCCAGTATTCAGGTACGCCGTTTTGTCAAGACGAAACGAAACGAAAAAAGAAAAGCAAAAGAAAAACAAAACAAGAAGACAAGAAAACAAGCCCTTTCCTCCAAGTGCTAACATGCCCCAAGCTCTATGCTGACAGAAGGGTGGATCATCGACTAAAACGGCTTAAAACGAGAAAGGAGAAACGGGGAAGAGGGGCGGCGTGGGGCTGACAATGAAAGAACACAACACCCAGCAAATGAGATGTACAAGAAGGCAGTTTGGAACAGGAATCGAGACATGATATTTTGTCTGCCTCTGTCATGACGCCCGGTTTTGGTCTTTTGCGATTGCTGCACCTGACGCTCACAAACGCAGGATAACCCAAACACACAACCCGCAACCCCCTCAAGAGTTGGCCGCGTCCCTGCTGCTCTGGGCGCTGGCGCTCATGGTGGGCTTGTTGCTGGTGGGGAGGATGCCGGCGTCCTGGGCCTTTTGGCGGACCTTGGCCCAGGCGAAGACGAGGCCGCTGACGAAGCCGACAAAGATGGCGGTGACGCTGCCAAAGGTGATAGGGGCGTCGAAGAAGATCAGGCCGCTGATGGCGATGGGGAGCTTGTTGAGGGCGCCGACCATCGAGTAGGTGGTCGACGACGTCACGCGGATGCACCAGGCGGAGCAGTACGAGATGAAGATGGCGGCGAGCCCCGAGTAGACCATGCCGATCATGAGCTTGTTGCGCGTCTCCTCGGGGAAGTTGCGGGCCAGGTTCTCCGAGGACCAGTCCTCGACCAGGAGCGAGCAGACGATCAGGACGGGGATGGTGAGGAGGTTGTTGTAGAACATGGCTGTGGGGGACAAGTCAGCACACAGTTTTTGATTCGTCTCAGCCGGGTGTACCTACTGTCGTAGTCCTTGAAGTTCATCTTCTTGATAACCTTGCGCATGCCCAGCACATACGACGAGGTGCAGACAACGTTCATGCCCATCCAGGCGTAGCCGGCGTTGAGGGTGGCGAGAGCAGCCGAGGCCTCGGCGGAGTGGGCGCCGTCAATGGCAGCCTGGATATCAGCCCAGGCGGCAACGACGGAGCTGAGCACCATCAGGCCAAAGGACAGCAGGGTGAGGGGGGTCACGCTGCCGCCGAACCAGAGCACCTCTCCGTATGCGATGACGATGATGGTCAGGTTCTTGAAGATGGTGTAGACCGGGACGGAGAGGAACTGGAGGGCCTTGGCGCCGGTGTAGATCATGCCGACGAGGAGCAGCGAGATGGGGAACCCTGGGAGGCAGATGTTAGCTGACGGATATCGCAAGCTCGGGGGGTTGTAGTTGGCCTACATTTCTTGGCCTTGGTCGAGTCGAAGGGGGCCAGGTTCTTCAAGATGCCGGCTTGCTTGGAAAGAAGAATGGCAAGCGTGCAGACGAGAGACTATCAACAGCTGTCAGTCACAGATCCTCTCCCCCCATTCCCCTCCATCATCCCCCCGCGGAATCGGATTCGTACCTGGACAGCAAGGTAGAAGAAGTTGAGGTTCCACGAGGAGCCCGAGACAACGTATTTGTTGACAACAGTCATGCTGATGGACGACAGGCAGTAGGCCAAAATGGAGGCGCCGGGGCTGTGGTCGAGCTTGTCGAAGTAGGCCGAGGCGGGCGGTTCGGGGCGACGGGGCCGGGGCCCGGCACCCAGGAACGGGTCCTTCTCGCCGCCAAAGTCATCGGAGCGATCGCCGGGCCGCATCTCGATATCCTCATTCTTCTTGTTCGACATGTTTGCGGTGTTGGTTGTGCGCAGTGGGGCGCGGGCCTTGTAAAGCGAATAAAACGAGCGACTGGTGGTTGGAGAGGGGTGCTGGTTCGCGGGCTGCTGGCCTCACGGGGCGAAGGGTTCCGTGTTTGCTTGGAGGTCGGCCTCGGATACCGAAGTGCGCACGAGACTGGCGTCAGATGGGTGTGGCGCACACACGACGCGGATGGACAGAAAGCGGGTGCTGGGTCGGCGGTGGGATTAAAGCAAAGCAACACTGCTCGGTGCCGGTCGCAGGAGCAGGTTGTTCTCTCTCTCTCTCTCTCTCGTCTTTGACGCCCTGGATGCAGAAGAGAGGGCGGGGGGTTGTCTCGGACGGGACGGGCGAAGACGCGTGTCAGGGGAAAGACGAGCTGGAGGAAATCTTGTTAAATTGGCCCAACTCGAAACCAGCGCTCCACGGGCATTCCTGGCTGCGTGCGGCTCCCCTTTTCGCTCGGCCGTTGGCTGTGGGGCCTAGCGCTGGGGCTATGCTGGCTTGCCGGTTGGGGGCGGGCCACTGGGGCGGAATGTCCACCCCTGTAAGCCAATATGTCGAGTAGAGGAATATAATATATGGCCGAGCACGCGAGGGCAACGAACGGGACGGACGGGCAGTGGCGACCATTTATTAATAGTAAATGGTTGCAGGAGATATTGATGGCTGCATCGGTGGCAATTGGCAGTAAGCGTGACCCAGTTTACTATGGTAGCGTTTGGAGATGCAAACAAGGGGTCAATCAATATAGGGTATGCCATGGACTACACCAACCCAACCATGTGAACATCTCATATAGCCAAGTAAAAGATATAGAACAATAACCTCGCAATCATGTCCCCTCCTGCTCCCTGGCATTCGGTGATACACCCTCCATGACATCGTCCGTTTCCCGCTCCTTGTCCTCGTCACCGTCCCCCTCCTCCCTATCATCTTGCTCCTCCCGCCCATCCCCTTCGTCCTTCTCGTCGCCTTCCTCCTTGTCCCCCCTCTCCCCGCCCGGCGCATCCGGCGCCACGGGGTAATTAAGGTGCTTCCAGTCCTCCAGCTCCTCCGTCACGGACCGCAGTCGATCACGGATACTCTCGATAGCATAGCTCCCCAGCAGCAGCCGGAGCGGGGGGTACGAGCAGTGGGCCAGCTGCCACACCAGCTCGGCGCACTTGACGGCGCTTGTGGGCTGCCTGTCGCCGAGCCACTGCACCATGCGCTTGGCGTGCAGCGCGGGGGACGTCGCGTGCGAGTAGGCGTCGCTGGCGGGCTTGATCAGGAAGTGGCCCCAGGTCGGCAGCGGGTTCGTTTTGGAGTCGGGCTCGTCGCGGCGCACCAGGCCTGGCTCGACGAGAGTCGCCTTGATGTTGAACGAGTCGACCTCGTAGAGCATGGCCTCGATCAGGCCCTCGACGGCGTACTTGGTGGCGCAGTAGGGCCCCAGCCCCGGCACGCCCAGGGCGCCCGAGGTGGAGCTGAAGATGAGGTAGCGGCCGGCGTTCTGCTGGCGGAAGTAGGGCAGGCTGGCCTGGACGATGTGCAGGGTGCCCATAAAGTTGGTCTCGAACTGGTTGCGCAGCTCGTGCTCGTCCTGGTCCTCGCACGCGCCGATGACGCCGTAGCCGGAGCAGTTGACGATGCAGTCGATGCGGCCGAAGCGCTGGAGCGTGTTCTCGATGACGCGGGCGACCGAGGCGGCGTCGCGCACGTCGCACAGCTGGCCCAGGCACGTGTCGCTGTTGAGCGTCGCGATGGCCTCGGGCGTCGTCTCGATGACGCGCCCGACCGTGGTGACGAGGTCGCCGTGGCTGAGGGCCGACCGGACGAGCGACCGGCCCATGTGGCCTGTACCGCCAAAGACCTAGCGTGGAGGTCGAGTCAGAGTCGGGAAGGTAATAAAGGGGCAAGGGGCGGCACTCACGATCCAGACCAGCTGCTTGACGGGCGACCCCGGCTGCGGCGGGTCGCAGCTTGCCGGCAGCTGGAGCTTCATCCTGGAAGTCTCGGACCCGGCGACGGACGCCACGTCCTGTGTGCTTCGAGCATCCATGGTCGATGTTGGGTGGCGGGCCTGTTTGGTGGTGAACTCAGTGGTGAGAATGAGTGAGTGCCGTGTCGGCGAGGCGGCGAGGCCCTGACGGACAACCCAATACCGAGTCTATCAGTCGCGGCCGGTGCGTCAGGGCATTGTATCAGCGGGTGAGATGCGCAACGTCGAGACGCCGGGTCTCGATCTTTTCTTGTGGTTGCCCGTGAGCGCGGGTGTGGGTGAGAGAAGGGATGGATGAAAGTGAGAGTGTTGTTAAAGTTGGGACGTGAAAACAGGCTAATAATACCCCATAATTTAGGGGCTTGCTTGGGTGCGTCCGTCATCTGAGACGGCATTGACACAGCAACTCTCCGTTCTCACTGATCAACTCTCCTGATTATGCTGAAATGAGTCTAAACCCATGGTACCCAATCATTTATGTAAAGACCAATAATGGAAACAAAACCGAATTGAAGAGGAGCAAGAACATTGCCTGGGAGTGCCGTTTTGGCTGGGTGGTCGACGACGACCCCTGGAGCGGGTCACTTCACCGTTTTGGCGTGCCGTTTTGTCGCTCTGCCCCACCATGTCACTGAACCTCAAAACGTCATAACTTCCCTTGTTGAGTTCTTGATCCCAAATTGCTTTCAGTCGACAGAGCCTCTTTTGCCAAAAGCGATACCCCTACAATGTTGTTTACACAAACCTGGACTGTGGCCAATGCTGGCATTGCTACCCCCGTGTCCCAAGGCGAGAGGATCCTACAACCGAATTCCACAATGAAGCTGCTTTACATCTCTCTCCGAATCGACACAAGCGAGCACTACTGAGGAAGTAATATGGCCATGTCTCTCTCGGTTCGCCAGTCGCCGACCGATATCCATTCGTATTCCTTACGATAAGGCAGCAGGGCGAGCGTATAACCAGCGCAGCCATGCAGTTCAGGCCCCAACCGGCAACCAACCGACACAACCAACCGACACAACCAACCGCACTGCTCAGCCTTCATTGGTGGCCAAGGGCGGGGCCGAACTTCGAGTCACAGATCCAAGTCGAGAGCTGATTCACTCACTTTGCTACACCTCCACCTCCTGCTTAGATAGCGCCCATAGTCAACTGCTGGTCTTTAGTACCCAATCTCAAGATGACCTCCACAACCACCCGCGAGGGCGACAAGTTCAACCGGCAGCTCTTCGAGGCCGTCGTCAAGCGCCGCTTGTTCTTCACCGAAGCCTTCGAGATCTACCGTCTCTCCCCCAACTTCAAGGGCGACATCCGCGGCCTGTTTGACTATGGCCCCCCGGGCTGTGCCTTGCAGGCCAACATTGTCGATGCTTGGAGGAAGCACTTTGTCCTCGAGGAGAACATGCTCGAGCTGGACTGCACCGTCGTGACCCCCGAGCCTGTTCTCCAGACCAGCGGCCATGTTGACAAGTTTGCCGACTGGATGTGCAAAGACCCCATCAAAGGCAGGCTTTCGTGGTTTCTTTGGTCAATGATGCATGTCATGTCCTCTGACGGACGACATTAGGTGATTATCTGCGAGCCGACCATCTCGTGGAGGGCGTCTTGAAAGCACGCCTCGAGCGGGGCACTCGAGGCCTGACCAAGGACGCCCCCGAGCTCGACCAAGCTACCATTGATGAGTACAATGACATCCTAGCCAAGGTAACTGCTGTCGACTCAACTTGGCATGCAAAATGTTGACCACAGCCCCTTGTTTGTGTAGATCGACAACTACGACGGCGATGGCCTGGCCCAGTTGATCAAGCAGTATGACATCCGCAACCTGGAGAACAACAACGAAGTCCTCCCTCCAATCCCCTTCAACTTGATGTTCAAGTCCACCATCGGCCCAAGTGCTGCCTCTCCCGTCTACCTCCGGCCCGAGACCGCCCAGGGGCAGTTCCTGAACTTCAAGAAGCTGCTCGAGTATAACCAGGGCTCCATGCCGTTTGCATCGGCCAGCGTCGGCAAATCGTACCGCAACGAGATCTCTCCCAGGACCGGGCTTCTCCGCGTGCGAGAGTTCCTGATGGCCGAGGTCGAGCATTACGTCGACCCTGACAAAAAGCAGCATCCACGTTTTGAGGAAATAAGAGATGTTCAACTGCCCCTACTGGACCGGGACACCCAGCTCTCCGGCAAGACGACACCGCAGCTGCTGAAAATCGGTCGGGCTGTCGACGACAAGATCATCGACAACCAAACCTTGGGCTACTTCCTCGGGCGCGTCATGCTATTCCTGCATAACATCGGCGTCGACGTAAACAAGGTGCGGTTCAGACAGCACCTTGCCAACGAGATGGCCCACTACGCGTGCGATTGCTGGGACGCTGAACTGCTCACCAGCTACGGCTGGGTTGAGTGTGTCGGCTGCGCGGACCGGAGCGCGTACGATCTGACTGTGCACTCCAAGTACACCGGTGCCTCGCTGACAGTCAAGGAGCCTCTTCCGGAACCCGTCAAGGTGGAAGAGTGGCAAGCCTCTCTCGACAAGAAGCTCGTCGGGCCAAAGTTCAAGAAGGACGCCAAGGCAGTCCAGACGGCCGTGGAAGAGTTGGATCAAACCACACTTGAGAATCTGGCTGCTGAACTGGCTGAAAAGGCCGTTGTCACCGTCAAGACTCCGGTTCTGGCTGACGGTTCAACGAGTGTGGCACTGCCGAAGGAGTTGTTATCCATCGCCAAGGTCACCCGCCAAGTCAACACGCGCGAATACACGCCCAACGTGATCGAGCCGTCGTTTGGCATCGGGCGCATCCTGTACAGTCTGCTGGAGCATGTGTACTGGCATCGCCCCGACGCCGCCGAGAGAGCGGTAAGCTTTTGCCTATCTACTGAAAATCCTCATGTCCACTGGCTAACGAACTGACCCTCCCAGGTCCTGTCCCTCCCCCTCGCCGTGGCGCCAAACAAGGTGCTCATCGCCCCGCTCTCCTCCCACGCAGGCCTCACTCCCATCGCCCACCGGATCTCAGCCAGCCTGCGCAAGTTGGGCGTCGCCAACGTCATGGACTCGTCGAGCGCGTCCATCGGCAAGCGGTATGCGCGGAACGACGAGCTCGGCACGCCGTTCGGTGTGACCGTCGATTTCGACACGCTCAAGGATGGGTCAGTGACGCTGCGCGAGCGGGATACCATGGACCAAGTCAGGGGCTCTGAGGACGAGGTTGTCAAGGCGATCAAGGGGATGCTGGACGGGTCGGATTCGTGGGTGCAAATTCGGGAGAGGATGCCGCGGTTTGCTGTGCAGGGGGATGAGAATTAGAAGACGAGAGATGAACGTCTGTGCTTCTCAAGTAGCTGGAGTGGAAGCGGAGAAATCGAATGGACGATACACCCTGCAGAGAGCGAATGGTGTCGATCAGGGTGGCCACGTGACCCGACTTACACGATCGCGCGGCATCTTGGCATCCCGAGAGGTTCTTATCGATAGGGAAATTGTCAATGGCGCAATTCCGAGGGGCAGATGCTCACCAGAGCAAGACAGCCGACAATCGTTGATGGTGGGCTGAGAGTCGATGTTCCAGTGCCTCGGAGTTGCCAGCCAATACAAAGGCCAATTTTACGAGCGTGCCAGTGCTGACTGGACAAGTGTGTGACTGCGCTGTGGCCCGCGCCGCATCATCTCACTTCGGGAGATCTTTGCCTGTCCGAGTGCCCCTCACCACCAAATTTAAGCCGTGAACCCCACCTTGTCCGCTTCACCAACGTTCCTCACCGAATTGTCAATGAGAGCCAACTCAACCGCAATCCACCCCGACAACAGTCTCAACCACAACCCCATCCAAACACACCACAAAACACAACCGCAAAAATGAAGGCCTACCTCTACGACAACCTCCCCGTAACCGCCCCCCCCCC
>FTEL01010514.1_pt1 | contig 13994 bp, 26 predicted proteins | sample 1658911 | NCBI WGS metagenome assembly FTEL01 (sample SAMEA3914869, study PRJEB12502) | metagenome | biome: forest; material: soil | place: USA | collected 2012-03-12 | depth 0.1 m
GGGGGCAGAAGGGGGGAGGGGAGCACAGAGGGAGGCGTCTTGGGCAGAGAACGCGCGTCCAGGCGGGCCCGGCCAATCAGGGCCCTGTTTCGGGTCCCTCCGCCCCAAATGCGGTCTCCACGCACTGGGTCTCCGCCTCATTCCAGCGACCGACTGGCCTCCCAGTCACCACCTCCCAGCGACCCTTCCACCCTTCCACCCTTCCACAGGCACGCACCCAACCCAAGCAGGATCCCTAGCCCAGGCCTGGGCATGGAACCCGGAAATCATGGCGTCAAGGCCTGCACTGACTGTGTGTGCGGAGCACTGCGTAAGACTGGCCGGTTTTTTCGCAGTCGAGCCTCGAGGTTGCTCAGAGATCATTGATTCGACCGCATTACTCCGTCCCAAGCGACCTTGCACCCAGCAAGAGAGGCGGGCCCATGGATTGGACGGGCGCATCCCAATCCAGGGTTGGGAGCGAGGCGCAGGGACCGATCATGGATAATCTGGTACGGATACAGACGGAGCGCAGCAAGGTGGGCTGCGAGGTGGGATGCGTTGCCGGTGTGCGTCGCCTGTCGCCTGAGGGGAAGCGATGACGAGGCGCTGCTTGCTGAGGGCCCCATGCCTGTGGCTGAGGCTGAGCAGCTGCCAATCGCTGCCTCCGGAGTGTGTGGGGAAGCCCGCTTTCAGTCGCTTGCCCTCTGGGGCTCTGGTCTTGGCACAGGCCCTTGCTTGGCCTCTGGCCTCTCGCCCGCTCTCCCTCGGCCACCTGCTCCTGCCAGGATCTGGCTCGCGTCCTGCGATTGACTGATGGATGGGGCCAGGGCAGACAGGGACAGTATCCCGCCCTGCGTGGCGTGGCTGCATCAAACTGGCGGCGGAATCGACATTGGCCGATCGACGACAGCGCAACGTCTGTCTGTTGACCATGGCGAAACACACTCGATGCCCTGGCCAAGCTGCAACTGCCGGGGGGCCGCCTGCGCTTGGGGCGCTCGAAATAGGCAAAACCCACACAGGAATTCGAGATCTTGAAACCTCGATCTTCCGAGCGCCACACCCACATCCAGAGTGCAGCGTTGCGTTGGGGCGCCCGCCGCCAGTATTCTTTCTGTGCGTGTGTGGCCTGGCAGGTCCGGGCTCCGGCAGCCGATGACGACGTCTTACTGCTGGTGTGCTCTGGAAGGACCGTGGTCTGTTACCTCGATCTCTCTGAACCAGGTGCTAAGAGGTACCCGGTAGTAGAGAGGCGGATTCCTGCATACTAAATTTTGGCCGCGCTAACCAATGGTACATTGTCGACCACCGCCTTCCCCAGCAGATCGATCTCAGCTCATCTTCAGGCGAGAAAGGAAGGGGCACGACTGTTCTCGGTGCCCGCAGTGGGTTCGGTCGGCCCGAACATCTCTGTGCTCGCCAGCTGCGACCAAGAAGCCGAGAAGGTACATTTCAAGCCAGACCTGACGAACGACAGACGACGACACCGCGCGGAGACCAGCTCGCTCGTTCTCGTTATAAATGGAGCTGCCCAAGCCGAATCCGGGGTGCGCTTCGTGTCCACGGTGCTCCCCTGGCGATACGCACACTGTGCGGCTGGTGTTGGCCGTCGGTGGCGTCCTCTGCCGGCGTGCGATTACGCGGCATCTGGCTCCCGTCCGTCCATCAAAGTCTTGGCAGCCCATCCTTCGCCCATCCACGGCCGTCGTCCTCCAATCTGCTTCCACCCCGAACCACAGCCGCCACGCGGAGCGCGCAACCCTCCGATACAAGGTCTCACTGCTGCTTTGCCCCTTTTATTTCTCCAGTCCACTGGGGCCGTCCGGGCGGGCGAGGAGCTGATTTGAGACAAGCTCGTATGTGGAAGAGGTGTAAGTGTGCGTGGTGTAATCCGTACAGATTAGTGTCTGCGTGGTGGTGTCTGTGTGGGTTTTTGCCAGCCTGCCTCTCATCTGTTGCCCGTTTCGGCCGCCCTCGACATACACACATGCCCACTTCACCCCACGCCCGGGGTCAACGGTGCTTGATGCCGTCTTGGCATCGTCTTCATGTATAAAGAGCCTGTAATTAGACGCAGATACGAATACCGGCAAATCGATCACCAAAGCGGCCCTCGCACCACGTCGCCTGCCCCTATCAAGAGCCCGCCAGCCGGTTGGCGCCCTGCCCCGGACCCGCCAAAGATCTGGCCGAGTCCGTGGTCTGGGCGACCTTCCAGACGCGGATGGATTTCATGTGAAGCTGATAACTGAGATCGCGTATTATAGCTATACTGCAGATCTTGACCTCAGTTCCCGTGAGCCCCATCTCCCGCCTCGGACCTTACTTCTACGTCCCAGAACCGTCTCTGTCCCTCATCCCCCAAATCCACCCCTGGATCGTGATGGCACCAACCTCCAGGCCGTTCTCCTCGGACATAGTAGATCTGCTCTCATCCTGTCGGCGCATGCCACCCGCCTAGCCCTCGACCGCAGCCAGTCAGGCTAAACACCAGGGAGCGGTTGTTCCACAAGCCACCCCCGCGTAAACTCCAGTCAACACCACCTCCCCGTGGCCAGGATCCTACAGGATAGAATCTTGATCCAAAATCTCTCGCAGACCTGTCTGACCGAGACAGCGTGCGCGGTATTAACCGGGGCCCCAGCCCGGGCGCAAGAGTGGGACCTCAGCCTTCCTCGCTCCCAGTCAGGGACCCCTCAAGGACGGGAGGGGAAGGGGTTGGAAGGTCGAGCGAACAAGATTTCTTTTTTGACGCGCGTCTCGCTGCTTTGCTCCACCCCGGGAGGCCCATCTGCGCCCCCCGCGAGTGTACATACATACATCCAGACGAGCCTCCGCGCTGACCGCCCCCTCGGATACATACCATACCGCAACCGCGTATCCTGTGACGGGTCACCAACAGCCCATCCCACTCACAACCCCTCTCCGCTGCCGCGGCTGATGGTGGCGTGTGGTGTACGTACGTGCACACACATGTGCGGAATAAATAATATATTCTGATCCAGAGGTATGTCCATGTCATCGCCGAAGAAGGATGAGTGAACCTCGCTGGCATGGCCCCCCTGGCCCGCTTCACAACCAACGACCACCACCATCATCAACCAAATCCAGGCAAGCCTACCCGAGGCTCGACAACCTCACTCCAATCCCTACCCAAAACCACTCCTAGACGGTAAAATCCAGAAAAAAGACTCGAGATGGATAGATGACGAGCCCACCGGGAGCGGAGAAAAAGAACGACACCATGAAAAATCCCGCCGGCCCGGTTCACGGCTCCCTCCCCCTTTCGTCTCCTCATGTCACTCCCTCTCTCCACCTCTCGCCAACGGGATAACACCGAGACCGACCGGACCACGTCATCTAGCCCCGGGCGGCCCCTTCCTGCTGCACGGTAGCTATGTATTTATTGTCAACTCGGCTGGATAAGCAAGGGCACGCCAGCAACCTGGCGGCGGTGTCAGAGCCGGCGGAGGGCACACCGGTTTTTGATCCCACCCCTCAACCCCTCCTCCACTAAAGATAGCAAGGCTCGCATTCTCGGTTTCTGTCGGTAACTGTGGCGGGAGCAGCTGCAAGCAAAGATTTCCACGCTAGTGGTGGCACCGGCAGCATGTCAAATCGTAGGAGAGGGGGTGGCCGCGGCGGTGTTGGCTGGATGGCAGGGGGTGGATGGTCATCATTCATGGGTTTGTTCAACTTGCTGCGTAGGTGGTAGGGTGGTAGATAATTCGGGCGCCAGCCGGGGAGGACTTGTCTCTCCCTCGGGTAAGGGGGATGGGGGAGGAGGGGCGTTGGTCAAGGTCTGTGAAGGTCTTGTAAATATTAAGGGGCTCGCGAACAACATTCTGACCCAAGGTCTCGAGACTCGCCCGCGATCTATTCCATACATGACCTCGTCCACATGCTCCAAAATCGCTCGCATTAGCAACCCAGAGGTCCTCTGATAAACTGACAAGCCCACCACGCCTTCTCCACGCCTGCGGCAACCCTCACCGCCGCGAGGAGACGGGGACTTTTGGATATGCCAACCCCTACGGGGCTAAATTTACCTCTCCCACTCGCCCTCTGCAAAGTAACGTTCCGGCAGATCGTCGTTGGAAAGCGGCCGCTCGATGAGGGCGACCTCGAGGGGCGGGAGCTCCACGGGGATGTCCCCGTTCGTCAGAGCCTTCGCGTCCTGGATGCCCTCGACCGGCACGATGCCCATTATCGGCCGGAACTGGTACGTATGCCACCACTTGGTCTTGCCCCCCTCCTTCTCGGCATCCTGTGCACTGCCGTTGGCTCCTCCCTGGTCGTCTCTCAGCCGCTGGAGCTCACCGCCATCGACGTCCTCGTCATCATCGTCGGCCCCACTACTGGCGCCCACGCTCTTCTGGTCATCAGCATCCGCCATCTCCACATCCTCCCACCTCTCGCCGTCGGGCCCCAGAGCCGTCTTGACCCGTTGGGCGCCGAGAGAGTGCTTGTCCATCTTCCCGCCGGCGCCGCTCTCCTGCCCGTCGCGCTTCCGCTTGGTCCCTTGCTTCTGACCATTCCTCCCTTCGTGAGAGTCGGTCTCCGGGCTGAAGTCTTGGGAGATATCCAGCATAAAGAGGGAGGAGACGCCGTAGACCCAGGCCCTGTGGCCTTGCCAAACGACTCCCTTCACTTGATCGCGCGTGTCCCTGAATTGGGCCGGCAGCTTGGGGTACGTGTTACGGCGCGACCACTCCGAGAGCACTCCGCGCAGGGGGTTGAAGATGAGTGTCTGCTTGATCGTCGTGATGGCCAAGAGGTCGTAGTCACCATCATCCCGCGGGGCCTTCGAGAACGACAGTACCACCGGCGCGGCGGACAATTTGGGAAGGAGCGCGGCGTTCGGGTTACGGACCCAGCGTTCGCCCGCAACATCCTCCGACTCCTCATCGTCTGACGAATCGCTTGAGGAGTCGCTAGCGGCATCGTCACCATCCTCGCCACCCATGCCATTCGCCCCCTCACCAGGGCCGCGTAAGATCCAGGTGTCGATGTACCCCGCCAAGTCGGCAACGCTGAGGAGCCTGCTGTCGGGAGAAAAGGCCATTTGCGTAATGTTTCGGTCGTACGTGCCCAAGCCGCCAAGAAGGATGTGCTTCGGCGTCTGACGCCGCAGCCGGTGCAACTTGGACGGGTGGGAGATTGAGTATGCGACGCCGGCTTCGGACTCCGTGGTGTGGACCCTGGCGGCCATCACCCGGCTCCCTTCTTCGACCCAGGACACCCATTTGTTATCCGGCGAGATCTGGATCTTGGTAGCCCCGAGACCGGCTGTCGTCACGTCCACTTTCTTGATCTGGAGGTGCTCGCCGTGCTCGCCGTTTGTGAGGTCGAGCTGGAAAGCCTTGATATCGGTGGCGGTCGAGGCAACAAGAAGGGTGCCATCTTCGCTGATCGCCGCTGACGAGACGTGAGAGTCTCCCTTCACGAGGATCTGGGCGAGTAATTTTCTGTTCTTGCGCAAGCTGAGGGCAGCCTGGGGGTCGTCGAGTAGTTGCTGGGCTGGGCTGAGCAGATGCCAGATCCGGATCTCGTTCCCCCACCAACTGAGGATGAATCGTGCCTTGGGAGCGCTTTGAAGGGGTGTGTTTTGCGGGAGATGGGGCAACGTCCTGTGGTTCTCCTTGCCAGCGGCGCGGAGGGGCAAGACCACCGGGTTCGCGTCGGAGCCTTTGGTTTTGTTAGCGTCGCGCGTTTACTCACAAAAACACACACGTAGCCGAAAGAGACAGAGACATACCTCCAGAGACCACAACACTCATCCCCTTGCCCTCGAATGAGGCCATCGCCTTGACATCGTGCTGATGGTATCGGCGGTGGAACACCTTGGACCAGCGGCCGCTTTGCCCCGCGATCGGTTCATAGATGGCCGTCTTTCTATCCATCCCTCCCGAAACAATCTTGGACCCATCTGCGCTGACAGACAGACACAGGACATCTTGCGAATGGCTCTGGATCCGTTGCGCCTGTGTGTACGTCTTGCCGTCCCAGATGCAGACCTGACCGGTCGAGTCCCCAGACACAATGTCGCCGTTCGGCAGACACTTGACGGACCACACGATGATGTTCTTTGAGCCGCCCGAGAGGTCGGTCCCCAGGGTCATCTGCCTCAGCAATGTGCCGTTCCTGATGTCGTAGGCGCAGATGGTGCTGTTCGAGCAGCCGACGATGACGACGTTGTGGGACTGGAAGGCGATGCTGACGAACTTGGTCTTCTTCGACGGGGTCCTGATGAGGGTTCTCTGGAACTTCAAGTCGTCGTCCTCGATCGAGTAGAGCACCAGGTTGCCGTCGACGGTGCCGGCGACGAGTTTCCGGCTGCCGGCCGAGGCGGCGCCGCCCTTGGTCGAAGGAGGCTGGACCCCAAGACACCATATCTCGCCGTGTTGACCGCTCGCATGCTTCTTCGCCCGGGCCTTCTCCAGGTCCCACTCGGTGATGGTGGTGGTGTAGCCGATGCTGAAGAGGCGCGACTTGCCGCAAATGATCTTGTTGTCGGCGATCTCCTCGTCGGGCTCCGTGACAAAGACGAGGCCATCGACGCTCCTGTCCTTGCCGCCGGGGATGACGAGTTCCTGGTGCCAGGCGCCCTGGAGAGGGTTCCAGATCTCAATGTCGCCATTGGCGCGGCCGATCGCAAGGCGGACTTGTTTGTGTTTTTGTTGGCGTTGCTTGTGTGCCGACACGGCGGGCAGCGAGGTGTGGGTGAAGGCGACGGCATTGATGGCCGACCCGGGATAGCGGACGAAGCGGCACCGGTGGATATCCATGGCTCCGGTGTTGTGTGTTGTCAGCCCTGTGTCGCGGGGGGGAGGGCGTTGGATCCGACTTCCTGGGCTGTCGACTTTTTTTGTCTTTTTTGTTTTTCTGCCGCCTCCGAACTTTTTTTCTGGGGAGGGAAGTCGGTCAAGCAAAATAAGCTGTGGTCTGTGCGCGATAAGGGAGCAGGCGCGTGTTGGACCCGCCAACTGTGCTGCTGATTAGAAGTGACACCCCGCGATCAAGCACCAGTCACTGCCTGTTCGCTGCTCACATCAGCTGTGTCAAGAGGCTCACACAAGCATCGAAAGCAACAAATCTACCCGCGCCTGGCTGTCCGATCCCCGAGACCAGTCTTGTATGAGTACTACTGGAACGCCTGTACTTAAGGGGACTTGCAGACCAGCGTATGCTCAGTCTTGGAAGTCGTCTTTTTGTCAGGTTTTGTCATCTTCCACCTCGGCCGTGCCTATTGCTCTGAGCCCTGTTTCACCCGATCAACACCAGGCACCAACTACGACACAGCCAGCCACGGCACCTCACAACAGCAGTCTGGAAAGAGTTCTGCTGTTTTCCTTGGCCTCTCAGCAAATCCCTGAAGTGACCGGAAGCGTCCATTGCAAAGTGCGTGGGCTGTGTTGATCGCATTCCATCCATTGCCGGAGGAGAGTGAGGGAGCAAGACACACACCCCTGCCCTGGATTGCGTTCGTTCTCTTGGCGCTTCCGTGCCTTAGCCACAGCAACCAACGCAGTCAACGGCGGCAACATCGCAAAACGCAGCAGGATTTCTCAAGTCTGTCTCCTGGCCTGCTACTTAAAGCAACCACATCGCTCAAAGGTTGCGCCATTCACGCCTCCCCACCACCAACATTGTCCGCCCGTGAGCACTGCGGCCCTCGCTCTGACTGGCTCGACATCATGGATTTCAACAGCTCCTCCCCCTACCCGGAGGGCGTCATCTCGTTCCTGGACACGGACCTGTACAAGTTGACCATGCAATGCGCTGTGCTCAAGTACTACAAGGATGTGCCCGTCACCTACGCCTTCACCAACCGGACCCCGGAGAAGAAGCTCTCGCGCAAGGCGTTCCTCTGGCTGGCCGAGCAGGTCCGGAAGCTCGGCAACATCTCCCTGTCAGCCGAGGAACTGCAGTATCTCAAGGAGCACTGCCCCTACCTGACCGCCGACTACCTCGAGTTTCTCTCCGAGTTTCGCCTGCGCCCGAGAGACCAGGTCGTGCTCACCTTCGTGCCGATTGGAGATGACACGGGTGCCGAGACCGACATTGGAGACTTGGATATCAAGATCAGCGGCAGCTGGGTCGATACCATCCTCTACGAGATCCCGCTCCTCGCCCTGACTTCCGAGGCGTACTTCAAGTTTATGGAACCGGACTGGACCTATGAAGGTCAGGAAGAGCAGGCGTATGAGAAGGGCCTGCGGTTGCTGGAGGCCGGATGCATCTTCTCCGAGTTTGGCACCCGCCGCCGTCGGGACTACCACACCCAGGCGTTGGTGTTTAGGGGCCTCACCAAGGCGAGCAAGGAGGCCGAGAAGCGCGGCTGGTCGGGAAAGCTCTCGGGCACCAGCAACGTCCACCTGGCCATGCGCTTCAACATCCCGCCTGTGGGCACTGTTGCCCATGAGTGGTTCATGGGTACTGCCGCCATCGTGGGTGATTACCGGAGGGCGACCGAGGAGGCTTTGTGCCGTTGGGTCGGGTGCTTTGGGGAGGGCGTGCTCGGAATCGCCTTGACTGACACCTTTGGAACGCCCGAGTTCCTGAAGGCATTTGCCAAGCCGATCAAGTATCTCGAAGGGCCATCCCCGGTGTCGGCGAGGAAGCCGAGTGTCGCCGACTCTTTCACCTCCTTCTCAGCTGCACCCGGGGCTGGGTCCAGTCAAAAGGCTAACAAGACCTACGCCGAGACCTTCACTGGTGTCCGGCAGGACTCGGGCGACCCCAAGAACTTCGTCAAGGTGATGCGCAAGTTCTACGACGAGCAAGGGATCCACGACAAGAAGGTCATTGTCTTCTCCGACTCGCTGAATATCGACCGCTGCCTGGAGTACAAGGAGGTTTCCGAGGCCGCGGGCCTCCACCCCACCTTTGGTGTCGGGACGTACCTCACCAACGACTTTGTCAGCACCAAGACGGGCAAGAAGTCGACGCCCCTCAACATTGTCATCAAGATCAGCTCGGCGGACGGCCACCCGGCCATCAAAATCAGGTGAGTGATCCGACACCTCCTGCAAAGGCATGGTAGTTACTAACAACCTTCGGGTGTCGTAGCGACAACATCGGCAAGAACACAGGCGACAAGGCGACTGTCGAAAAGGTCAAGCACGAGCTGGGCTACGTCGAGAAAGCATGGGAGGGTGGCGACGAGACGGCGAGATGGGGCCGGGAGGACGACGTCGTCAAGCAGTAACGACCCTGCTCACAGAGGAGAGGCTGATCAAGCGTAACCGCCGCTCTCATCGGCTGCGGCTAGCCTTGTGCTGGAATATCATGCCACCCACGGCCATGTTCCGGTTTAGAATGGATGGGCGATTCGCCCGGGAGTGTGATACCTCCTGGCGACTGGATATGTACGTACCTGCCGTTGGTCATCTAGGCGTGGAAGTCTAGTTTGAACGCCCTGGGTAGGTTGGCATCACACGTCGACACGCCGAGAGAGATAGACCATAGACCCTAGTCAGTTCACACCGAAGTCGGCTCCCCGCCTCTGTCTCTCTCTCCCACGCCTGCATCACTCGCTCCTGCTGTTTTGGACTGTTTGGCTCGCCCCATTGTCTCACTTTTTCAACGTGATCTGAGCAGAAATCCGGGGTGTGGCACACCGGGCGAGCCGTTGGGGGACATTGACCGACAGCTCACATCCCATCGAAGCGATGACGACCCCAATATCACTTATTAGTGGCGTGGGCGATCTGAGACCCGAGGTCTCAGATGAACCAACAGCAGCCTCACTTCCCGTGTGACTTTTCTTTTCTCCAAACGCCGAATTGTCACGGCGCATGAGACGGAACTGGCTCCCGCATCATTTATTGGTCACATCTTTTGAAGGGGAGGGAAGGGGAGGGGCGGCGCAGGAGGTTGGTGGCGTGCGCACCTGGTATCAGCCAGTCCCTGCCTGTTTCGTCCCACCACCTCTCGATCCCATCCATCCAGCCACCCTCCCCGGATCGGTGGGAAGGTGGCCAGCCGTCCGGCCCCTCGGATTGCACGAAACAAGGACAGACATGCCAACCAGACGCGGGAACCAAGAATCAGCCTCGCTCGGGGGATCAGCTTACGCATAATGTCAGCTCGCAGAAGGGACACGACATGACGCGATATGACACGACTGGTCGGTCGGCCATGGCGGTCTGCTCGGTAGCAGGAAGAAACATTCTCCTCCTCCTTCCTCCTACCAAGTGAAACGCGACGGCACGTTACATCCATACGGGTGCGTAGGTTTGTTTAGCTATGTAGACGGATACCCCCCTCGGCCAAACAAAACAGAGCGAACATCAAAATAGCCTTTTTCGCCCCCTTCCCCACCCAAGGTCGCACAGCAGAACGCCTTGTTGTGCCCTGGACCTGGTGGCCGCCACACTCTATCCAATCCGGTGGATGGGATGCGCAGGCGGAGGCAGACGGGCGGGAGGGAAAGGGGGGTCGGGTTGTGGGTTGTGGGTTGGTCGATGGGGAAAGAGGGTCTTAGAGATGTATGTATGTACAGTACATCGTGTGTAGTCGGGCTCCCCGCACTCTGTCCCTTTTTGTTCAGTTCTTGATACGAGTAAGATATTGATGAACCACATACCGCGTTCTACACCGCACACCTTGCCACCCCCTCCGGCTCGGCTGGGTGGTCTGAGATGTAGTGTGTGTGTGTGCGCGTGAGATACCAACCGGGCAGGTGCCAACAAGATTACGGATCCTCATTATACATTCCCTGGTGCGGGATTTCCGGAGGAAATGGATCCGGGATGCTAATTACGATCCGAGAATCTGGTTCAATGCCTCTCCCCTCTCGCTCTCCCCCGCGCAGAAAAATGTTGGTGAGGGGGGGGGGACAAGGCGAGCCGGGGGACCCAGCAGGGTGGTACAACCCCTGCTGCAGGAGGGGAAGAGGGGAAGTTGTTGGGAGGGTTACCAAAGACAGATCGTTACCGGCTGTTCGGTTGCGGTACTGCAACCAGCCGTGCATGTGGTGTGTCTGTGCCCAGGAGACATGTGGTTGGCTGTTTGGGCGAGGATGAGGAGGAGGAGGATCGGGTGGGAGGAGACGACTGCGCACCATTGTACACCGCCCTCACTCGAGAACTTGTGTCCATACTTGTTGAGGGGTATACCGACGAGCGCATTATTGTCAGACATCGGGCAATTTAACCTGCATTTCGGTCACTTCAGGCCTGTCTCAGCCAGTCGTTGTTAGTGCGGGCTGCGATGAGGTGGGGGGGAGTGAGGCCGAGGCCGATGTCGCCTGAGCCCGGCCGGCCTGGGGGGAGGCAGGAACTAGTTACTGCGAAGCATGAGGACTGCCGCCGTGTCCGATGCGCGCACTTTCTGTTTCTGTGTTAGTGCGACCCTACCCTTCCTCTCGTCGGAGATGGACGACAACCTGGTTCCTTGGTGTTGGCTGGGCCGCGGACGTGACCGGGGGACAGGAGCTAGTCGACTAGCTGGGACTCTTGCAGCCACGCCTGAAGCCTACCATGGTAGAGGTTGGCCCAGCCCACATCGAGGGCCATTGCCATGGCGTCGAGTGGAGCAGGGCGAGACGCTGACAGCAAGGCCACCAGCTGCAGGTGAGACAAGGCATGGGGTCTGCATGGATTCCTGGATTCCCGAGGTGGCTCGCTTCGAGAGGAGGAGCAGAGATGTGGAGGGGGGGGGAGAAGATGCTCGCTGCGCTCGTCACATCCGGTGACTGCGGAGGCCTGCGTCTGGCGGCGCTGTCTCCGGCCGTCCTGCCCAACCGGGGCTAGGAAAGCGGGGCGTGCCGGCGCGTCGGAACTCAGACGCGAAAGATGACAGGCTGGGCTTCACGGCTGCCCTGCTTGGCGTTGGCTGTTGGGACGCAAGCGTGGGCCCTAGGGGGCTTGGGTGCGAGGATCCCACTCCCTGGGTCTAGCCCGCTCTGTCCCCCGCCAGCCGATCATCGAGCGAGCGACTGCTGGGCAGTGCTGGGTGCGCAGCAACTGCGAGGACGACGTCGCACGCGGCAATAACGAGTTATCCAAGTGAGAGCTGCAGCTGCGCCTGGTTGCATGATTGGGTTCCCCCGCCCGGCATATCCTCGTTTCGTTTCGCTGCTGGCCACGGAACCGGGGCCGGCAGCCCTGCCTCGCGGTTCCCGCCCAGGGGTTCCCTGCCCCTGCTCAAAGGTGGTTTCGGCGATCGTTTCGTGCCTGAGGCGGCGCCGTCGGCCGATGGAGGCATTGCAATGGGTCCATACTCGACACCAGTCGGATAGTATGCCTGCAGAGGGAGGAGGGGCCGGGGGCTCGAGGGTGCGCGCCCGGGAGTGAAGCCAACTGGTGGCCTTACGACCCCATCATCGCCCGGTCCCCGCCTCTGCCTCGTCGTCTTCTTCCTCCTCCTCCGCACCCGTGTTTCTTGCTTTTCCTAGGGCACCAGGGCCGTGCCATGCACAAGGGCATGCGGGGACCCACTTGGCCGCCAGGCTAGGGATTCAGGGAGGTTGTTGGTTGTCGTCCCTCGGCAGCGACTCACAGGTTCTGGCTTCACTCTGGCGAGGCTGCGAGGTGCAGAGCGAAACCGCCGTCGTCGACCAACAGACGGACAAGGACGGGTTGGACGTTGCGACGGGGTATTGCGACGGCGGGCGCCGCAAGCAGCGGTGAGAGAGATGAGGGCTGGCCGGCCGGTCAGCCCGTTGTGTGTCATTTGTGCGTTCCCAACGGAGGGTGCCCCCCTGGAAGACCAGTCGCCCATGGGTTTTGCTCCCTCGCGGGCTCTGATTGGGCACACAAAGCTGTTAGTGCTCCCGACAGCCTGGATCCGACCGCCTGGTGTTGTTTATTCGCCAGCTCGCTGGTGGTCGCCAGCCAGCTCACAGGGCAGCCGCCTGTTCCTGATGGGGTGTTTCTTGTCCTGCTGCATTGGCGCCAGACAGGGAACGGGGCAGACCGGGCAGGGCGCGCTTGTGTGCCGATGCCCCAGCCGCCGCGGATGCCCCGAGGGTGTCGAGGTGTGTTTGTATTCCGAATCGAGTCTTGATCAAGTTCCGCGGCGGCCGGGCGCTTACTCGTAGTTGGGGGTGTCAACTTGCAGAGGGTTTGGGGTTTGGCGCCGTGACATGTCTGTTCGCGGTTGCGGGCAAAATGCGTGTGGACGGAACGAGGTTTCGCGCTTGGGTCGTGGATGGCAACTGGCTGTCACGTATCGGTCGGCGGTCGGTCCCTGGCATGGATGATGGTCTGTTGGGAGAGCCGGCTGCTGGTACTGTGTGCGGACGGCATTCGCACGCGTTGCCCGGTGCTGGTGTTGGCGTGGGCGAGTGCTGGTGAGCGAGCGTTGGTGGTCGACGGGGCGGACGACGGCGGTCGCCTCGCGCGCCCTGATGCGGCGAACTGGCAGTTGGGGCTGCAACCTTAAGACGCGGTGAAGGATCGCCGCATGCATGGCCATTGAAACGTGGTTTCATGCAGGCGGCGGGATTGCAGTGCTGTGGCGAGAGGTTTGTGGTTGAAGGGTGGGACTGAGGCTTGGGTGGATGCTGGGCGCCTCTTTTTATGTTTTTCTCCCACAATGGTTTCATCCCTTCCATTGTTGCAGCACCGCAGCACGACAGCACGCAGCACCAGCAAGAGTCCACTGGCCAGCAGGCCACGCACCTGACAGCGCACCACCGCCGCCGCCTGGCGCTGCACTGCCTCTTGCCGGCTCCAATTTTTGGTTGGTGCCGATTACGGGAGCGGGAGAGCGGGAGCTAGGGCGGAAAAGCCCTGCGCTTGGGCCATGTTTGGCAACGAACCCGGACGGCTGGGACAGGCCCCAGGGCGCGCTGGCCAGGGCTCTCCAACGACGGGGCAGTGGAGGCCAATTGGAGGTGCTGGACAATTGGAATGAATGCCCCGACCCGAGTCCATGCCCAGCGCCGCTCAGGGCAGGAGAGCATGCCCAGGTGGGCAACAAACACGCTTGCCCAATGCGTGCGCCTGGCTTTCAATTTTGGCCCCTCTCAGATTTTCCCCTTCCCTTCCCCCCCCCCCCCC
>FTEL01008940.1_pt1 | contig 13984 bp, 4 predicted proteins | sample 1658911 | NCBI WGS metagenome assembly FTEL01 (sample SAMEA3914869, study PRJEB12502) | metagenome | biome: forest; material: soil | place: USA | collected 2012-03-12 | depth 0.1 m
GGATTGGAGGAGGGGCGTTATTGGGTTTGAGAGATGGCGTGACAAGGGAGGGCGAAGGAGGTCTTTTGTCGGTCATATTGGGATTGTATGGGAGCTTTCGGTGTTGGAGGAGAGACTGGGGAGGTGGGGGGTATCGGTGCTTAAGAATGGGCGACATCTCTGTTGGGAATCTCCCCCATCAGATCAGATCCATCCCGTCAGCCCCAAAACTCTTTGCTTCAGACTCTGGGGCAGATTTTTGGGGTCGCGTGGATAGTATTCAGCGTTCACAAACTGGGACGACAGCGGATCTGATCGTCCCGGATCTGATCGTCCGCCACGTCGATTGCTCTAGATAAAAGGACACGCCGGTACGGGAAAGACGATGCTCATGATCGGCCTCATTCGCTAACTCTCGTATTAACCTGTTGCCTTATTACTAGCGCTTTCCTTCTTCTTCTGCCAAGGTATAGATATAACGCTGAACAATACTACCGCTGTCCTCCGGTCTTTGATCTGGCTTCTCCTTCTTCAGTAGCCATGCCTTATATCCCATCTACTACAGAAGTATAAAGAGTTAGGTACCGATCTCTTCAGGGACCAAAATGCCTTATCGCCCTATCCGAGGCGTTTCGGAATATATTAAAGGATCCTCAGTTATCGCCTATATACCTCGCGGTCGACGTACTTAATAAGTGCTTGTAGGGGCGGGAGGACCTTATCCATCTCATTTCGACTTTTATACTCTCTCAGAATATCAAATAGCTGGTTTCTAGCCGTCCGGAGGTTGACCTTCTCGCTGAGCTTAAGGACCGAGGTACTAACTCCATGGACGCTACTAACTCCCTTATCGAGCTGGATATATAACGTCTAGTAGTACCTATTAATATATATATCGAATATAAACTTATAATCCTCAAAGGCAAAAAAGGATATAACGATAGTATTTTGGCTGAGGTATTATATGAAGTCCGCGAACGAGCAGAGAACACCTTTTTATGGATAGCCCTTACGTTTAAAGTCCTCGAGAGAGTATATAGAGGGTATACTATCAATCGTATTAGAGAGATACCTCCTGGCTTATCGGAGTTATATGATAATATGATAACTAGGATTGAAGAGGGGCAAGTGATTAAACCCTAGGACTGTAAGATAGTCTTAGCGGTTACGTCTCTTACCTTCCGCCTACTGTCTATCTCAGAGCTTTCCGTACTTTCCGGCCTGCTATTAGACATTATAGAGATAGCTATTAAGATATACGGCTCGTTTCTTATAGTCACTAAGGGAACTATTAACTTGATCTACTAGTCGGCTAAGGATTACCTCGAGAAGAATTATAAGCTTCGACTTCAGCTAGCTAGGCCTGCTCAAGGGTATAGCGAGATTGTCAGACAATCGATTGATACGATATCCTTAATGCTAAAACGTAATATATATAACCGTGACCTCGGCTTCAAACCGGAGAATATAATGCCCCCTGATCTAGATCCGCTGGCTCTAATACGATACTCTTATATCTTCTGGGTCGACTATCTCTACTCCCCGAAGAACGACTACTCTAGGTTCCTAGGAGAACTAACGGACGACGGGAAGGTGTTTGGATTCCTGAAGGGATACTTCCTCTGCTAGCTTGAGAGTTTGTCTCTTATAGGGAAACTTTCCAGTAGGCTGCTTTCGATAAGAAAGATTCTATATGCCGCCCAGGTACGTTGATAATACTACACGTATTGTTGTCAGGCTGCTAAATCCTATTAGCCGTAACCGGATATTAACCCTCGCCTTCTTGAGCTATTGAAAGATATAGAGAAGTTTACATTCAGTTACGGATCGATCATAGAGCGAGCCCCCTTGTAGATATATAGCTCCGCGCTCGTATTTAGCCCAACTTTAAGCGAGATTAGAAAGCGGTATTAGGAGGAAAGGATGTCTTTTATAGAAATGGCCGCTAGCATTAGAGACTACTAGGGCGCGTACCGGTAGGCACTTGAGGGGTATAACGGTTTAGTCAACGTAGTAGTATTCTCGCCGGACGGTAAGACGCTAGCGTCGGCTTCACACGATGATACTATCCGGCTCTGGGATACGGCGACGGGCACGTACCGGTAGACGCTCGAGGGGTATAGCAGTTTTATTAACGTAGTAGTGTTCTCGCTGGACGGCAAGACGCTAGTATCGGCTTCAGACGATAAGACCGTCCGGCTCTGGGATACGGCGACGGGCACGTACCGCCAGATACTCGAGGGGTATAGCGGTACGGTTAGCGTAGTAGCGTTCTCGCTAGACGGCAAGACGCTAGCGTCAGCTTCATGGGATAATACCGTCCGGCTCTAGGATACGGCGATAGGTACGTACCGGCAGACGCTCGAGGGGTATAGTAGTTTAGTTAGTATAGTAGCGTTCTCGCCGGACGGCAAGACGCTAGCGTCGGCTTCATACGATAATACCATCTGGCTCTAGGATACGGCGACGGGCGCGTACCGGCGGACGCTCGAGGGGTATGGCCGTTGGGTCTAGGCAGTGGCGTTCTCTAGGAATGGTCAATTTCTCGAGACAAACCGAGGGCTGCTAGGTATACCCGTGAACTCCGACGCTTCAAGTAGCGCTAGAGACCAGAAACCTACTAGCGGTTTTCTCTTTGTCGGCGACAATTGAGTCATACGAGATAGGAAGAGTATTCTCTAGCTTCCTGCCGACTATCGGGCGATACGTATGGCGGTTCCTGGTTATATACTCATCTTAGGACATGCCTCTGGCCAAGTGACGTTCCTTCGGTTTGCTTTTATAGAGTGATGGATTTCTGTAATCGTTGCAATGATATATATATTTCAATACCTCTGCTTACTTGAAGGGCCTAGTAGCAATGTCTGCTTCGCCATTAACGCACAGGACCCCACTACGGGACGTCCCGTAGTGGCATGAGCGAGGCAGCATGCTTGTGTGCGTCAGTGGCTCAGCACCGTGGCTGGATGGCTGGACCCGGCATTCGGGACTGTCGCGTCTTTTCTCAATATCGAACCCGAAGCAGCAACCGCAACATCACATGCCTATCGCAAGATCGACCGCCCATCACATGAAGCACATGAATCTCTGCTCCGTTCACAAGCAATGACAAACCACCCCAACTATCAAATTCAGCCCAAATCTATATACAAGGTAGAGGCAGCCCCTTCTCTTAGTAAAACTGCTCTAGGATCTCAAGACACTACTCGAAATACGTAGCAGGTTCCCAAGTATTGTGCCTGTACCTATACCCCGCCCACTTAACCAAGTACTCCAGCCTATCTTCTCCCTCTCGCTACTCTAAAATCTCCTCGACGTTAAAATACTCGTTACCTTGAACCTTCTCAGCTATAGAAGCAACTCGTGAAGAGAGGGTACGCGCTGTCGAAGAAGAGATCCCTCTTGCTAGTACCTTATACCGCGGGTTTTCTAGTACGCGTTCATATCGTCCATAATTCGTACAAGGATTCCACGTGAACTCCACCTGAAACGTCGCTACCCCGCCCACCTAAACGCGCTTGAGGACCGCTTCGAGTGGCTATTCCTCAAAGCTTATAAAAGCGGCCGCGGGCGTCTCCTCTTCCAGAGCGGACGCCCCTGAAGATTACGGGTTGGAAACTATACGCTAGCTTTAGCGGCGCTTTGGACCTTATTAAGCCTGTTACGATAGGGAGTTGGGGCGAAGATATACCTGCCTCTTGGGCACTATATTTACCTTACGGCGCTTCCCTCGTAGCGGCTGAACGATATCCTCATCCTTACCTCGCTCGACGTCGCTTCCCATAATAGGAGAGCAGTCTACCTTGTCGTCAGTATCGTAACGCTACTACCGCCGGCGACGACCGATGTTTTGCTGAAGGCTGACCCGCTCTCCGTCGGGCTATTCGGTGCTGCTAGTCTTCGTTGCTCCAGGGGCGGTAGGGGTTCTGTCCACCTCGATGTGTCTTTCGAGGGACGATAGCGGATGGGCAGTACCGCGCTGGCGCCTCGGGCGTCGAGGCGATCTCTGAGCCCCTCTCGTAGAGTCGCCGTAAGTGGCCCCCTTATGGCGCTTGCGTGGCGGCGGCTGGATAATATTATCCTCGCTATGTTTAGCGTCGCTATATATACTACCCTCCTTATCGGCATCGTGACGTCGATGATACTGGCGGAATGGCCTCGTACTATAACCTCGGCCACTGGCTTGGTCTCGGCCGGCGGGTAGCTGTATAGGTGGGCTGGGACCGGCTGGCTTATGGTCGACATTTCCTCCGCCGTCCGGCAGTGTGGGTAGGCCCTCTATACTCTTTCGTGCTTGGGGCGGCGCGGTAGGGCCCTCCTCGTTTTTCTCTCCTCTGTTATCTGGGCCGCTCGCTTGATTGTTGTCGTCACGGTAATCGTAATGTTAAGGTAGACCGTATCTGCCAAACCCCTGTTATGGATCAACCCCACGACCGGAGGCAGGGCTACATGGGCTCTAGGGCGGAAGGGGCGGCTCGGTATCTACCGGTTCGAGGTCGGCGGCGCTTTCTTCGTGTGGCGAGGGTGTACGTCGTGCCGGCAGCGTGGTAGGGTATATCCCATTCTGCTCCCCTCTGTCGTCTGGGGCCGGAGGGCAGGTGATATCGTAGTCCGCTTCGGGGTCGGTGTTATATTGTCTGCCGGTACCGGCCCGGCGGTCGATCTGGTCTTGGCTATTAGGCGGTCTGGCATCGGCCGGCTCGGGCTCGTCATCCTCGTTCCTCACGTTGTCCGCCCTGGCCTTGGGCGACTTCGTATTTCGATGCCGACGGTAATATATATACAGGTTCGGGTACAGGCAAGGCGACCCCGTGCACGCGAGCACGGGGCGGGATGCTAGGGGTATAGGAACTGGCTAGTCTGGCTCCGTGTGTAGAGTCATAGGCGAGATAGGCGATTCATTATTACCGGCCGTGCTAGTAATCGAGGGCTCCAGCGTGTCGCTATCGTCGGGAGCAGCATCGACATCTTCGGCTGCTCAGATATGTCAATATACTGGCCTATTGAAAATTGCAAGATCTGGGCACATACCTGAACCAGCAACGAGGCCGGATTTAATACTACACGCACCTAGCAGAAGTCCGTCATCCGCCAGTTCGAGCTCGCTGGTGCTCTCGTCGCCTGGTAGCGTAGGACAGCTATCAGACATCTGCTATAGATCCTAGGGCCGACAACTACTGGCCCTCGTTGCTCCGGGGCCTTGCTTCGTATCGTGGCTGAACGACATACGCTTCCAATACGTCGTCCTAGTGCCGGGGGTGAGGAGGATCCCCGTAGGCTTCACCGGCGAGGCTTCTACCGCCAGAGCCAGGTCGTTGTGCTATTACGTCGTCTTCTCACTGGTCAACTTAGACGTAGCTCGATAGTCTTAGGGGGCGGGGGTATTATCCTCATCCTGCTTTCTATCGTCCGGAACGAGAGGACGACGTCGCTCTGGCTTACTCGCCAGATCGTTGTCGTTATGGTGATCAGGATGTTGAGAGAGGCCGTAGCTACCGGACCGTTGCTATAGGTCAACCCCACGACCGGGAGCGGTATCGCTTGGGCTCTGGAGCGGAAGGTATAGCTCGGTATCTGCCGGTTCTAGCTCGCTGGTGCTCTCGTCGCCTGGCTACGTGGGTATAGGTGCCCGGCTCTCTACTACTTGTAGCGGCATGGCATAATACACTCGACTCTACTCTCCTCTATCGTCTGGAATCGGATGACGGTATACTGGGTTGCTCGTCTGATCGCTATCGGACGTCTGCTATGGAACCTGGGGCCGACAAAGAGGGTCGGGCTCTACAGCGTTATGTGTGCTCTTGGCGGTACGTCTGGCTTATAACCTCCGCCGGATCGCCGCGGGCGAAAATGGATACCGCCGATCCTCCTCCTCGGTATCAAGGTATATAGAACCGTCACGATTCGACGTCGTTCCGTATGGCTTTTCGAGCGGCCGAGAACTACGCTGTATTCCATCGCCATGGTATATAGCTCCGTGTTCGGCGAGGGAGGCGGCGTCCGTCTCTGGAACGGTAGCATTGTGCGAAGTGTTGTCGGCGGCGGATACCGGTCCTGGCCCGAACTCAGCACAGCCGGCTAGCCGTTGCTGCTAGTTTATAAACTTGCCGTCCAGGCCAGGCCCACTGGTAACTGAAGGTTCTGGCACGTCGTTATTGTCGGAAGCAGTGTCGATACAATTGCCTGCTCAGACATATTAATACGCTGGCCTGCTGAGAAATACGAGATCCAGGCACATACCTATACCAGTATCACAGCTAGATTCAACCTTGTGCGCCTTTAGTACAAGCTCGTCAAGCGACTCGAAAGATATATCGGATCGGCCATCTAGATCACCAGATTCGTCGTCGCTTGGGATCAGGATAGCATCGGCCTACGACTCCCCAGCGCTGCTACGTTGAGGACTGTACGCATTCTGCGGTAACGGCGGGAACAAAGGAACCCGAAAGATCGCTATAGAGGGGCCCCCCTGTCGAACCCGAGGACCACGGCTCGCAGGCTTGCGGCCTGTCGCCGCAGCAGGGTTGTAAAACGTCTGGTTATCGAGGGAGACTGGTATTACGTTCCTGGCTGGATACTACGTTATTGAAGTGGAGAGGGGATGGGAAAGGCTGTAAGAATAGTTCCCGGGGGCATTTAGCGTGCAAGCTGGCTATAGTCGTCCTGCTAGGGCGCCGGGGAACGAGCGTAATATATTTACGTGTATGGAGAAAGACAGACTCGACCTCGAAACCGGCAAGGAACCTGGACCCGGCCCTCTATTCCCTCCTCCTCTCTACCATCCCGATGGGCTCGCAGGAAACGTGCTCGGTCGTGAAACGCCTCGTCATATACAGGACTCAGGGGGTCGCCGGGGTCGCCGGGGTCGTGAGTGATAGGTAGCGGGGAAGGACGAGGCATCGGCTTACCGGTGCCTCGTAACTCTGCCAATCATATAACTGCCGAGACAGCGAGGAGAGGCCCAGGCAAAGGGGAGCGGCCGCAGGACGTCGTATCGCCACGAATCACGACCCTTAACCAAGGTCATATGGTCCATGAGGTTACTAGAGGTCGCCCAGAGCGGCTTCGCCGAAGTCGTGTTGACGCGTGTCCTCCTGTGAAGCCTTCCCGGATCCGTCCGTATGCGCCTTCCCCTCCTTGTTCCGCCTCTAGTACCGCCCTGACAAGGCAGAATCCCGTCGTTTCCACGGGCCCGATCTGCCTCGCCGTCGTAAGAGCAGAGGCAGCAAGGCCACGTCATCTCTTCGGGAGCCACATCAGCCGCCTCCGTGTCAGCAAGGTCTTGCAACCCCTGCCCGCTGCATCCTGGATCCGGTGGCATGTGGCCCGAAAATAGACCGTGGCTGGGTCAGGAGGTCAATCCGCCGCTTTCGGAACCGACTGCATGTCTCGCCGCAGCCGCGCTGGCATTCGGTCCGATTGTGGCCAAGGGAGGTTCTCCGATCTGCAGACTGAGACGCCTGGATGTGCCAAGCGAGGAGAGGCCTCCGGATGTCTCGGCATTCGGCGCAATCAAGACCTGCGGCAATTTCGTGACCGGTCAGGATGGGCAAGCCTTGCGAGTTGAATGGGGGCCTACCTGGCGGACATGGGTTCTGATCCTGCGGGCGAAAGGAGGTACCCTGGCGGACAAGGCGATGGGCGATGGGCGATGGGCGATGGGCGATGGGCGAGATGAGATGCCGCTCAGGAGGAAAACCAGGCGGGTGTTGAGCAGCTTTGATCGTTAAGCTAGAGTCGAGACTTCCGCGGTCAAGTCAAGAGTTGCCATCGTAACGCATCGCGAGGGCTGGAAACGCCCCGGCCGAGGGCTTGTGAGAATGAACTGCAAAATCCAGCATCGCTGCGCGAGGCGGGCGACGGCATATGGCTGGGGGGACCGAAAAGGGTATGCAGAGCGCGGGCGGGCTGCAGGATGAAGGGGGCCAGGGGGGAGAGCGAAGGAAATGAGGAGGCAGGGACCGAGCGAAGGCGATGTGGGAGAGGGAGAAAGTCGAGAGTACAAGAAAGGGACGTCGGAGAGGAGGGGCTCTATTTATGCGGCGCGCGCGGCGGGACCGTGCGAGGACGCGAATCTGACGGAGCGCCATACCCGATCGGGAAGGCCGCCGTTTCCGGATGCGGCGACAGCACGTTGAAGATTACAGTAGTGACGGTCTTTTTTGTAAGGGAGCATCCCAAGTGCCTACTACGCGCGAAACTAACAAAGTGGTCCCTAGACTCCTCTATCCTTCGTGGCGGCCTTCTTTGCCATTCCGAGCCGAGACTTCCCCTACGATGGTGGCGTTAGCTGGAGCACGTGGCAGATTGGTGTGGGCCTGGGTACGTTCGCCAGAAGTTACAGACCGCGACGCCCTATGTTGACTTGTGGGCGTCTCATCTAGCTGTTTCCGAGGCGGCGGTAGTGTTGTTGTGCGTCGCGTCCGGGCTCTGGTTCTTGGCCCGCAAAGACGGCGACCAACATCAACGAGACGCAGCAGCGGGCCTTCTTGAATCTCAGAACGGAAGAAGTTCAAGTTCGCCAGCCTGGTCCGACGCGAAGCCGCCCGGATCAAAGCCGCCTGGTTTGTGGCGGCGGTCGTCACGGTTGATGTCGACCGCCTTACCGAATGGGACGAGGGGAACCATAGGTAATGGCCGGTCCGACAAACAAGCTGCTCTTCCGGAACATTATGTTCGTTCCCGAGGTTCAGGCGGTTCCCTAGTCTGACTACAAGTCTCCACGATTGTTGCCCCAGTGGCGACGGATGATGAATTTCCGCGACCAAAACGGGGTATGGGAGTCTTATGACTTTTCCTGCCAGTGTGTTTACTGAATGGGTCGCAAAATGAGATGGGTCATGTTGTTAAGCAGCAGCTGGAATATTCCCGCCGGCATGAAAGATGACCGAAGGGCGATTTAGGGTTAAATTTCTGGTTAGATGAAGCACCTTTGGCTTTGGCCTTTCTTCATAGGTACTGTGAAGTTCCCCTCGGATCTCTTCGACTACTGTGCTGGTCTACACTAGTGGGAGAAGGCGCCGCAGCCACGCCCAGTGCGCCCGGGGCGGTTAGATGGTGGTGTTTCGGAGGATTTCGCGTCAACTTTTTCTGCAAGCGTCACAGAGGTACCAACGCGCCTGGAGATATCCTACTTTGAGCTTAGGTCCCCGAAGTGGCATTCTTGAAGTGACTCAAGGACATAGGCTGAAGCCGACTGCCTCCCGATAAGACAATTATACAAGCTGGATGCCTGAAGTGGTAGTTATAGCCTCCACTTGCTTATACTGACTGCTAGGTACTGAGCGACGTCAAAGTCATACGACATGCGGCTTTTACATGGAGATACCACGATCCGGTATGTAATTAGTGTACTCAGAAATGTCAAAATAACCGAGCTCAGTGCTGCTTGGATCCCGACTGATCCTAAGGGTGACCAGGCCTTCCAGACATGGTAGGTCTGGGCTTCCACTTTCGGCACCCAAAAACCCCGACACACGCACTCTTTGTGTAAAATTCTTAGTTTTGAGTCAGCCGCCACCGTCATGATGTGACAACCATCGGGCTAACGGCCCCCCCAACGTGTGGCTGTCGCGCGATCCGGTTGGCCTGCTCGGTCTTAGACCTCTTAGCCTCATCCACAACACGATGAAATGCTGACCTCCAGCAGGGCAAGACGAGGCAGAAACTCCAGACTCGTCATGCCACTGCCTACCATGAACTGGCTACATGTGGTAGAGGGATCTTGAGGGATCTAGTGATTATGCATTGGGGCGAAGCTCGGTGTTCGCATCACTGACACGCCCATCGATGACCACATGCGAGATTCAATAATACATGGCACTCCTCCTGGATTTCGCGGGCTGTATAAAGCTGGCTCTATTCGAAGAGGCTTTTGGCTCGGCTCATCAACATACTCAGCAGGAAATCCGAGACTCTTCCACCCACATTTGCATCATCGATTTCACCTGGACATCGCAGCTCCGCCGCAATGAAGCCCACCGCCCTACTCCTCACCGCCTTCACGTTGGCCAACGGCCTCTCACTGGAGAGACGCGCGTCAGGGGCCAAACTCGTCTCCATCAGCGCCACGGGTGACGGTTGTCCGCCCGGCAGCTTCAGCACTCTCATCGACGCGGAGAGCATCAGCGCAAAGGCCTCCTTCGACATCTTCGCCATCGCAGCGGGCAACTCAGTGCCGGTAACCAACCAAAGTCTCGCCTGCGACGTGTCCATCACGATCTCCTTCCCCGACACATGCAAACAAGCGGTCCTCAAGACACGCACCGACGCTTACGTCCTCCTGGCGCAGGACGCCGGTGCCACGGCCAAGGTCGCGACCGATTTCAGCGTGAACGGCGGAAGTGGGAGTGGCAGCCCGCCGGAGCTGGTGTACACCAGCCTGCCGGACAAGAACAACGAGGTGGACATTGGGCGCACGTTTGATGTGACGGTCTCAGCCACGGGGGCGTCGGCGACTTTCGCGGCGCACCTGGGCATCTTTCTCGACGCGCCGGACGCGACGCTAGGCTCGCAGGTCGTGTTGGACGGGTTTGGGCTGCTGATCTTGCAGGATGGCCTGTGTTAGTTGTTGGTCAGTTGGATGTTGTCAGGTCGAAGACCCGTCGGCGGAAAATAACAGGATGGGAGCAGGGTTCGGAGCGTGGTTTGGGGTGGTTGGTAGCCATGGTCGGATTCGGAGCATTCGCTGCACGCGAGCATGATGCCAAGCAGCGAGGGTCGCAAGTGGCACGGCGGAAATACAAGGGGACTCGGTGGCGCCTTGGCTAAATCAGGGTCTGACAGTCTGCCGAGTGCTAAATACACTGGAAATGCGTACGCAGACTCGTCTTGAACTCGGTGTGCTTTTTCAAGGTTGACTCCGCAAACCCAGCTCTCGATGCTTGGGAATTTGTGGAATGTGTGAAGTGGATGCAGCTTGAACAAGAGCGGCAGTCGATTCAAGCTTCTGCAGGGCGAGTGGAGCCAATGCAGGCACCCGCGCACAGGCTCCACAAAAGTTTCATGTTTCGGCTCCACAGCGGCCCCCAAAGGTCCACACCGCCCCACCTTTTGGTCGCTACGGAAACAGGACCCAGCCAAAACAGTCAACATGCGAATCCCCACCCACCACGCCAGCAACGGCAGGCAAGAGAGCGATCGGGGCGCGAGCAACGTCATTTCCTTCCTCTCCCGACTTCTCCACGCGATTGCTGCCCTTCGAGAAGCAACACGGCCTTCCTTTCATTCCACCACCCCGCCGCCGCGGTCTCTCGCCAACTTCCTTTTCTCCTTTCTCGACCTCTCATTTACCTTTAGTATCCAATTGTCGACCGGCACGGCGGAGATCAACATTGCTTCCTTTTTTTTGTCGACCAACTCCGAACTAACCCAGTAGCCACCGACTCGCAGCGGGCGAGCGCAACCGCCAGCCCACCATGGACCCGAATGCATCCTCGATCCGAGTCGCAGGTATGCGCGAGAAACCGCTCAGTTCCCTTCCCTCCCTGTGCTCCGCATCAGACTCGCTGACCGCCGCCTGCTGGATAACTAGTCCGTGTGCGACCGTTCACTATTCGAGAGGCTGCCCAACTGTGAGACCTCAGTCCCGACTGCGAATCCCCATGCGACAAACATACTGACAACCGCTTAGCGTCAAAACCGACGACACCACGCTCTTCCTCGGCGATGGCTCGCTCGCCGCTGCGCCTACTCCGAAACTCAACCAGCGCGGCTTGCGCTCCGTCATCAAGGTGGTGGATGATAAGTGCTTGTATGTGTACCTAGCGGCCCCCTCAGCACATGCCTCCTCCCCGACTGAGCTGACTGGCCACAGAGTTTTCGATCCCCCCGAAGACAGCCCCGTCCAAAAGTTCACCCGATCCGTCGTACCCGCCGCGGGCAAGAAGGTCAAGGACCAGGTATTCGCCTTCGACCGCATCTTCGACCAGACCGTCTCCCAGAGCGACGTCTACGAGGGAACGACCAAGGGCCTGCTGGATAGCATCCTCGACGGCTACAATGCCACGGTTTTCGCATACGGCGCCACGGGATGCGGCAAGACACACACCATCACCGGCACCGCCCAGGCCCCCGGCATCATCTTCCTCACCATGCAGGAGCTGTTTGAGAAGATCCAAGAGCTGAGCGACGAGAAGGTAACCGAGGTGTCGCTCTCGTACCTGGAGATCTACAACGAGACGATTCGCGACCTGCTGGTCCCGGGCGGTAGCAAGCAGGGCCTCATGTTGCGCGAAGACTCGAACCAGGCCGTCACCGTTGCCGGGCTTACCAGCCACCACCCCAGGAATGTGCAAGAGGTCATGGACATCATTGTGCAGGGCAACGAATACCGCACCGTCTCGCCCACGGCTGCCAACGCCGTATCTTCGCGGTCTCACGCCGTGTTGCAGATCAACATCGCCCAAAAGGACCGCAACGCCGCCGTGAACGAGCCGCACACCATGGCCACCCTGAGTATCATCGATCTTGCCGGCAGCGAGCGCGCAAGCGCCACCAAGAATCGCGGCGAGCGTCTCTTGGAGGGCGCCAACATCAACAAGTCCCTGCTGGCACTGGGCAGCTGCATCAATGCCCTGTGCGATCCGCGGAAGCGGAACCACGTCCCGTACCGCAACAGCAAGCTCACCCGCCTGCTCAAGTTCTCGCTTGGTGGTAACTGCAAGACGGTGATGATCGTCTGCGTGAGCCCCTCTAGCGAGCACTTTGACGAGACTCAGAACACCCTCCGGTATGCCAACCGGGCCAAGAACATCCAGACCAAGGTCACCCGAAACGTCTTCAACGTCAACCGTCACGTCAAGGACTTCCTTGTGAAGATTGACGAGCAGATTGCCCTCATCAACGAGCTCAAGGCGCAGCAGAAGGACGCAGAGAAGACATTCTTTGCAAAGTTCCGCAAGCAGATGGACAAGCGGGACGGCGTGGTGCGCGAGGGCATCGTTCGCCTGCGTGCCGCATATGAGAATTCTGCTGCTGAGCGCCAGGAGAAGCTCAACTTCATGAAGAAGTTGAAGGCTATCGAGAGGCGCATCGGCCTGCTCTCTGCTTGGATTGCCGCTTTTGACGGCGTGTGCGACATGCGGGGAGAGGACCAACCGATGCCGTCCAGCCTCGCTGCCATGCGTAAGACGGCCCATGGGATCCTCATGGAGCTGGAGAGCAGCCGGCACCACATCCACCAGCGGCTCGACAGGTTCAACTGGGAACGTGCCCTGGACACGGCTCTCAGCCACAGCATCTCCCAGCTGCCGACTGGCGAGGGCATTGTCGACGGTTCGGAGCGTGACACTCTGACACGGGAAGCCGAGATGCTCAAGACGAACTTCATGAGGGATGCGTACCGGGAGGTGCTCGAACAGGACAAAGCCGGTGATGCGGCTGTCCTGCAAGTGCTTCTCACTGCGCAGTTCGACATCCTGGCGGCCATGTCCGACACGCTCAACATGAGTGAGGAGGAAGCCGTCGAACGCGCCAAGATCATCATTCAGCGCCTGCTCGAGACTGGCTACTCGGCAGCGTCCCACGTCGTCAAGCCGGATGGCTCCATGATGCCCGTGGAGCTGTTCCCGCCAACCAAGCGCGGCACGCCCAAGCGCAAGAAATCTCTCACCGCCAACGCGAAACCTGTCCCTGCTCCCGTCTTCTCGGCCGCTCAACAGCAGGCGGTCGCCTCACCCATCAAGTCGTCGCCCCGGCGTCGCAAGATGGCGCGCAAGGGCGTGGCATTCACCCCCGTGAAGAAGAAGCACAGCGTCCGCTGGCGCGACGACGAGAGCGAGCAGGGCACCCTGGCCGACTTTGAGAAGACCCCGCGCAAATTCTCACCGCCGGCGGAAGATTCCCCCGACAAGGCTCTGCCCGCTCAACCCCCGGTCCCCTCCTACCTCAACCACATGGACTCCCCCAAGCCGGCCAGCCCTAGCCTCACCCTCCCGGACGTCTCCACCCTCTCCCTCGCCAAACCCAACCGCTTCCAAGCAGGCTTCCTCTCCAAGTCCCGGCC
>FTEL01000378.1_pt1 | contig 13975 bp, 17 predicted proteins | sample 1658911 | NCBI WGS metagenome assembly FTEL01 (sample SAMEA3914869, study PRJEB12502) | metagenome | biome: forest; material: soil | place: USA | collected 2012-03-12 | depth 0.1 m
ATATTACACTATAGCCCTAGGGACAAGGGAGGAATAGAACCTATATATAGCAGAGTTAGCAGTAATTATAATAGCGCTAAAGAACATACTGCCTAGCATCTCCTATAGGCACGTTACCGTTATCTCCAGGAACCTATCAGTACTTACAGCTATCAAACAACTATAATAACAGTCTGGCTAAGACATTATACGGCAAATCTACCAGTCGGCGAAACTACTAAAGTAAAGAGGGAACTCGGTTAGCCTCGTATAGATTCCAGCAGAAAGCGACTTTACGCTAGGAGTAGAGGCTAAAGCGGCAGTATAGAGAGCGACAAAGTAAGGACTAGTACCAGACTGCCGACTATACCAGGTAAAGTCGATAACGATTAGGCTCGCGATAACCAGACAATAATAAGGGAGAGCACTCCTAGAGGACGTAGGTAAGTTCTTAAAGGCTATATAGCGCTACCAGGCAAGTATACTCGCGACCTCTATAACAAGCTGAAGCGAAGAGAGGCCAGTATACTGGCGTAACTCCGTACGGGAATAATAAGGTTGAACGGCTTTCTAAGCAGGATCAGGGCTACCGAATCCGACCAATATGCTTGCAGGTACGTAAGGGAAACAGTAGAATACTTCCTGCTGTAGTATATGAGATAGATAGCGCTAAGGGAAGATATACTATAATATATAACGATAAGACGGGGGAGCCTCTCGTTCTACCTGGGAGGGAAAGTACCGTTAGATCCGAAGTAGTAGTTACCAGACATAAAAGCAGTTCGCGCGGCGATCAAATATACGATAGCAACAGGGAGACTAGACCCGGACGATAAGTAAGGACCGAGCCAACCTTAGTAAAGGAGCCTAACTAATACTATATAGCCTCAACCAGTAGGTCCCGCTTTAGCTACTGAAGATAGGACGCTGAACACTTGGAGAATATAGCCTCCAAGTCGACCTGCTCACAACTGAGAGAAGAGGTATAGGGTAGCGTTGATGGAAGAGAACCGTAGGGGCTTGTACGAGACCAAGGCAAAGTGGACGAATCGAATGTAGTTAGCGAGCTAAGGCCCTTTAGGCTCAGTGCCTCCGGGCGAAATAAAGTCCATCCATCCACCGGATGACCACTATCACTTTGACAACACCCTGGCCGGCGCCATTCTGCGTTGGAGCATGCTTATAATTGTCTCGCTATATTGACATAATCGCCACACTCACCTGCCGCCCGATTCCGCAATCTGCGAAATGGAAATTCAGGATCGAGCGGAACCAGCGGAGCCCGCGCTCGATGGTATCCTCGGGCGACTGGCCCAGGATCTCCAAGAGTTCACCTCGCGAATTACCGACCAACGATATACCGAGCAATTGGAATTTGAGCAGAGAATGTCCGACGTTCGAAAAGCAAAGGAGATACGACAGAAGGAGAAGGAATCGCTGGAAATGCAGATATAGAGCCTTCAACAGCGGCTGCAGGAGCTAAACCGTGAGGGCGTCGCGGGCGATCGCGAAATGAAACAGCTGGAGATTGGATACAATGCTGCCGTAAAGAAGTGGGAAAAGGCGAGGGAGAAGTTGAAAGACCAAATATCGACGGCCATTCCGTCTATGGTACGCTTGAGCATCCATTCTCCGTTGTACCTCGGCCTTTGATCGGTCTGACTAACGTGGTCTCCTACGTAGGGATGGATTCTGATCAATAGTCCTCCCGAAACCTACGATACTGACGGCTTGCAACGGTCGCCCATCGTACAACCTGAGGTGCAGTTCGAGACGAAGTCGCCTAAGCCGACAGGGAATGACGTACCGCAAAGGCGATCGAAGAGGCTGCCCGTTAAAACTCGGCATTTTAACAATTTCCTATCTATACAACCTGCCGGCGCTCAGGCATCAGTAGAGCCGGCGTCCGCCGCCACCGTATGTACATCCAGCAGCTTATAAACGTTTACCCTGCTTATCTTTTGTACAATAGAGCCAACCGGATATCGACTGTCTGCGGAAACGCCCGGCCAGAGAGCACGACATCGGCTGTTAACAGCAAAACAGTCGCCCACGAAAGAAAGCGAGGAATGACCACAGGACTGTGGACTTTCGCGCGGTTTATGCCGCTGAGCATAAGCATACCATTGTTGAGTACCCCAAAGGTAGCAGCAAGTGGTACATTCTTCGCTACGACCAGTACGGTATTCACTTCGGGGCCAACCCGCTTTAGGGAGCAATGAAACACTTGAACGGGAAGGGATACGACTATCAACGAAAGAGTTATGACGTCGCTATCCAGATGCTAGGCATTCTCGTCCTGAACTGTGATGCGGAAAAGGCGAAAAGCAACAATACTGCGTTCGACCGTGCTTGCGCTGGCGGATATCAACCGTTTAGAGGGAAAAACCTGTCGACGTTTGGACCGGATTAGCTGGGTCAACTCAAGACGGGTGAGGAGCCTGTTAGGGTCCCGGATGAAGCTAGCTATAATCCCCCGACGAATGCTCTAAGGGCGTTTGAGGGGATCACTGAACCAACCGTGGGTAAGCCATACCGGTTGCGGTATAGACATGCTTACTATGCAGTCCTTATGCTACCTACTAGAAGTTTTGAGTCGGTGGGGATGGTTGGCAGTATAACCGAGACGGTACTCGCTGCTTGTATCCCTACGTGCTACCTTTCTAATAAGCAAGAAAAGAAGATCCATGGGTGGGCGGACGACTATAAAGACGGCGGGTCTCTTATTCACGAGCGGAAGTTTCCCGTGATGTACTTCGACGGTCTGCGCGTGCCCCTTGGTGGAGAGTTCGGAATCCCTAAAGGGAATCTCTTCTCGTGGGTGCCCGCCGGGAATTTGAGGTCCTTTAACTTCGACGACCCCGAATGCCGGACCGTCTATGGCTTCGAAGCCGCCCAGGCTTTCTGTCAGTGGATGAAGAACAAGGCGGGGGTAGGGAGTTACGGGAGCCACGGTTTGTTGCTCAAATGAACCGACGATTCTGTGCCGTCCTGATGCTGACTCGGCAAGATGAATAGCGGACGTGTCTTCCAGTACTAGCTATGCCGGTGATCAATACGTACAGTACAGCCACCGGGCCCAAGACACGTATGGACCTACGCCGCTAGCAGTATCCAGTCCGTAAGCACAGCTGGTTGATCTCTCTGCGGTGCTGGAATCGAACAATACGTCGAACCCTGAAGGATTGGATCCCGAGGATCCTAGCGTCTGCTGCCCGGTTGATCATGGGATAGGGAATGGTACCGGGTCTGCCCACGATGGCTATGCTCAGCTGGATGGAATTAGAGAAACCCCGACCGGCCTTGGGCGCCAGTCCTAGATATTGCCAAGCGAGACTTCCGGCTAGTACTCGTCTACTACAACCGCGGTCTTAACTCCTAGAGAGAGTTTAACGTCGTCTTCGTCGCTCGCGGTAGTTCAAGGCCCAGACTCGGAAGACATATACCAAGGGTCTAGAAGGCAATTAACGACTTATGGCGACCCTGGTAGCGCAAGCGAGAGGCAACCTCATCTGGATTTGTCCGGTCTCGCTGAAAAAGTACTAGCCGCGGCCGGTCAAGCTATATCAGGCCGAGATCCGGGATTTCCTGCTCATTTCGGAGCCGCCCGACCATTATCGTCGGTATCCGCCCAGCCCTTAGCTCCCCCATTTTTTCCAGCTCACGTACGGGTCCCCCTACCGCCGCTAAGTGAATTGTTGAGTGGTGTTAGCCAGGAAAGAGCTAGTGAGAGGGATCTTCGCCCTGGAATATCTTTGCCGACCTTCGACTCCCTCACGGCTCCACGGGATCATCGGGCGCCGCTACTCTTACTCCCTAGAACCGGCCTGCTTCCCCGCCTCCTTCCCCGCCCGAATAGCTATAATCATGACAATGCAAGCAGCCCGGCCGAGAGTCACGGCCTGTATTCCTGTCCGGATTGTAGTCGGGAGTTCAATCGTATGGTCATCATGGAGAAACACCGTACGAAGCATAGTATCAAACCACAGAGTGAGTTACGTTCATTGTGACTCAATATTTACCGTCAAAGAACGGGAGCATTATACGTATACACAAGAAGCATTTATACAGTCGTGAGCTGCCAACACACGTTCGTCCCTCCCGTGCACTGGGGCCATGCATTCTCCGGCCTACTCTGCCGCCGCGGCACCTCATGCCTCTCACTCCCCCCGGACCTCCCTCTCGCTCCTCCCCAGCCTCTCACTCCCCGATGGCCTTCTACTCTTCACCTGTACTGACCGTACTCCCCCTTAGCGTTGTGTTCGCCTCGGGCTACCGCTTCAGCGTCCTCTTCTCCTACAGCAACAGCGACCCCACCTACACGCTCGCCCCGACCGTCGGCTGGACATGCATCGAGATGTCCGCCGGTATCACAGCTGCCTTCGGCTCTACGATACCGCATCGCCGGATCCCAACCCGATCCGCAATAAAAGGCGTTTGAAGACCGCTTTAAGCAACTGGAAATGCTTTGTTATCTTGAGCGGTTCTGCTGGTACGCATGAGGCGGACGGCCGGGAGCGCCCTTCCGAGCTGGATGTCGCGCCTGCATTGCATGAGCTCAGCGGGAGCTGATGGCTGATCTATGGACGGCAGACAGCATAGTATGTAATAGTAATTCTAGAGAATATTAACGAGTAATAACAATATCTACTTCTGGCTCACATCTAGTAACCAGCCCACTCCATCAACACTGTCCTTCATCCGCTGCTTGCTGGCCACAAGATCACCATACTCGTTCCAGAAACAATGAGGAAATCCCTTGTAGAGATCAACCCTCGTCGGCACGCCACACTCCTCGCGCAAGACTCTCTCATAAATCAAGCTCTCATCTCGGTTAATGTCCAACCCGCAGACCTGGAAGTAAGCAGGCGGCTGCCCCATGTGCCCCATCTTCACCTCGCCGCTGGGGACATCCTCGGGATGCTGCTGATCGAACGGCACCCACAGCGGCGAGTTGAGGTCGGGAGCTACAACTGCTTGGAACTTTTCTAGGAACGTCCTGTTGACGGTTGGGGCGTCCTTGTTCTGTTCCCAAGAGAGGTAATAAGGGCGGTACTTCTCGGGCACGCGCGAGTGGGGGAGAAATCCTCCCGCCGCGAGGAATTGGCCGGTCAACGGCGGGGATAGTTTGTTTGATTGGGCGAGGTGAGAGGCAACGGATGCCATATGTGCGCCCGAGGAGCTGCCCCCGATAATGAAGCCTGCTTCTGCATCGGCTTGGGGAGGGAAAAGCGGTGCCTCGGGGTTGTGCGGCGAGCGGAGTTCGGCTGCGATGTACTTGAGAGCGGCCCATCCGTCTTCTATGGGCGCCGGAAAGGGGTGCTCGGGGGCGAGGCGAAAGGAAGGACACACGACGATGGCGGAGTGTGCCTTGACAAGCTCTCGAGCGAGCTCAACTTCGGTCTCTGGGAATGCGAGACAGTAGCCACCGCCATGAAAGAGAACAATGATGGAGCAGGAGGAAGTCGCTGGCGCCGAAGGCTGGCAGATAATTGTGCGTGATGAGAAGCCAGTGTCGAGAATGATGGTGTGCTCCGTCTCGATGACACCCTCGGGGCGGGCGGCCGCAAGCTTCTGCTGGAGGATGGGCAGATAGCCTTGGACCATCTTCTTGAGGGCGTTAACCTCTAGGCCTGGAAAGCCAGGAGGACGGCCTTTCCGTGCATAGGCCTCCTCAAATGCAGGATCCATTATCCCAGTCGAGAGAATCTCCTCCACCGTGGCTGGAAGAGACGAGGTACCCATCGTGGGCGAAGATCGTGTGGCGAAGAATTAGATATTTCGTTCACTTTCATGGGATTTTGGTACTTCCAATACATATCAGTTGGGGCGAACTCAGCCCCTTTGTATTGTTGGAGGAGGGAGACGGTAATGCTCCTGACCCCTCGATGCGCTAGGCCAAAACCGTTTCGCCGATCTCATGCCCATCCTCTGGTCGGAATATCAACCCCCCGAATTATTCTGACTCACGCCGATTCGTGAAAGGCGGTCTCGGCATTTCCAGGGCCCTCCCGAAGAGGAGGATACTGTCTCAGGGTGGTCTGCCTTACGCAACACGAGAACCTCCGCGCATTTGGAGCGGCATTTTTATGATGCAGCCTTGGGCTGGGATGAACTGTGTCTAAACGGAGGGTTAGGATGGAGGTTAGGTCCGTGAGGGGTGGTCCTGTTGGTTCATTCCAGTCTGCTTGCTGCTCTTGCCGAATGCGTACAAAGGCCGCTCAGAACCAGCCCGATCCGATCCGAGTTATGCGGCCGGTGACCTGGTTGGTCAAGGAAAGAGAGCACCCGCTGGACCAAACCTTCCAAGTTGAACGTTATAAGGTAGGTCAGGTAGTCTGGAATTGCCTCGCAAGCTCTCTTCCAGAATGCCGAGTGCCTGGACGGCCAAGGTGGTCACATCAACCATTGAAGATGGCTACCTGCATGTCCGCAACTGGATTTCCTGCCAAGATGCACCAAGGCAGCAAGAAAATGCGACCGCACAGCAGATAGATTCCTCTGTCTGCCCCTCTGGGTCCCTCTTGTTCACTGAATCCATCATCGCATCGTACTATAACAGAACAGAAAAGGGCTATCTCAGGCCTCTTGGAGGCGAGGAGCTCCACAATGACGAGAGCAGGACCCCGAGTCTCTGGGTTGGTGAAGTTTGGGGCCGGCCACGAGGCCACGACGTCGGGAGGCGGCTGCCTCATGTTGGCGGAAAGGAGGGGGGGGGGGGACACGAATATCACGACGTGATGACTACACCGGCCGAAGCGTTTCGTCAAGATTGCGGTTGGCTGGCTGTGCACTTCATGTGGCTACCCCGGAGCCGAGGAAGCGAGGAAGCGGAAGGAGATAGAGGACGGGACGGGAATCTGGGGACATATGTACGCTATACACGTGTAAACGCGGCGCGTTATGTTCATGTTGCTGCCCGTCCAGGTGAGCAACCTCCGCACCAGCTCCGCACTGACGCCTGGGGCGTGAACCCGCCGCTCTGGTGATGTGATGGGAAATTGCGAAAAGATCCAATCTGCGGCGAACTCCGCTCGCCCTTTATTTAGGTCTGGGCAGGCCCATTTTCCCCCCGTCGTCCGTGCGCGCGGGCCAGGCCTGGTTTTAGTTTACCACGCCCAGGGGCTGCTAAGAACCCAGTGCAACGCACAGCTACTTGTTACGTTATCTAGTCCGTGGCTGCCTTGCCAAGTCTGTTGTCTTCTGACCTGTTCACTCTTCGAAGCTGAGAACCGAGAGATCAGGGGAAGTCAGCAGCCCCTCGGCTTCCAACCCCCCTCCCTTCCCTAAGAACCACCACTCCCACCAGGCACGCGGCCCCCGACAATGGCCCCAGCCACACGGAGAGCTCCCTACGCCCAGCGCAGACGATGCCCGCTCAGTGCATGCATCAACGCCGACCGACGCCAGCTGAAGACAGGAGTGCGATGAGAAAAAGTTGGATCGGTTGCGACGAGTCTGCCTAATTATCTACCTCTCGACACAGCACCGCAGAACCGAGCATCGTCAGCCGTCATCGACACAATTTCATCCCGGCAGCAGTCCCGCTGCAGGCACCGCCGAACTCTAATCTCCGATACTCGACCTAGGTACTGCAGCTGCAGTACAGGTACACACAAAACTAAAAATCCTGCTGATGGTGCGACGACCTTACAGCCGTTTTCGGCTTCGATGCGACCTGTGAGAGTTCCGAGCCAGCAGCCGGGCCGTCGTGGATCTGGACGCTCGAGCTGTTATGGAAGCGCCGGTCCATGTCGTGCTGCGCCCCAGTCATGTCCACGAGCTGGTTCAGGATACGGAACTCTATCTTCAGCTTGACGCTATAGACGAACGACTTGTATGCCGTCTGCAGGTCGTACAAACCCGTGTACTCGAGGATTAGGATCGGGATGTCGAGGAGGATGACGACGACGTTGACGAGCAGCAGGTAGTGGCGCATCTTGCGTACGGTATCGCTATACAGGCTGTTCTCGGTGTTGAAGAAGGAGTAGCACGTCTTGATGTAGATGCCCGAGATGATAAGCTCCTGCAGGCAGAATATAGTGACTTGGACCTTCTCGTAGATGTCGTATACGGGCGCCTACGAGTTGTCCGCCGAACTGTTGGACCCGTACATAAGAATGATGATAGGGACGTATAGGACAAAGGCGTTGATGAGGATTATAGCCAGGACTATACGGAGCCAAAAGGGGTTCCGGACGATCAGATGGAGCCGCGAGTAGAGGACGAGCGACTGGCCTGTGACCATGGGCACCCAACCGACGGACACGAGCGTAATATAGAGGCTGAAGGTGTACGAGTTGAGCACATTCTTGAGGAGGACGCCAATATTATGCGGAATGATGCCGTTGGTCGTAGCGAGGAAACTCCAGAAGTAGAGGCCGCGTCGGCGTTTGAACGAGGAGAAGATGATGACGTCGAGCTCGACGGCGTTGTAAAGTGCCAGTGCTATGAACGCAACGATGGCCGTGCTCAAGGCTGGCCCATCGTTCGCGGGACTCCTAGCGTAGCCCATGTCGAGCTGTTGGTGTTGTCAGAGCGCTGAGGTGTCGAAATGTAGAGATATGGAGGTATTGAGGTGTCGAGGTGCCGAGAGCTGTCGAGGTGTCGAGGCCTGTCGAGGTAAGATCGAGGTAAAGCCGAGAGAGCTGAAGCGAGGTGAGAGAGGTAAGAGAGCTGCCCCAGCTTTAGGGCTGGCAGGATAATGTCATGACGACCCGGACTCGCGAGGGTCGGCTGTTGTCTCAATTAGGGGGTGATGGCGGCGGTGCAGCAAATTGACAATGGGATGAAATCGTTCAAGTGCTGATGCCCATTCTCTACCAGGCACATGTGTACATTCTCCAAGTTTTCACCCCCTTGCCAGATCGCCACCCCTGTCGGCGTCTCCTGCAGCGCAAGCCATCTCAATGCCCTTTGGCCACCATAAGCGTCGGCGCTAATGAGCCTAGCGTGTCTACTGGCCAGGAGGCCCAGGGTTCGACTTCCAGTGGCGGGCGCTGCCATTAGGGTCGTCGACCCTAGGGATCCTTCACTGCCCGGAAATGAGCTGACGGTGACAGGGTCCTCGTGTGGCAGCCACCCCAACGCCCCATTGGGTCGCTCGGTGGCGAACAGGCTTGGCCTGCGGGGAACAAGTCTGTGGTACATAAAGCTCGCATGTGAACGTTGGACATGGGTCAGCTAACCGACCGTTGAGTATCACAGCATGCAGCACGCCGTCGGTCCCAAGCCAGCAGGACGTTCCGTTTCAAAGGGGCACTGACTTCAAGGTTCCGTGGGGGATGAAGGGAAGAAGGAGGCGCAAACACAATGAATGGCACTTCGCCGCTGCTACCGACTCCTCGGATTTTGCAGCAGGAAGTGGGCGATTTTGGAGGCATCTTCCAACTCCGCGCTCACGCCAGCTAGGCGCTTGACGGGATCCATCCATCTGATGTGCAAAAAGGGGTTCGTCAGGGGCGTTCTTGGAAGCTGGGGACCGCCTGGCACAAGCCATATCTCGGGTGGCTATAGACCATTGTCTCGGGTGCACACGGACAAGGCGAAGCTTCCAGGCCCACGAAGTGGAAAATCGTGTGGGGCTCTGAGCGGTCTGGCTTGGCAGTATGGTTCAGCTCGGACTCTGGATTTCCGCGCTTCTCCCAGCATCTGGTGCACAGAATCCTGGACTCTGTTCGCACAATCCAGCTCTTGTCTCGTGAGGGCCACGGCGCTGGGGCGAGTAAGTGATGTTGGCCGGGAATCTCGCTATCAAGGCCCCGACCATCTCGGCATTCGAACCCGATCTGCTGCACGGGGTACCTGCAGCTTCGGCACCTGCTCGGTGTCCCGCCCCGACGTATGCATTTCTTTCGCACGCCCCCGGTCCAGCGACAACTGCTGAAGACCATGGCCAACCTGGCGTCGACATACAGGAACCAAGGCCGGTGGGAGGAGGCCGAGAAGTTAGAGGCGCAGGTGATGGAGACTCGCAAGACCAAGCCCGGGGCCGATCACCCTCATACGCTAATAAGCGTGAACAACCTCGTGTTAATTTGGAAAGATCAAGGTCGACATACAGATGCTTTAGCATTGATAACCTAGGCTCAGCAGCGAGTTCTTGGCGTAAAGCCCTCTTCGACGCGCGCCCAGAACACCCACGTGTCCGGCTGCCCCACAGCGATCCGGCCGGTAAGCGAACTCGATGGCCACCTGCGATTTGCCGACACCACCGAGGCCCACGAGAGCCACGCGAGCAGCCGGCTCGGAACATCGCTCGTCGATTTGGTCGAGAATGCCTCCACGGTTGGCGAAATCGGGATCGCGAGAGACGGGGATGGTTGCAAACGGGGCCGGCGGCGTTTCCGGTCGTTCTGGGGATGTGAGCGAGACATCCCGTCAGCACGGCGGAGCTCCGGTACAGGTGGAACTCGGTGTTGACTGAACTATAATTGTACCCCACCTGGAGACCCTGGTGATTGGGTCCGAAAGACGGACATCATTTGTGCTATCGTTGGCGATCCGTCTTGAACGACGACTGATTTCCACTATGTGCTGCAACGGATCAAGAGAAGGCCATGGGCGGTTGCCCACGGCTTGCCTGAAGCGGCCCAACCGTTGCGGCCCGGCTGCAGCCCTGCTGCAGCCCAACTGCACGTGATCTGATGGCCCAGCCTCAAGAATTCGTCAGGCTGTAGTCGACGACAGCCTGGGAGACGACAAACGCCTGTGGCCCTCCTTAATTGCTACAACGTTCACGATGGAGCCTTTGAGCGTTACGGCCGAAGTCGTGGATATTGCCGCCCTGGCACGAAGGATTGTTTTTAGCGCGAACGAGTGATAGGGTCAGCCGGATTTCGCGGAGTTCGAGTGCGGGGTTCAGAGAGCTGAGGCGGCTGTTGTTCGGCTAAAACATTGCGGGGATTCGTGGCCACGGGCTAGGTTCATCCTCGGAGCCGGCATTATGACTAACCTGGATCTTGATTTTCAGCCAGTGGTACGTACACACATAACGAGGATGGTCTCGATTATCGGACCCCTGACCCGCCCGTGTTTGGCAGCCGCGGCACCAGTCCAGCCCCCGCGAATCAGCCACAGAGAGGCGGTCAGAGATTGCTACCACCCTAACCTGCTATACGAGGAATCTCCGCCCACATGCATCCATTATTACTCCATTGAGTGGAAGCTGCTGTTGAAGAAAGGAAGACTCGCAAAGCTTATGAACGATACGGCAACGCATCTGGGTAAGGAGGCGGGCGCGCTCGACACAGGTACCTATTAATAGAGTGCTAATAAGATTCATTTGATTTAGGTTCTTCAGGAGGTTGTCTCATTTCGCTTCGCCCTCTCCTTCATTCTCCAGGCCGTATATCCAAGATGCCTTCCGTCGCCCTTTCATAAATTGAAGTGGCTAGTAAGACCTCGCAGCGTCTGGGCTCAGCTTTTCAGAGTGAAACCAGAGTGGGACGCTTGATGGAAAGCGAGAGTGAAAGTAATGTGATGCTGCTTCTTGAAAACGCCACTGCGGAGGCACACAAGGAGGGCTGCCTGCAGTCGTTTCGGGGATCGATGTGGCGCTGTCACAATATTGGGGGCTTGCAGACGTGCAACACCGCTGCGGGTCACATGCAGCCCGTTGGTTCCTGGTCGCGGGGCCCCTTGCTTGCGGTAATCAGTCAGCAATGACCAAGAAACGCATCCAGGAGCAGATTAAGTCGACGTCGAAACGGCTGCAGGACCTGCACACCAACCTTGTGGCCGAGGAGCGGGCGCTGATGGCCGAGAAGATCACGCTCATGGGCGAGCTGCTGACCCACGCCCACTGCAATGACGCCGCTATCGCTGAGTACCTGTCGTATGCCTCCAGAGAGATGTGAGTTTCTATTTTATTTCGTGACGGTTCTTAACTGTTTCGTTTGTCGTCTGGAGACAGATCGTGTTGACAAACGGCCCCCCTCCTCTCCCCCGCCGCCGTTCATTAGTGTGAGGAAAGCCAGAGAACAACACTTGCAGAGTGATCGATGTCGGAGATCCGGGTCGGCGCCGCCAGCTGGTCGGGATAGCGGCGGCGCGATATGAGTTGACATTTTTTCGGAGTTTGGCAGGGCAGGGTTCTTGAAACGTCTCATTTGATGGTTCCAACATTTTTTTTTGTCTCCGGCGAGTTTTCGAAGATATCTCGAGATACGGAGACATTGGCTATTTTCTATTGGGGGCTTCCTGGTACCTACGTAGTAGTACTTGTTAAGGAGCGAGAGCACCCAGTGGACACGAGCTGATGAATACCCCCCTGCTTCCCTCTGTGCCTTGCCCCTTCCCTCTGTGCCTTGCCCCTTCCCTCTGTGCCTTGCCCCTACTACTCGCTGTATCCATCTTCGACTGTAAACCCTCTCCCGATAAGCAGTGGACTCGATGGAATGTCGCCTTTCTCTGACGACGAGACAGCCGTGGAAGGCGTCTTTGTGATCAACCGCTACGATTGGCGATATTACGACAAACGGTCGGAGGACGAGGTTGTGGAGACGGCGGCCGAAGGACTTGGCGGGGAGGCTCTGCCGGCGCCGCCCTACTACGGCAGGTTTGAATCGGCAGGTCTGGTCTACCTCGCGGCGGCACGGTCCATAGTGCTCCGATGGAAGGACCAGCCTTCAAGGGAGGCACAGTGGTCCGAGGGTGGAGCGTGGCTCCATATCCCCGGGGGGGAATACATGTTTGGCTGCTTTGGTTTCGACGACGACAGTGCCGCCGCCTGCTCTTTTCTCTTCTTCACGACAAACACCGTCTTCACGCGCACCGTTTTCAGGGGCCTGGAACGGACCCTGAGGAAGGAAGAACCGAAAAAGAGAGGTTCGAGCTCAGGCTACGAGAAGGCTTCGACTTCTCGGGACTCGAAACACTTTGCGAGAGTGCCTGGTGTATTGTCTCTGTTCCCCCCATCATTGCCACGGGCCGAGTGTTAGTAGACTTGCTTGAAGGCGATTCCCCAAAGTGCTGATGGAACTGCTTACACCTGGGAGATGAGGTGTCCCTTTCAACCTGCGGGCACAGTAGATGACGGATACGATTCCGATGATTTCTCCCACTCCGCCGGCCCATAGCAACAACATGGCCTGGTTGCCAATGACACAGGGAAGTTGTTGTTGAGCGCAAAGGTGTCGCGTCGCGTCGAAAGTGGGCCACTCGCTGATATGGGCCACTCACTGATAAAGTACGTTATCTCAGGCCTCTCCGCCTGGGTGACGGTCATCCGGGCTAGCGTGGATGACAAGGTGCGCTAAGCCGCGACCCCCGGTCCCCCCGCGGCTGGCCGACCTGAAAATTCAGGTCCCGGCTGGTGCGGATGACCAGCAGAGCCGGGGTGAGCAGGCCCCTTTCCTCAGGGCTAGGCGTGACTAGCCCTGAGGATTCGGGCCGCCCCTTTGGCTCGCGCGCGCGCGCGTGTGTTCCAGCGCCGCGACGCGCACACGAGCCAGGCCCAGCAGCAAACCAAGACCTGAACCAGGTGGTAGCGCCTTGCCTTTGGTTGTTGGTGTTCACGTCACGTCATTCCTCCCTGCTCACCTACCGTCAACGTTTACATTAACGCCACTGTCCCCCCCAAGAGAAAGAGAACAAAGAAGATGGACCAGCTAGATCCGGCCCTCGTTCAGCGCATCAACGCAAAGGTCTCGACCGTCGTCGAGAGGTATCTACTCGATGACCAGGACGTAACGCCCAAGAACACGCGCAAGGTATACGGCCCAAAGCAGGCCGAGTGGATGGTCAGTTCACACTTGGTGGCAACCAACGCCTCTCCTCTACTATCATAGAGCCTGGTAGACTAACTGTAAGGCGCGGGGGGAGGTGGCGATTTAACAGGAATGGTGTAAATCTCGCTTCCCACAGATCCCACCCGGTTGGCCGGCACAGTACCAGCTGGGTAGAGCCCTGCCTGGCCACCTTGTTGACGAAGGGAAGCTGGTGCTCTTCCTCGACGAAGAGATTGCTTCTCGTGCTCCGAAGTGCGGCAAGCGGC
>FTEL01009381.1_pt1 | contig 13956 bp, 13 predicted proteins | sample 1658911 | NCBI WGS metagenome assembly FTEL01 (sample SAMEA3914869, study PRJEB12502) | metagenome | biome: forest; material: soil | place: USA | collected 2012-03-12 | depth 0.1 m
GAGAGGGCGCTGGACGGGGCGTAGGGGTGTATTTGTAGGTGTACTGTACATGTAAGGTAAATAAATCCGTGTGGAACGTCCAAATGAGATGTTCTTTTGTGTGTGTGTATGTGGTGTGGCTGTCTGACTGTGTTAGCGGTGCTATGTGAGCTCGTGCTACTGATTCGATTGGCCCCCATTCGATGTCTTGTCCTTATCTTCATCTCCTTTCTTTCGTTGGTCTTTTCTTGTCAATCCAGTTTCTCTTCCTTCTCGTCCGTTTTCTCTTCCTTTCCGTCTGTTTTCTCTTATTTCTCGTATGTTCCCTTCTTTCTCTTCTGTTTTCACTTCCTTTTCATCCGCTCACTATTGTTTTTCTCTTCTTCTCGTTGATTAATGCAGTCCCTTTTTCTTTCTTATTGTCGTCTGAAGGGGTTTGAGCATTGGAAGTTCCATGCCTTCCAACACTTGACGGTGTTAGCGCGCAACGAACAACGCGGACATTGGCAGAACTGCGAGTTTTAGAGCCAGTAGGTACAGTACCCATGTCCATGCACATGGACCCTATGCAGTTTTCTTCTTTCCTTCCAATTCTTTCATCTAAGAAATTATATATAGAAAAAGAGGTACAAAAAGGACAGAATGCCCCTTGTCTATGAGAGTAATTATTGATGGCTCGGGATTGGCAGACTAAATCATGTTCTCTCTGAGAACGACTGATCAGTCAAATAAGACATGACCTACTGAGGCGGGAGTAACTAGCACATCAGTTTTGTTAGCATAAGAATGAGCGGTGTTTCTTAGAGAGTTGCCGGCCGTTCTGGGCGTTCTTGTTCGCCAAAGTGGGCGGCCAAGTGCCATCCGCTGCCAACCCCTGAAAGCAAGAGCGGGAATGTAAACAAATCCCTAGAACAATGTGTAAGTTGGCCCTCCTGACACTCAATTCTTTCATGCTTCTTGCACCCGGGGCAAATGAATCTTGCTCTTGATGATCCTGCCCTTGAACGACCTGAGGCAGCACCACACCACCCAAAGTGAAGGGGGCAAGGTGGAATGGAACATGAGACGGTGCAGGAAGGCACCAGCACAACGTGGCCCAGGGGATATAACTTGCGCACCCCTGCATCGTTTTCAACACAAACCAAACTCGCACATGGCTCAGTTGGCTCGCGTCTCACTCTCTGAAACTCGAATCATCTAAGATCATATGCTGACACCTCACGACAGGGAAACATTGGTGCTGGCCACCGGTGTCTCTACTGACGGACCACAGCGTTGATTTCCCGCGTTGCTTTCCCCAGCGTTGACCTCTCTGCAGTGCCTTGGTGTCCTTTGGTCCCTTCCAGTACGGTCTCCGAAGTGTAAGTCCAACATTTCCTTCGGCGCGAGTTCGATCCGGGCCATGGAGCGAGTTAATTTTTCGATTTTTGCCTCAAACTCGCCATGCCTTCCATCCCATCCATGTTTGGTCGCCCCGTTCTCCTGTCTTCAAACATAAACATGACTCTGGTTTCCCCACAACCACTTTCTGGTCGACTTTGTGCAATCGGTCACTTTCTCAACGCTGCCAAATCCTACGAACTTCCTCAGTGCAATCGCCAAACCTCTCCTCTGAGTTCGATGCCAGAGACACATCTCTTATCCGTCCAGTTGCTCTCTTCTCGCCCTGAACAATCCATAGGATCAGTACATTGGTCTCAACAGCGAGAGAAGGTCGAATGAGAAAGTGAACTGTGTATTCTCCCTTCTCCCATAAGCTAGGCCATCTGCTGGTTATATCAGATTAGACCCCTTCCGCTCACCAAGGGCATAGAAGTTTCGCCCAAGCATTCGCCACATATCTCAATTGATGCTAGTTCAACAACTGCATGCTCCTGCTGCAGCCTGACATACTTGGCTGAGGGGTTTCAGGCCAGAGCACAGCAGAACTTCGCAGTTGACAAGCTCGTCGGCGGAGCAGTGCTCTTTCACGAAGACTAACATTCCTTCAATGGTATCGCCCCTGGAAAAAAGCACCACGCGGTGCCCTGCCAACATACAACAAGGAGGCGGTCAAGGCCCCCGAAGAAAGCTTGTGAATCACGCATTCTCGCACCCCTCTACCATCTTTTCGACGGCTCCTCAACAAGACCTCATCAACAATGACTGCGACGTCACCACCCTAAAACCCCCCCCCCATAACACCAAGAAGGCGGCCCAAGTACGGTATCCACAAGTTGGAACTCAGGGCTCGCGCTCGCCTTGGCGGGTGCTGGGGGACCAGGGAGGCAGAGCCGCGGCACGTTCTCGCCATAAGTCAGTTATTTTACACTACGGATATGCTGCTCTCGTATCGTGCGAGGGTTGAGGCGGGAGCGGTGGGTTCAGCTGGAGCCTCGCCTGTCATGACTGGCCCGGAAGCGTGCCGCGCCCCGCGCCTCATGCAAGCTCGAGTGCCTGATCGGGATACCAGGTTGCGGCGGACTCCTCCTGAAACCAAAAAAACCCTTGCGCGCTCGGGGATTTTTGTCTCGCATAATGCACGTGATAAGGCTCGCGGTGAGGTGCTGTGTAACTGCAAGATTAAGGTACCTTACCCTACGTACACCCCGTCGTCAGCTCAGCCAGGTAAGGTAGGTGCCTTGATTGCGTGGGAGACACATGTTGTTTGGCATTTTCATGTGTTCTGGGTTCCAGTTGAGCAGGAAATAATGTTATTTCTGAACATCCAGCCCCCAAAGCCTGGCCATCCATCGACTGGGGACCCCCAAGCGGCTGAGGGCTGGGCATGCAGTGGCCCGCTCACCGCCCGAAACATCCCTGGACCACTGGAAGCTTGGCTTTCTGACTTCCTTGAATTCTCCCCTCCCCCTCCGCCTCCAGCGACCAACCAAGCAAGACACAGCACACGCGAGCTTATCCCCGGATGTGTCGGCAGCTTTTGGATGCCCAGGCGAGGATGCCAGGAGCGTCCACTGGGAGCCAAACTGCTCTCTGGATGGCCAACAGGCGCTACCTCGAGGCTACTGTGTAGGTCCTCAGTGCAAGATTTGTATGCGGTCAAGCCAGGGGCAGTTTCTGGCGTGGATGGGCAAAAAGCATGGCTCAAGACCGCTTGGCGGCTCCAAACGGCACAGCTGCCAACAGCGAGCACAAGGCCCCCGCAGCCTTCCAGCGGTTGTGGATGTGGCAGTGATAGCCAGTCAGTGTTTCATTAGGTGCCTTAACATTATTACGTATAGGCGTGCCGCAGAAATTTCCGGGTCTGCACGTTGCGGCGTTGCTCTCAAAAGGGGCCGAGCTCAACCACGACGATCGCCCCGAGGGACCGATACAATCCCACGCCTGCCCGATTCCCTCTTCTGTATTTTTGTATTGCTGTGTCGACGTCGCCTTCTGCGCGCTAGAGTCAACGTCTGCTAGCCGGCTCAGGCAGCTTGCCTGCTTCATTAGCGCTTGCGTGCTTGGCCCTGAAGCCGCCCCACTCGCCTCGTCTCTCCAGGCCAGCCCACGTGCACCGCACCGCAGCGCAGTGCAGCGCAGCGCGCAGCGCCGCGCGATGTGCTCATCGGCGGCCATCCTCAACCGGGGCCGGTGGCGTCGGACAGCGACTGTCGCAGCGATTGCCGCGTCTGCGGTCGTCTTCTACGCCTGGCTCGACCTCAACTTCTCGCTGCCGTGGAACCCCGACCGCCCGACCTTCCTGACCTTCCCCGCGGGGCCCCTCGCCCGCGCCTGCGACGGCATCGAGTCGTCGGCAACTGCCGGTCACGGCACCGCCCCGCCCATCCCGAACCTCGTCCACTACATCTGGCTCGTCGCCGACCCCGCCGTCTTCTCTCTCAACTTCGCCTTCTTCATCAGCGCGTACTCGTCGCACTACTTCCTCCGTCCCGACCGCATCTACATCCACACCGACGTCGCCCCTGACGTATTCGACCGCGCTAAGGCCGCAGGCGATGTCTGGACGCGGCGTATACTCAACCTCCCTGGCGTCGCGCCGAACTATGTCGACACTCCACGCCAGACCTCGGTAGGGGCTGAGATCGATACCTTTGGCGCCAAGTCTGACTTTCTCCGCGCCGACGCTCTCCGTACCTTTGGCGGGCTATACCTCGATACCGACGCGATACCCTTGCGTGACCTCGCGCCTCTACGGCACTCCGGATTCGCTAATGTCGTCGGGGGTGCCGTAGGCCTTGCCCCTAAGTATACCGGGTTCGTGAATACGGGCGTCTGGCTCTCGCGCCCGCACTCGAACCTCGCCGAGATCTTCTACGAGGCCATGCACGCCTTTTACAACGGCGTGTGGGCTATCAGCGTGGACATCTTGAGCGACCTGGCGTACCGTCTGCACGCCCTGCCGGGGGAGGTGTTGATCGTGAACCCGCGCGCGTTCGCCCCCGCCTCTTGGGAAACGGATGACCAGGTGCGGCTCTTCAAGCCCCTTGGTGCCGTCGTCTTTGGTGGCGACGTGCTCGAAAGCACGGCATGGCAACCTAAGCGGCTGAATGGCACGTGCACCGACGCGCTCGCGTGGCTGCGCGAGCGCGAGATGGGCGGCCGCCGCATGGAGAGCTGGGAGATGGACTTCTCCGCCACATATGTCCTGCACGCTTTCGACGGCGACATGGACAAGGTCCCGGGCTGGGATGGCCAGATCACGCTCAAGTACGTCCTGGCCAGGCAGAGCAACTATGCGCGCGCCGTATACCCGGCCGTCTGGCACGCCGTGAAGACCGGCGTCATCCCGAGGGAGGAGGCACTGTCTCAGTAATGCTATGGGGTAATGAGCTTAACGATATCGATTTCTTTCTAGGTATAATTACATGGGTATAATATAGACAGCAACATTGTTTCCACCTTTGCAGCAGGAAGATGAGTCGGTCTGGCTTGTTTGCCGCCGTCCTCTTTTCCCCGGTCATGCCATCCCGGGCCATTCTCTGTGATCTGCCCCTTTTGTTCTTCCCCTTTGACACCGTTCGGGACTGGGGGGACGGGTTTCAGGTTTGGGCTATATCTGGGCGAGGTATGACTCGGGGGTTCCGCTTCTAGTGACTAACAGCCATCATTGCGTGTGTATTGGCATGCTCAGTGACTTTCTATACTATATGATACGTATGGCTGCCAGTCGACCCTGCCAGACAGCCAGCCAAGTCACCGACTGTAATCGCCAACCTCAGAAACCAGTCGCTGCTCCAGTATTGCAACTCCCTGGCGGCTAGGGCCGCGAGCAGGAAGGGGGTGATGATGAGCTTTTTGACAGCCGTCATGGTGACTCCGTCAAGCTGTTGAGAGCTGACCCGGGACCATTTGGGGTGTGGTGGATGAGAGAAAAGGGGGAGGGGGATTGTTCCGTACCTAATGGTGCTAATGCCGCGCTGAGATGGGGTGGCTGGTTCTTGTGGGAAGTATTTGATCTGAGAAAAGGAGAAAGTTGAGAGGCCGAGGACACGGGTTGCCTGCCCATGTGACCATGGACTTCGGACTGCCTCTCGTCCTGGCTGACCACCGGTACCTACACGACAACTCGGCGTTCAGCTTTCAAACTTGACTCCTCTCAAACCTACCACAACCCGAAAGTTGTCTCCTCGGTCACAACATCGTAAAGGTACGCACATCAGCGGAGTTGACCAACTGCCGGCCTCAGCCTCCTCAACAACACCGACGCCAACATCAACCGTGCCGATGATCACCCGCATGATTGCAAATGTGCTTCGCGTCGCACATCGGTTACCAAGCTAGAAGGGTTAGATAGGTAGGTACGAGATTTTATTCGCTCCTTTATTTAAGTCTCTCCCTGCTGACCCCCCTTATAGTCATCATCCGGTCCAGGCTTTCCAGTCGACTCGCCCAGCCTCGTTTGACTTGCGATAGTTGATCGATGGTTGATTTATATACAGTGTCAATGACATACAATCGCACCTCCTTTGTTCATCACCAGCCACCTTGCCTCCATTCCAAATGCTGCTTCCATGAGTCCAAGCCTCTCACCCCCAAACACCAAAAACGCCAACCCAAAACCGGTAAACCCTGAGACCAAGCAAGATCACCTCCCTCTCCCGTTATCCTCTCCCTTCAAAATAGGCCATTCGTCCCACTCACCCCGCTCCTCCCCTTCTCCCCGTCCCTTCTTCTTCAATGTCCCCATCCCGATCACAACCCCTCCATTTCCAACCTCCAGACCATCCTCCGCTGCCACCCCCGGTGAAGAATGCACAACCTCCACCCGCCCGCCGCCGCCACCCTTCGCCCTGACTCCATTCCTCCGTGCCTCCACCCTCTCCCGCACAACACGCGGCACGAACAAATTCCACATGTACTGGCGAAACGTGCGGGTGGTGCCAAAGACGAAGAAGACGAAGAGGACGGCCGTCACGCCGGGCGCGAACAGCGCAAAGTCGGTCTGCGCGCGGGACACGCTGAGGTCGGGCTCTGCGGTGAGGTTGGCGGGGTTATTCCTTGCGGCTGCGCGGAGCTGGAAGGTGATGACTACGATCTGGAAGAGGCTGGCGCGGAGGGAATGGCGGTTAGTTATTGAGGTGTTTATGCGGAGAAAGAAGGGGCAAGAGGGTGTTTATTAGGTACCTAAGCGCGGCAAAGGCGACGCTGAAGCGCAGGACGAGCCACCGGTCGTAGATGTTGCGCCGCGGCAGGACCGGCCGCGGGTTGGTGCCGGAGGTGCCGTGCCAGGTCGCGGTCGTGCCGGAGCGGGTGCCGTTGGTGCCGGATGAGTTGCCCTGGCCGTAGGGTACGTTCCAGCTCGCGAGCGTCATGCGCGAGTGTAGGTAGCGCGCCAGGATGCCAACGAGGAGTAGGGCGCCTGCGGCAAAACAGCCAATCACTGGAGGGGGGTGGGAGTCAGTGAGATGCGTGTGGCGGAAGAGACGAGACAGGGCTCACTGATGGCATCGGCAAGCACCATGACCCCGACGGTGCTCTTGTTGGCGTCGCTGAAGCGAAGCAGGAGTATTTGGACGACGGGCAGGAGGGTGGCGAAGGCCTTGGCAGCGAGGCTGGCGTGGATGCGGTACATCTTGGCGATGCGAAGCTGGAAGATGCTGTTGGCAAGTTCGACGGCCCTATACCCAAAGGTCAGCCGGCGGACGGAGGCGCGGACGGGCAGCAGGCACATACCAAAAAAAGACGAGCATGGATTCGACGTTGTAGGCGTAGTACTCTGCGGCGGCCAAGGTCAGACGGTTCGTCACGGGACGACCAGAAGACGTACGGATGTAGAACAAGGCCAGGTCCAGCCCCGTCGACCCCCCCGTGATGTTCAGCACCGGGTCGCCCACGTTGGCGACCAAGTAGGCGTGCTGCTCCGTCTTGATGTCGCGCCATCGCGCAATTGTATGGATCTGCTGGGCGATGGAGGCGGCAGTGTGCAGACTCATCAGGCCGGCCAGCATAGAGACGTAGCTCTTGCGCTCATCGTGGACCCAGACGAGCCACAGCAGGAAAAAACCGCTGGCCAGGCAGATGATACTGTAGACGAGCACGACGACGGCGACGCCCACGACCTCTGGCGGCAGTTGGGCGGCCATCTCGGCGCTGGTGAGCAGGGCAAAGAAAGACGCGGGTCGCGCAGCAGGGCAGAACTTGACGACAGGCCACCGACCGGCGTCTGCCGGGGCTGCTGCCCAGGATATGAGGTGGCTGCCACATGGTTGTCGTCGGATGTCGGACGCTGGACAGGCCCCAGGGCAGCTGTTTGCAGGGACCAGGGAGCAGGAGCCGCGGCGTATGGGAAGAGATGCTCCGCAGGCGACGGCGAACGACTGGCCAGACCTTGCCCAAGTGCAAGATCGCCCGACACACTAGCGATCCCACGCAACCGTGCGGATCGTGTGGGTACGGCGGAGTGGAATGTGGCGAGCTTGCCACGTGCTTGGGCCCGGATCCCAGATCCCAGAGCAGATCAAGAGCCGCCCTGAACATTAACAATCAATTAGCACATGGCACGATGTGGCGCGAAGCGGCTCCACGACGGGGCGGGATCCGAGAGGAGATACCTGCCTGTATTCAGTGCAGACAGGTATCAAGAGGCAGCGATGCAACTGGAATAACGCCAGTGCTACAGAGTATCTTGTCCTGTGCTCCGTCTGCCCACAACCAACTTTTGGGTCCGCGGAATGTTGGACAGCAGCGGGGAGAGGCGGGCCGGGCAGAGTCTTCACACATCAGCCGAGATTTGGGTGCTTGGTCGCTGCCGGGATTGGCCGTGGATTGGCCGTGGACGGTGCCGACAAGATCGGAAACGATCGCGATTGTCGCGGACGCAGGGGCTTGGCAACCGGACGAGTTTCACGCTAGCCCAGCTAGGTAAACTTCTCCTTCATGTTCTTCGAAGGCTGAACCATCGTGTTGCTCTTCCCTCTGTCCCGACTCTCGCGTCCTCCGCAACAGACCCTCTCCACCTACACTACCAAACCCAAGCCTGAACAATAAGATAATCAGTGATCGAACCGGAAATCCAACCTCTTGCACCCCTTGTCCGTGCTGTTCTTCGCATACGCCCTGCGCTCGGCCTCGCTCATGGCCTGCCACACCCGGTCCTTCTGCTTGTTCCGCCACACGTAGTAGACCTTGGTGAAGATGAACAGGAAGATGGCGAGGATGTTGATCCCCAGCAGCTTCATGTTGCCGTCGCGGTAGTATGGCTTGTCGTAGTCGAGGTAGATGTTGCTGGATATGATACCGCCCAGTTGGACGGAAATCTGTGGAAAGGTTAGTCGAATGATTACATGTGAAAAGATGGATGGATGAGATTTGCAAAGGGCGAGGAGGCAGAAAAGGAAAGGAGGCCATGCATTGTAAAGCGCAGAGGCGACGACGCGGTTGCCGACACCGTTGGAGTTTCTGGAGACCCAGGCTCCATTGATTGCATCTGGTTTGGCATGTCAGGTTTGCATCAAAAACAGGAAGGCGGGAGAAGGGGGGAAAGGGCATACGGTTGTAAGGATATGAGAGCAGGACGACGATCAACGCGTACGTGCCCCAAGAATCCTTGATGACGTTCGGCCAGAAGCGCAGCGCGATGATGCACGGCAGAGTCCAGATGTTCTGAATCATCGCCACGAAAGAGCGCTCGTTGACCCACTCGGACAAGCGAGTGAGGAGGAGTAAGGTAACAATGTGGAACACGGTCTGCAGAGCCAACGGGTCAGCGCTTGTCCCTAACGCGTGATGATTGTCAAGCGCAATAACACCAAAAGAAGGACGCTTACGCTGGGTATAGTCATCAGGTTCGTGGTGAAGGAATCGAACCCCAGCGTTCTCAGTGTCAGCGTCATGTAGGCGCTCACCGGGGCCGGTGGAATGAAGCAGATCATGCCCAAGGCGTACATAGGCCACAGGTCGTACTCCTTGAGTACTTCCCAGAGACGACGCGGAGTTATGGCTTGTCGATTGTGCATATCACCCTTTGCAGGGTCATCGCGAAGCACCCGGTTCACCATGATGCTCACTTCCCGGTCGGTGAACCATCCGTTCGGGGCCCACCACGACTTGGTCTGGACGGCGGAGGCGGGCATGAATAAGAAGGAGAGCCCCCCAACGACCATGGTAATGAGGCCCTCAATCAGGAATAACCATCTCCAGCCACCCCAGCCGGCTACCCCCCGCAAATGGAGAATGGCAAACGCCAGCAGAGATGTGATAATTCCTGTGATGGATAGTGTGGTCCAGAAGTAGCTGTCGAGTCCCGTAAGCACTCGAGCCGAGAGACTGTTGAGCCTAGGCACCGAGAAATCGGTAACGGCAGGGACAAACGTACCTGAGCCGGATAGAAAGCTCCTTGGCGGTGTAGAAATAGGAGAGCCAAAGGATAATGTCAGGAATGAAGCCACCCTCGAGCAGCCCGAGAAGGGCACGGGTGGCGAAGAGACCCGTTCGGTTTGTGATGGCGCACTGTGAGATGGCGACCAGAGACCAGAGGAGAATCTGAATAGGGATCCAGCGGTCGGGCCCGAGCTTTTTCGAAATGAGTTGAGACGGCAGCTCGGCGAGGAGAAAGGCAATGAGGAAAATGGTTTGGCCGTAGTTGTAATCTATTGTCGAGTCAGTGCCGGTACTGGAAGACAAGTACGTCGGAGCATCTCAGAGAAAAGGGGGTTTCAGGCGTTGCCTACCATTGGTGTTGACCCCAATGTCGTCAAGCAAGTTATCAGCCAAAGCCTGCACGAGGTTCCCCCGATCGACCTGGAGAGCAAAGAACATCACACACTAATCATGGGATATCACGTTAGCTCTCTTCGATCACTCAAAGGCTTACTCTTTTTGTAGCAAGTACATACCGCCCAGACGCAAATCCTGAAGTCCACCTTCCGGATCACCTTCTTCTCCTCCTCGGACCATGTTACGGCCGGATCAAAGACGTGGCGGCACTCGTATTGAGAATTTTCGTATGCTTGCCGCCAGTGAGCCGCGATTTCCGGGTCGAGGAACGGATTCTTGGCAAGAGCTCCATACTCGTCGTCGGACGAGTCGTCGCTGGCCGAGGTTGTCGTGAGGGCCGCGATGTTCGCAACCGCAGAGCCCTTCTCGTCGGCGAACCCCGTGAGGCTCTTCTCAAGAGGAGCTGCCATTGGCGATCTGCTGTCAAATTAATTCCCAAGGACGTCCCGGGACTTGGATTCTGTCTTGAGCCTGAAACCTGAGGCCATGCATGCAGCAACCGGCTGCTTATTTATACACAGCCGCTGGCTGACAAGGCCAGGGCGGCGATGCTGTTGCATCCTGACATTCGTCGGCATATTGCGTGCGAGTTCATAGCTGCCCAAAGTGGGCATTCCGGCGCCAGGAACCGGGGCGTACCCCCAAGAGTGTGGGTTCAGCTGGGAATAAGACCCGGCGAACGACGTCTCGGACACTGGAGCGCATCATAGACATTAGACAGGACCGGCAGATGAGCGGGAACGACGCGGAGTTTACAAACGACATCCCGCTCGTTAAGTCCGAGAGCCAGCGTGTCGGGACGTGAAAGTCGACGTAAAAACGTGGGACGAAGGCGACGTCGAACAGGGCGTTTACAGTGTCGTGATTTTTGCCCCGATGAGATGATAGGGGAGTTGGCTGTCTGAATGGTTGGTGGAGGAATGGACCCTGGTTGTTGTGTCGATTATTGACCCTCTTCGCAACGGGCCAACAGGATGGCACCATCGAAACCCCCGCGCCGAAAGTAACATCACAGCACAAGCCAAACGGCTAGTGTATTCGTGCTCGGCGCAGCTCAGGTCTGCTTGCTTATGGGCGGAGACGTTTGCCTGGGAGAGAATAGTGCATCCACCGTTGACTGTTGGATTGGTAATGCAACGAGGTACGAAGTCCTCCGAGGAGATGCCGAATTCCGTCGAGGGCTCTGAATATACGCCACTTCCCAGCCGCTGGCCTCGACGCGCGAGTCTCGAAACTTTCTGCTTAATGGCGAAAGACGGGGGTTCTTTGGCATACGATGCTTTGCTTCATCAGCTCGCATCCTCCCGTTGTGTGCCATAGTTGTGCTGTACCTAGGTATGGTACCCGGCGCTGGCTATCACGACTTGGCTCGTTGGACAGATGAACGATGCAACTCGCCGTTCGGTGGCTTTGTTTCATCATTGCAGCAAGCTGCTGGCAGCCTACCTAGGTAGGTGTAACGGCCAGTGCTGGGCAGAGCTGAGTTGCCAAGCCTGGTGATAGCATCGCGGGCCTCCCGTCCCCTGTTGTTTTCAAGTTGTCTTTCCCGACGTTGTCTGAGGTAGGCACCTACTCCCTTGACCACTGCAACCGCCGACTATAAAAGGTTAGCAGTCACGACGTTGTTTCTACCTCTCCTACAAGTATCTGGTGATCTAATTCCCAATACACCAGGGCCTTCGCCTGAAAATGCAATGCAACATAGGGCCTCGGCGCCTGCCTGGAGACTGAGCTCACCCGAGAATGCGACTGGATTGAAATGTCGCTTCTTGAAGTTGAGACGATGGAAGCTTTGAATTTGAATCGTTGCAAAACGGCAATGGATGGAGCTCTCGGAACATCGCAAGAGCGAATGCACCTGTTATGCAGTGCGTCAAGCTTGGTAGGAACGGAGTCGAATTAGAGTTCAGAGCTGAAAGGCACCCGCGCAGGTGGCCAGTGCGCTCAAGCCCACCTGAAGGCCTTTTTGCCCAGGCCTCAAGCCCTCAACCACTGGCGCCCAGTGACCCAGTCCGACTCCAGAACAAACTCGACACGACACGAATGGTTTAGCCACAAAGGCGCCGCGCGCCCCGCTCCGACGAGACGCGTCGGAATTGACCGTTCACGTCATCCAGCCACGCGCCAGGCCAGCCAAGCATTGTTCTCGCGGCTTTCATCACTTCAGCCACACATCGCGTCCCACATCCCCTCCATCCGGATCCGGAATCCCATCCCACAGCCATCCCACAGCCCTCCCACTTCGCATCCCACTTTCCATCCCACCCAACCAAAACCAAGCCAACCGTCACCATGGACGACTGGGAGCCACAGGTCCCTGCTGGCTACAGCGACGCCAACCGCGCCTTCATCCAGGCCTTTATGGCGCGGGGCACCCTGACCTTCCGCGAAGCCCAGAAGCTGCTCGCCGCCATCCGGTCGGCCGCAGACGACGGCGCCCACGTGACGCCGCAGTCTATCACCCCCACCGACTTTGAGAACTTTGTGCGCACCGCCCGTGAGGCCATCGAGCCGCTCGATTTCGACATCCGCAACACCCGCGACCAGGTGCGCGGCGGCGAGCGCGTCTGGGCCTTCGTCAACGCCCACAGCGACCCGGCCACCCAGCTCGGCACCACCCGCACCCCCGAGGAAGTCGCCTACATCAAGCGCCTGCTGGACGCCATGTTTGAGCAGTTCAACACCCCGCGCATGGAGGTCATGGCCGTGGACGAGGGGCAGGCCCTGCGAGTGTCACGGCCCGCGCGGCGGCAGAGCAACATCCACGGACAGGACGACGAGGGCAACGACGACGAGGACGGCGCCACGCAGGGCGAGGCGTCGGCCGCGACCAGCCGGGGGCTGAAGCACTCCGAGGTGCTGTCGCTACTGGCGAGCCTGGTCGCCGAGGGCTGGTTGGAAAAGTCGCGCGACGGCTTCTACAGCCTGGCACCGCGGGCGCTGATGGAGCTGTGGTCGTGGCTGGTCGCGACCTACAACGACCCGGACGCCGAGGCTGGATGGCAGCACATCAAGTTCTGTGAGGCATGCAAGGAGATTGTCACCTACGGCCAGCGGTGCAGCGAGCCGGACTGCACCGTGCGCCTGCACGACATCTGCGAGGAGGCTTTCTGGCGGACGCGTAGGGAGCGGAAGTGCCCCAAGTGCAGCAGGGAGTGGGAGGGCAATCACTTTGTGGGGGAGCGGGCCGTCACGTCGAGGGCGGGCTTTCAGCGGGGGCGGGGGAAACGAGTGAGACGGAGCGGCGCTGCGGAAGCACAGGCCGCTGAGGCTTCCGATCGCGACCAGGACGAGGAGGACGAGTAGCGGTTTACCGCATACACTACGGATTTGTAAAAGCATGATACCCGGCGGGTTTCACCAGCCACACACAATTCACGATCAGAGCGTCGGATGAACCAAACAACGGATGAACGATGACGTCACAGTGGCGGTGCAAGACTTGCTTGGCATGCACTCGATGCTGGGCACGAGACACGAACGCGATGGCGCGGCTGACGAGGACGGATGACCACTTGTCAGCCGTGCAGCTGCTGGCCAACCTCACTCCTCTCTCCCCGCAACAACTCATTCTCCTTGCCACCACCGCAATCACCATGGCACCGTTCTTCAAGAAACACAAGGAGGCAGCGGCCAAGGCCGTGACCGGGAATACCAAATCAGACGATAAGTCGCCCGCTCATAGCCCTGCTGAAGATGCGACCACGACCGCCGCTGCCACACCGGATGGCGGCGCCACCAGCCCCGCACGCCTCCTCAACCACGAGGACGAGCGCTTTCTGGAGCGCCTGCTCTCCAACGACGACGACGATGACACCC
>FTEL01001683.1_pt1 | contig 13912 bp, 9 predicted proteins | sample 1658911 | NCBI WGS metagenome assembly FTEL01 (sample SAMEA3914869, study PRJEB12502) | metagenome | biome: forest; material: soil | place: USA | collected 2012-03-12 | depth 0.1 m
CATGGCAGTAACTGTCAATGCAGCCGCCACCCCTCAACAGATCGCTGACGGCATCAAATCAATTGCCCAGAAATCCCAAGCCCTCCAGGCTCCGGCTCAGAGCATCAGCATCATCAATGCCCCCTTGATTGTCATCGGCCAGGGCCCTTTCCCGGTTTGTCTTCGCCTACATCACTTTTCAGAACACCGCCTGCATTTTCTAACACATAGTAGCAACTTATTGCAGGCTTCACCGACATTGTCTCGACTGCCACAGCCTTGGCTTCACAGATGTCCGAAACTGAGCCAATCCAGCGTCGGGGTAGGGCTACTGCCGGCATAGCTAGGCGTGGGCCCGATGCCGATTTAGTTTTCAATGCTTACCGCGAGGTAGCTTCATTCCCATCCCTTTTACTTGTACGGCTTTCCTTTTGACTAACTGTTCTTAGATGGCCCGTGTTTTCCAAGCACTGCTCAACATCTTGATCGGCAAGGCTGGGATTCTCGAGCAAGTCCCCCTCGTTGGCGGGCCTGTTGCTGCTGTCCTTCGCAGCGTTGAGGCTATTATCGACGTTAGTCTCCCATTCACGCCCTTCGTTGATCAGCAAATGACACTAACATGACAATAACGTACCTTAGACAATCTCAATCACACTGATCAGCACGGTGCAAAGCCACGCTCAGGACTTCGAGGCCGAGGCAAACTCCTTGGGTGCCACCCTCGACCTTACCATCCAGAAGTACCAAGGCTTGCAGATTTAACGTGGAGCGGCGCCATTTTCGATGCAGTCAAGCCTGATCTCTGGGTATTTGTTGATGGCTTCAAGAATGACAAAGCCTAGGTTACCAAACGGGCTGCTCAGGACGGTGCTGGGTGGTGACTGCCAGAATCTGATAGAGGCATTGAGAGGAGAGACCAGGTGCAACAGCAATTTTGTACATTCTTGAGGAGAAGCCGATCCCGTTGCTTTAGTACCGGGACTAAGGTGTCAAAGGCCGTCTCGATCGCGCGGTGATCCGATCCATGCTCTGTCCTATAGATCGTACATTTGACTGTTATGTCCGCCAGCTCGGCAGAAGCTAGGACCAGATCGATGGTCGTGTCGTAATCCCCGCCGTGCCATGTCTTTGTGCCTCGCCGAAGCAGACTGCGAAGGGCGAACTCGTTCATTAAGTCGATAATCCGATCTGCCTCCCCTTGCCTTTCCAAAGAAACATCGTCTGCCCCCTACAGCTGGTCGTGCCGGTTGAAGTCTCCGGCAATCACTACGTCTACTATGGTTCCTATATCTCGTCTTACATCCGTGATTGTCTTACGTAAATCATCGCATACACTCAGTAGAGCCTGCGGATCCTCCTTTAGTACGTAGATAGATACAGCTAAGACCTGTCGATCGGGAAGCTTTAGGATAGCTGCTGTTATGTCTAGGGACTTTATCGGTACCTATTCTGTCTCTACGTCCTTATTCAACCAAAACATACTTCGAAATGCTTATCTACCTTCCTTCTAAGTCGAGGGAACCATCTTAATCCACTTGTAGTATCCTATAGTAATAGTTAGTAGTTAGCCGTAGATTCTCTATACTTAAGGCTCCTAGATAGCTAGCACTATTGCGTCTTAAATTTCATTATTATTTATTAAGCTATCGTATACTACTCCCTACATTCTAACATTGAACTGAATCAGGCGGAGTGTTCTACTTATGATAAGATAGGTAGAGCTTCCGGTAGTTTCGGCTGAACGATTTATAAGGGCCGCTGTATAGGACGCACTTAGCGACTACTTTACTATAGCTGCTATAGTAGTACTCTTCTTTAGCGCACCTAGCGCATACTTAAAGGTTTTTATACTAGAAAGCTTTATAGCCGATCTGCTAGTAGTTGTAGTATTGCTCTAGTCGCATCCGACGTTCGAATACTCCTATGTATCCTGATTCTCCTCCGGCGTAGAAGAAGCTATCGTTAGGTAGCCTCCTAGCGTCGCTAGCTTTGATAACATAGACTACTATAAATCTATACGCTTTTAGGGTGTCCCTTCTGCTCAACTAGGCCAGCTTAGCAATCTATATATTATTTTCTTAACCTAGGGCCTCTGTAGCTCCGGGAAGGACCTTGCCTTCGTGGCAGAGGACAGCCGTGTGGTTGACATTATCAACTTTGACTAGGTATAGCTAGTCCCGAATGACTCTTACACCCGGCGTCTTCTTCGCTTTAATGATGTCCTCGATCTTCTTGACTTCCTCTTCGTTCCTGCTAATAATCATAAGACGGTTGATGTTTCCTCTGTCTCTAGTGACGGTAACGCAACGCCACTTAGGTTGGTCGCCAGGCGCTCGCATTTCGTTCTCGATGAGCTTGCGAAGGGCCACCGGTGTAGCCTCTCCGATGTGCTCCTCTGGCACCCTGGTCATGTCAACCGTGCAGAACGCTGGCTCTGGCGTCGCCACTCGGCCTGTAGAGGAGGCCGGGGTCGGAACACTGGCAGGAGGTGTACGTCAGGCGAAGCCAAAGGGACTTCTTGAGCCTCTTTCATGGCTTGAAGCTGCAGTCTGGTGTCCTCGAGCTCACGGCAGGCTCGGGTAAGCTGCTCTCGCGCTTGCGACAGTTCTTCGGTCAACTGGGCCGTCATCTTGGTGACCTCCTCTGCCATAATTTTTCTGAATTGCATCTGAACTTCTGCTTTGATGATGTCCAATTTGTTGTTGAAGTCACGGTCCGCGGATTGCTCTGGGCCTCGGATTCCCTCGCCCGCTCTCTCGCCCAACTTGGATGAATCCGGAACGCCAACACCACGATCCTCCGTTTCTGATGGAAGGATCCTGTGCAAGTCTGCGGATGTACACCGGAGTTCTTCCCACAGTATTCTGTACACAAGCGCCTGTCGGATGCTGGGGAGCAGGGATCGCTCCCGCCTCATGCAGCGTTCGCGTTCTGCCTCCCGAAACAGAACCCTAACAGTTATCTCCTCCTTGTTGCCTGACGATTCCACGCTGACCGGTGCAATACTTCGAAGTTGACGCGGCAGCCATGTCATCGCGCTGGTCGACGGCTGCTCCACTAGCCCCGCAGCCGAGGTCCAGAAGAATCTAGCCAGCACTCGGCTTAAACGCCTTTGCCGGGACGGGTAGCAAGCAGTGTTGAGAGTACATTGGCTTCCTCCGTTGCAGCTCCAGGAGCCGGACGGACAGAATGTACGACCAGCACATGGTTAAGATTGACAAGCCTCTCTGAGCACTTGGAAGGTCGTGACCGGGAAGCGGAGGGTGGGAGTAGACATGGCATTCGACTGGTTCCGGACGGGAGACGTGGAAGTAGACCCGGCGACCGTGCAGGTACTGGAGATCAAGATCCTGGACTGCCGTGTCACCCTCGTGCTCGGGATCCGGAACATGCCACAGCGGCCGCCCAGCGATGTGACCATGGCTCGGCAGATAAGCCGGGAGGGCGGGGACACCATGCAACATGATGGAGGGATCCCCCACGCCGGCCGGAAAGGCGTGCGCAGGGAGCGAATTGGTGCGCTTGAGGAACGCGGTCCATGTTGCCCGACCATCCCGAAAGACGCGGTCGATGGCCGCCGAGAGGGGTGTCAAAGGATTGTCGTCGCCGTTGTTCAACATTCGCCATTGCTCCGTCCCCGTCGAGCAACTCGTTGCTCTGGAAAATAGTAAGATATGATCTGGGCACCCGCAAACACTCTAAAGGACCCGCCTAAAGGAGAATTTGCAGAACAAAAGAGACGCAAAATAAGCTCGTGCTACCCCGTGGCATGAACAGAGGCAACAAAACCATCATCGCCAACTGAAGCATGCATATCGACTTCTGGGTGGGTAGTCTCGATTGATGCTTCCCCAGCACTGGCCCCGGCTGGTGGGATTGGTTTTGTTTCGACACACTCGACCAAGGGCAGGGGTTTGCTGGCTTCGGGAGAGGAATTGGGCAGCTGGATGGACCCATCGGCCGACTGAGACTCCTTCGTCTCAGCAGACTTGACAGCGGGGAGGGATTCCTCCACTTTCCCAGCCGCATTGTGTTGACTCGTTATGTTGCCTAACGGATTTCGTTGCACCTCGGCAGGCTTGTGTGTTTGCCCTGCGACGTCCTCGACCTCGTGAGACACGTCCGTAACTGCTGCCGTTGTCGGTGTAGTGTGAGAAGACTTCTCAACGTTCTCAGCTAGAATAGACGTCTCCGTAGCTGCTGATACATCGTTGACGTGGTCGGAGGCGACAACTTGAGCTTTATCGTTTGACAAGGTTGAAGGATCCTCAACCGCCGGTGGAGGGAGCGGCGCAGTATGGTTAGCTGCCTTCGGGGCTGCGACCCCGTTGACAGCTTCGACCGGAAAGTAGGCCGGCTCCTCGGTAGGTGTCACGGCAGGCGTTGCGGCAAGACCCACCCCCCCGTGTCGCCTCGCCGAGGCAAGGCGCCCCTCGAAATTCTTCCTGTAATCCGTCATCCTCAGCAACCACTTGCCCAGCACCTTGATCAACCGCTTCTTGTCGACGGGCTTGGCAATGTAGTCGTTCATTCCTTTCTCGAGGCACCGCTCCTTGTCGCCCTTCAGCGCATAGGCCGTCATGGCGACGATGGGAACGTAGATGCCAGCGGCTCGGATGTCTTTGGCCGCCGCGTGGCCGTCCATGATGGGCATGTTGATGTCCATGAGCACTGCATCGTATGCGGCCGGCTTGCCGCGCACCATTCTGACGGCCTCTACACCGTTAGACGCCAGGCCGACGTTTTTGAAGCCGATGGAGCGCAGCATGCCTAGCATGACCTTCTGGTTGATCAGGTTGTCTTCCACTACGAGCAGGTTTTTAATAGAGGCGACCATCTTGAGCTCCTTCTGCAACTCCTCTACGTCGGAATCTGGAATCGGTGTTGCAACTCTCTCAGTCACGGTGATGGGCTTCTTCCAGCCCTGCATCTTCTCCAGACTCTTGATCTTCTTGAACCGTGCGGTAAACCAAAAGACGCTCCCGTGGCGATCTGGGTTAGGTCGGTAGCCGATTCTGCCGCCTATCAGCTCGGTAAGCGACTTCGCAATCGACAACCCCAGGCCGGTGCCCTTGTACTGCTTGGTGGTGGTCATGTCGAACTGCATGAAGGGCGTGAAGAGGTTGGCGGTGGCCTCATCTGGGACGCCAATGCCCGTATCAGTGACCTCGGTCAACACGGCGTAGCTAGCCTCGTCCTCGCTCTGCACCGAGGCCTTGACCCGGATGCTGCCCTTGTCCGTGAACTTGGCGGCATTGCCTACGATGTTCTGCAGGATCTGCCGGTATCGCAACGGGTCGCCCTGCACAGACTTGGGAAGGTCGGGTGCCAGGAACAGTTCAAAGTGAACCGAAGGCGGCAGCGTGGTCTGCACGCCGCGGACGACCGAAGTGACGATGCTCGTAATGCCGACAATGTCGGAATGGATCGAAAAGCTGCCAGAAGCCAGTTTTGAGTAGTCCAGGATGTCGTTGATGACCTGCAGCAGGACCTCTCCGGACTCGTCCATGATGCTGACAATGTCGCGCTGCCTGGCGGAGAGCGGGGTGTCAAGGAGCAGAGTGCAGGCCGACAGCATGCCGTGCATGGGCGTCCGAATCTCGTGGCTCATGGTGGCCAGGAAGTCCGACTTGAGCTTCTCGCTCTCCTCGTAGGCGGCGATGAGGCGGGACTCAACTGACTTCCGCTCGGTCAGATCGCGCGTGACCTTGCCGAAGCCGACATGCACGCCGTTCTTGTAGACGGCCGTGATGACGACGTTCGCCCAGAAGCGGCTGCCGTCCTGCCTGTAGCGCCACCCCTCGTCCTCGACACGACCCTCGCGCATACAAATCTCGAGCTCCATCTCGGGCTTCTTGATGTCGAGGTCCTCCTTGCCGTAGAAGATGGAGAAGTGCTTGCCTATGATCTCGTCGCGCTTGTACCCCTTGAGTAACTGGGCGCCCTGGTTCCAGGTCGCAATGTAGCCCTTTGTGTTGAGGAGAAAGATGGCGTAGTCCTTGACCCCTTGCACGAGGATGCGGAACGCCTCGTCCGTCGAGAAGCCCGGCTTGACCAGGTCATCCTCCGCGGCGCTTGAAGGGCCCTCGTGCCACTCGAGCAGTATTGACAGCAGCTCGTGGTCGCTGAAGACGGGCACCACACGGGCGCGCCAGGAGACGGCGTGGGAGATGTTGATGGGGTTGGTGGTGCGCTCGGCGCGGTTGGCTATGGCGTCGTCGATGGCGGCCGTGACGTGGGCGACGTGGGTTGGGCGTGGTGGGCGGAGCTGCTGCTCGAGGAAGGGGAGCAGAGACTGGCCGATGCAGTCCTCGGCGGCTACTTTCCAGTCAGATAGGAAACGAGCCGACGCTCTTGTGATGCGCCATGCGGGCGAGAGGATGAGGAGGGCGAGCGGAGCAAGGTCGAAGATGAGGCCGACGTCAGGTCCGGCAGGCTGAGTCGAGCTAGTTTCTGGGTGCATGGCCGCCCTCCGAGCGAGCGAGCGAGCTTTCGCTGCTCAGGGCGTCTCCAGCGAGTCGCGGGCGGATGCAGGTACGTCGGGTCGGGCCTCTCTCTGCAGTTGTACTCTACTTCGGCAACCGTGCGATCCGATGCCTGGTGTGTCAGTGTTTCGGCGTGTGCCTGCGTCTGCGCGATAACGTTTCTTGGCTTGTGGTTTGTACGGTGCATCAGTGGTCCTGCGGCTAAAGATCGTCTTGTGGGAGGGTGGCAATGGAACCTGCGGCAGTCTACAGTACCCCTAGACAGGACCAATAATTTCCTACTTCCAGGCTCGAGCCAGGCCCGCCAGGTTCCGGTCGTGGAGGCCGTCTCAGGTTTGCTGCTGGCCGATTTTGCTGAGTGCGGGGTCGCTGCTCGCGAATGTGGTGTCACTTTTCCCTCGCTGCATCGAGCTTTGCCGTTTCAAAGCTAGCGCGGGGACGGGGCCGGCCCAGAAGCTCCACAAACTGGGGTTCATTTTCGCTCTCGCACAATCTCTGCCGCTGCACGACTGCGATTGCTGACTCAGCTGCCCGTACCCAACGCTCGCCCGATGTTTTGCCATGAGCACCGAGCGGAAAAGATCTGCAAACGGCTTGCCCTTGCCTACCGCCCCTCAAAATTTCCCCCGCCAACAACCTCCCAACATGTGTCCCCCCAATATCCAAATAATCCCTCCTGACCGTCTTCACCAACACCCCCAAAAAGCCTACCGGACTGCTCCCGAACCGCACGCCTCATACCCCTCCCCAAGGTGACAACTAGAGTCATAACAATCAAGCCACACAGAGCGCATATCCAAATCCGTAAGCACGAGCTCCAGATTATTCAGGCCAATAAAAGTCTATAGCGCTAGCACTACTTCCCATCGTTCCAGATGCAACTCCCATCCTCGTTCAAATGGTACCAACAGTGTTGTGTCTCACTCCACGTCTAGTATTCTTCAGCCAATGCCGGCGGCGGTACAGCAGATCCTGTAGACGTCAAGGCCTGCATGGAGGACCCCGCCGCTCGTCGAGATGCGCTCTGGCGTGTCCTCCTCGTTGAGACGTGTTTCTTGTGCGGCTGGGAATTCGACGGGGGACTGTGGGGGGCTCTGGTTCGCTTTGAACTGGTCTGGCTTGGTGCGCTGAAGCTCGACGTGAAGCTCGTGGCGAGGCTTATGGCCAGTTCGGCACCAAGACATGTGGCGCGTCCCCAGGCTAACTAGCCTAAACAAGAGTTATCTTAAGTCAAGGTCACAGCACGATCTCCTTCAGTTGCCCAAATACCATTTCAATAAACCGCACCCCGACAAGAATTCCGTCCGCATCAGCAACTCCGGCCTAGTCACCAAAATTGCCGTCCCTGTCCAAGCAGGTCAGACAGGTCACCTCGACGTCGGCGTACCTGTCGCCCATCGTGCGAGGCAACTCATTCCCAGCCAGCCCAACCAGATACAACCTTGAAAAAGACCCAAGGCTTGGTCGTGAGCAGCCATACTCGGGCTTTGGTCTCCAAGTGGGGCAAAGTTATTCCACCTGCCACCGCAGAGGCCCCAACCCCTGATGTCCTGAGCGTCACCCGGCCAAAGCACCTGCCAGATCAATACTGTAGCAAGCCATTGAGCCTATGTGGATATTACAAGGGCCATCCCTGCCTCTGCAAGAGCTAGAAGCGGCTTTACAAGGCAGAAGAGACAGGTCGTAAAGCTACACACGGCTTCCTACTTGTAGAACAAAGGCTACTTTGTAACAGTATGTACTATTGTAGTAGAGCCTCATTCGAGGTATGAATGTCATAATAGGTCCTGCCTCAACTCGTCTTTAGCGTCAAAATAGTGCTAGCTATTAGTTGGCCAACTAACCACTAAATTATGACCTTTGTTGGTACATCATGTGGGGCGAAATTCACTCCGAGGGTGAGGCTCTCACAAGTGGCGAGGCCGTATTCCTCATTTCCGACGTTCATAGGTCGATTCTGCGGTTTCCGAAACAGGCAGTTCCTAGCTACGATATACTCTAGCGTGGTGAAGACTCTCCTTATTGGATCCTCGCTTAAGGCGTTCGGATGTTCTAACACTACAAGTTTCGAAACAAGCAGCTAGTACTATTTTTGACTCGCTGCCCGGGAGGGCATTGCGTCACGACTTAGAACCAATAGTAAGCGCGTGTCCAGCCTTCCCTGCCCTTTTTCTGCAACTAGGAAGCTGTTTGTGGCTTTTCAACCCATCTTGCTGCTTTGGAAAGCCGTTCCTGTAGAGACAGGGATGGTCTTTGTGATATCCACCCAGGCCTAATGACTTGCTCCCCAGAACGGCTGTTGCCGCCAGACCCTCAATCATTAGAAACCCAGCAGCTTGATCCCGCAGGCGTCGTTTCTGTCTAGCCAGGAGGACGAGAACGACGACATCTTTGCCGAGCTGAGCCGACTGCCTGGTGGATAGCTGCATAGATGGCTCGTCGTTCGGTAACCTTGGTATGCTTGCCCGACTCTCCTGTGCTGGTGGCACGACAGAACCATCCTTGTCCTGCTCTCCTGAAATTGGAGGAGGGGTAGGATCGCAGTTCTCTCCGGGATTGGCGTTGCAATGTGCGCCGACATTGTTCCAAAACTCGATCCGGTCTTGGCTGTCAAGTGACTGCAAGGCTAGCTCAGCAGAAGCCAACTCTGACTTGCCACCCTCGTCATTGCAAAGAAGGGTACCTTCTTGACTCCCGCTTCTAGCTGAAGGAAGACAGTCATCGCCCGTCTCTGCAGAGCATCCACCTTCCTGAGTCAAGACACCGTCGTCTAGCAACTGCTCGGTCTTGCCAACGTTGGAAGCCACCAGGCAGAGTCGGTGGACGGAACAGATTGTCCGCCTTGGCCCTGAGCTCTTTAGCTTTTTTAGCTTCTTTAGCTTCTTTAGCTTCTTTAGCTTCTTTAGCTTCTTTAGCTTCTTTAGCTTGCCAGTGCCGGCCGAAGATCTTCGTCAGCTTGGGGTGCCTGGGACACCCAAGACCCTGCAGGCAAGGAGTCCCCGCGCAGTCGGGTTTACTGCCGGATGTTCGAACTGGTTGGTCGTGCTCGACGTGCAAAGCCTTGGGTGAGGCAGACGATGGGCTATCGGACTGTTGGGCGGACGCCGATTCATGGTCGCCGCCGCTGGCACTGGGGGCAGTATTGGCATCCTTGTCTGTTCGGGCGTATTAGCCGAATAGCCACCCCAGAGATAGGAAAGTCAGTACACATACGAGAACTGGCAACGCTGCGAGGTTGATTCCTGTTGCGCGCAGCAGTCGGAAGCTCCTCAAGTGCCAGGAGAGCAGAGTAGGATAGGCTGTCGTCAGGGTCGTCGCAATCAGACTCGCCATCGCTAATCAGAAATGCGTCTTCGAGCGAATCCCCAGGACGAACATGTCGCGGATAGTATGCATCCAGCTGCGTCGGCAGATGTGAAGGAGCTTCAGACGCCACGGGGGGGGTGCAAAAGAGCTGGTTGTCACGGCTGACGGTCGCCATCGTGTTGTGAGTGAGCGGAGCGGTCGAATTGCAGAAACTGTCAATGAGTTTGGGGAAAGATAGCTCGGAGACCACAAATCATGTGTGTTTAGTATCGCCGGACTCTAGGGAACCAGGGAAACAGCGAATTATATATGCGTACGCGGAAACAGACGCCTCTGGCCTTGCTGTGTGACCCTTCCACGACGACGCCCTACACCGCTCTCTGCACGAGCTGGTTCTCCCCCTTGCCTTCCTAAATCCGGGTCTACCTCGCAGTCGCTTAACCAAAGCCACCCCGTGGGGGCCTCGTTGCCGGCTTGGTCTTGCTATCCCTGGAACGTTCTTAGTCGTGAAACACTTCGTCGTGTATGGTCCCTAGGGGTACGGGGCGGGTTGGGGCATCGGTTCACCTGTCCATCGTGACTTTGCCAATCATGGAAATTGCCGAGGAAGAGAGGAGAGGGCCTCGGAAGGAGGGAGAAGTTTCATGATCCATGACATCGGAGGTTGTTGCCAGAGTGGTTTAACTGGAGCAGTGTTGGCGCGTATCCTCCCTTCCTTGCGTCCATCTGCATGCGCCTCCTCCTCGTCGTCCCGGTTCTGCCGCCGCCATGGCAAGGCGGCATCTCTCCGAACTATCTCACACGCGCTGTCGTTCCCGCCAGCCAGCCCCTTCCTAGATCCGATCTGCCTCGCCGTCGCTAAACCGAAGGCAGCGACGCTAGTGAGGCAAGCCCGGCATCTGGTCCTGGAAGCGGCTTCCTCACTCAAGACCCCAGGGACGACGACCCCTTGGTCAGCAAGCCTGCCGAGAGGGGCATGCCACAAGCCGCCCTTGTAGATGCTGTCTTTTCCGAGGATGTTGAACAGTGCCGTCGACTTCTCAACGCACATTCCGATCTCATCAACACTCCCTTGCAACACTCGCAGCCCGAGTGAGATCGCCGCCATCAACCTGAGGAACCAGTTGTAAGCGCTGTCCAGTCTTCCACGTCTACATACCCTGTGTTACAAACAGCCACCTAGCTCTTCGGCGGCAGGTGGAATCCATGCCAACAATTCTCCCCCCCTCCCTTCCTGGAGGCCATGGCTGGTTCTGCAGTCCGAAAGACGCCCCGCCCGGTGAGGATGAAACGGCTTTGCATGGAATTCCTGCCTTTGCTGGAGCTGGAAACGGCTCCTCGGAGTATTCTATTCCACACCCCAAGCTTCTCAATGCAGCAGAATAAATCTGGGGAGAAATTTCTGGCTTGAGACATCTCTGCTGTTGCCAGACTTGGAAGTGCCTCAGAAGGAAAAACTTTGGGGGTGAGAATGGAATATGTACACACACACGCGCGCACACAATTTATTCCACCCGGCGGGCTGAACCCGAAAGGGCAACTATGCACATCTACTAATACAGTTCTTAAAATGGATCCTGGTCTCCCAAAGCCCGTGCGTCCTCCTTTTCTGGCTTATATCCTTACTTCTTCTGTCCTCTTCTCTGCGGGTCCTCGTGGGTTAGTGACAACATTGCACAGATTTGGCTTGGCGTTAATGGCGCCGACTCCGTACCCGTCTCACGTGTTGTAGGGGATGCGGCCGGCACATCGGATTCGCGCTATGATATACTTCCACCCGGACTTCGACGTTTCAAGTCTAGAGAATAGACGAGGAGAAGCGGCTTTTTAGGAGCCCGTGAGGCTATTACGCCAACCCTATGGCGGGAGATGACTCAAGAGTAACGTAGTTGCCCCCTACATGCTGTCCGCATTCCACCAGCCACAGAGAGTCTGGTACGTGGCCGCTACCCTTTGGTAGAGTGTACCCTCGGGCAGAAGGACCTGCTTGGTGTACAGGTTGTGGATCAGGTTCCGTAGCTGGTGGGCAAGACCGCACCCTGCAACCAATTTAACCAACTACAATACAAGAAGACTCTGGTTCTGACCGTCCTGAATCTCTCTCTTCAGCGGAAGACTCTTCCACGCGGCCAGCCTCAATCTGGGCCTGGTGGATCTGTTCGATATCGACGAACACGCTGTTTGGATCTGGGACTACCTTCTTCCTTTTCGACGGCTTGGCTAGTTCCAATTCGACTTTCTGGGCCTCAAATTGCTGCCCGATGTGAGCTCTGTCAAAGTGGACCGGATCCCAAGCTTTCTGGAGTTTCCGAAACGCCAGCCGTTGGGTGTGGGGAGGTAAGTTGCGGAAGGTCTCTGGGTCGAACAGCTTCCTCAGGTCGGACTTCTTCCGAGGGGTAGATATTTCAGCTACTCTAGGCAAAACAACGGCTGACCTGGGTCTGGAGGTGTGAGGTGTATGGGGTGAGGGCTGCGGCTGACCATGCTAGGTATTGTGGAGAAAGGATTGCGTGCATCCGAACCTTATTGTACTCCTCGCGGAAGTACCGGAAAATTTATGCCAGACGTGGGCGTAGAGGCTAGATCATTCCGCCCCTGCCATCGTTGCCTTTGCAAGGAACTTTCCCCGCACAGCCGTTCTCGTCAATTTACCCGCATCTCGCGCTGAGCGTGATATCGTTCAAAGACGCTCAGAATGGGAGAAGGATTCACCAGTCTCATTTACTCAGTCGCAGGATTGAGGCTTGCTGATGGAACGGCCGATCGCACAAACCCATATCAGACTCTCGTGGATGCAACTCGCGCGTTAATACAAACTGCCGAAGCAACTGCCGCGCGTGCGCAACGAGTGCCCTTGACTGAGAGCACACATACTCGGGGAGGCCAGGACATTACGCAACTGAGCTCTCTGAGAAGAAGAGCCAACGCTCTTGCAAACATCACAGCGACGTTCAGCGATGCAGCCGACCGCTACGTTGTAGCTTACATTACATCGCTTGCTGGTCAGAGGACAGAGGTGCAAAAAATACTGTCGTATTTTGATGGAGAATTGAGGAGCATCGCTCAGGATGTTCTCAATGGGGCCAGCGATGACAGTAGCGTTCTGCGGGAGATACTAGAGCGTTGCTACAGTCAGTCTCTTCACACCTCTGGTGCCCTGCACTACGACAATTACTTCATTCCCTTGAGCGAAGCCAGTCTCGGATGGCCCTACGACCCCGACTTCGAGAGCGAGGAATACTATGAGCATGAAAACCGCCTAGACGTCGACGAAGGCTATGCTGAGGCCTTCCGTGTGCAATGTGAGCGCAAATCTGAGAACGAAAGGAAGCAAAGGGAAGAATGGATCGGCTTCTGGGTTCGGGCACTCAGCGAATGTCCCAATGGACCCACCCTCTTTTATCCGCCAACAAGTCGTCTTCCTCAACGGCATTTTGGAGATGTTCCGCGATACTTATTCAGGGCATTTGATCAAGCCAGTTCCGGTCAGAGCGACGAAAATGTCGTCGCTTCCATGGAGAGTATTTCCGCGACATCGTGGCACAGCAAAGTCGATCTCCTTTCGAGGATAAAAGAGGAGGCAACGAAAATGCTACACAGGCATTTGACTAAGTCATGTTTTGGAGGGGAAGGCGATGACAATTTGATGTCGTGGAGTAGTTTTCTGCTATTTGTGATTCAATACGCGATCTGGAGATGCCACCATCGTCACTGTGGCCAAGATGAGGTCAAGATTTGCACGGTCGACACGACGAAGTTTCCTCGTGGCCAGTTTGCGCGCGACATGACATTGCTCCGGGCCTATCGTCAAACTTCCGGACTCGACGAGGGGATGCGGAAATTTTTCGATTTTCGTCTCAAAAACGCATCCTATGACAACGGGGAGTATCTTTCGCAGGGAGAAGTGCATCACACTGGGCGGTCTTATGTGTTCTCTCTTGACCAACTCATCCAGGCTGTACTACATGACCTATATCCTGAATTTGCAGATTCCTCTGCAATGGGTTCATGGACAAACCGCGTGGGAAGCCTTCGTTTAGGATGGTCCATTGAGCATACAACAACCCAGGTCGACATACGAAGAGCGTTCGAGGTGGCCAGAGCATGCTTTAATACGTTCAATGCACCTGATGTAGCATTGC